>Ga0265298_10000834_pt1 | contig 45708 bp, 64 predicted proteins | sample AusTroGonzalo_MG_3_FD_193486 | JGI IMG/M metagenome (GOLD analysis project Ga0265298, IMG submission 193486) | Bovine rumen microbial communities from tropical cattle in Woodstock, Queensland, Australia - Gonzalo_01 | ecosystem: Host-associated > Mammals > Digestive system > Stomach > Rumen ...
CGGTAAGATCGCAACCCACGGAAATTTCCAAATTAAGCCCGTAATTCATCGTGTTAGTGTAACCGATCAACCCAATATCGAACATTTCGGGGTATTCGGCGAAATCGGCGGGGGCGTGGATTCCGAACGGCGACACTTGCAAATACTTTGTCATTTGCCGCCACGAATCAATCGAACCGCCTAAACAGGTTTGGCACGGTTCGACGGACCAATCTTTCGAAACGTTCAACGCCCGCATTCCCACGGGCAATTCGTTTTGGTTGTAGCAAAGGAACCACGCGCCGCCCGCGTCGTTTCCGTCGCCGTCCGCGCCGGGTATATACGGCAAATAAATGGGTTCGGACGGGGTAAACCATTGGAACCCGCCGTGGGTATTGGTAAACGTCAGTTCAATTTCGCGCATTGGCGCAACTTGCGAAGAATGGAACAGGTAAAGTTTTACCGTTCCCGTGGCCCCGATCATTTGCAAACCGATCCGTTCGATTTTCGTTGTTACGCCCATTGCGCGGACGGGGACGATTTCGAAACCAACGATCTTTCCCGTTGGATCAATGGTCGCGGCCATTCGTGCGGCCCCGTCAAAGAACGTGCGACGTTCCAACAAATTCCGCGTTTCCTGTTGCAGTTGCTTTTCCTGTATGAACGTTTGAACGGCCGTATTGATCCCGTTAACGGTCAAGTTCCGCACAAAGTCCGAAACCATATTGTACGCCGCCCAATCGGGGTTGTTTTCAGTCGGGGCCGATCCTGTATTCGGATTGACGGCAACCCATACTTTCCCGCCGTGCTTGACCTTTACGCCGACCGCGTACGGAATAGTATTCTTCCAATCGGGGTATTTATACAAGTAATCGTCCGGCATAATTGCGCGGACGTTCGCCAACGTGCAAAGCGGGTGCGCCCCTTGAAACGTTAACCCGCTTTCGGATTGCGTCAACGCGTCGTCAATTTGATTTTGGGGGTTGTAATCCTGTTGCCAACCAACGACAGGCAATAACGCCGTTTGAATATCTTGTAAACGTATCATAAAAAGTTCGATTTCTTTACAGGTTTTCCGAACGTGCAAAAGTTCTTTACAAATGAAAAACGGGGACGGGGTTTTTGTTCCCGTCCCCGCGTGGTTTGGTTTCAGTCAGTCCCGATTAGGTGGTAATTGCCTGTGTCGGGACGGGGTTATCTTCCGTATTCACGATTTCCACGGGCGCGGCGAACGGGTTCGCGGTTCCGGGCGCGGCCAATTCAACCTTAATGATCGGGTTGGCAACGGTTTCGGGCGCGGAATTGTAGGCAACGAGGAACGCCACGTCAACGGAAAAACCGAAATATTCCTTGACGTTGCAAACCATATCGGCGGAAGCGGCCCCGGCGATGCCGGATTGGTCGCCAACGGCGGTATAGTAGTGGGAACCCACGGGCAAGTCAATGAACGGAAGCCGCACCACGTCCCATTCGTGGAAATTCGCACGGGTACGGGCAAGGGCTTCGCGGTCAACGCGGGTAAGGACGCCCACATTACCGTCGGCGACAACGTAACCCGTGGCGAACACGCCCTGTTCGTTGGTAATGTTGTTGGTATAGTGGAACACTTTGTTATCGTATTCCAAACGCTTGTTGACGTCGTTATAGATATCGTGTTCGGCCAACTTGCGGACCAACGAATCGAAGCCCGCGCCGCCGATAACGTGCAACATTTCGGGGTAGGCATTCGCCCGCATCATCGCGTTAAGATCGGAAAGGAATTCCATTCGCGCGATCCACGGAATTTGCACGGAATTCGACGTTACGGTGTAATACAATTGATCCTTGAACACTTGGGTTTTGTTCGCTTCCAAAGCGGCGATTGCCAAAACGTCCATTGCGGTTGCAAGGGCGCGGCAAACCTTTTCCATTTTGCGGGCGAAATCGTGTTCGTAGGAAATTTCGTTGTTGCGGTACAGTTGCGGGACCATTGTGAAACCAACGGCCAACGTTACCCAATTCACGGTGTAAAGGGCGGACGTATTTTCGTCGTCGCCAATGACACAGGAACGGACGTTGGACACGGTAACGTCGCCGTCGTAGTTAATGACGGGAATTTGAACCGTGTTGCCGATAGATTCGAACGCGCGGTCGCGCAAGTTCGGGTTAATAATGGAATTCGCGGCGTTGGTTTGTTCGATGAAGAAATCCAACGCGCCGTATTCCAACGGGCGGGCCATATTCCGGTCGAATTCCGGATTTTCCACGCGCCAATTTTGCAAACGGGTTGCGATAAGGGACATAATGAAAAATGTTTTTAATGGTTAATGTTTGCCGGATTGACCCGTTACCCGGTGGGATTGTTAGCGAATCGGCAACGCCTTGATTGCATCGCGGTTTTCTTTCCACGCTTGCGCCATTGCGTCGTCAAATTCTTTTGTTCCGTTGACCTTTCCTTGCGCCATTAATTGCTTTGCAATAATTTCGTGCGCTTCGTCTTGCGTACGTGCGCCCGAAAGATCAACAGTTCCGCCCGAACCTTGAATTTCTTTTCCGCCTTGCGATCCCGCCCCCGTTTGTTTGCGTCCTGTTTCCAACACACCCATTGTTGTAAGTTCTTTGGCGACAAGTTCGGCCGCCGTAAACGGGCGCAAATTGTTTTCGGGGTTTCGACGGGGCGTTCCGTTGTCCATAAATGCAAGGACCTTTCCGCCGTTACCGTCGTCTATATATTCGGGGTTCATCGCCTTTACTTTGGCGACGGCCTGTTCAGTAAGGACGGACACGACGGACGCGGGCAAATCGGCCTTGAATTTCAATCCGGCGGTTGCTTTCGCAAATTCGCCGTCAATCTTCATTCCGAACAGGGCCTTTTCGTGTTCGGATTGGGCGTTGTCGTATTTGGTTTTCAATTCCGCGTATTCCCGCGTAACGTTCCCCAAATCGGCCTTTGCCTGTTCCAAAGCGCGTTTTGTTTCAGCGTCCGCGCCACCCTTTGCGATTACCGATTCCAAACGCGCCTTTTCTTTGGTCAGTTCGGAAATTTGGCTTTGCAGTTCGGTTGCGTTTCCCGCTTGCGCCTTGATTTCGCCAATTACCCGTTTGGCGTAATCGTAGGTTTTTTCGGTCCCGTTCTTTGCGATCCCCGACGCGGCCAAAATATCCGCGTCTAATCCGCCGTAAATTTCGCCTGTCTTTTGGCCAATAACGGCGGTTTCGTCGTTCTTGGACATTTCGACCACGGCGTTAATTTGTTCGTCCGAAAGGCCCGCCGTTGCGGAATTGCCTTTCAAAAGTTCGGTTGTTAGTGCCATAATTCTTTCCCTTTGAATTTGGTTTCAGTCTTTCACGGTATCGCCCACAGGTTACGCGGAAATGGTTTCCTGTGCGGTAACGGATTGCAAGGACGCGCCGCCGAAAACGAAAGTATAAGTCCGGGTCGTGCTTACGTCAGCATACGACGCGGAAATACACTTTGAAACGCCCACGGCGGAACGTTGCACCACGTCAAGAATTGTTCCGGCTTTGTAGCATTCGACCAACTTTTTCTTTTGATCGTCGGTAAACGTCCCCAAAGTGGAAACGTCAATGAACAAATTGTCCTGTTGTGCGATTTGTGCCATAACTGTAACGGTTAATAGTTGTTATTCGGTTTCTTCTTTATCGGCCTTTTTACGGCCCTTTTTGGCGGGTTCGCCCTGTTCCTGTTCGTTGGCCTTTTCGCGGTCCGCAAGTGCTTTCGCAACGGCGGCGGCGACGGCCGCATCGAACTTTTCCTGTTCCGCCTTTTTCTTCGCTTCCGCTTCCGCTTTGGCTAATTCGGCGGCTTTGGCCTGTTGATCCTTAATCCACGCGTTCGGATCGTGCAAAATTAGGATTTCGTATCCCTGTTTGCGCAAACTGTCGGCGATATGGGATTCAAACGCTTTTTTCCCGAACTTTTGCACCCGTGGCGTTGAAATGCGCTTGCCTGTTTTCGGGTCAAATTGTTTGACCTCAATAACGGCGTGGTATGCACGTTCTTCGCCTTTGGGAACAATGTAGTTGTCCGGGGTTAGTCTTTCGATTGGGGTATCCCGCCCGTCTTTTGTTAACATACTATCCTTTCGGTTTTATTGGTTAAACATTGGCCACGTTCGGCGTTTGCTCTTGCGCATATTGCCGTAGTTGGTCAGTAATAATTTCGATCTTGCGTTGGTACGGTATTTCGATTCCAAAGTCCAAAATATTCGTGTTTTCGCGTTCAAATCTTCGCACAAAATTAGGAAAGTTTAACTTTATACGCAAATCTACGTCGGAAACAAGATTTTTTTCGTACAGTTCGGAAACCTCTTGCCGCGACAAATGCCGATACGGTTCAAGTTCCGCAAGCAATCGCATTCGGCGCAATTGCGTTGGATCGTTTCGGTATTCCGTTTCTAAAATTTGGTTGGACATAACGTCCAATTCCGATTCGGAAACGCCCGCTTCCTTTGCGGTCCTGTACCGTTCCCGCAATTCGTCGGGGGAATACAGGTAAAATTCCGTTCCGTAATTGATTTGTGCCGATAAGAAATATTTTCCGTACCGCAAACGGCAAATCGTTTCGTCAACCCATTGTTGGGCGGCTTCGAAACCCTTTTTGACGCGGTTTAATACCGTTGTAACCGATTCGAAATTCGCGCGTACCTGTTGTTCGTTGAACGCGTCGCGGTTCGTTACGATTTCATCTTGACCAACAACGGCGGTAATGATTTCTTCCCGCAAGCGTTTTTGTTCTTCGACGTTATAATCCAACGATTCCCGATCAACTTTCAAGATTTGAACAGGGTTGCGCAAATCGGGTTGGTTTTCTTCCGCGTTCGGGACGGGAATTTCAACGAACGATCCCGCGCCGATAATCCGTTTGTTTCCGCATTTCGGGCAACGCAACAGTAATCCCGCCATATCCAAACGGTAATGGCCTTGCTTGTCGCGCAAGAATCCGCCGTCGCAATAATCGCCGTTTTCGGCGTTTGTGAAATCGCAACTTTGTTCATAACCCGAAAGAATGGGATACGCGCCCATTAGATCCAATTGCCGTTTTGAAATGTGGAAGAATTCGAACCAATCCAAACTTTCCAATTCGGCGGATAGCGGCGACGCCTTTACGTCGGGGTCCTCTAACGAAATCGGTTCGTTCCAAAAGAAACGGGCCGGGCAATAACCCAAATCGTGCGGGGCTTCGATTTTCGGCATACCGTTAATTTGTCCTGTATGCTTTTTGTCGTCCCAAACGCGGTAAGTTTCATCGTCCAACACTATAATTTCGTCCCGGCGGCGGAATACAATGTAATCCATTACGCCCGTCGTGTGGTCGGCCTTGTACGTAATAACGTCGTCAATGGGCAACCAATAGAAATACGGTTCGGGTAGATCGGTTGTTTGTTCCCTTGCTACGTCCACGATCAGCACGGAATTTATTTCAGTCTTGAAGAATTCCCAACCTTTCGTGGACCATACGTTCGGTTCGTCCAACTTTTCCGCCCTGTACCGTTCCCAATCGTCCCGTTGTGCGGTATTGACGAATTGATAATTAAACGCGGGGTTTCGGCCGTCAAAAATCCGGCTTAACTTGTCGAAGCAAATTTCGGTAATTTCGTTTGTCTTGACAGGATAGCGGAATAGGGCCTTGAATAATACGAATTTGTCGTGTGGCAAGATATTTTCCGCCATTGCAAGAAATTGCGTTAGCGGAATGCTGATATACGGCGAATTGAACGTGGTAACGCGCTTAACCGTGTGAAACTTGATCCGCGATTGGTGCAGTTTTGCACGGTTAAGCACGTCGGCACGTCTATTTTCCGATATCCTTTTTCTTATTGCCGCGACGTCGTATCCCATTGTCTATAAATTCGTAATTACTGTTTGCCGTAAGTTCCCAACCGCCGTTATTCGGCATACGCAACAAACGTTCGGCGTGGGAAATTTCAAATTGGCGGGTAACGCCGTTTGCAACTAACGTTACCGTTGTTGTTTTGGCGTTCATACGATTAAGACGCGGGGACTAAATCGGTAAGCGGGTTAAAGTCGGTCGGCTTCACGATTGCAAGATCATCGGAATAGTTGTCGGGATATTGCCAACTAATCGCGTTGGAATCCTTTGCGTCGAAATTGCCGTGGATCAGCGAACCGATAAACAGGGCGCGAATCGGGATCGGGTAATAGGTTGTAACGACAGGGTTGGTTCCTGTGGTTTCAGCCACACATTGAATGTTTCCGTTTTCGTCAAACAGGAACACGCCCAAATTGCCCGCGTTCGCTTCGCATTGCAATTCTTTCATAACCTTGATAACGGATTGCGGGATCGAACGCAATTGCCCGTCAAACTGAACGGGATTTCCGCCCAAAACCTCTGCAATACCGCCCAAATCATCGTTTCCGCCGGACGACATACGGGCGTCGCCGCCGGAATCAGCGGGGGCGTTGATATACGGGGATACAACGATTTTGCTACCGTCGGCGGCGGCAAGAAGCGCGGTCCACGACGCTTTCAGCAAGATAGACGCGGAATTGGTAAAACTGTTCCGCGTTCCGTCGGCCTTGCGCAAGCGTTGGAATGCAACTTTTTGAATTTGGCCGAAATTTTCCGAACAGGCAACGTTCGGAATGGTCGTCAGCGCGGACGCGGCCGGGCATTGGCAAACAAGCGACATAATTTTGAATTTTAGTTGGTTAACAATGTTTCAACGGTTGACCCTTGACCGCCTTTCAAGTGCAAATGTAATTATTTTTTCGAAAAATCGCCTACAATCGAATTTCTTTTCAAAAATGGGTAATTCCTTATCTTTTCAAAGAAACGCCCTTATACGGCCATTAATGGACCCGTACGCCCCGCGACATTGCGTTGTACGGTTTGGTATTCCCGTCGGCAAGTTCCTTTTCGTAAATTCCTGTCAGCCCGTCCGCGTCGTCGTCGTGTTCGTTCGCGTCGAACTTGCGCAAGAATCCCGTAACGTGCTTGTAAAACGCGGGGTAACGCGTTTCCCACCCGAACGGCATTATTATTTGCTGATTCACAAACGGGGCGTTCGTTACGATACGCGATTCTTTGTTTTGGCCTTGATAGAACGGGACCGTTAACGCCCGAATTTTTTTCTTTACGTTTTTTTCGAATTGCGATCCGCCGTTGTTCGATTCGATCCAAACTTTTTGGACGCCGTTTCCGTTGATCAGTCGCGGAACGGTTACTGTCGTAACGTCCGTTGATTCGTCCGTAAATTCAATATCCGTTATTAGCGCAAACAACAACGGTTCGAACCGCTTGTTATGTTCGTTCCAAATTTGGTTTTCCGAACGGACTATATCGTACGACGCCGCGAACAAAAAGTCGTCCCCTTGATCCGCGACGTCCACGTAACAACCCGAACGGATATATTGGCCGTAATCATCTTTGTTTACCCACGTCTTGAACGGTTGATACAACAACGCGGTTGCATCGCCGGGGTTTCCTTGATACAAGCACTGAAAACCCACGGGGTCCAAATTTTTAGCGGCCAACAGGCGTTCCAAAGAATGACGCGCGGGCCACAACGGTTGGCCCGCTTCGCGCCCGTCTATTTCCGTGGGCGTCCCCGTCTTGATCGCTTCGAAATTTACCAATACCCACGCGCCCGCCGGTATGTTGTCGAAATCTTCCCACTTTTCGGCGACGATTACCTGTTCGGATTCAAGTATTTTGCCGATTATATCTTCGGGGTGCCAACGGGTAAATACAATCAGTTGTTGCGAATCGTTATGCAATCGTGTTTGTGCAACCTTTGTGTACCAATCCCACGCCGTCGCCCGAATTTGCGGGCTATTCGCTTCTAACGAATCCTTATAAAGATCGTCGAAAATCATAACGTCAACGGTTTTAGACGTCAGCGAACCGCCACGGCCCACAACGCGCAACGATCCTGTATGGTTTACGATTTCGAAAACGTCCGAATTCCGCAAATAGTTGTTTGCAACAGTTACGACGTTAGATCCATTCAAACAAGTTTCGGGGAATACGCCGTGGTATTTCTCGTTATCAATCAGTCTTTGAACGTCGCGGTTAAAGTCTTTGGCAATTGTAGCCGCGTACGAACAAATGCAAATGCGCAAATCGGGATAAAGCCCCAACATTTCGGCCGGTAGGAATCTACTTGAACCTTGCGAATTATGCGTCGGTACAAGTTCATACCCCGCAAGATAAATCCCGCCGTCAACCTCAATACAATTTACGTTCGCTTCGCCGTATTCCGTTACTGAATCAATGAAAAACCGCTTTTTATCGGGCCGATCCGAACACGTTTTATTTTCCAAACGCAATTGTTTTCGCGGAATATCGAAGATCCTGTCGGTGCGATCCGGATTAAACATAATACGTACTTTGTTCCCGCAATCTTTACCGTATAGGCGGGCAACGTATTTATGCCGTGTTGCTTTATAACCCAACGATCGCAACAGTAAGTAAACGTCGTTTGCCAAAATGCCGTCCTTTTGACAAAATTCGCACGTCCCACGGGTATTTATATAACCGTCCGTGTCCATTAATCCGCGCAATAATTCGCGCCTACTTTCAGCGTCGGCCAATAAATATTCGGCGGGTATATGTTTATTGAACAAAACGCCAATTTCCCGCAATTTCCGTGTTTCAAGTCCTTTCAAATGAACACGAAAAGCGGTTTTGTCTTTTTTAATTTCTATCGCATATTGCCGTAAATGTTCTATATCTTCCGCGCCGCAAGAAATCCATTTATCGAATTTGTTGCCGTCGCCCAACCATACGCCCAATAAATACGGATCAATAGGCAAAACCCGTTTCGGCATTTCGATAATTGCATCGGCGGGAATAAAAGGATTGCGCCGATTCCGTTTCGCAAAAATGTTTTGCGTTTCTACAATTTCACGAACACGGCCTTTGTGGTTATCGTGGTCAGCATATACGACCCATTCGTGTTGACGGGCGGCAATCAAACTGAACCCGTCGGCAAAATTCACGAATTGCGATTCACATTTATATACCCCGCTATTCCATTTTACGCGCCGTGGTTTCCCGTCCCCGCCGAAAACAAAATCGCCGGGCTTTAAATCCCCGTGTCGCTTCCAACCTGTTGTCGTAAGTACGGGCGTATCGTATCGCAATGCCTTGCCGTGTTGCGGCGGGGCCTGTATAATCAGTTTCCGTATTTGTTGCTTTGCGAACTTGTCTAATACCCTGTAATACGCTTTGTGAAACGGCGTTGGTTGGAAATTTGGGTCCATATATTGCGCGAACCATAAAAGATTCCGCCGCGCCCCCTCTTGCAAAAACAATTCGGGGTGCGTGGCCAATGTTCGCGTTATTTGCATCGTGTCAACGTCCATTATTCAGTAAAAAGGCCGAACAGGTAACGGGGCGGGTTCGCCCCTGTCCGGCCTTGCGGTCAAAAGGAATTTATACGCTTTTCGATTCGAAATTATCCGCCCACTTAAAAATAACCTTGCATTTTGCAAAATCTTCGCGGCGCGTGTCATATATCCACAAACGGAAATAATGCGGTTCCGCGTCGGGAAACTTTTTACAAAACAATTGGTAGGCGTTTTCGATCCTGTTTAGATCCCGAATCGTTTTCGCCCTTTCCTGTATAACTTGTTCGAACGCCTGTCCAAACGTCTTTTTTTCATCAATTAAAAGACGCTTAAACATATCGTCTATAAATTCGTGTTCCATTATGTATTCGCCCAATATTTCGGTTTATCCCATATTTTCCAATAATGCGCGTACCCGATTTCGTGGCGTTTGTACGCCAAATCCAATTCGCGCCCCGCCTTTGATCGTTTACGGCGTGTTGTGTATCGCATCGGCATACTATTTCGTATTGATTGCGTTAATAACCTGTTCCAACAATTCGTCGGGAACATTCGTCAAAGAAACGTTCGATTTGGTTTCCGTTTCGATCTTTCCGCTTATTTCCTGTATATGGCGGTTCGACCATTGATCGGGCGCACGGTTGCACAACGCAAAGATAATTGCCGTTGCATTCGGCGCGGCCTTTTTGTGGACAACCTTTGTTTTATTGACAACCAATTTACCGTTTTTGTCCAACGCCGATTCGGTTGTCGTTTCGTCCCATTCGTAACCCTGTACCAATTCTAACAGGGAACGTTTGCAGTCAACGACCAATTGGGAATCGTACCAATCTTGGTATTGTCTTTCGGCATTTTTGACCGCTTCATAAAATTCACTATCTTCGTTTAGATGCCTGTAAAATGTTTGGTGCGAAACCCGCGCCGCCGTGTACGCGTCTTTGTACGATTTACCCGTGGCGATCGCCTTAACCATAATTTCCACTTTGGCGTCCGTCCATTGCGGTTTGCGCCCGCGTTTCGTCTTTGGTTCGGTTTTCTCTTTGTTTGCCATAATACACGGTTTTTGCAAAAATAGTAAATTATCGGGAAACGGTTAACAATTTCAATGTTTGTAAGTTGTCCGTAATTTCCAACTGTAACAAGAGTTTAACGGCCAAACAATCAGTTTAGACAGGGCGCACACGCCGGGGCCGTCCATTGCGTCCCACTTGAAGAACGCGCACGTTTCACAGGTATTAGGACGTCTTGCCATATTAGATTTTGTATTCTTTTTCGAATTTTTCCTGTTCGATGATTTCGAAGCGTCCGGGGCCACGATACACGATATATGAATGTTCGGGCGCGTCGGCGTAAACGCTTCCGCTTGCGTTCAAGAATTGGAAAGCGATTTTTCCGTCGGGGACGATCAGCAATTGGCCGTTACCCACGAACGACAACAATTGCGCATCGTTTCCCCTTTCGACCTGTACGGCCAAAATTTCGTTTGCGTCGTCAGTCTTTGAATAATACGGCGTTCCCGCCGACGGATTTTCTTTCGCGTCCCGATCCAAACGGACTAACGCGGGATAACGTTCGTTTGAGAAAAGGACGGTAACGACGAAAACGTGGCGTTCGGGGTCGTCGTCCATTCCAATAAGGCGTTTTCCCGTGCGTCCCTCTATTGCGTCCCAAAGGGCCAACAAATATTCGGGTTCGTGGGCGTGGTTTTCGTAATCCGCTTCAAAAAAGAAATGATCGCCACCGTTGCACAATTCGCACGGTTTCCCCGTCAGCGATTCGACCATTACGGCCAATTCCATATCCCACGGGGTAAGTTTGTTTTCCCAATATTCCATTACATTCGTTTTTTAATGATTTCCCAACCGTCCGCGCCTAACGCCATTTCGCGGGGGTATTCGGTAATATCGTCTTTCGGTACGACGATTCCATAAACCCCCAATTGGCCCTTTATCGGCATTTCGACAACACGGCGCGGATTGCGCATTAACCACCCGAACCCCTTTCGCGGTCGTTGATCTTCGGGGATACACGTAGCGGCCCAATCTTCGTTGGTAAATTCTTCCACGGGCTTTGTATCGTACAGTTCGACGAATCCGCACGTAACGCCCGACAAATGACGGCCCCACGGATCAACGGGTTTGGCCGACGAACATATCAGCAAATCGCCCCTGTAATTCGTGTTGCGCGTCCGAACCTCTATTGTTTTTGCCGCGTGGTACATTCCCGATTCGTCGCGGGCAATGGCCTTTGTCAACAAATCCGCGTACGGTTGTTTTACGGTCAGCGCGTGGAATAAATCGTGGATTTCGGGATCGTATTTTTTTCGGTCTATTTGCATAATTAGACGGGCATATCTTCAACCGTTGGCGTGTATTCGGGTGCGGGTGCGGGGGCGGGGGCCTGTTCGGGCTTCTTTCCCAACAGTTCCATTTCTTCCACGATTATTTCGGTAATATAACGGGTATTTCCCGATTCGTCCCTGTAATCGCGGGTTCGGATCTTTCCGACAATCAAAAGGGGCGTACCCTTTTTTACGTACTGTTCGCACACGCCCGCCAACCCTGTTTGTTTTACGACGATATTGTGCCAATCCGTTACGTCGGGTATATCCTTTCCGTCGCGCGTCTTGAATCCTCGTTCAGTCGTGGCCAACGTAAATTGTGCAACCTTACCGCCGTTTTCGAAATTGGTAATTCGGGGATCTTGCCCGACATTTCCTTTTAGAAAAACTTTATTCATAAATCGGAATATTCCTTTTTCAATTGTTCGATTATAATTTGGTTCCCCGCAAATATACGCATATTCTTGCGGTCGCCGTTTTCCCACCTGTTGTGCATTTCAAACGATAGGATATTGACGTTTCGCGGATCGTGGGCCATTTCGGGGTGCGCCCCACGCGTCAAGATATGGGAAATATACGTGGCCGAATATTGTTTAAGCGGGCGCATCGTTTCCGCGCATTGGTGCGGGTAATGATCCCAACAAAATCGGTAAAAACGTTCGTTTTCCTGTGGCGTGTGGCCCGTTCCGAAAAGTTCCCGTTGGATTGCAACACGCAACCGTATATCCATTGCGAACCGACGGTCCAACAACGGTTCGATTCCGTGCGCCTTGCAAAGATCATATTCGGCGCGGGTTGTAATCAAAACGGGTTCCATTATTCGCCGAATACGGCCATTTCCGCCGTTTTGTCCTCAAACAAATAAGCGTGGGTTTCTTCGACAACCTTATCGGCAAATACCGTCAGTTCGGCGGCCACGTCCTTTTCGCTTGTCTTATACTTGATTCGCGGGGTTTTGAACGTTACGCGCCCGAACGCGGTTTCAATGTTGCCAATAATGGAAATGCCGATATTGTCGTTTTTTCCCGCGAAAGCAATTCCCGTGGGTTCGATTTTCGACACGCCCATTTCATAATCCGCCAACCATTCCGTATTGTTGAAAATTTTCGTTGCGATCGCGCGAAGATCCCGCGAAAACAGGGATTCAAAATCGGGGTGCATCGGGCGCGATACCTTGACGTGGTATTCGTTTTCGGTAACGCTTCCGTTATCGTCGGTTTCGGAAATTCGGTATTTGCAATCCACGCCGAACATTCCAACTTTAAGGGAACGTAATTCAAAAGTTTTTTCCATATCGCTTTTTGGTTTATTATTTTGCCGGTTCCGCCGGTTCGGGTTGTAAGACTGATACCGCAACGTCAATCAATTTTAGAATATCTTCCAACACGGCGATTGACGCGGGATTGGTATTCTTTTCCTTTTTGGCGTGGGTTAGCCAATTGTTGACGTATTCCCGCGTTAGCGCGGGCGTGTTGTTGAATTTGATAGTTTTTGCCATAATTAGAAATCGTTTTGTTCCAACAGTTCATTAGCCGCCGTTAATTTTGCCGAATTTTCGATTTGCGGGGCTTTTTCCTGTTGGACGGGTAATTTATCATTTTCGGAAATTGGATTGAAATTTGGACAGGTTACGGGCTTTTCGGGCATTTGTCCGAATTTCTTTGCGGATTCGGCCGCAATACGGGCGGCGTTCCCGTCCTGTTTGGCCTGTTCCTGTTCGTCGGGGTATTCCTTTACTTTCAGTTCGACCAATTCGTTTTCGATAAGGACGGGCAAGCAACGGGCAACGGCCTTGCAGTCCTCTAACGCGTCGTGTGCTTCGAACGTTTCGCCGGGGAAACAACGGTCGTATAGTTCGCCCAAATTCGGGAATTTCAAACGGCCCGACGCGAAACGGGCGTCCACCCATTTCATCGTCGAACGCATCGTGTCAATACGTTTGCCTTTATACAGGGCGGATTCCACGTCGTTTGCGTCGTAATATTCGCGCCCCAATTCGCGCAAGATATTGGCCTTAATGATTCCCGTATCAAAATGGATATTGTGGCCGCAAATAAGGCCCGCTTCGTGGCAATCCTGTATCAGCATATCAACAACGGCCGCGAACGGTTCGCCGTGTTCAAGCGCGTATTCCGTGGTAATTCCGTGGACCTGTTGCGCATCTTCGGGAATTTCCCACCCGTCGGGCCGTATAATGTGGTTTTCGGCCTTGCAACCGTGCAACCACGCAATTTGTACGACGTGCGGATAATCCATATAGTCGGAATCCCATTTCGCCGCGCGATCGGGAATCCCCGTCGTTTCCGTGTCTAAAAATAAAACGTCCTTGATTTCCATTGTATCGCCTTTATTTGTTGTCAATAACTGTTTGTGTTTTGTCGGGCTTGTTTCCGTACAGGGTCCCGAAACGCATTCCGTCCCATTCGCGTTGCGCCTTTTCCCACGTATAGACCGTAAAGGACCAACCCGAACCAACGATCGTGTAACTTACGTAATCTTTTGGATCTATTTTTTTCATTTTACAGGGTTTTAGGATCTTCGATATAAACGAACAGGTTTTCGGCGGCAAACTGTTTTACCCATTCCAAAAATTCGGAAAAGTCAGTTTTTGACATTTCGCGGGCTTCCATTAAATCGCCCAAACCGGACCAACAATTTACGCATTGTTCACGTAACCAAACGTCGGTTTGTCTTTCCGTTTTCCGTTCGCCTGTTTCATAAAGTGCCACTTGAATCGTCGGAACAATGTAATTGTAATAATACGCCAATTGCAATTCCGTTGAACCACGTTCGGCCGATTCGAAGCGGACGACAACGCGTTCGCCTTTATGGGCTTCGAAAAAAGCGTTTACCCGATCCATTGGCATACGCAATTTTCCGTCGGCCCCGATCAGTCCCGATTCGCTAATTTTCGTTTGTTTCATCTTCGAACCAATATTCTTTGTAACGAATCCCGTCGGGGGTAATTAACCATTTGTCTTTCATTACATACCCCGTAATTTTTCCGTCGCGGATCTTTTGACGGATAACGCAAAAACAGGTGTGCATTTCGGAAACGCGAAATTCCCTACTGTCATATAACGAAAGGCGTCGGCCATTCTTCAACGCGCCGATAATCTTTCCGATTGCGGCGGTTCGGTTAGTTGCTTGTTTTAGTGTGTCCATAATTAGTTCGTGTTCTTTTTTGGGATCAATGCCGATTCAAGTTCGGGGAATTCTTCGCAAACGATTTGGGCGACAGTTAGGTTATACGCCTGTTGGCCCAATTGCTGAATGTATTTCCGTTCGGCGTTCGTGCGTTCGGACGTTCCCGTAAGGATTTTGGCATATTCCAATGCAAAATCGGAAACGGACAAATCCATTACGCGGTCCACGGGGTGCGCGGGCAACTTGTAACCGACGGCCCCGCCCGCCTTGCGCATTGCTTCGAACGATTTGCGCGACGTGTTCCTGTCCTCTTTTTGCGCGGTTAGATACGCGGCAAGATTCTTTTCGAAACGGTCAGATACGACAATATCGGAAACCGTTTTGCCCCGTAAACCCTTGCAAGCGTTGATCTTGTTTTTTGTTGCTTTGTCTAACATAATGTGAAAAGGCCGTGGCGGAATGACAACCGCCACGGCGCGATTGATTTAACGTTCGGTATATTCTTCGACCAACATTTCGGTTTGTCCGCGTTGGACCTGTTCGATGAACCCTTGAAATCCGTTCTTTCGGGCAATTTCCACGATCGTTTGCAACCGCTTCGCGCCCAAAGATTCGCCACGGGCAATTCGGAAAACCTTAACGGTCGGGTTGGAAGCAATGACCAATTTAGCCGCGATTTCCATTGTTTGAGAATCGGAAACTTTGCCGGGGACGAACGGAACGCCGTTCAGTTCCAAACCGTCGTCCGTAAAGGACAAACCCGCGATCGGCAATTCAGCGTTTGCGATAAGGTCGGCGCGTTCCGTGGAAAGTTCCGCGATTTGGCGGTCCATTTCTTCCGATTTGGCCTTGATCGTGTCGTATTGGGCTTTTTTTTCCTTGTACTGACAAACGACGTTGTAACGCTTGTTATGGGCTTCCGCCTGTTCCAACAGGGCCGGGACGTCAGTATTTTCGGGGTTGTTCGCTTCGTATTTTGCCAACCATTGTTCGCCATTGGCCTTGCGTTCAGCGAACGACGCGCGATCCGCTTCAATGGCGGCAAGGTTTTCGGACAATACGGCGTCAATCTTCGCGGACGCTTCCTTTTCATCGGCCAACGCCTTTTCGTACGCGGCTTTGGCGGCGGCAACCCTGTCGGCGTAAACCTTGCGGGTTTCGTCCGCCTTTGCTTTTTCCGCTTCAATTCGTCCGGGGATCGCGGCCAACTGTTCCGTGCGTTGCGCGACGGCGGCGCGTACCGTTTTGGCCTTTTCAATCAATTGGGCGTTGATTTGCTGACGTTCCATTAACGCGGTAACGTCAACAGGCATTGCGTACCGGTCAACGTCGCCCGGGTTCAACTGTTTGGCCATCGTGTCCACGAATCCGGCGAACGTCTTGACGTCGCGGTTGATCCCGGTACGTTCGGATTTCAGTCCGGCCACGGTTACGTCAATTTCGTCAATCCTCTTTCGGACGGGTTCGGGCAACAGGGCCTTAACAACCGCGATTTGCTTCCGGCGTCCGTCGGCGGTTTCCGACCAACGGGAAAATTCCACGGCGTCAAAATCTTGATACCCGAAAATCCGTTGAAGCATTGAAACGTTGTTCGTCGCCATTCCGGTTGTCTTTTGCTTGATCGTCAGCGTACCGCGCGGGTTCGCTTCCGTGAACGACAGTTGTACGTCGTATTCTTCGCCGTCGTCGCCCACGATCATTTTGGCAAAGCCCTTTGACGCGCCGTTACGTAACACGTCGTCCCGGTTTCCGGTCAGTAATGCGCCGATCGCTTTCAACAACGTGGATTTTCCTAATTCGTTGTCGCCGGTAATGAAATACACGGATCCGTCAAAGTCGGCGGAAAACTCTTTGATAACTTGGAAATTCAGTAATTCCAAACGCTTGATATACATTGTATCGCCTGTATTTGTGGGGCCGGTTGCCCGGCCCCGGGTTAATTATTTCAATTCACGCTTCCACACGTTCCCGACGGACTTATCCCCACAATCCCAAATGTCCCAAATCCGCCCGTCAGCGTTTACGAAAGTCAAGTGGCCCGCCATTGAAAGGATATAAACCCAACCGCCGACGGCAAGTCTTTCACAGTATTCGCGCCCCGTGAATCGGGTCCCGTCCGCGTGGCGTGGCATCGGGCATTTCACGAACCCGCGCGTTTCAAGGAATTTGACGTACGTTTCCGGGCAATCCATTGCCGTACCGCGCTTGATTCCAAGTTCCGCCAATTCCCGGTAAACCTGTTCCCACGATTCGCCCAAAAAGGCCGAAATCGCACGTACAACACAATCCCCGGTTTTACGTCCTTTGGGGTTGACGTTTGAGAAATGAAACGTTGCCGTGCCCTGTTCTCTTTTCATCTTTGCCATTGCAAACAAAATTTAAGTTCCCGGGAATCGGCCCGGTCCGTTTGGGTTGGGTTTCCTTATCAACTATTCCATTGCGGGCGGTTGTAGTCATTAAATCCCCTTTTGCTGATTTCGGAAACCCTTGTACCCCCGCCCGGACTTGAACCGGGACCCCTGTACGGGACGACATTTTGAGTGTCGCGCGGCTACCTTTTCGCCACGGGGGTATTTTGTTGTTGCGTCCGGATTTGAACCGAAACTGTTGGAACCAAAATCCAAAGTGCTACCGTTACACCACGCAACAATTGTGTATCTTAAACGGCGATCCGGCCGATATTGTTTTTCAACATAATCGCGGCCATTGCCATCGCCATAACTTTCGCCTGTTCGTCGTTCAGTCCCTCAAAGTTTTTGCGGATAAAATCGCCCTCTTTTTCCATATAGGCATTGACGATACCGCTTGCAATTTCTTTTACGCTTTTCATTTCTCTTTGTCTTTACCGGGAACCGGCCCGGTCCGTGGGTTACAACCTTAACCCGACACAAAGGTAAGGATAATTTTTATATTTCCAAAAGATTTTCACATTTTTTTGCAAAAAAGTTGCGTCCGGTCCACAATCCCCGGTTTCCAAACGACGGCCCCGGCCATCAATGCCCGTTCAAAGGCCGTGTCGGTTTCCCTGTGTTGGCCCAATTCAAACCAATGTTTGTATTTGGACCGCTTGACCATAACACGGCAAATCCCGTTCGGGTCCCGGGCAATATACGCGTTCACTTTCATTTCTTTTTCGTCCTGTATTTTTCCGATTGGGCCTTTGCGATCTTGGTCGCCGGGGCGGTAAATTCCCATCCACGCGAAAACGTGTTATGCCGATGAAAACCGACATTCCGGGCGGCGGCGGGGTCGCCCTTGAAATCCTGTAATTTCAAATTGGCCGCGTTTCTTTTCCTTGACATATCAAAACAATTTTGGCGTGTGGTCTAACAACGACGCGTTCAGCGCGTCAAGTTCCTTTTCCAACCGCCGGGATTCTTCCAACAGTTCGGGTTTGCGGAACGTGAAGAAACGGCGTTGCGTGTGGCGGACGTGGGCCACAAACTGAACGTATTCCCGGGCCTGTTCGGGCGTTATTTTATCCAAATTTTGGATTTGCGGGCATTTCGGCGTTTCCATAAGGTATTTATCCATTTTTCTTTTTCGTTCGCTTTACGGGCTTCTTTTTGGCCTTGTCGGGTATGGTCGTTTTTCGTGGCCGTCCTCTTTTCTTTTTTGGGTGCAATATTTCTTGGACCATATTCGGGACCGCTTCCGATCCGGCCTTGCACCAAAAGAACGTCGCCGTTCCCGTCCTGTAAAAGTGTTCGCACGATCGGCAAGCCGGGGAATCAATGTCGGTTTTCTTTCCGAACGGACACGGCGTCGTAATGGTCGTGAAAATCTTTGTTGGCATATCAAAACAATTTTTGGTATTCCCGTTCGGGCAAATTGGCCTTTACCCATTTGGGATTATTGACCAACGCCCAACGCCCAAAGTGCATTATTAACAGGGCGTCAGCATTCCATAACGTCGCCTTTATTTCGGGGTACAGTTGCGCGGCCTTATCGCAATAACGCCGTTTCCTGTCGGCCTTTTCTTCGTGTTGGCCGCGAACCCTCAATTTCAATTTGGTTTGCCACGAAAGCGGGTGAACTAATACATACGGAACGCCCGCCGTTTCAATGATCGCCTTTAAATGTTCGTAATTGGCGATCATCTTTTGAACGCGGTACAACTTACCCATATTCGTTTTACCGCCGTCGGCCTGTATATCGTCGGGACGTACCGACAGTTTTTCAAGAAAAACGATCGGTTTGTAGTTTTCCGCGTAATACAGGAAGAAATCCCGCAATTCGGTTATATCTTTCGGCATTTTAACGGCCTTTGTCTTTTCGTTCGGGATATAAACGGCAAGTCCGCCCGCCGCGCCCGGATCAACGCCGATAACGCAATTTATTTTAATCTTGTTTTCCATTTTAGAAAAGGATCAAATTCGGTTGTACTTTATAACTTGCATCATATCGCACGTTGTCGCCTTTGGGATACGGCAAAACGGGATATTTCAACGCTTTCTTCATTTTGTTTTTTTCTCTTTTGTTTCCAATGAAATAGAAATAGCGATATTTCAACGTCCGTTCCTTTATTTCAAATTCAATTCCCTTTTCCTTTGCGCTATTGATCCCGCCGTAATCGTCTAACGCGTGGCGTGAATGCTTGTTATCAAATCCCGGCAAACTGTATTCAATATGCGGTTTCGTCATTCCTGTATAAATCCAATTCGTCGCTTGATAAATATACCCGTGATGGTTCATTCCGCTATCAGCATAAGAAACAATTACTTTCGGCGAACCATTATTCAGCATTCGCAAACATTGACCAACAAAGAAAGACAAAGTATTTTTCGGCAATCCGTCGTTTACACACAAACGGTTCAATTCAAAAAATATATCTTTATATTCTTCGCCCAACGCGCCGACAACAAGCGACGGCGACGCGGGAACCCCAAAAGAACAAACGCCGATCAGTTCTTTATCATCGTATAGGCCAAAAGCATAAACAATATTTGGCAACCGCCGGGCATAATGTTTATATAAAAACCATTCTTTCGTTTCGGACGGATCAATCGCCAAAACGTGTATAGTCGTTTTCATTATTTGACAATTTCTTTAACGCTTTTCCCCTGTTCAATCAGTCCCGAAAAGATATTTCCCAACGCTTTATGCCGGGCCAAAACGAACGATCCGTGTTCCAATCGCGGGTCGTTAATCCCGTTTTGCTTCAATTCGTTTACGTCCCCGACCATTCCACGCCGGGCAAAATCGTTGATCGTTCGTTGCCATACCTGTTTTTGTTCTTCCGGGGTTACGTTTACAGGAACGACCAACCCGTGTTCCGAAAGGATATTCCAAAAAACCAAATCAGTTACCGCCGACGTATTCAACCGGCCCGTTTCCCGGAAATCGTCAAACGCTTCGTACAACTCTTTGATCGCTTCGTTGCGATATTCCTGTTTCTTGTCGTCGCCCGGCTTTAATTCCGGCGTTTCAACGGCGTCAAACGCCTTTTTAAGCACGGCCCCCCGGCGCATCATATACGCGTCAAGGATTTTGCAAACATATTCGGCGTTGAATTGCTGATAATGGCCCCGATCGGCCTTTCCGTCCCGGGTACGTGGTAAGTATTCGTCCAATTGGCCGGTTATTGACATTTCAAAGGCCATTCGGAAATCCTTTAACGTCAAGTTGGAATAATACCTTTTCAGTATTTCGGCCGTCCGGATTATCAAATATTGGGAATCCGCTTCGTCTTGCACCCTATAACCAACGTCTTTGCAAATCCATTTCAAAGCGGTCCGCAATTCGGACGTCAATTCGGCCGGGGTAATTTCGGCGATCGTCTTTGCCGTGGACGCAAGGAACACGGCCCGTTCAACCGGGGTTAACGCGCCCATAACTGTTGCGTTCCCGACCATTTCCCGGCGCAATGCAACCGGCGATTTCTTGACCGTCGCAACGGCCGTTTCGTTACTGTATTGCATCGCCCATTTCGGTTAAATATTTGATCGCGTCCAATGACAGGCCCGCGCCGCTTGCGCCGTCTTTCCTGTGTAACTTTCCCTTTTCAATATCGCCACGGATAAAGTTACGGGCCGTTGCAATCCAATCTTTCATTTTCTTGCCCTTTTGCGCCGACCAATCCGCGACGGCGTGGAAATAATACACGATATCCACGTCAGCGAATTCGGGGGCCTTGAATTCGGCCGCGAATGTATTGAAATCAGCGAACCGCGAATTTTCGAACAGGCAAAGCGATTCGGACGTACGGCGCGGGCGCGTAACGGTTACAGGAACAAACGACGGATCGGCGGGGAACAAACCGCCGTCGGCGGTATCTTCTATTTTATCGTTAGAATTATCTATCTTATTATTATTCGTTGCCGTTTCAGCAATACCCCCCGTTGCTATTTCAGCAACGCCCCCGTTGTTGTTTTGATAACGCCCCGTTGCTATTTCAGCAACGCCGTATCTTTTTGCAACATAAGTGCAAAACTTGACGCCCGAAAAGAAGATTTCCCGTTTTTCGATCAGTCCACGTTCGATAAGGCGATCAATAATTTTTTTCGCGTTTTGCTTCGTTACATTCAGCGCGGAAGCGACGTAATTTAACGAACCACGGAATTCGGTTTCGTCGTCCTGTGTAAAACCGTATATCAGCGAATAGCACAAAAGTTCGTTACCCGATAATCCAATTTCAACGATTGCGAATCCGGGAACGGTTATATAGTTGTCTATCTTAAATTTGCGTGGTTGTTCCATAACAAAAAAACGCCCGTGGCTTTCCTTTGGTTGTGGCTGAAACCATTGTACTTGCACACGGGCATTATATTTCCCTTTTAACGTTCAGCCACAAACGTTGTTAGTGCAAAGATAGGAATTATAATTCAATTCCAAAATATTCTTCTAAAAATTTTTTCGCGTCGGGCATTTCGAACAATCCTTGCGACATTATTTGTTTTGGGTCCCGATCGAAAAACAGGTCAGCCGCGAATTTCTTGTAAACGTCGCCCCTAAATAATTGCGCCCCCGCCGAATTGGGTTTGTTATTGTAGAACTCTTTACACGCGTTCAATTGGGATTTAAATACATAAGGATATTTTTTGTATTGTTCCCGACGCAATTTCGCCGATGCAAGCGGGCAACCGATACAACCCAAACGACGTTCAACGTGGAATTGCCCACCCCCGTCGTAATATATTGGCGCACAACGTATTGAACGGTCCTTAATGAACGTTGCCACGTCGTCGTCGGTCCATTCCAATATCGGCAAATATATTCGGGCCTTTTCGGTTTTTGAATAGGTACGGCAAATTTCGGGTTCCTTATATAGTTTCGCCCTCTTTGTTGATTCCGCGCGGCGAATTCCCTGTATTGCCCGATCGTGTATCTTATATTCTTTCAAGATTTCGCAACAAAAACGGGTAAACCTTGACGGGAAGCCCTTTTGTCGTACTATTTCAAGAAACGACATTTTCGGTTGTATGATCTTGACGCCCTGTTCCCGACAATGGGCCAACGTTCCGGGCGGATCAATGGTCGTATTCTTGTATATCGGTTCGAACGGGATTCCCGACATTCGCGCCAATTCCAATATTACGTCCGAATCTTTACCACCCGAATACGATAATTCGATCGGCCCGTCCTGTGGAATGGATTGCAATAACTTGATTGCAAAATCAATCTTTCGCGTCAGTTCCATTTCGCTTTGTTTCTAATAGTAACGATAAATTTTGTTCGGGGGCCATTGCCCGTTTAATTTCGGCGATCCTGTTATCGTTGGCAACCAACGAAACGACAGGATAACGCGAATTGACGCCCGGTTTGTTGCTTTTGGCAAACTGTACGGAAAGATCGAACACGGTTTGCGTTACGGTCCCGCGCATCAAACGAACGCCGTCGAACGATTCGCGTATATTCTTGACGCTTGACGCCTTGCCCTTTGTAGAGAATTGCCAAACGCCGACGATCCCACGGACGGCGGGAACAATGAACCGCAACGTTAGCACAATATCCCAATTTTCCGCGCCCCGTTTCGTCGGGTTGTTCCGTTCGATTTGGGCCATTATATCGGGGTATGCGTCCACGCTATAAGGGGCGTATCTTTCGCCGTTCCAAATTTCGAACGTTTGGCCGTCGCCCCGCGCAACTAACGCGCCCTTATCGTCGCGGTATTCGTACCGTTCGTTGCAAACCTTTTCGGGCGCATCGTCGGGGAAAATTACCTGTATCGTTTGGGGCTTTTCGCCCAACGCGGCGGTAAACATTCCCGCGTACTTTCCCGACGGGATAAAGTAATCAACGCTAACGGGGTATTCCTTTCCGTTTTGCGTGGCCTGTTTCTTGCCGATATGCAACCGCCCAATTTCGGGTAGTTCTAAAATGCCGTTGGCCTGTTCGGGCCTGTGTATTCTTCCGCCCATAAACTAAATTTCGATTTCGTCAAACAACAAGTTTTGCTTTTCGGGTTCGGGATCGGGCGCGGGTGCAACAGGCACAACGGGGGCCGATTCGTTTTCCCACGGTAATTTTTCCTCAATTTCCGTTTTAACGGCCTTTTCGGGTTCGGACGTGGTATTTATCGGTTCGGCCTTTTTCGTGCGTTTTGCGGGCTTCTTTGGGGCTTCCGTGGGCTTTTCCGCTTCCGTCGCCGTTCCCGCCTTTTCGGGCGTTTCCTTTTCGTTCGCTTTCGTCTTGATCAGTTCGGCCAAAGACAGGGACAAAATATTGTCGGTAATCTTTCCGTTGTCAAGATCCAAAACGCCCTTAACAATCGTCATTGTGTTGTCGCGTTTTTCGTCCTCAATCGTCGCAAGCGCCAACAGGTACGGCAATTTCTTTGCGTTTACGCTTTCCGTTTGATCTTTCAAATTGTACGTCGGTTTCGGCCCGCGCCAATCTTTCGGGGAAAAGTTGAACACGCGTTCCACGGGTACGTCGGGAAAGTTCACATTCCACATTTCGCGGTAAAGATGCAATTGCAATTCGTGTTCTTCGAAAAACCCTTTTCGGCCCGATTTGAAATCAACAATTGCCGTGTATTTCTTTCCCGTTTTCGGTTCAGTCATTACGCAAGGCATATCCACGCAACCCGCGAAATGGAATTCGGGGTGTACCAAACCGATTTCGACGGCCAACGGGACGACGTTATAATCCCGCACGAATTGGGCGAACGCCAAAACGTCCTTTCGGATCTTAACGCACCATTCCGAAAAAACTTTTTCGGGCAAGTTTTCCCGTTCCATATAGTCCAACAGTACGGCGGGGACGTTATCGAAATCGTACCGCCTGTTTATGATCAGCGTTTCAAACTGAATGTGCATAAACGTACCGTACGCGGCCGCAAGATCGCGTTTTTCAGTTGATCCGTCCTTGCCATTTGCCACGATCCAATCCAACAGGGCGGGCGGCGTCGGCATTACCTGTTTTAATAGCGTCGTAACGGACGGGTAGAATTCGGGTTCGCCCGATTCATTGAAACGGTAATAATACCTGTGATTATCGCCGTTCAACTGATAAACCCTATAAGGGGGTTCCCGTAACGCGGTTTTGTCAAAGTACAACGACCGAATTTCTTCGACGGTCATTCCGGGGAAAATTTCTTTTTCCTTTTCGGGTTCAGCGATCGTGGCCAACGCCGGATCAATTTCTTTCGTGTCTTTCATCGTATCGCCTGTTTAAGAATTACTTTCCTTTGTTCTCTTTGTAGTCGTGCCAAAACAACCCCGCCATTACAACGGAAATGGCCAACGTAATAAAGTGGGACGGATTCCAAAAGATTGCAAGCAAGCAAAGCCCCGCCACAACGGACCAAACAATGGCCCAAAAAAGATTTACTTTTTCCATAATTTTTATTTTACTTTTTGGCGGTTTTTTATTCGTTGGAAAGCCCGAAAAGGAAATCGGCGGAACAACCTGTCATTTCGCAAATGATATTAACCCATTCGGGATTGATTCGGGCCGTTACGCCATTACATAACGACGTCATATTCACTTGTTGCGCAACGGTCGTGGAATCGGGCCACAATCGGGCCGCGATATCCTTTTTCAAAACCTTTTTGCCCTGTTCTTTGGCGCGGGCGATCGCCTGTTCAATTCGCATCATAATTCGTTTTTGCTTTTAATAATTTCGCCACAAATCGGGCAATGATATACGTAATAATCAATAACGTAGGAATTCGGCGTATAATAATCGCCGTCTTTCAGTTCGTGGCCGATCGTTTCGTTGAATTTCAGTTCCCCGCCACATTTCGGGCAATCGCCGTTCCCCCTAATAGTAAGGCCACAAAAGGCGTCAAACACGTCGGCCGTAATGGAATGGGATTCGTCCCCGTACAGGAATTTCGACAAAACGGCGCATACGTCCGAAACATATTGCGGGCCGGTGGCGATCAGCACGGATTCGCCCCAATTGTCGGGCGTGTCCTCAATCATTCCCGCGTCAATAAACCTTTTGCAAAGGTTTTCAGCAACCATATTAAGATCAACAGGGCCGATAATTTCGGACGCGATTCGTTGTAAGTTTTCGTCAATCTTGAATTTCATAACCTTAAATCAAATGTTGTTCTCTTACACACAAATAACCGGCGTCGCCATATACCCAATATTTCACGATAGGGCGTCCGCTTGTTCCGATAGTAAGTTCCATTCGAACAACCTTGCCCGACGCGATAGACGGATTTTCACTATTACGCGGATATTTGAATTTCACGACGTCGCCGATTCCGTATTTGGTTTTAATTTCCATATTGCTTTGTTTTTATTCGGGAACCCGCCCGATCGGTTGGATTCTTCCCCGAATCCACAGGCAAAGTTAGTAATTAATTTTTAACTACCAAAATTTTTTCCATGATTTTTATAACTTTTTTTGTGCGCCCTGTTTGGTGGGCGTCAAAATAGGCATTTTCCAACCAACTTATTTTGTCGGAATTTTCGATTTAAGACACTTTCGGCGTTCGGACGATACCTATTTCATTTTCGGAAAGAAACGCGCTATACGGGCCGTTTTGCGGGCCAAACGGACAAAGACAAAGATCGGCCGACGTTTCGCAACATTGGCCGACCCCTTTTCTTATCTTATGAAACCTTTTGGCACGACAAATATAGAAAAACCGCCCGTGTTTCGCAACAGGGACGGCCAAATAACACTAAAACGTAGTAACCTATGAATTCGTGGCAAATATATAAAAACGGGGCGTATTTCGCAACAAGCCCCGTTCCAACCACTTAAAACTATTTGATATGCACACTACAAAGATAGTGTTTATTTCATCGTTTCCGCGTTAAGGTGTTTATGGATCAGCGTATAAACGGCGGTAATCGCGGCTTTGTTTTCGTTGTATTCCTGTTGGGTGCAATCGGCCACGAAATTTTCGAATCGCTTGTATAAGTCTTGCAATTCGGTATGTGTCATTGTGTACCGACGGCAACCCGATTCGTCAATTACGCCCATTCTTTTGTATCCGTGTTCAACCATAACGGCGTCCGCGTCGCCAAAAGAAACATTTGCGCGAAATTTTTTAGATCCGTTTATATCGCGGTAAAATGCGTAATATAACGAACGTTTTCCGGCCTGTTTATCAATATACCCGTACTGTCGGGAAACGGGGTTGTAATAGTTGTATTTCATAACAGTTTGGATTTATGGCCCCGCTTGCGCGGGGCGTTATTTATTTATGCAAGTTCGATTCCAACGTAAGTATATTCCAATTCTTGATCGTATTCGGAACCGTCAAATTTTTCGCCAAAGAAATTTTTGATTTTGGAAACTGCGTCGGTATTGTTGCCCTCAATTTCAACAGTAAGATAGATTCCGCCTTTTTTGCGACCCGCTAATACGGTAACGTCAACACTTGCACCCGCGATTGCACCAATTTTGGCGTTCATCATTTTTTTAAGAAGATCCGTTTTCATTTTCATTGCGTTTTTTGTTCCGAAAACCCGTTCGGTCGGTCGGGTTAGTTCCTTAACCCACTACAAAGGTACGACAATTTTTCTAATTTCCAAAAGTTTTTCCTATATTTTTCGAAAAAAGTTGCATTTTTTTTGATTTTCCCGAAATAATACGCCCCGATCGGGGTATATTTGTATTGAACAACCCAAAAAATAATCGTTATGCCTGTAATGAAAACGCAAGGTGGTTGGCGTTGGGGCCAATCCGGGAAAGTTTACCCGACAAAGGAACAGGCCGAAAGACAGGGACGCGCGATTTACGCGTCGGGGTACAGGGAAAAGCCCACGCAATCCAAAAAGAAATAGGGAATTATCGGGTTTTCCGATTTTTCCCTATCTTTGTGGTGTCTTTTTACCACGTATCGCCCTTTCGGTAATTTGACGCCGCGCCCGCCCACGGATCAGTCCGCCGACGGGTGCGGTTTTTTTCATCGAAGATTCGGCGTTATCTTCTTTCCCCCGCAAGATTCGGCCAACTGTACGATTATTGCGTCGTTTTCCGCGTCTTTCGGCGCGACAACTTGCGCGATTTCGCCCATTATATCGAACAGGTAGTAATCGGGTCGCGGATCGGCCAACATTAGTTCATAATGGAAATATTCGGGGCCGGTGTCCGAAAGGAATGCGAACGCCAAAACCTTATAATCGCGGACGCCCTCTTTTTCCATTACGGCGCGGTATTCTTCGCCCTTTATGCTTTTGCTATTCCGTGCCATTGCTGAAAAAATCTTTGCGGTAAAACTGTATTGCCAATTGCGCGGCCCTGTTAGGCGTGGGCGCGGTTATTTGGTACGTCTTGCGCGGGGCGTGGTTGTTTTGCCCGAACCCACGGCAAAGACAGTCGTAAATCGTGTATGGGTTCCCGCGTTCGGGTTTGTCCAACGGGCTTTGCGAAACCTCTACAACCGACAACGGATTTGAAAACCTGTACTTTTGCATAACCTATTTGTTTTTAATCCTTGATTCATAAACGGCCCGCCGTTCCCCGTCCTTGCGTGGTACGCCTTTTTTGGTCAGCGCAACGCCATAATAGAAAATAGATATTTCCAGATAAACTGTAAACGATACCTGTTCAACGCGGATCGTATCCATTCCGTCGGTAACAATATCCCCTATCTTGTACTTTGCGTTTTCCGCAACATATTGTCTATATGCCAAATGTTTTGCGTTGTCCGCATCGTGTTCGATCGCCTTAATTCTTTCGTCTAATTCTTGCTTTGTCATAACTAAATAAGTCATTCAAAATTCAACAAATACCATAAAGAAAACGAACAATGCACCCAATACGGCCATTGGCCAACGTTCTTTAACGTCTTCCCAAATTTGTTTCATATTACATTGATTCTATTTGTTTAACAATCGTTCCCGGACGCCAAAAACCACGTTTTTTTGCGTATTTCGTGGCGGTTTTTTCATCTTTGGCGAAAACCTGTTTTCCGTTTACGTCCCAACAGGGAAGATTATTTTTCGGGATTGGTTTTACATATACTTTTGACGTCCCCGTGTCAAACAATTGTTTATCGGCGGACGCCGCAAGCATCGCCAACCCCGCTAATAATTTAAATTGTTTATACATAACTTTTTGATTTTATGGGACGGTTTACTGTCCCTGTATTTTTACTTTCTTATGCGTTGCGAATGTATGCCCGAAAGCGGTAATTTCCGCGTGGCAAAGATTTTCGTACAGGAACGACAACATTGTATCATCGACGGGAATGCTTCCGATAAGAACGGGCCTTTTGTACGCAACAATAGCGGATATTAAAACGCTTGCCGTCTTGACTGTCAATTTGTCATATTCGGCGGAATAGGTTTCGCCCATTAACTTTTCAATGTAGTTCAATTGTTTTTCAGTTGCTTTCATAATTCGGGATTGATTAAGCGGCGTAAAAAGAAATTTTGATACCACGACGTAATTTGCAAACGCATTTATCATCAAGCGAACCGAACGCACGATCTAAAAGGCGGTTGCAAAGTTCCAAATCAGCGACGATTTTAACAAGCCCCGAAACGCCAACAAGCGTGTTAATCTTTTTCCCGTCGAACAGGCCCGAAACCTTGATTTTGTAATTAGCGTTGATTTCGCGGGTGGTGTATTTAAGCGTTGCCATAACTGTTTGTTTTTTGTATCGGGAATCGGCCCGATCCGTTGGGTTAGTTCCTTAACCCGCTACAAAGGTAGGTATTTATTTTTAATTACCAAAACTTTTTCCATAATTTTTGCAAAAAAAGTTCGAAAAAAGTTATTTTCGGCGATTTTTCGATTTGTGGCCATATTTCGTGGCGGACGGTAAGTTGTACCATTTTCGGGGGAAAGTGTCTTAAATCCAAAATAAACGCCCTTTGCGGGGACGATATGAACAACGGCCACATTTCGCAACGGGGCCGCGTTCGATTGGTTAGTTTGTAAGAAAAGAAGATTATGATTCAATGCAAATATAATAAAAAACGGTCGCGTTTCACAACGGGACCGCCCTTTAAGCAATGAAAAAACTATTTCGTACGGCAAAGATACAAAAAACGACCGTATTTCACAACACGGCCGTTTCTCTCTTAATCCTATAACCTATATACTGTTCGATGCAAATATAAATAAAACGGGTGGATTTCGCAACCGACCCGTTAGCAAACATAATCAATTATGAGTATTTTAAGCGTTACAAATATACGATTATTTTTCGATAACGACGTGTTCGACCCCTAAAATTTTGGTATGCGGGTTCTGGCTTACCACGTCCACGCGCCGATCCTGTACGCGCTTCGTTTTCCACAGGAAACCCAAAAATCGCTTATACTTAACCGTTTCGGCCAACAACAGGGAATCCCGATTGGCCAACGTTCCCGTAAACTGATCTTTGGTCAACAGTCCGTCAAAGTCGAACCACGCGTCCCCGCAATGGACCGCCACGGCGGGCGTAACGATCGAATCCCGTACAATGATAACCGTATCCCGTGGCGTGGCCTTTAAGTCAATGATCGTTTGCGATTGGGTCGTATTTACCGCCGATAAGTCCCTGTTGCGGGCTTTAAGTTCGCGGATCAATTCGGCGTCGTCGGCGCGGAATCGTTCGAATTCCTTTATTGTCAGTTGCAAGGATTCGACCCGCGCGGCGTTCATCGAATCGCGGATCTTGAACAATTCCACGTCGGAAAGCAACGCGGCCGTATTCCCTTTGTACCTGTCGCGTTCGGCCGTCAACTGTTCAATTCTTTTGTTGGTCAGTATAACGGCAATTGCGACCGCCACAATACAGGCGATCGCAATTAACAGTTTCCGCGCGTCCATTATGCGCCGATATGGGTTTTGTCCGTACTGTTGTACGCCCAACCGCTTTCGGAATGGTCGTAAGACACGGTTTCCACGTTGGCCGCGTCAGCGTAAGTAAGACACAATCCGCCGTTTTCCGCGTCTTTGTAGGAAACGACGTACAAGTGTTGCGCGGTTCCTGTTTTCTTTGCCACTTTGTCGCCAACGTTCAGCGCGTCCAACTGTTCGTCGGTTAGCGCGGTAATGTCGGCAACCTCTAACGGAAGCGCGGAACCCGCAAGGGCGGAAAGGATCGCGCCCAACGCGCCGCCCAAATCAATTTGGTTGCCCTGTCCGGCAATCTTTTCGGCGATCAACGCCAATAATTCGTCCTGTTTCATATTCACTTAACGTTAAATGGTTTGCACAAAGTTAACACAAAATTATTTCCTTACAACCCCGCCCAATTTATCCGCCCATTTTTCAGTAAAAAACGAATAATAGGAACGCCCCCGCGACGGATTCCAATACCACGCCCACAATAGCGACGGAATGCCCACGACAAACAGGTATAAAGGCCCCAAATAAAGCGATTGGCGGGAATGGCCGTATTCGTGTCCCCAAGTGTCCGGATTCGACAAATACGGCCATTTTACGATAATTGTACGGCCCAACGAAATACCGCCCTTAAATTTTCTATCAACAACGACGTTGACGCCACGGAACAGGATTGAACGTCCACGGTATATAACACGAAATGCAAGCCCGACAATATTTTGCGGGGCTTGCCATATCCAAAGCAATATTTCCCAAACTGTTTTCATCGTTCCGCCGTGCAAATGGAAATCGGGAATTCGGCCTTTGCATCGAAACACGGGCAAAGTTTAATCCATTCGTTTTTTTCGATCGTCCCGTTTCCGTTCTTATCGGGGCTTGCGTCCCTGTGGCCGATAACTTCCTTAATCGGGTATTCGTCCATAAGACGATAAACCAAGTCAACCAACGCTTTTTTTTGTTCGGGCGTCCGCGTGTCGGCGGGTTCCCCGTTTTCGTCAAGCCCGCCCACGTACACGATTCCGATTGAATGTTTGTTGTACGATTTCCCCGACAGGCCCGCAGTATTGCAATGCGCCCCGTCGCGGGAAAGAGGTCGGCCCGTTTCCACGGTCCCGTCCAAGTCAACGACGTAGTTGTAGCCGATGCAAGCGAAACCGCGTTCTTTATGCATCTTGTCAATGTCGGAAGCCCGCAAGTCTTGGCCCGCGCGGGATGCCGTGCAATGGATTACGATAGCATCTATTGTTTTCATAAACTTATAAGTTTAAACCCAAATTAAAACGGATATTATCAACGGCGTGGTTCTGCAAGATTTCCGCTTCCGTTAAGGCCCTGTTATAAATACGGATTGAATAGATTTTCCCCATATAATAACTGCCGTTACTGCGCCGTCCTATATAGGTGGTTGCCGTTGAACGCCCGCTCATATATGTATTGCCGTGCGCGGTCATTGCTTCCCCGTTTTGGATTGCGCGGTTAACATTGACGCTTGCGACGCCCTTCATTGGCAACGTGTCGTAGGTGGTTCGGTTCGTTCCGTTCGACCAATTCAGTACGCCGCCCACGCTACCGAACGCAAGCGCGTTTGCAGTTTTCGGCATATACAGAACACGCGTTCCACTTCCTTCCCTCTCAAAACAAATTTCGATCGTACCCGTGGAGTTTAACGGCGTGGTAAACGCCGTGTTGCTCAAATAATCGTCTGTCCCGTCGAAATATATGTGGTCCGCATTGAACGTTGCCCCGTTGTTGGTAAATAGAACGTTTCCGACGACGCTTTCCCACGACGTGTTCCCCGTTTTCCCCGTCTTTCCGTCCAAGTGAAGGACAAGCCCGTCTTGTACGTAATCCGAAAGATTCCCGCCGCTTCCCGCCGCTTGTTGGACCGTAAGGGTTTGCGACACGTTCCCCGCCGTGAAAGTTACGACCTTCGAACGGGCCGCCCCCGTATTCGGATCGGAAGAAACCGCGATTTGCTGATTACCCGAAAAGTCGGGGGACGTTATATAAATTTTATCCCCCGAACCGTCGGCCCATTCAATTTGTTGTGTCGGCATTACGAAATCGTCCAATAAGTGTTGGAAGAAACGGTAACGTTAACGGCCGTTCCGTTCGCGTCCATATTAATCGTTGTCGGGGAAATGGTCAAGTACGCGTCGGCTTCCGCCTGTGTAATTTCGCAAACGGACGATACGTTGTTATTGGTCGTAACTGTCAGTTGGGAAACCAACGACGCAACCGACGTGTTGGCGGGAATGTTCGTAAAGGTAATTTCGAATTCGTATTCCTGTATTGCGCCCGGATCGCCCGTAATGGCCGCGCCGTTTTGCGTGGAAACCGAATTCGCCAAATATGACGACGGCAAAACCAAACCGATTTCGTTTGTACCCGTAAGCGCAAACGTCAGTTTCGAAGAATTCGATCGGCCGTGTATCGTCAGCGTTCCGCCCGTTTTCGGGACCGCCGCCGTATCGTCAATAATTACGAATTCCGTCTTTCCCGCCTGTATGATCGTAAGGGTTTTGGATTCCACGCCCGACGCCGAAAACGTGGCCGTCGTTTGACGCGCGGTTCGTCCTGTGTGTTGTGTACCTGTCCATTGGACGGTATCATTTCCGTTTCCACTTTGTTTGTTCGGGGAAACCCAACTTGCGTAAGGCATAATTTGAAAATTTTAATTGATTGTCCAATAAGTATTGCTAAATACGTCGTTTTGCGTTTGGCCCGCCAAAATCCAAACAACCGTAGGACTGATTTCAAGATACGGACCGCGTATATTCGGGGCGCAAGACTGAAACACACGGCAACGGATTCCGCCGATTCGCTTTGCCGTCGCATCAATCCCGCTGATCCGTTCGGCGTGGACTGCAATAGCGTTGCGGGGTTCGGCCTTTGTGCTGATCCCGCCCACGCGTTCGGCATTACAGGCAATCCCGCCGATCCGTTTGCATTTTACGGTCAAACAACCCATATTAAACAGGATTCAAAATTACTATATCGAATTTGTCTATTTCAAGACGGATACCGCCTTGAAAGTCCGTATCGGGGACGAACGCTTTTACAATGCAATTGACGATCCCCGCGTGGAAGATCGAAGAATCGAAGCACAAATAATATTTATGCGTTTCGTTCCCGTTTTCCGTCGTGGTTTCTTCGATAAATTCGCTTTTCGGGATTTCCTTTTCGGTCGGTCCCTGTTTGAGAATGACCGAAAAATCGTCGTTGTGCATCGAAAAGCCGGGGGCCTCAATTTCGAACAGGAATTTAAGGCCCGATCCCTCAAAAGAATGCGCGATATTTTGTTTCATATCAATTGTGTTTTATTCTTTTTGTGCGTCGTCGAACGTCATTCCCAACTGATCTTCAACTTTGAATTTCATAAACTTGCGCAACCAACGGAATAAGGGGTGGTCGGAAATAACGGCCGCGTTTTCAAGAAACGACCAAAATTCAACGCCACAACAAAACGCCGTAAAGTAATTGGCGAACCTTAACCGCGATTCCATATTTTCGGCAAGCACTTGCGACAACATATCAGCAAGCACAATGCCGATTAGGATAAAGACGTATTTGTATATCGTGCGCCACGCCTTGATTGATTCGAAAGCGAACTTTTGCTTTGTCCGCTTTGCGACAACGGCGGATTTCAATACGCCCGTTATAAAATCAACCGCTTCGAATACAGTAACGGCAATGAATAGCGGCAACAAATCGTTGACCAACAGGCCCACGAATCCGGCAAAAAATCCCACTATCAGTTTGTCGGGGTAAAGTGTAAAAGTCCGTATCATTTTTTTTCCTGTTTATTGTGCGATTTCGGGGAAATCTACCAAATATCGGCCCGCGATTGCTTTTGCGCCGAACGTTGTAGGGTGTACGCCGTCGTCCAACATTCCCGAATACCACGTACCGTTATCGTCGGAAGAAACGGCGTCGTAAACGTCAACATAACGATAGCCCGAAGATTTCACATAATTATTTATTGACGCTTTCGAACCGTCGGTCGGCCACGGGATCGTTTGCAAAATTAATTCGATTCCAAGCGCACGGCAAAGCATTTCAACTTTAATTACTATATCTTTCCATTTCCAATAACTATCATTCATTCCCAACGCCCAAACCAAGAATTTCGGCGTACCATACAACAACGCGTTTTGCAACGCGGGGAACATATCTTCCGACGTTCCGCCCGCCAAACCAATTACCGTAAATTGGTCAATCCCATAACCGTTTATAAGTTGATACGGCCAACGTTGCGCGTAAATTGATGTATAACTATCTCCGACAATCCAAACCGGTTTTCTCATACGGTCCGAAACAACACGCAACACGGAATTTGTAACAACTGCGCCATCCAATACTTCGACAAATGCGTAACCATATTGTTCCCGCAATTCATCATCCATCGAATAGTTGAATTGACCGTTGGACGAAACAATATTTACGGAAAATTTCTTGTATTGGATTGTAAATATAACCGTAATAAATGACGCAATTATAAGTCCGTGCGCTTGTTTAGAAATAGACGTTGAATTTGTCCCCGTGCCAGTATATTTTCGAATGTCAATATACGTTGAATCCACACGCACAAAAAATCCAAGAGAACTTCCGCGCCCAACTCCAATGTCAAACGTTCCCGCCGTTGTTATCTTTGCAGTAAACGAAACGATTCGGTTGCTTTTAAGATAATACGGGAAATTCGATATATTCATTCTATTACCGCCGGATTCGGACAAAGAAGAATCCAACGTTAACGCCGAAACACCCGCGCCATCTTGCCCAACGGAAGAAAAAGCCGGAATCAAAGATGGAACATTTTCTTTTGCGATTATTTGCGAACCGCTAAACGGCGTAATTATTTGTTCTTGATAAGTTGGCGCAAATGCACCAGTTATATTCAAATCTTCATAAAGAATGAATTTGTATGTTGCGTTAACTGTTATCGTGAAACGAACAAACGCATCCCCATCAACATAACTGTATGTTGCGCCAGTCGAACGAATATATTGCTTGTTCGAATCATAAACGGCGTGGCCACCAACTGAACCATAAGTTTTGTAATTGTATGACCTTACAATTTGACTAACCGGTATAAAATCAGTTGCACGATATTCCCCGGAAGAAAGAGAAACAAACGCACCCGTATTTTTGTTTATATAACCCATTTGGGCCTTACTACTATCGAATACGTTAAAGGAAACATATTTCGAAGATTGGCCCGATATTTCTAATTCGATTGTCCCCGGTGCAATTTTATCGGATGTTATCGCACCATCCGCAATCATTCGTGTTTTAATGTATTGGTCTTGTATGCCAACCGATTTAATAACAATGGATTCCGGGGTATAATAATAATCCCCAGTCGAATAACCGGAATTTACCGCCAAATACAACGCATCTTCCGGAGCAACCGCACGTTCCGTTTGATTAATCGCAACACCGATTGTTGACGAACCCACGCATAAATCAATATCTCCGCCCGATTGTGGCGCATCATTACTTTTAAGGAAACAAAAACGCGTACCGTATTCCGAATTTGCCGTAACCTCTACAACATCCCCCGGCTTTACTGGAATCCGACGATGATAATAATTCGTGTTCGTTCCATATTGCCCCGCTTCGGTAATTTGATAATATCGTCTGTTATAATTTGATTTGATTTGCGCGGCGGTCAACGATAACGTTTCAACAAAAACACGGTTTAAATCGTCCACGTCTTTTGTTAAACGCGTAATGATTGCATCATAGTTTTTTCCAACGAAGATTGTCTGTAACGTCCACGAACCGTTATATTTCAATGCCCCCAAATGGCCATCCGGCACAACGGAAGAATTGAAATTTGGATATGTACCGGCCCCGGCAATATAAAACACGTTTTGGTCGGGCGTTCCCGGGTTTGTGGCCGGTTCAGCAATGCCGACAAATTGATAATCCGCGCCTAATGAATTAATCATTGCCAACAATGATTGTTGAAGCAATGCGCCGGTTATTTCATTGTTACCGTTGGTTTTTACAACGTCCGCTATTGCGCCCTTTAATGTCGCGTAATTGCTCATATCTATTCGTTGTTAAAATCGTTGTTGAAATCATCATTGAAATCGCCCCGTTGGGCCTTTATGTAACCCAACCCGATTTTCTTTGCGACCGTGGCCGTTTCAAACACCGCTTCGACCGCCGCGACATCGCCGTTATCTTCCCATTCCGGGGTAATTAGGAATGTGTCTAAACTGTACCGTTGTCCGTGATATTCGATTTCGGCAAAATCCGCCATCCGTATAAAACGCATCACGTCCAACAGATATTCGGACGCAAGGAAATTAAACCGGTATCGTTTTTCCGAAATCTGTTTGGTCGGAAAGAAATAACCATCCCTTTCTTCCCCTTCTTCTTCAAACACATATTCGGGTTTTGCAATATCACTTTGCAGATACAAAACGTTCTTGAATGCCGGGTTAGTATAAACGATAGTTCCGGCATCCATCACGAAATCGTCAACGTCCCACCACGTAATTTTTAAGTATGGTTCAATATCATTTACGACCGTAAAAATATCCGAATAATAATACAAGTTATTTACCGTCATTCGCAAATAATAACGGCCGTTCCCCATTTCAGTAAAAGCGGGCAATAATCCGGGGTACACGATAACGTCATAATTCAACGTCGCAAATTGTTTCGACGTCAAACCCGAATCAATAAGTTTTGTTCGGCAATTCTCTATTTGCGTATCCGTATTTGCATCGTATAACCATATTTGGCCAATGGTAACGCTTGATTCGTGCGGGACGATAAATTGGAATGGTAACACGAATCCGGCGGGCGTAAATAATGGATATACGCGACCATATACCCACCATTTGCGGGCATTTTGTTGCGCAATGGTACGATACCACGGCAATACGGACAAATTGTTATTCGGTATCATATTTTAACGTTGCGTTTGCGTTCCTACTTGACAAATTTAAGGATATTTTTTCAATCGTTCCGTTGCCTAAACTTGTTTTGATTAATTGCAACAAATTAGGATCGTTCAGCAACGGGAATTGTACCGATTGCGTTTTCAGTTTTTTTACGCCGATCGCCGTCTTTACAACGCCGTCTATTTCATAAGCGGGGGCGGGCATATCGTACGCGTAATATTCTTGAAGAATACAAAAAGCGACCCACGCATTTTGCAAATAATGGTTGTTCCCGTCAACAACATAATTTACGTACGGCAATTCGCACAAATTGAAATCAACCGAATAAACCGTTATTGTTGCCCCCGTTGTACCGTCAACGAAATAAATCGAATTCGCATCTTCCGGGACGTATAAGGCGACGGTTTCCCGCGTTGAAATATGCGGGCTTTGCGACATTCCGCCGTCGGCAAATACACGGAAAGCAAATTGGCCCGTGGACGCTTCGGCGTTTATATAAATGGTTTTTCCCTTCCAATTTTCCGGGACGGGATTACGGAACGCGGGCGTACCGTTATATGTATATTCTTCCGTTTGGGGTAGTTCGTTTTGCTTTGTTGCGCCTAATAGTACAAACCCGTCCTTTGAAATGGCCGACGGGTTCAATAGGATATAATCCAAATCCGACGTAAATTGCGAAACGTTAATTTGTTCGATATTTTCGGGGTTAACGAATTTTGAAATAATATCTATCGGGAACCCTTCGAATAATTGCGTAACTTCGTCAGCCCAACCGAATTGATAACGCGCGGCCATTTGCGGTTTGTCGTACTGATATTGATTCCGTGCAAAGTCCCACGATTTCCCGTTGCGCGAAACCTTTTGCGCCGTCAAGTCAACGCCAACGACAGGCGAACCCGAATAAGCCCCGCCGTTCCTAAAATATTGGATATGTTCAACGCGGAATTTTCCCGTTGCATCAATGAACCAATAGCAACGGAAACAGTCCCGCAACATATCTAAAACGGCCCGTAATGTAATCGGCGCATTTTGCGCGGGCTGATCATACCCCGCCGAAATAATGTTCGATTTCGGGGTAATAAGCAAAACTTGATTGATCCCCAAAGGATTAGCCGCCCCGTATAGGAATTGGGAATAATCCGTCGTCCCGTCGTGTGTAATGTTCGGGGCGATCTTCCCCAACAAAACCGATATAACGGAAAATATCGGGTATGCGTACCGAATCGTAAACGCCTTTCGCGCTGATTGTTCCAAAATATAATCAAATACGAAAGGCGAAAACCACACGGAAACGAAACCCCAACCGTTACGCGCCACGGGGAAAAATTCCTGTCCGTATATTGTGTACGGTTGTTGATAGTATTCGCCGGGCTGATACAATCCCCACTTTGTCGGCGTGGCCGTGTGCCTGTTCGAAAAAGAAATCGTTTCGGGAAACTGATAGCCAATAACCCGCGTGTAATTCCTGTTATCGTCCACGAAATCATCGTTTGGAATCGGGAACGTGGAATCTTGCCCGATCGCGTCAACGTCGCACAAATAACGGGCGTAAACGTCTATCGTTTCAATATCAAGCGTTACATTTCCCGTGGCGGGCGTTCCGTCAACGGGGAATACTGTTACAGTATAATTTCCGGCCAAATCGCGGTTAACTCTTTCATTCGCCCACGTTGCGCCCGTGTTTTGATCATATATTCGAATATGGTCGAAATTGGTCCACGTTGTACGCGCAAACCCAAAACCGCCGGAATCAATGTTAAAATATTTTCCCGATTGCCCTGTAACAACGCCCGCAACCATTTCGGGCAACTGTGGCGACATTGTACCCGTAATCCGAATATTGGTAAAGCCCTTGTTTATTGCAAAGTGGTAATAATATTCCAATTTCTTTCCCGTTCCACCGCCCGGCAATTCTACGGTTTCCGTGTCGCTAACGGGTTCACATTCCTGTTCCCACCACATACCCGACAGGAAACAACCGATAACGGATTGGTTCGGAACGTAAACTTGAACCATTGGTCGTTTATCGGCCTTTACGGGGATTATTTGCGGGGCTAAATCAATTAGGTTGTATTCCTTATCCAACCCAGCCAAAACGTCGTTATACTGATCCAATACGGTTGGTTTGACGACGACCGTTTCCGCGTCGTCGTCGAACTTGCAGTCGGTTTTCCAAAATGTACCCGTCCAATACGACGCCCACGTTACGCCCGCGTCGTAAGAAATAAAGATTTCCAACCCGAATTGTTCGTCGAAAGACTGTTCGACGATAAATTGGTAATCTTCGCTTTCGAACGTCAGTTCGCCCGACAGTTTGGCGCGGAAAAATTCCTGTCCCGATTCCTTTTCGAAATCCTTTGCCAATCCGTCGTTATATATCGGGTACGCCCGTTGCGTCGTGCCGTCGGCCGTCAGTTCAAATTTATATATCGGGTTCATTACGATTTGATTTTACGGGTTAGATTCTTGTAACGGATAACGGTATTTCCTTGCGCATCAACGAAACGGGTTTCGTCGCCCTGTTCGCGGATCTTCGCCACGTCCCGTTCAAGCCCCGAAAGATCCGTTTTTTCGGCCCCGATCATTCCGACGGCGTAACGGTCCATTTGTTCGTTTGCGCGTTGGTAGCGGTCCGCAAACGTGCCGTTATTAAGCGAATTAATTACGTCGGGGATTACTGAACGGTAACGGCGGGAATTTTTCTTATTAATGACGGCAAAGAATTCGCCGCCTTCCGCGCGTCGCCGTGTTCCGTCGGGCTTCGTTCCCAAATCAACGTCGTGGCCCGACGCGTGGGAACCGCCTTGCAACAGTTCGACCACACCGTGTTCGTACTGTTCCGTTTGTTGGGAAACCTGTACGGCGCGGATCTTCGAAACGGCGAAAGACGCCCACATTGTCGCCAACGCCGCAACCGCAAGGGCGGGACCGACAACAGGGATTCCCGACAATGATTTCCAAATATTCGCCGACGCCGTGGTTAACGACGACGCTTGCGCGACGGAATCCGCCGCCAATTGTGCGCGTTGGGCTTTTTGGCGTTCCCGTTCGGCCTGTTGCTGATTCTTCCGCGCCAATGCCAATTCCTTTTGGGCGGTTTCAACCGAATTTGCATAACCCGCGTTTCGGGCTTCGATTTCAGCGTCCAACGCCCTTTGCGCGGATTCAACTTGCGAATTGGCCGCGTTGACGGCCGCTTCCGCCGCCGAATTCCACGCGTCAACTAACGAATTGATTGAATCCGCGACGGAATCAATTGCCGTGTTAATGGCGTCCTGTTGTTCGGAATCCAAACTTAAACCCAATAGTTCGTAAAGGTTGTTATAACCCAACCTTTTCGTTTGTTTTTCGATCCCCTCAATTGTCGCTTTAACGGCCTTGATTTCGTCCGCCGTCATTTTTTCCGTGGCGGTTTCATTAAGTTTAAGGATCGCTTCTAATCGGGCCTTTTCCTGTTGCAACTTGAACAACGTTTTTTGGCGTTCGTTCCTATCCAACAGTTCGAATTCCGCTTGCGCCAAATCTTGCGCGGCCTTTATATCGCGTTCTGCCAACTTTTGATTAAAGTTAGTCGCTTCACGCAAACGCATTGCGTCGTATTTGGCGTTGATCGCCTTTTCGTCCTGTCGTACTTTTTCGTCCTTTTGGCGGTTTTGTTCGATTTCGATTGCCTGTTGTTTGTCAATGTTCGCCAAACGTAACGCAAGCATTTCTTCCGTTCCGTCCTGTGTAATGGCGATTTGCAGTTGGATCGCCTGTTGTTCGGCCTGTAATCGTTGGACGTTCAGTTTGGAAACCTCGTTGTTAAACGTCTTGACCGCTTCCAACTGTTGTTTGTCATATTTAGCGTTAATGGCGGCTTCCTCTTGCCGTTCGGTTTTAGTCTTTTGGCGGTTTTGTTCCAATTCCAATTGGCGTTGGGCTTCGATTTTGTCCTGTCGCAACTGCAACATTTTTTCCGTTCCCGCTTCCGTAATGGAAATTTCCAAATCAATTGATTCGATAACGGCCCTACGGTCGGCGATGCGTTGTTTCTTCGCCGCTTCAATGGCTTTTTTCGCGGCCGCGTCTAATTCCTTTTGTTTCCGTTCCGCTTCCGCTTGCGCCTGTTGTGCCTGTCGTTCGGCGTCCGCTTCGTCGCTTGTTATTTGGGAAAGAACAATGGTTCGCGCCTGTTTCAGCCCTTTAAGGGTGTCTTCCGTCATTTGTGCCATTTTTTGACGGGACCCCAAACCCAACCACTTATTTATTAATCCGTCGTCTAACGCTTGATATTGTCTTTGTTTTAATAATTCTTCTTGCTTTGTTACGAAACTATCCATATAACGCTTTGCATCTTCCGCGCCGTACTGTTCGTATCGTTCGCCGAACGCTTCCACGTATTTTTCCGTTGTGCTACCGACCCACGTTTCGCGCGGGAACAACAATTCGCGCGTTTTGGTAATCAAGTCGGTTAACGAATCTATTAGATCCTTAACAACGCCGTTGGATTCGCTGAACGCCAACGTTAGACCTTCCCACGCGGATTTCAACAACAACGTTGAACCTTCGACCGTGTTTAAACGTTCCTTTTCAATGCGTTCCAATTCGCCGGAAACGTCCTCTAACGATTGGCGCAATTCGCGGGCGGAATCGGCCCCCGAAATGAACGCCGTAAACGCCGCGACGGACCGACGGTCGGTCAGTTCCAACGCTTCGTTTAGATCCGTTCCCGATTTGCGTAACTTAATCAACCCGTCTATAATTTCGTCAAACGTTTTGGCGGGTCCGCCCATTGCCTTTGCCAACTTGCCGTTGGCGTCGGCCAATTTCAAGATAATGTTACGCGTTGCCGTGGCCGCGCTTGACGCATCAAATCCCGCGTTGGCAAGCGATCCCAAAAGGGCGGTCGTATCTTTGACGGTAAGCCCGAACGCATTTGCGACGGGGAAAACCGTACCGATCGAATTTTGTATCCTGTCGAACGACAAAGCGGATTTGTTCGTCGCAACCGCAAGCGTCGCCAACACGTCGTCCGTGTCGCGCCCCGACAGGTTGAACGCCCGCAACGTGGAACCCGCCACGCTTGCGGCGTCCGCAAGATTCGCGCCCACGGCCGTTGCAAACTGCAACACGGATTTTTGCATCGAAATAATAGACCCTTGACCGAATCCCAACTTTGCCAATTCCGTTTGCAATTGGACAACTTGCGAAGCCGTGTATTCAGTCGAACGGCCCAACATTAGCGCGGAATCCGTTAACGCTTTCATTTCGTCCCGCGTAACGCCCAATATTGTTGACAAATTCGCGTTGGCCTGTTCGAATTCGCGCATTGTCTTTGCCGAACCCGTCAAGTAACGGACGAATACCATTAATATTGCGACCGTACCGTTTAACGCGGTCGCAAATCCTTGCACGGCCTTTGTAGCGATCGGCAACGACGACGCGCCGATATTGTGTAAGCCCGTGCGCATATTGACGAAACCCGTTACAACTTGACCGATCGGCCCCGGCAATCCCTTTAATGCGTTTTGATAATGGCCGACCTCTAATGTATATTTTCCCGTTGCCTGTTGCAAACGGGACATTTCTTCGTAGATTAACCGCGTTTCGGTTTCCAATTCCTTGCCGACGCCCGCCGTGCGCCGTTCTTCCGCCGTCATTTCGTTTAGACGGATCTTATTTAACCGATATTGGGCCGAAAGTCTTTTATAGGAACCCTCTTTCGAATTGTTTATTTCGACGATTAGTTTGTCAATCCGTTGTTGTTCCTTGACCGCCGAAATAACCTGTTGGCGACGCCTGTAAGTTTCACTTTCGGCGTCGTTGCTTTTCTTGTACGCGGCGGTCAGTTTGTCCGATTCCGTCGTAAGCAATTCAATTTGCTTTCGTTGTTCTTCCGTCGCGCCGGACAAATTCGACATACTTTGCGCCGCCTGTTGTGCCGCGCTTTGAATGTTGCTTTTAACCGTATTGTATTTGGCGATCAGCGCGTCCAATTGTGCGATTAAGTCCGTAATCGAATTGTCGGGCGTAATTAAATCGCGGTAATAAATCGGGTTCGGGTTGTCCATAACAGTTATTTTTGTTAAAAGTCCCGAATTTGGGCGTTTCTCTTTCGGGACGGTAAATTATATATCTTTTCCCTTATCGTGGCTTATTCGCCCGTTTTTGTGCCTTTTCCGCCTGTCTTGCCCTTTCCTGTACGAAATCGAACGCGTTGTAGAATTCCAATACTGAATATTCCTTCGGTTTGACGTGCAATTGTTCCGACAATACCAAACAAATATTTTCGAATTGGCGGTCGAATTGGATTTCGGCCGATTCGGGACCGCTAAAACATTTCGGGTTCGAATACGTTATAAGCGCGGTCGTCAATTTCTCAATTTCGGGCGTCGCGTCGGGGTTGTCCACGCCGTCAATGATATTTTGCAAAACGCCCAAAGTCCGTTTCTTCAACAAATCGTAATATTCTTTGACCGTCGAATCGGCAAACAGGGCGGGAAAGTACGTTCTTAATTCCCCGTCAATTTTTTTTTTGACCGCTTCCAATTGGGCGGTTAACTCTTTTTCGGGGACGTCTTGCAGTTCGGCCGTTATGCGCAACAACGCGTCGTCCGTCAAGTCGTTGCATTCGTGGCCGTCAATCTTCGTTACAAGCACGGCAAACGCCCTGTGTTTGGGGTTGATTTCGTTTTGGATCATAAACACGGATTGGCGCAAGTTTTCCAATTCCTGTTGCGCCTTTTCCGTCTTTCCGTCCATAAGGTAACGGCGCATCTTTTCCGTGCGCTGATCGAACGCCGCTATATCCGAACCGACGCCCGAATCAATCAGCAACAATTTTTGGTATTTGTGGAAACGTACGATCGGCAATTCGTCTATTGTGTCGTACATTTCGACCGTGTGTTTTCCTATTTTCGTCGTTACCATAATTCACGCGCTATTACTGTGGAACAAACGGGGATCAGCAACAACCACCAATTACCCGTCGTTACGCACAAAGTTAACGAAATTATGACGGAAACCCACCAACTGCAACAAAACTTACACGAAAACAATTTATACAAGAAATCATTCGGGGCGTGTACTTGTAACCATTCTATCCAACCCCATTTGTACGCAAGGCCCAACAGGAACGCGGCCGACAACGCGACGGCCACGACGTAACACACAAAAGCAACTATTCCGCTATACATAATTCGTCGAATTCCAAAAGCCCGTCGAAGCGGAAGCCCGCGAACGGGTGCATTAAAAATTGGTTGTCAATTTCCGACAGGGAATAACCCCTGTATATGTTTTCGGCGCGTTCGTAAATCCTGTTGATCGTAATTCGGCCTTGCGATAGATACCACCCCGAACGCCCGCTTAATATGCGCAATATTTCCGCCTTGATCAATTCGGTATTGCGGTTGTCGGGCGCATTGTAAACGCGCGTCAAGTCAAACCAAACGATTAGGCCGAACGGGGCCTTAATTTGTCGCGCCCACGGTCCCGCGTCTATCGTTTGCGGGTCCTCTATTTCGAAAAAAGCAAAGTTCCCGATCTTCGAATCGGGGGAAACCTCTATATAGTCATTCGGGCCGTGTCCGTTCCAATTACCGCAATACACGTTGGGCGTAACGATCTTTTTTCCGTTGACCATTTTCGTAAGGCGTTGGGAACGCCCGAACGCCGCGTCCAACCACGGCAACCCGTTCGCCAATCCCGTTTGGATTTCCCCGATAACCCTATCCAACATTACGGGGTTATTGATAATCGGGGCGTTTGTTTCGCTATACATACAGTTTGGATTTTAATTCGTTCATCAACTCTTGATATGCGCCACAATCGGTAAAGATATAGGCCCACTTTTGCACCATAAGCCCGAAAGCGGTAATTCCGTATTTGGCCACGATCCCCGCCGCGTACGGCGTCGTCGGTACGATTCCCACGGTATCGGCCGCAAACTGTACGCCCAATTCGTCGTGGAAGCGTCCGTTAATATACAGGTTGGGGGCGTCGGGGTTCCTGTTGGCCCTATACGGATAATTGATCCCGTCTTGTTTCCACGCGGCGTAACGTCCGGCCGATTCTACGGAATGGAAATACCCTTTGGGTTTTAAATCTTCCGAATAGAACGGGCGCATATCTTCGCCTTTGGAATTCTTGCCCTCAAATAATTGTATCCGTTGTTGTTCGATTATATCTTCGGAATGCTGAACAACGACGTTGCGGATTAATTCGCCGGTCGTCAAACCGTCGTTAACTGATTGAACACGGGTCCGCAAGTCGTTTAATATTCCCATTTCGTCGTATTGGCCTTTATTTGGCGATTTGCGGGCGTTTCGTCAAAAAGACGATAAGTTTATTATCTTTCGGCAAAACGCCCGTTATATGCCATTTCTTGCAAAATTAACTTATAAGTTTATTTCGGGCTAAACGGTACGGTATTTTACGCCGTGGTTGTTGCATTGCAAACAAATACGATCCAATCCCCGCGTATCAATTGACAACGCCTTATACGCCTGTTTCAGTTCGTACCCCAAACCCGTTGCGCGGCCCGTCGGGTTTCCGTCCAATTCGTATAACAGTTCGTCGCGGGTAACGTTCACTTGATTACGGTTTACCCGAACGTCGGGGTTCATCGCAATAGTGCGCAAGACGTTTGCCACAACCTGTTTTTGAATGACGGTCGCAAAGATTTGTCGTTGCGAAATAATAAAGTCGGTAAGATCGCAACCCACGGAAATTTCCAAATTAAGCCCGTAATTCATCGTGTTAGTGTAACCGATCAACCCAATATCGAACATTTCGGGGTATTCGGCGAAATCGGCGGGGGCGTGGATTCCGAA
>Ga0265298_10000835_pt1 | contig 45676 bp, 36 predicted proteins | sample AusTroGonzalo_MG_3_FD_193486 | JGI IMG/M metagenome (GOLD analysis project Ga0265298, IMG submission 193486) | Bovine rumen microbial communities from tropical cattle in Woodstock, Queensland, Australia - Gonzalo_01 | ecosystem: Host-associated > Mammals > Digestive system > Stomach > Rumen ...
GGTAAATTTGCACCGCGTTTGAGAGCAGAACGCTCCAAACAGCATCAAAAATGCTTCTTTAGCTCAGTTGGTTAGAGCATCTGACTGTTAATCAGGGGGTCCTAGGTTCAAGTCCTAGAAGGAGCGCAACAGGAGTTTCAAATGAAACTCCTGTTTTTTATTCTAGGACTTGACCTAGGCCCCAAGGGTCCTAGGTTTTTCGGCCCCTGAAGGGGCCTCAACAAGCTTCGCAGTCAAGTCCTAGAAGGAGCGCTGGTCAGTTCCAAGAAATTGGAACTGATTTTGTTTTATGGACTTGAACCTATTGTATTATTTCCTACGGAAGATAATGGAGAGAGTTACGCAGATGCCGACAGCAAACGGATAATAGAGATAAGGTATTATCTGCGTGGCGGCAAGACCGGTCAGACCGGCAGCCATGAGCAACTGTGCTCCATAAGGGATGATACCCTGGACAAAGCAGCTGAATATATCCATCAGGCTGGCGGCACGGCGTTTTGGAATTCCATACTTATCAGATATGTCATTCACTATGCCACCCACCGTAATGATTGCAATCGTATTGTTCGCTGTGCACAGATTTGACAGGCCGGTAAGCAGTCCTATGCCCAACTCCGCCCCCCTGCGGCCGCGCACATGACGCACGATTCCGTTCATGATATACTCCAGTCCGCCGTTATGGCGTATCAGTCCCAGCATTCCGCCGGCCATCAGGGTTACGATAATGAGGTCACCCATTCCGCCAATTCCGCTGCCGATGGCCCCAAGCAGAGAATACCAGTCCAGACATCCTGTGCAGAGGCCTATGATTGCATTCAGCACAATACCCATGAACAGGACCATGGTAACATCAAGACCGATAAGCGAGAGCAGTATGACTGCAATATAGGGTATCAGCTTGAGCCACTCAATGGAACCTGTATCAGGTTCAACGTTCAGGTGCAGTCCCTGATAGATATAGATACCCGCTACGACCAGTACCGCAGGCAGCACTATAAAGAAATTGGCCTTGAACTTGTCCTTCATGGCACATCCTACTGCACGTGTGGCTGCAATGGTGGTATCGGATATGAATGAGAGGTTATCACCAAAGAAAGAACCACCCACAATAAGGGCAGCCATCATGGCCTGGCTCATTCCGGTCTCTGCAGCAATACCGTTGGCAATAGGGACAAGCGCAACAATCGTACCCACACTTGTACCTATGGCAAGTGACACGAAACAGCTTGTCAGGAACAATCCTGCCAGCAGAGCCTTGACAGGCACTATGCTGAGCGTAAAATTGACAGTAGCCTCTATTGATCCTATCTCCTTGGCCGATCCGGCAAACGCACCCGCCAACATGAAAATCCACACCATGAGCATGATGTTCCAATGGCCGGCACTTTGCGAGAAAATGTTGACTCTGTCAATCAGCTTGCCTCGAGTGATGCCCACAGCATAGACCGATGCCAGCAGGAATGCTGCCGATACAGGGACTTTATAGAAATCACCTGCCAGCAGGGATGAAACCAGATAAACTACCAGAAAAACCACCAGGGGGCTCAAGGCCAGAAACCCCGGCATCTTACTATGTTCTTTGCTCATCAGGAGTATTTTTCACCATACTTGAGCATGGCGTCATTTATGTAACGCTTAAAGTCCGTCTCATTATTGCGACGGCATATGACCAGCACGTCATCGGTATCAACCACAAGGAAATCACTCAGGTCATCAATAACCACAAGCTTCTTCTCCTTGTTGCACAGGAACATGCTGTTATGGCAGTCATAGACCTGATAGTTGTACATACCCAGCACATTGCCCTGATCATCCTTGGCACAGTAGTCATAGAGCAGGTCCCAACTCTCTATATCGTTCCAACCAAAATCACCTATGGCCATGCATACCTTATCGGTCTTTTCAAGGATTCCGTAATCTATTGATATGCGCGGGAATGCCTCATAGACCGAGTAGAGCAGGCTGCGGCGCTCGTCACGGTTGTGCTTGGTGTCATATATGCGGTTAAACTGCGATATCATATCGGGCAGATAGGTCTTGGCTATGTCAATGTAGGCGTTCACGTTCCACATCAGTATACCGGAGTTCCAGTAGAACTCACCGCTGTCCACGAACACCTTGGCAAAAGACTCCTCGGGTTTCTCGGTGAATGTGCGAACGCTGTATATGCCATCGGCCTTAGGTTCATCAATCTGGATATATCCGAATCTGGTCTCAGGGCGGGTTGGCTTGATACCAACTGTGAGTATGAAGTTGTTTTCACTTACAAATGCCATTCCCTTCTCTATGACCTCTATGTATGGAGCCTCATCCTTAATAACAAGGTCCGATGGAACCACCAGGATATTCGCATTGGGATTGATATCGCGGATATGGTATGCAGCAAGCGTGATGCTGGGTGCAGTACCTTTCATTACCGGCTCACGCAACACCTGCAGCGGATTCAAGTCCGGCAGCTGATTGCACACATCCTCATAGAAATCCAGATTTGTTGAAACTATTATGTTCTCCTCGGGGAAAATGCTTCTCATTCTCTCAACAGTCTCCTTAAGGAGTGTACGTCCGTTATTATTGAAATCAAGGAACTGCTTGGGCATGCCCTTACGGCTCAAGGGCCACAGTCTGGTGCCGAAACCACCTGCCAGCACAACGCAGAAATTGTCTGATCCTAACATAGTATCTATATTGGTGTTGGTAATGAACTGTCATTAAAAGATAGTCTGCTACGAAGTTATATCATATTTCCATTAAAACAAGCAATACCGGCACAAAATGGAGGCATTCTAAAAAATTCGGCAGTCTATCTGTAAGTTTCATCAATTTGTTGTACCTTCGCGGCGGTTTTAGTACCAAGCCCAGATGGCGGAATCGGTAGACGCGCTGGTCTCAAACACCAGTGGGGCAACCCATCCCGGTTCGATCCCGGGTCTGGGTACAGTAAAAGGGAGGCAACTTTGCCTCCCTTTTACTGTACCCAGACCGTGATCGATTTACCTTTTTTTAGTTCGCCACAGCGAACGGGCGGCCCTCCGGGACCGCTCTCGCTCGCATACTCGCTTCGCCCCAATACGTTATATCGCGGGTTAGGGGTGGACGGGACGGACGGGCAGTTGCCAGTTACGGTAGCAGTAGCCTGTTTTAATATTGCCCATAAAATCAAACCAAAGACTGGCAGCACCGCCATCGGGGCCGACATCTAACGAACCGGACCAGTAAGCCACATCACCCGAAGTACCGCCATAGTAATAAGGAAGGAAAATGGAGCGATCAGTGTAACGGCGCTTTTTACTTGTTATCAGGAAACCTATCTCACCTTTCACTGAAGCCCAACTCCATGTACATTTTTTTATAAGTTCATTTATCTCTTTAGTTGTGGGCATACGCCAACTGCCACCAAGTCTGGCGTGAGCTATGTCATCTTCACTCCAGGAAAAAAATCCACCTGTTTGTTCCGGCCCGGCAGCACCGACATTACGTGAGGCCCATTTTACGCTCAAACCCAGATCAACATACTCTGAGTTACCACCAACCTTATCATAGGAGACATCCTGATAATACTCTATTATAATATTTGCGCCTTGGATACCGTCTGTCCTTTCCTTAATTTGCACAAACGCAGTACCACTGTTCAGCTTAGTATCATCTGTATACATAAGACCAGAAGATGATGAAAACGGCAATGCTTTCAGTTTGGTGTCATTTGTATAATATCGTTGATCAAAATCATCAGGAAATACAGGTAATTCGTTGAAGAAAATACTGCTTACAATCTCTTCCCCTTCTTTAGTGACTAATCTGCCCAAATCGATTTTTTTAGTACAAGGCAGGCTGAATATCAACTCTTTAAATGTTATCCCCGATGGTAATTTATAGACATTTTGGGTATAATCTTCTTTACCTTTGGGTCTTGCTATTGTCTCTTCCGATAACTCTCCAATCTTAATGACATACTGAGCCAAGACTTTTGGTTTCACATAAGCCTGCTGGGCAAAGACTGGAATGCAGAGTGACATCAGTATGGATGTCAATGCAAGCAAGAGGACTTTCTTTCTCATAATGCAATGCTTTTGGTTGTGTACCATCTAAACTGAGATATGCTCAAAATGCGTCTTCTGTTAAGGCGGGTTTCTCATAATAATGTTTAAATCGCGCAGCCAGTATGCACAGCACATCCAGCTCCTCTATGATCATAATCTTATCGTCTATACCTATCCTTGCAAAGTCTCTTCTGATTATGGTTTGGCCATTAAGGACAAGCAGAGGTTTAGACTTAAGCGGTATGGGGCCATACATCGTCATCTACTCGATACGTTCAGCCTTTATTACCACAGGAGGAAAATACTCATCCACCTTCATCTTGATCTTATAGTAAGTGTCGCTGATCGCAGTATCAACCATCTCATAACCCGGATATATAATCTGCAATCTGTCTGCCGGATTCACAAGGCGGATAGAAAAATTACCCTCTTTATCTGTTACGGAATTAGCAACAATACGGTTGGCGCTATCCCTCTCTGCGACATTGACCAGCATCATAGGCCCTTCGCTATCTGAAACCGTGCCCGAAATCATATCGCCGGCCTTGATTGTATCCTGGGCAGCCACAACCGTAACCGTCTTTTCCTGGGCCGATGCAAAACTGCTCATCATTGAAAACAATGAATATGATACGCACCATACCGCCACGTTCCACCCTTTTGCAATCAAGACTTTTATCTTACGTATTTTCATAACTGCGTTCGCTTATCTGCAAGCAAAAGTAATTCTCAAATCAACAAACCCCAAGCAATACGTTATATCGCGGGTTACGGGCAGACTGGACGGACAGGGCAACCTCTTTCACGTTCTATTACTAAATCAAGCATGAGTAATTTTTGTACATCAATAGGTATGCCTAATGCATCCAGAGGGGCTAATTCATAAAGAGAACTGGACCAGTAATCGGCTTCAGGTAGAAATATGGAACGGTCCGTGTAACCGGGTTTATTACTTGTAGCCCTTAAACCTTTCACACCGTTTATTGAGTCTACGGTCCAGGTACAATTGCGCCGCAATTCAGTCCATTCTTCTAAAGTGGGCATACGCCAGGAACCGCCCCATCTCACATTGGCCACATCATCAACAAGGTCTAGTGTGGTCTTATTGTCAACCGGTCCGCGGCTCCTGTCAGTATTGTACTTGGAAAGCTTTCTTTCAAAAGGTAATTCTCCACCTACGCCCAAACGATAGTTCTCCCATTTGTACTCATCCTTAGTCCCAACCTCACCCCAGGCATAGATGCCACCAACCTCCTCCGGTTGGTCTGCTTCCACATTACATGTAGCCCACTTGACACTCAGGCCCAGGTCAACGTATTCATGCTGAACCTTATCCTGTGCAAACAAGGAAACAGCGGCTGCCTCAATGAACAACATTGCATAAAGAAGAAGTAAATGCTTTCTCATAGCCGTAAGATTGTCTTATTTCAGGAGTTGCCAATCATCTTCAAGTTTGCCCTCTTTCTTTAATTTGCGGTACTGATCCTTTGTCAGAATCTCAACTACGCCCCAAAATCCATCGCGGCCATATAAGGTCCATGACTGGGGGTCCTGTAGATACCTCACGGCTTTCAGGCTGCTCTTTTCTACGCCCAGCAGTCCGGCCAGACTCTTACGGTTAAAGAAGTCCTCAAAAACAAATGATTCCAGTTTTGCGGCGTCAATCCTCTTTGTCTTGAAGTCAAGTACCACAAGCGGTTTTTCAATATTTGCTCCATCAATTCTTTTCATCAGGGAACGTACCGGAGGTCCGTATGCCAGATCACCTGAATTAAATACAATATCCAAACCAGGAATCATCCCATCTAAAGCCTCATCGATAGTTATAAGATTAGTCGTATCAACGATTATCGGCCTAAATTCCCCCTTACTCTCACCAGCTGCAGATACTTCATATACTTCATTCCCCGGTAATATTTCATTCCCTGGTAATTCATTAAGTCTAATCTCGTAATACTGTTTGTTGATGGGGAGATTAACAGGTTCATATCCCAGGTATGTCACTTTGATTGTGTTGCCGGGATTGAGCAGAGGAAAAGTGAACTTACCTTCTCTGTCAGTAATGCTTCGCGCAACTATACGGTCCAGGGAATCCCGTTGTGTCACGTTGACCAACGCCATAGGACCCTCTTTATCTGAGACAACACCGCTTATCATATCACCCGCCTTCTGGGCCGATGCATGATTGCAAACAACTGACAATAATGAGAATGAAACAAAGTAAACTACCTTGCACCACCCCTTGGCCAACAAAACCTTTATTCTGCGTATTTTCATTACTGCGTTCGCTTATCTGCAAGCAAAAGTAATTCTCAAATCAACAAACACCAAGCATTAGGTGCTGCAAAACTGTTGCAATCACTTTACACCCTTATACTTCGCTGCCAGTCTGCACAGCACATCCAGCTCCTCTATCAGTCTGGTTCGAAAACAGGGATCCTTCTGGGTACAGGAAAGGGAGGTTTTCGGACCTCCCTTTTCTTGTACCCGCCGCCGGGGCCGAACCCGTTCCTTTTTTTTTCTAGTTCGCCACAGCGAATAGGGGATAAATCAGATTTCTGACCACCACCAGTTCTGGGGTTTCTTGTCAATCCTTAGCAGCAGATACTCCTTGTAGGGATCATCAAGCAGAGATGCATATTTTCTGGCAAGGCTTTTTATGTCGGCAAGCTTGGAGTTGATCTTGTCAACATCCTTGTAAGCGATGGCATTGTATAAATCCTGTCCTATTGCAACCAACGCACCGTTATTGCCTCCTCTGGGAGACCAGCATTTTGCTCCATACTGTCGGTTAAAGAAACGGAAGGTAGTGCCATCCAGACCGGCGACCGAAAAATCGGCTCCCTCACCTGTCTTTAATATGTCAAGCTTTTGCTGCACCGATTGCTTTGAAGGCAGGTTTGTGGCCGAATATACCGCTGCATCAATTAGAGTACGCATCTGATAAGCCAGTTCCTCATCTATTTCAAGGACATGAGGCTCCTGCTGGTTCTGAATCTTAAGCTCAAGACGGCACTTCCTTGAATCAGTGTTGCAGACACACTGTATCTCATAACTCTCTGAGAAAGACGGCTCTACCTTTGTACTCCAACAGACGATGTCATTGGATCTGGGAGTGTTCAACTGAGCTGTCAACTGATTCATGAAATCCGGATCGTTCAGATTTCCAACCGCTTTCAAAGTGAACTGAGGTAGAGGTTTGTCACAAGGTTTTAAATAATCTTCTGTTCCCTGTGCCATTACCGGCATTGCCAGTGCAAACATAAGGCTGAATACAGCCATCTTAAAATTCTGTTTCATAATCATTTGATTTTTTCAAGTCCAAGAGTGTATTTAGAAATATCAATGGGAGTGCTGAAAGTGTTATAACCTTCCATAGAAACCCTAAGCGTATTGCCGGGCTTTACTATTGTAAGTTTGAATTCACCATTCTCTGTTTTTGTGCCGGCCACCACCTTGCCGTCCGCATCTATCTCCTGGACCGATATGCCACCGGCATTGGCCCAGTTACCCAATATTACGCGGCCGCTTATCACATCGCCGGGCTTAAGGGTGCAGGCAGCAGGTTTGAGCCTGATCTGATATGTTCCGCGGTCAAACGGCAATGTCTGGGTCTCATAACCCTCGGCCTCAAACGATATCTTATTATTGGTATCTGTAACCTGCAGCATATCAAAGAACCCGTCATCTGATGCGTACCACTCCATCACGGCCCGGCCCACTATGTCACGCTCACATGCCTTGACATCCCTGAATTTTATGGGATTACCCTCACTGTCCAGGATAAAACCGTTCACTCTGCCTCCTTTTACAGGGGCTTCATCTATAGGCTTGCGCCTATCTTCATTCATCTGCTTCATAAGATTCTGCAGGCCTCCCGCCTGTGAACTCAAGCGCTCAATCTGTTCCACAAAGTTTCCCTGATCAGGATTAAGATCCTGCGCATCCAATGACGTCAGGGATAAACAGGTTGCCGTAAGGCTTAAAACAAAGAGTTTCCTATTCATACTATCATTAATTGGTTGTCTGAAATCAAAACGTTTAAATACAGAAAATGCGTCTCCTGTTTTTTAAATTTGTGACAAAATTATATGAGCGACTATCATAAGGCAAGTTTAGGGCGCTGCAATTCTGTTGCTTTTAAACCGGCAACAAAGAAAAGGAGGCCTGAATGACCTCCTTTTCTTATTATTACGCTAAAAAATCATCTTTGAGGTTCTTTACCCAGAGCCGGCAGCTTACTCTTTCCTACCGGGAAGAATACCGGCATCACAAAGACAATGGCCACTACCGAGAACAGCATGCCACTCATTACGCCGATGGCAAAACTGAACCAGAACTGGCTGTCACGACCGTCAAACAGGAACGGAATCAGACCCAACACAGTACTCAGGATTGTAAGCATGGTGGGTATGATCTTACGGTTGAATGCTTTTATATAGGTCTTAAGGTCCTGCTTTCCGGTTGCTCCTGCTATAGTATTGTACTCAGACGTCAGGTAGATTCCGGCATTTACCGTGATACCGCAAAGCATGATCATGGCTGCAAATCCACCCTGGTCAAAACCCACATGTATAAGCGGATAGGCCAGGAACATGCCGATAAAACTTACCGGAATAAGGATTACTATAACCAACGGCGATCGGAATGACTCAAACAGTATGGCACAGATCATGAATATGACAAGTATAACCACAAAGATGAGCACCGTACGCTGTTTCTGCTGGCTCCAATATACATAATTTGAATCACCACCGGCATGGAAGCCCATAGGCAGAGTCTCATTGAGCCTTTTTATCAGCTTGTTGGCCATGCGGCTGCGCAGATCCCATGAGCCTATGAACTCATATCCCACATTTATCACGTACTCCTGGTTGTTACGCTCAATATCCAGACCGGTACGCCGCTTGGTTATGGAACCCACATCATTGAGACGGGTATTGATACTGTCCACAAGCACCATGTCATTACGGATATGCCACAGGTCATAATAATCTCTTTCTCCCGATACCAGACGGATTGAGGTCTCCTTGTGACCGTCATAGACACTGGCTGAATAGGAGTTGTAAAGCTGGTCACTCAGGAATGAGAAATAACGGTTAAGGTTAGTTCCTGTACGGATAATCTTCTCCTCATCAAAATCCAGATAGAACTCATTCCTTACAAAAGAGCTGTATCCGCTTGAGAATCCTGCCTGTCCGTTGACACGGCGATTGGCCTTAAGGGTGTCTATCAGATCCTCGGCATATCTGTACAACAGGTCATAATTGTAACCGTACAGGCTGATGGAATTACTCCAGTATGTCCTGTAAACGCTGTTATACAGAGGGTCGTCATTCTCTCCCAATGACGGTATGTACCAGGTGGCACCTCCGTAACGGGTAGCCTTGGCCCACATCTGCTGCTTTAGTATAAACGGGAAACGGCTCTTCTGGTACTCATCCTTGAAATGGATCTCTATCTGGCCCTGAGTTCCGCTAAGATAGGTGGTAAAGTCCTTAATCTCATCAAACTGCTGCAGCCAGTTTTCCATCTCCTTTACAATCTCATTGAGCTGCTGTACAGTCTGTCCCTCATCCATATTGGCGGTGATGCTGAGCACCACCTCACGGTCCTCCTCCTGGCGTCCAAATGACATGCGGCCACCTGAATGTTTCTGGAACAGGTTAAAGGCTCCGCCCAGAGGATACTCAAACCAGGCCTTGTTACGCTGATACCACTTGCCTCCTATGGTCTTGTTGTACAATCCCACCAGTCCGCCTTTGGTATTGTTACCATCCTCATCATACTCCTTATGCTTGACCTGTGACGGCAACAACTGTACGGGAATTCCAAACAGCAGCAACAATCCTACTATATAAACCCATCGGTGGGACCTGCCCCATGACACAATACGCTCATACTGTCTGGTACGTCTAACCAGACGGCGCATACGTTTCATGGAGTTCTGTACCACGCCCTTGTTTTTAAGAGGCAGATACTCAAGCAGGGCCGGAACGAACAGGAATGCAATGATCATTGACAGGGTCAGGTTTATCACTATAACCCAGATAAAGTTGGTAAGTGAGTTGCGTGACTCCTCCGGCAGGAAGAATATGAGCATCAGTGCCGCAATGGTGGTAAACAATGCGCCCGATATGGAGAACATCACCTTACGGTCTCCATAATAGGTATAGTGATCCGCTATCACTATGGCAGTATCGATTATAATTCCCAGTGAAACCGTGATACCGGCCATGGAGTAGAGCTCAATCGATACCCCGAATAGTTTGTAGAACGCTATCGCACTGAGGATATTTACCGTAATGGTAAGTCCTATCACAAGCAGGTAACGGAAACTGCGGCTTACCAACAGCACAAACATGAGCAGTATGGCAAGTGACATCACGGCACGGAAGAATATCTTCTCAATCTCATTGCTCAGATTCTCTGACCCGTCATACTCAAGTTTGACAGCAAAGTTATCGGGCATTGAGGCCTTGAGTTCCTCCATCTTCTGCTTTGCGGCAGCTGCCACCGTTACTATGTTGATATCCTCCTGGCCCATTATGGTAAGGCCAATCATGTTAAGGCCATTGATACGCCTATAGTAATTTGGTATACGCTCCTGATATGAGATGGTAGCAAAATCACCCACATAATAGAGGCGGTCACCAACCTTTGTTACCGGGATGCTCTCCATATCGTTCCTGGCATCCATGGTCCTAAGGCGCACAAGCATCAGGTTGTCATCAACAACCTCTGTTCCCACAATCTCATTGCTGCGTCTGAAATATCGGCTTATGGCATTACTCAAGACGCTGGGGTTGAGTCCTGCTGCACGTAATGAGTTGGGATCAAAGGTAAGTACCCACTCAAAAGGTTCCGCACCGGATGGCTCTACTCCGTCCACTCCCTCAATTCGTGACAGAGGCGTAACCAGATGATCCTGCACATACCTTACAATCTCCGTTGCGGGCATATCGGCATTGATGGAGTAAGACAGAAGTGTCTTCTTTCCGCGTCCGCCACCACCCGATGAGCCGCTCACCCGATACCTTGCGTCCTCAGGCAAGCGGGAGCGGATCTGACGCAGACGTGTGGAGACATCAAATCTGGTAGTCTCCATATCCGTACCCTTCTTGAAAGTAAGATTGATGTAACCTCCATTCTGTCTGGACGTAGCTCTGATACTGCTCACGCCGGCAACGGTATTGAGTGCGCCCTCTATGACCGATGTAATCTCACTCTCAATCACACGGGCAGAGCCTTTGCCGCTAAAATCGACGCTCAGTCCCAGATTCTCGGTCTTGGGCTCATACTGTACGTTCAGCAGCGGGATGCAGGCCGCACCCACCAGCATGAGCACAATCATTATAAGGATTATGGAAAAAGCATGGCTCTTTCCTTTCTGCTTATCACTCATCTTTCTGTGTGCTTATAGATTACGTAATAAGCCAGGGGTACAAAGAACACGCTCACAAACGTACCTGCAATCATGCCGCTTATGAGAGCCAGTGACAGAGGATACTGCAGGTCACTACCCATATCACCACGCACCAGGAACGGAGCGATGGCCAGGATAGTGGTGAGTGATGTCATTACTATAGCCTTTAGACGGCGGCTGCCGGCTTCAAGAATAGCGTGTTTAAGACCCATACCGCTCTCGCGCAGACGGTTAATGGTATCCACCTTAAGTATGGAGTCATTGATAACGATACCGCACATAACCACCATACCTATCATGGACATAAGGTTCAGAGTCTCACCAAAGATCCACAGTACACCAAGCACCGCAAAGATGTCTATGATAAGCTCACTCAGTATAATGAATGGCTGTATCAGACTCTCAAACTGAGCCGACAGGATAAAGAACAGCAGCAGGATTGATATGACAAGCACTCCGCACAGTTCCTTTATCATCTCGCGGTTGGTAAAATATGTTCCTGAGAAACTAACGTCAAACTTCTCATCGGCACGAACCACTTTCTGGATGGCATCCATGGCACGGCGTGCCTCCTTACCCTTAACATTGAGAACCAACGGATAGAACTCACGGTCCACGCCCGATGTAATGGACTTAAGGTCACGGTTACGTGTCTCCTTGAGCAGGATCTCAAGCGGAACGCGTCCGCCACGGGTATCCAGATACTGGTTCTGGATAAGGTCACGAGCCTCCTTCTCGCCCACACCAATAACCACAGGCATGGAGATATCGCCCTTGGATATACGCAGAACGGAACTTGAATTCATTGATTTCTGCAGATAACTGAGCAGCGTATTGAAATCCACCTCATAGAGGGCCAGACGCTCCGGATCTGCAACAAGCTCAATATACTCATTCCACTCGGCCGGCTGAATCTCAATGTCAGGCAGTTCAGTACGTATGGAGCCAAGCAGGGATGTAAGCTGGTCAGGATCAGGGGTACTACCATTGGTACGTTTAATACGTGCCACCAACGGCGGTTCATGATCTGAGAACAGCATATCAAAGATATTTCCCGATGCCTGACTGCTGTGAACGGCATCAGGCCAGGTTTTATGGATATACTCCGCTACCTGCTCCTCTATCTTATCAATGTCATGTGTTGAACCGGCCTTGATATAGATTATAGCCTCTGACAGTGTCAGCTCACGTGTGTGTGACAGGGCAAACTGCTGTGCACCGGTCATGCAGGTGTACTGCTCAACCATATCCGGGAACTGAGCCACGATCTGCTCACAACGACTGTTGTTCTCCTCAATCGATATGCGCTGGTTCCATTCAATGTTTACAAGAGTGTCACTGTGTGAAAGTATAGGCAGTTTCTGCTTGTCAAGTTTGATGAACAGCACGCCTATCAGCAATACTGCAGCACCGAATATGCCCCACATCACAGCCCTGCGGCGGAAGAACCAACTCAGTATACGGTCATAACCACCGGTCATGTTACCCACGCTTATCTTGCTTATGAACTTGTTGGGAGTAAAACAAGGCTGGTTCTTATAGAAACGGTAATAGAATACCGGAATGACCATTACAGATACTATGAGTGCCGATATCAGAGTGATGGTGACTGCCATTGCCTCATCATAGAACAGGGCACCTGCAATTCCGCTCATGAAAATAAGAGGAATGAATATGGCACAAGTGGTGAGCACGGAGCTCAACATAGGTGTGAACACCTCCTGGGTACCGTAAACACAGGCATCCTGCAGGGGCTCACCCTTCATCCACCGTTGCGTGATGTTATCAATCGTGATGATGGAGTTATCCACCATCATACCCAAGCCCAGCACCAGACCGGACAGGGAAATGATATTGATTGATATCTTGAGCACATAGAAGAACAGGAATGACAGTATCAGTGCCGTAGGAATGGTAATGACCACCAGCAGCGGACTGCGTACATCCTGCATAAAGAAGAATATTATGATACAGGCAAACAGGGCACCATACAGAAGGTTACGTACCATGTTGTTGATGGAGTAATCAAGCAACTCCGTCTGGTCACGTGTAATGGTGAACTCCATATCGGGATAATCCTTGTCAAAGGCATCCATCAGTTTCTGGATACCCTCACGCAGATTGGCCATTCGGGCATCGGTACGTTTGATTACAGCCAGTGTCACGCACTGTGAGCCGTCACTGGTAACCTCACCCTTCTTACGCTGCTGCTCCTCACGTACCTCGGCCAGATCCTTAATCTGATAGGTGCGGCCGCCCAGTTTGAGCCATACGTTCTCAACATCCTCACGAGTAACCACGCTCGACTCAAAACGGACGTCAAACCTGTACTCACCGTCACGGATGGATAGGCTACCCAGGTTAACGTTGGCACTCTGTATGGCATTGCTAAGCTGCTGCTCATTAGTACCTAAAGCACGCAGTTTCTCCATGTCAGGTATGACAAGCAACTGCGGGTACACCTGTCCCGATACATCCACCATTGCCACCTCAGGAATCTGCTCCAGACGGCGTACTATGACCTGACGTACAAAATCGCTCATCTCCATGAAACGGTTATCACTGGTGTTGAGCCCCTTCTTGATGGAGACATTTATAAAGAATGCCGGGATATCCGTGGCACTGGCACGTGCTATCATGGGACGTTCCTCACCCTGAGGCCATCCTGCACGGTCCACACGCTCATTTACATCTATGAAAATGTAATCGGCATCTGCTCCGTACTCAAATGTCATCTGGATAAGGCCGCTGCCGTCACGGGCAGTACAGGTAATATCCTGCAGGTGGGGCACCTGCACCAGCTCACTGCGCAACCTCTCCAACAGGATGTCATTCAGTTCACGGGCACTGCGGTCAGGTGATGTAACCTGAACCGTAATCTGCGGTATATTGATATCGGGAACAAGTGATACCGGCAGTTTACGTATGGCCGCAATACCCAGGACCATAACTGCTATAAGCACCATGGTCACCGCTATGGGGCGGTTGGTCAATCCTTTGAACATATCATTCCAGAACTACCGGAGCCTCATCACCAAGATTAAGGTTTCCGCTGGTAATAATAAGGTCACCTAACTCAAGATCGGCTCCACGGTCCTTATTGGCCTCAACCACATGCTCCGTGGTGTTTGACATGAGCACATTCACGTATGTCCACAGACTCTTTCCGTCCTTGTATCGGAACAGCACATCCATGTTGTCACGTATAACCACTGCGCTTTTGGGAACCACCAGCTGGTCAAGAATGCTGTTCTCAACAGTGATGCGCACGTTCATACCGTCCATCAGGTCATCTGATCCCGGAACCTGTGCCGTTACTGCAATCTGGCCGTTCTGGTCAACAGTGGGGTTGATGGATATGATTGAACCCTTAAGTTCCACATCATTATCCACAAACGGGGATACCAGCACCTGCTGGCCCACGCGGATAAACTTATACTCTGTCTCCAGCACGCTGAAACGTACCAGATAACGGCTGTCATCAATCAGAGTGCACAACTGGCCGCTCTGCTCATGTACACGTCCCTTAAGGCTGGCAACCTTTCCGCTGAAAGGGGCCCTAAGGTCACACTGCTCATATGTCCTCTCTGCGTTGGCAAGTGACATCTGAGCATCAATGAAACCGCAGTTGATATATATTACACGCTTCTGGTCTGCCGGAATCCTGGCGGTATCAGAGAGTGAATAACCGTAATCCAGCAGCTTATCGGCCAGACTCATCTCGGCTTTGTCATATGACAGACGGGCCTGCTCCAGCTGACGGCGGGGCTGCTCCTTGTCAAGTGAAGCCAGGATCTGTCCCTTCTGCACCTTCTGTCCGTCACGGACACCGATCTCAGCCACAGTACCCTGTGTCGCAAACTGTAAGGTAACCTTGCTCTGAGCCTCAAGTTTACCGTTGCAAACCAACTGCTTGTTAAAAGCCTTACGCTCCAGAGGCACCACGGTCACCACATTCTTCTCGGCATTGTATGTACCGCGGGCCATCTCCGTATCATCAGTATTCTCATTCTTCTCTTTCTTACCCTTGCAGCTGTTCATTCCATATGCAAGTGCTGCAAACAATACTATTGACGCAATCTTTAAAATATGCTTTTTCATACTCGTATAATTTCTATTCTTACTTGATAAGGTTGTCAAACTCAACACTAATGTCCTTGCCCGATTTCGGGTCATACAACGTGGTACGTCTTATGGCAAAATAAAAGTTCCAGAAATCGGCCACATTGGATACATAGTTGCTCAAGGCATCGTCACGTTTCTCCTTAAGCTGATCCAGCTGGGTCATGGTCATTGAACTGCTGCTGAAATTCTTGAGCGCAAGCTCATAGCTCTCCTCAGCCAGGTCGGCTGCACGTTTGGAAATCTCACACCGACTGCGCTGGTTGTTGAACTGCATGACCTGAGTAAGCAGGTCCTGACGGTAATCAATCATATTCTGCTCCAGACGGTTACGTGTGGTCTGCGCGCGAGCCTCGGCCATACGTACACGTCCGCGTGCCAGGCCCCAGTCCAGAATGGGTATATTAAGCTGAACACCAATAACCTCCTGGTCTTTCAGCTCTATGAATGTATCCCTGAACTTCTCCGATGATCCAGACATACCGAATCTGGCGTTCAGTCTGGCAGACAGGCCCCGCTCTGACTTGGCTCTTGCAATACTTGACTCGGCCTCAATATACTCTATATCCTGACTCAGCTGGAATGATGAGTTGTGCAGAGCCCTGTCCAGCATATCATCATAATCCAGAGTCACATCAGGGATGTCATAGTCAATTTGAAGGTTCAGCTCCGTATCCTCCTTATAACCAATGTATGAGCACAGGCGGTTCAGTGACGAACGCAGGCTGACCGTAACCAAACTCAGTTGCAGGGAGTCATTAAGCATGGACACCTCAATCTGCATAAGCTGGTCACGAGTTATGGTACCCATCTCAAAACGTGTCTGACCGGCCGCGAACAGACGTTTGCTGTCCTCAAAACTCTTTTTGGCACGTTCATATTTCTCCTTTTCCCTTACGTAACCCCAGAAATAAGAGGCGGCTGTCTGGTTAACCTGCTCCATACTCTCAATGTACTGGCGTTTAGCCACCTCATACTGCTTGGGCTGTGTCTTTTTCTCCCACTTGAACTGGTTGTATCCCCACAGACTCTGGGCATAACTCAGATAAATGGGCTGTGCATAATAGGATGTAAGACGCGACGGGCTGTACTGATCCAGTCTCTGCATATCGGTAGACAGTGTCACCTGACCACCTGTAAGCGGAATGTTCTGACTGAAATTCAGCGTAACTCTGTTTGACATGTTGTAACTGGACCTGAAAGCCACAGCACCCGTATTGAAGTCCTGCAGTTTATCCAGCGAGCGGTTAAATTCACCCAAATTGGCACTAAGGCTCAATGACGGCAACAGCTGTGCCTTATATGAGCGGTAATTCCAATACGACGCCACAAAATTGTTACGGTTACTCATTGAAGAGATTGAGTTCTCCTGAGCCAATTGAATCACTTCCTGCATTGTAAGTGTTCTGGGACCGATAATCTGTCCTCCACACAGGGAATGCGCCAACAGCGCCGGCAGCAGGAGCAAAACTCTTAGAAAAGGTCTTTTCATAAAGTTGATTGCAAACAATAAATACTATTAATAATCAGGTTTTTGGCAAAGGTAAACAAACTTTTGGCCCACACATACCCACAGCACACTTTTTTTAATACTCTATAAAATAATGACGGTATTGCTATATCTTTGTACCCCGTGCATAAGGATATGGATTCAGTTATTACACTAAGAAAAGCCACCCGGGCCGATTCACGTTTCATTGCCGAGAACGTGCTCCGTGCGCTGCATATTGAAGAAACTGACCCCCGGCACATAGACCACCTGGCCACCATAAGCAGCCGTGAAGACACCCTCTACAGCTGGAGGAACTCCACAATTGCACTATATGACGGCCAACCCGCAGGCATGATGGTAGCCTATGACGGCGCCCGATACCGCCGGATGCGTGACATAACATTCCCCATGATCCGCATGTACGTAGGTGATGACTACAATCAGATGGATGATGAGGCCACTCCCGGCCAGTATTACCTTGACTCCCTGGCCGTACTACCACAGTTCCGCCGCAAAGGCATAGCCACAGCCCTGATCAAAGAGATGTTCCGCCTGCAAAACGCCGCAGGAATACCCCTAGCCACTATAGCCGTTGACCCTGAGAATGATGAAGCCTACCGCCTATACAATGCGAACGGATTCCGTCACGACGGTCACATCTCCGTATTCGGAACCACCTACCACCGTCTGGTCTGCCCATAACCATTAAGAACCTACCTTCCCCCCACAATCCCGATAATAAATTCCTCGGGGATTAATTGTGTTGTCCTGTTTGGTATCATACTCATTTATAAAAGCTCCATCTTTAAAAAGATTGCATCTCCCTCAGAAAGGTTCTGTTCTTCAACATAACTCTTCAATTGCTTATAGAGAGCTCTGATTTTTGCATCATGAAGAGATTCGGTTTTTGAAAGAATGTAGTATAAACTGTAAGAAACACAACCATAAATTGCATTATTATACTCTCTTAACCGTGTGAAAGAGAACCATATATATTTCCATATATCCAATGTAGTCAATTCCGGAACCAGTGACTCTTCAAAGAAACTGTCAGGACGTAAGATAATACCACAAGAGTTTTGCGTCTTGTCATACAACATGGAATGGTATTTATTGTTTATAAAAATATTGGCTACTATATATTTGTCCGTTTCAAATAAGCCGGATATATCCCTAAGGGCACCCCCATTATAGACCATAGCTTCTTTACCCGGGAGCATCAGTTCAGCCCCGGTAATTCCATCAAAGATGTCTTTTGTCATCTCCTTATCAGCCTTAAACCTGTAAGTTGATTCAACCCCGTTCTTGGTCAAAGAAAAAATATTGTAATCATAATTCAACATGAAACGGAGTGTATCATGATAAATATATGATAATTCCGTATATCCTACAGTTCCATTAAACGCTACCAAATAAGGCGGCAAAGTCAGATAACTGTCATATCTGGAAGCGTCTTTATTATAGGTAATACAGTAATGATTATTGCTTTCATTCTCTCCATAAACGGTGAGGCCCAAATAAGAATCTGAGTTCTTATAAAGATAACTCACTTTTATCTCTGCCTTATTGTCATAACCTATGAATTCTCCCTTATCCGTATAACGCAACAGTCGGCCTGCCACAAGATCATATAGCATCAGCGTATCATTCATAATAAACATGTTACCCACATTCTGTACTTCACCTCTGCCCCTTCCTGTAAGTGGTTTTGAGAACTTAAGATTGCCAGACTTGTCGTAACCTAAGAAATAGTAAGTCCTATCTGAAAGAAAATAATAACCATTATCAGAAACAGCCATCATTGGAGAATCCATATACATCCAATCATCTCCAGCCTTCAAATTCAATACACTAATATCTCCAATTCTGTCAATGATATCAAAACGGTTCGTTTTGTTATCCACATCAATATAATGCTTGGAGATATATTTAAATAAATCTCCACTGTTGTTCTTACTAAAACATGAAACTCCAAAAGCAAACAATAAACACAAACAAAAAATCTTTTTCATAATCTTATTATTTTAATGTTTTGGGCCGAAGCCCCTATAATTAATATGTTTTCTGATTGACACAACTATTACGAACCTTCCGTCCCCCCACAATTCCGATAATAAACTCCTCCGGAATGAATCCCCAGTATCGGGAGTCATTTGAGTCAAGACTATTATCTCCAAATGCAAAGTAGTAGTCATGCCGGAATGTATGACTGCAAACTTCATTATCCGGCCATGAGCCTGTCTCATATTCAATGACCGGACCATATATGGCACGTCCAACTGAGTCCAGTTCTATCGTTACCCCTTTTTCAGGCACGTAAAGAGGCCCAAAGTTCTTCATTGTCCACATGGGTCTTGTAAATGGCATGGTTGCCATGAACTTGGTACGCCACAGTATGCTGTCAGGAGTATTCTGTATGGCAAGCTGATTATCTTGGACTCCAATTATTCCGTTGTAATTATTGTTCCACGTGACCCCATCTTTAATGCCAATGGTATCACCGGGCGTTCCAACAACACGTTTGCAATAGACGTAGTTTATCTTGAACTCTATCTTTGTCCACTTGTCATAACCCAATGGATAATTGAAACATATCACATCACCTGAACGGATTTTTCTCAACCCCGGCATCCGGAAACACTTGAGCGGAGCATGGTCTTCAAAGTCAAAAGACTTGTATATCCTGGCTCCATAAAGCAGTTTGTTAACCCACACTTTATCTCCAGGCTCCAGTGTGGGGCTCATGGACTCCGACGGGATTATGAATCGCTCGGCTATGAATATACGGCGTCCAAAATGTAAGGCACCTACGAGCAATATGAATAGCACAACACGACACAGGATATCGACAATCCTTTCAAGTGCTGCAATATTGGTACTCTGTTGTTTTGGAGATTCAGTTTCTTTATTCATACTGTTCTGTTATGTAACCTGACTTTAGATCTCTTATCTCATTACGAAGGCGTTCCGTATTTACTGACTCCACCTTAGGTATGAACGTCTCTACCTTATCTGCCATATCAAGAAACTTTACGGTATCGCCTTCTGTATGATATAGTTTAGCCAACAGATATAGCGGATAAAGCCTATTGGGCACCATATAGAAGGCGTACTTATAGCGTTCCTCAGCTTCACGGTATTTGCCTTGAGCAAGACTGTTATTTCCCATTACATTCCAGAACATGGGGTCGCTACTGATTTTTGTTCCCATTTTTAGTACAGAATCGCTCCTGGTATAATCTCCATTCTCGGAAAGACTTTGACCATAATTGAATAACATGCTTTCATGATATAATCCTTCAGGAATAACATCTGTGTCATGTATGTAGTACAGTTTTGACCTATTTTTGAACATCTTACTATAGAATGAAGAGTAAGCCTTGATATTCTTATTATACATTTGTTTTTTTCTCACATAATACACTGATCCAAAGACTACCACCAAAACAAGAAGAAAGAGTCCACCTAAATTGTTTGATTGTTGATTATTATTTGAAGCCAAACATAAGATTGTTATCAGCAACAGGATATCAACTTCAAAGGGATATGAGAAACAAGCAAATACGGAAAGGACAACTAGAGGGTAGCACCAAATGCTATTACTTTTATAGGTTTGAACAATGCCTAACAACATAATGCCTACCATTAATAACATTGCAATCGGCCCATTCTCTACTCCCATCTTTAGATATTCATTGAAAGAAAACCTAGGACAATCTGCAACCATTCGCAAACCCTCTGGGATATTGGAAATATCCATATCATCAACACTATTTTTCATAAATTCAGAAAAGAATCTTGCCTGAGTTCTTCCATATTCACCACAGTAATTACCGAATCCTATCCCTGTTAGTCCGTTTTCTCTGATCATCTTTAAGTTTATCCTAGCCATTAGGAAACGACCATCGGCAGAAGGTTTTTTTATTAAGTATGTACCTATTCCCAATAATATGAAAGAAATCAATATGTAAATCCAGTATTTGCGTATCAAGACGACCATATTATTGTTTTTGAGTATTAATAGAAACATACTTATCGACAGTGATATGATGGAAGCTCTACTTAGCGTACACGTCAATAGTATAAAAGATATAAGCACTAGTATGGCCAATATAGCCTTAATCACTGCTTTCGATTCCTTCACATAAACTACAACAAACAAGCTACAACAAACAGCTAAAAAACAAGCATACGGTCCAGAGTTTGAGAAGGACCCAACACATACATCTTGTGCTTTGATATTTCTAAAGTTCTCAATCAACTGAGAAAAACCTAGAAACAACTCGTGAGCGCATATGAATGCCAGAACTACAATTAACAATGATGAAATCCATCTATGATTTATATAATATAGAGTTCTAAACAAGCAATATGCCATTACAAATTGCTCAAAAAAGAAGAATGGACAATGCACCTCTTTTAAAAAGGGGAACGATAATTCAAAATATAAAATGATAGATAATAGAACAATTAATTGGTCTAATAGAACTTTACCTTGCATACGTTTTCTTATCTCATTCTCCATTTCTAAATATGATACTTAATTCAACGTATTAAATCCTCTTTAATCACATCTTTACAATCCTGAATAAATATATTGTTATATAAAAAGCCACACTCCTTCACCTTGTTGATACTGTCTAATAGGAATCCATAATACACATGGTTTTGAGGAATCCAACTGTTAAGTAGTCTTATAGAATCTTTGTTCGAATCTACTATACGGAAAACTCTTTTGTACTGTTCATTCCACTTATAATTTGTAGTATTACCATTCTCATCATGAATAATCAACAATGGATGAATATTGGGGAAAGAGTCTACTAATAAACTAAAAAGAGGATATAAAGTTTCTTCAACGCACGATATACATGTTTGATTTTCCACATATAGAATAATCCTATTTATGGAACATGAATCCAATTCTTTATTGATACTCTTTGATAATAAGAATGTTTGTTGGGAGCTATCAATTATTCTATCATCTTTGTTATGTCGGCAAGAACAAATAAGAAATGGAAATACTAGAAGTAGTATTACTATATTCAATTTATTCATATTGTTTCCTTTATCTTGTAATACAATAAAATAGGATTATCAAAGGTTTGTTCCTTAAGTGTTTTAATCACATCAAGTCCTATTCCTTCAAGAATACTCTCATCATCAACAACAGACTCTACCGGTCCCTCTATAATACTCATATACCATCTGTTATTTACACAAAAAGGAATGACTGGTTCTGAAAAACCAGGAATATATAATTTGTAAGATGAAGACAGTTCATTATGAAGAATAGTGTACAAGTAGACATACTCATTATCAATGTTAACACACCTCCAAAAAGAACAATTATTACTATCGTATGTTATCGGATAAGAACCACCTAAACAGTATTCCTTTTCGGATAATTCAACCATTTTATCAGCATATTCTTTTGAATTTGTTTCGTCGACGTTAAAAAAAGATCTATCAAGATTCATTTCTCCATAATGAAATTCGTTAGTCGGAACCAGGCCACCATTTGTTACTTTGTAAATAATATTGTCAAAACCTGGTACAGAGATCAACAATTCACTATCTGAGAAAGAAATATTATTTAAACCCATATTGACTGCACTTAGATAGTCAACATCTAGAATTTTTTTATAGTCACCTGTTTTTACATCAATCTCATAAATACCATTAAGTCTAGGAGATTCTATACTACTTGTGTGACATATTGCAATTATTTTACCGGCCCAAAATGTCATTGTAGATAATTCCAAATCACAATCAATTGAGGAAATAAAACTAAATGAAGGTACTTTGTAACTAAGTATTTTATTACTACCAGCCGACCCAATATATAGAATACTATCTTCTTTAGAGTAAGCAAATCCTGAAATAGAAAAATATTCTCCTCTACCTCGCCCAAATGCATCTAATTTGGAAACTACGGAATCATTTTTTAAGTAATAAATAATCCTATCATCTTCACTTATTATGAATAACTGATCATCGACAACCTGAGTCAAATAAAGCTCAGTTAAGGGATTATTACTTATCAGTTTTCTTACATAGAAGCTATCCACACATTCATCAAATGGTAGGTCAATATAATTATTCTCTATCTTAATAGACTGCTCATCATGTCTCTGATTTATACAAGAAACCATTATGAAAAGAGTCAAAACATATACAATAGATTTCATATTATCTTTTGCTTAATAGTTTTAAGAAGGTGTTTTGTACATATTTGTACAAGACACCTTCTGTCTAAATACTAAAATATCTTTTTGATTAAATTAATAACCACTTCCTTAGCTGTCTCCAGCACCCATTCTTGTACTTTTGATGCCCAGGATTCATTATCAGTCCTTTCCTTATCTGTTTGATCATCGAGATCTATCAAGCAGCCAGCACCTCTTAGTTTACATGTATTTAATTGGTTACCCCATCTTTCCTTATTTGATCCATGTTTTACAAACAATTTATGTAAGTCTGTATACTCTATGTAATCATCAGTTTCTATTCTATTTTCCATATTTATTACATGCTCATTTCCGTCAGATAGAGCTTCTACATCACTGCTGCCGAGAACATCAATGGAGTTAGAGTGATTTGCATACAAGGCAAGTCCAAGTGAAAACAAAGATGTGGTTGCCAGAATAATAAATTTCTTCTTCATAAATTTAAATGATTGATTAATACGTTTTTAATTATTGTTTTAGACTAATTGATGGTATTTGGCAACACCATAGGTTATGCCAAACAACAGAACTTTAATAAAATCCACTATCTTTGCGGCGTTCAGGTTTAGGTTAAACTATGGACCTGGATTGGGAAGGGATATTGACAGCGAACTTTGCAAGGGTGGCACTGTCTTATCCCTTCTCTCTTTCCAGATCTGTTATTGCTCTCTAGTTTTCTATCACATAATTCAATTCTTTAGTCAACAATCGTGATAAATCCGCCTGGGGCAGCTCCAATGCACCCTTGGAGCCTATGCACGGGAGCTGCCCCGGCAGATAAAGCTATTGTTGAGTTACACTTTATTATTTCAATTATCATAATCATTCTTTACCACCATTCTATGTTGCCGTCTTGATCCAGCAGGAACGGACGCTCATCATTTCCTCTGGTATAGTTACGTAACCACAGAAGTTTGTTTATGGGAACATTCTCATAATGCAGAGTGTTGTCATCGGCCACTTTACGGCCTATTGAGAACCAGTCCAGTCCGTCAAAGAACATCAGTTCATATTGGTTGCCGGGGCATATGTCGTTGTCATCGCTACGGGGGACAATCCTTACGAATGACACATCACCGGGAGTACCCAAATCCAGCCCCACCCAGTTTCCATCGGGTTGGTTTACCTCAAAATTGCTGAGCAGGTCTCCGTCATATGCCCGGTCTATTGCATCCTGTCCTGCCTCGGGGACAGCTATTCCACAGCCTTTTACCGGATTGCCCAGACTATCCATAAACAGGACCTCGGCTACGCTACCCCATGAACCGTTGGGTGAGAGATAACGCCAGTAACGGTAAGGGACATCGGCAGTTACGGGAATCTTGTCAGGAATTTTAGTTGTCTCTATTGTGTAGAGTGTAATTGAATCTCTGAAATCAGGACGTGTTGCGCACTGAATCTTACCGCCAAGTATACGCCTACGCATATCTACCACATTATAAGACTCAAAGTACTTGCGACGAATATCAATGCTGCGTACGCCGTCACCTTCTTCGCTATGGATATAACGCACCCTGCCGTCTTTTTCCAGGATAAACGGTTCACTTGCCGGAGCAAGGACAGAACCGTTATAATAGAGCGCTATGTAAAGAACGTTTCTACCCATGTTCCTGAAACAGGCCTTACCGTGCTTGACCTCTCCGTAATCCAGGACACGCCATGACGGACCACCTGAGTTGACAAACACTGCTATGTAGGCATACTTATCATCAATCCTGATGTCACTCATTAACTGAACCTCTATGTCCGATGTCCTTACGTAATGGTCCGTCACATCATGCTCGCACAGATCAAACTGATGGACATATTTGGCCGTATTACGGTATCTTACAATGTCACGGTTAATGGTAAACGTACTGCGCCAGACCTTGGGAATACGCTCGTACGGATAGAACGGCATGCCAGCCGCTACAATAAGTGAATTGATGGTTGGAGTCTCCTTTCCCTGGTCTGAAAGGAATGTAAACCAACTGTGGCCTTCACTGTTACGCCCCCAGACAGGAACACGGTCCACTACCGACGGTAGACCCAGGCTACGGAAAACGGCAGTTCCCATAGTTACATAATCAAAACAGCTGCCAAATGTCATATTAGCCCATGTTTGGGCGCTTCTCAACGGTATGCCGCTGCGTTCCTCCCACAATACACGCGGCGGATTCTTGGTATGAATCTCATTACGGACTATATCTATCGCACCGTAAATGGAGAGACGGCGATCATCATCTGACGGTACAGAGCTGATACTGTCCGAGAAACGTGCCGAAAGGGTGTCACGCCATGAATCCAATAACTGATAATCTATGACCTTATATGGCAATATCCAATCCTTGAATTCATCAAATGTGAGATGCTGAGCCCACGGACGGGTTCGCCACTCATGGAATGCCTTGTCAATGTTATCAATCAGATAATCGGACGATACCAGTTTTATGTCAGGTTCTACTGATCTTGACAGACTGTAATTGAGCGCGTCACTGATGGAGCGTAGGGTATCACGCTGCCACTCCGGGGTGCCGCCGGCTTGCTGAATCTTAAGAGCTGCATTATAATAGAAATCAACGGTTGCCGTATCTGTATATGAGAAGTGTCCCGGCATGTTGATTATAAGATATTTGGCTGCAGCTAACTTGGACGGATCCTTGTCCTCATGCCTATAGTGGTCAAGGACCCGTTCAAGTTGCGGCCGGTTCTCGCCGGCAACCTTAAGGGCATAACGCAGATACCTCTGTTCATTACTGCAACTGCTTAAAACTGCCAGGAGAACACATGAGACCGAAGCCCCAATAAATCCAAAGATGTTTTTCATGATTGATTCAGATTGGTTTATTACACCATTTATTCAAATATGGAGAGAAAACCGTATCACCGGATACGTATTGGGTTGTACCATCCTTCTTTAAAATAAAAGGATCTGATATCGGTATGAGAGCAATGCCGTCATAACCCAGAACTATGTACATGACTTCACGGCCCATATTCCGGAAAACGGCCTTACTACCCTTTAGTTTGCAGAAATCTACAATTTTCCAACCGTCCGGCTCAGGACCCGCACTGGGTGCGATATGGTCCTGAGTTGAACGAATGGCCGAAGCAATATAGACGTATCGGTCCTTTAGTTTGCTCCGGTTGTGTTTTTCAATAGTTACAGAGACATGTGATGAAAGAAAGTATTTGTCTGTGACGTCCTTTACGGTAATATCAAAGGGATATACGTACTTAGCGTTCTTTATATAGTCAAGCCTGCGGTCATCTATTGCATATGTCTGTCTGAATACCTTAGGGCCACGTTCATACGGAAAGAAAGACCAGCCTATCTGTGTGGCAAGATCCCACTCCGATGTAACCTCCTTGCCACGGTCCGACAAAATCACGAACCAACGTGTTGCAGCCTCATCCCTTGCTCCTACAGGGGTTTCATCGATAACCACCGGCACTCCCATACTGCGGAATGACAAAGCTGCCAGCAACGCATAATCCGGAATATGTCCGAATGTCTGCCGGTGCAGGAGTGATGCACTGAGCAGCGGCAGTCCGCTTTCGGTGTAGAGGCCATGACGGTTAATCTTACCGAGTACCTCATTGCGGATCATATCGGCAACTCCTGTCGTGGTGTTGTACTCTACATCATTCACTACGGGATTACGCATGCCGTCACCATAGCACAGTGATAAGGTGTCACGCCAATAATCCAGTTCCTGCAGATCTACCGCCTTATACGGCAACAGCCATTCCAGATACTCATCGAAAGTGAGCTGGCTTGCCCATGGACAGTTTTTCCACTGCTCATAAGAGAGGTCTATATTATGAATAAGATAATCCTTTGAGATTACTCTTGTATCAGGTACGGTGCGCTCCGGTAAATGAGAATAGACCCTTTTGGTTACCATGAGCAGAGAGTCACGCTGTGACTCCGGTGTAAGGGTGTCATTACTCAAGATGCGCTGAGCATATTCATAATACAGGTAGATGGAGTCACCCTTGTAAGAATAGTGCGCAGGCATATTCTTAATAAGGAACAAGGCCGCTTTGAATTTCTCTGGAACAGGATCCTGAGTACGGTAGTGTTTTAGGACAGCCTCTATGGTCGGCCGGTTTTCACCGGCCGACCCGAGCGCTGTTTCCAGCTGAGTGTCTTTACTCTGACAGGAAAAGGCTGCAAACAAGGCCATCATAACGATGATGGAGTCTCTTAACAACATTTATTCAAACAAATAAAGTTCAAAATAGACAAAAAAAGAGCTACATTTTCAATGCCTAATTCCGGGATTAAAAATGTAACTCAGCAATCTATCGAGGGCAAATATAAGACATGGTTTTATTGCGTGCAACACTTTTACAGGAAAATTTTTCAAAAATTTCAATAATGGGCCAAAATAAGGCATTCAGTTTGAAACTAACTCCCTATATTTGGACTAGTAATTACTTAAAACAACGATATGAAGAAAGCATCTCTGGTATTACTTCTGTTTATGGTATTGTGCAACTGCACAGGTCAGAAAACAGCCTATCTGCTGCATGGCTCCATTCAGGAAAAGGATATAAACAAGCTGTATCTTATAAGTTCCGGTCAAGTGATTGATTCTGCAGATGTCAGTGATAAAGGAGAGTTCTCATTCAAGGGTGAAATCATTCTGCCCAAGCTTGCAAATATTGCCAATACGCGCAATCCCCGTGTGGCATCACTTAACTGCACGGTAATTCTTGAACCGGGTGATCTCACTATGGTTCCTCTGGGCTTTTATGATGAATACAAGGTGACAGGCTCCAGGACTAATGACCTGTTCAATACATTTGTAGAAAAGTCTATTGAACTTACCCAGTATTATGAGGCTCATGAAGGCCAGGAAGGCGTTCTTGAGGAGGTTCAGCAGAAATGGGAGACATTCCTTGTGGACGGTGCAAAAAAGAACAGTGGCAACCTGTTTGGCCTGATTTGCCTGCGTGAGGTTGCCGATGACCTGGAACCGCAAGAGGTAAGGAACATACTTGACTCATTCAAGGCACGCATGCAGGAGACGGATCTGTGGAAAGCCCTCAATGAACGCAATGTTAAACTGATGGGCACGGCACCCGGAAGCCCTTATACAGAATTCAGCCAGACCGATATCCACGGCAACGTCATCTCATCAAAGGATGTGCTGGCAGCAGAGGGAGTAAAATATGTGCTGATAGATTTCTGGGCATCATGGTGCGGTCCGTGCATGCGTGAGGTTCCATACCTGAAAGAGACTTACAGCAAGTATTTCAAGAAGGGATTCCAGATTCTGGGAGTATCACTTGACCGCTCAAAAGACGCCTGGCTCAAGGCCATCACGGACAACCAGATGAACTGGGTACATGTAAGTGACCTGAAATACTGGGACAATGAGGTCTCAAGAGAATACGGTATAACCTCAATTCCTGCCAATTTCCTGGTAGATGCAAGCACCGGCAGGATTATCGCGACCAACCTGAGAGGAGAAGATCTGGAGAAAAAGATATCAGAACTACTTAAGTGAACTAGGCAATGGCAAGCAGCAAGATGGCATCATTGGCCAAGGATACGGCCATTTACGGAATAAGCAGCATTGTAGGCAGGTTCATCAACTATCTGCTTACACCGCTATACACAAATATCCTGAAGGCTCAGGACGCACAGTATGGAGCTATCACCAAGATGTATGCCTATACTGCCCTGTGTCTTGTGCTGCTTACGTTCGGAATGGAGACCACCATGTTCAGGTTTGCCAACAAAGAGGGGCAGAAACCGGAACGGGTCTATTCTACCGCCCTTATATCGGTAGGTATCCTGTCGGCTCTGTTTGCAGCATTGTGCATAACATTCCGGTATGAGATTTGTGCTTTCCTGCAGTATCCTGATCACCCCGAGTATGTGACGGCATTGTCGCTTGTAGTGGCAATTGACTCTTTCCAGGCTATAGTATTCTCATATCTGAGATTCCTTAAGAGACCCATAAAGTTTGCTGCGCTCAAGCTTACCAACATAGGCCTTACAATTGCGCTCAACCTGATAATTGTGTTGTGGTTCTCATCGGTTTATCAGAATCACCCCAGGCTGCTTGGATGGTACAGCATGGATAATGTGATCAGATACGTATTCTACATCAATCTGTTCTGTTCGGCCAGCATTACCTTGGGTTTGTTGCCCGAGATAAGACAGATAAGGAACGGATTTGACTCTAAGCTGTTCAAACAGATGCTCTCCTACACATGGCCTATCCTGATTCTGGGTCTGGCCGGCATCCTTAACCAGGTGGCCGATAAGATCTGCTTTACCAAGATTATCACGGGAGAGGAAGGTGAAAGGCTGTTGGGCATTTACGGAAGCGCCGTCAAGGTTGCCATGATAATGTCAATGCTCACCCAGGCATTCCGTTACGCCTATGAGCCTATGGTGTTCAGTACTGCCGCCAAGGAGAAGACAGGGCAGAACAAGATTTATGCCGATGCCATGAAGTATTTCATCATATTCTCCCTGCTGGCTTTCCTGTTTGTCATGTTCTATCTGGATTACTTCAAGTTTATAATAGGAAGGACCTATTGGGAGGGACTTAAGGTCGTGCCCATAGTCATGATGGCCGAGATATTCATGGGAATCTATTTCAACCTCTCTTTCTGGTACAAACTGATTGACCAGACCTGGTGGGGAGCCATTTTCTCATTCGTGGGCTGCGCCGTGCTGCTGGCCATAAACTTCATCTATGTGCCCCAATACGGATATATGGCCTGCGCATGGGGAGGATTTGCCGGATACGCCACCTGCATGATCCTGTCTTACTTCATCGGGCAGAAAAAGAGTCCCATCAACTATCCGCTTGGGGAGATTGCCGTGTACGTGCTGTTGGCAGCCGTACTCTACGTGATTTACCTATACGTAGACAAGAAAGATTTGTCCGGTTGGCTCACATTCATAATCAACACCGTCCTTCTCTGTATCTACCTGGCCTACCTAATAAAGAAAGACCTGCCATTGGCAAGTCTTCCTGTAATCGGTAAATATTTCAAAAAGAATTAGAGTGCGGCGCGGATATCGGCGGCAATCTTTTCAAATTCCTCCTGTGAGAGTTTGAGTTTGGGATTGCTGAATAGCATATCTTTCTCACTCTGCATGGGGATAAGATGGATATGTGCGTGGGGCACTTCAAGACCCAGCACGGCCTCACCTACCTTGATGCAGTTGAAAACCTTCTTCTGGGCTGCGGCAATCTTCTTGGCAAAGAGCTGCAGGTCACAGAGTTCCTGGTCTGTCAGGTCAAACAGGTAGTCAACCTCACGCTTGGGTATGCAGAGCACGTGACCCTTAACCAGCGGGTTGATGTCAAGGAAAGCAAAGCAGTTCTCTGTCTCTGCTATCTTGTAGCAAGGAATCTCACCTGCTATGATTCTGGAAAAGATGGTCATAATGAGATCTCCAGTATTTCAAAACCGATCTTACCGCTGGGGATGGTGATCTCAACGGTCTCACCTACCTTGTGACCCAGAAGGCCCTTGGCAATAGGTGTGCTGCTTGATATCTTACCGCTCTTAAGGTCTGCCTCGCTCTCGGGAACGATAGAGTAAACCATAGTGGCATTATTCTTGGTGTTGCGCAGCTTTACCTTGGTAAGTATCTGAACGGTTGATGTATCTATCTTGGACTCGTCTATGATCTTTGCATCTGCAATCTGTGCCTTAATCTGGGCAATCTTAGCCTCAAGCATACCCTGAGCCTCCTTTGCGGCATCATACTCTGCATTCTCGCTGAGGTCACCCTTATCACGTGCCTCGGCAATCTGCTGAATTATCTCCGGACGGCGTACACCCTCCAGATACTGTAACTCGGCTACCAGTTTCTTGTAGCCCTCCTCTGACATATAAGCCATAATATCAGTAATTTGTAAGTTCTACATTCTAGTTTTGAAATGAGTAAAAAAGAATTCCAACAAACCGTTCTAGGTGTTGGAACTCATTATTCCCATATTTGTCTCTTTTGCAAAGATAGGTTTATTTTTATACTATCCCAACAAAAAGGAGATTTTTTGGTCCTATTACCTTAAAAGCTCAGCAATCTTACTGTCCAGTTGGTCCGATTCATCCGGACGGTCCACGATATTGCCCTCACGGTCAATCAGGAACGCTGCCGGAATCTGTTCTACATTATATAATTTAAGATATGTGGAGCCCAGACTGGCCTCATCATAGACCGAAATCCACGGAAGGTTGGGAGCGGTATTAAGCCAGAAACTCTCATCACTGTCTACAGACACCTGATATATGGTGAATCCCTGATCTGCATATTTGTTATACAGGCCCTTGAGCATCAGGTTGTAGTTGGGTGAGTAGTTTGTCTTGTAAGCCGTAAAATCCAGCAGAACCACTTTACCCTTAAGGTCTGTCAGCTTTTGCATATGGCCTTCATAGTCAGGCAGCTCAATCTCAATGATTCCGGTCTCCTCAATAAGGTCGCCGAACTTGCGGACAATCTGCTCAACCACGCTCCCGTCATTGTTTGACGGTGCAGTCATGGTCATTCCCTTGAGTGCCACATTATGCAGATGTGCGGTGCGGGTGGCATCAGGATAGAGCATATCCATCTGTGTTGCCACGGCAGCGAAACACTTGGCATCCTGGCGGTCAGCCTGCGGATTGAACAGCATCTGTCCGTTTATACTCAGGAACAACGCATAGTATGCGGCGGCCGATGACGGATCAGGAAGTATGTATCGGGTCGTGATCTCAGACTTGAATACATCTATCCTCTCCTTCATTCTCTGCTGCAATGGAGCCCTTTCAGGGCTGCGGTAGGCCGATGCCATACTCCTCAGGTCTCTAAGAAGACTGACCTGCTTGAAGACCATCTCCTTAATCAGGGCAGAATTCTCCGATCCCTGAACAGCATAGGATATATGCATCAGAGGCAGACTGGCGACGATGCTTACGGTCTCAGTTGAATCAATTGCCAGATTTATAGCCTTGCCGTCCACGCGAAGACGGTAGAAATCAAAGCAATCCTTTGTGGCCTGATGAGAGAAAGTGAAAGAGCCCACTGAATCCAGCCTGACAGAATCAACGGTCTCAATCCTGTCATGGCCCATATGGTCCAGATAAAGCATCTGACCATCGGCCTCAGCTATCTGCCCATTTAAAGTAAACCTGTCAACTGTGGGTTGACAGGCTACTGTTAAAAGGGTAAGAATAAGTAATACTAGGTTACTTCTCTTCATTGTTGTTATTCTCTGCCTGGTTGTTCTCATCCTGACGGCGGTCATGATGGAAACGCGGGCCACGGTCCTGACGGGGACCACGATCCTGACGCTCACCACGATCCTGACGGGGCTGACGTGCGGGACGCTCCTCATAACCCTCGGGCTTCTCAATCAGGGCACGACGTGACAGTTTGAACTTACCGGTCTTGGGATCGATGTCAATCAGCTTAACCTGAATCTTGTCACCCTCCTTGATGCCGGTCTCCTCAATGGTCTCGTAACGCTTCCAGTCAATCTCACTGATGTGCAGCAGACCGTCCTTACCGGGCAGGAACTCTACGAACAGACCGTAAGGCATTACGCTGCGTACTGTACCGTCATATGTCTCACCTACCTCGGGGATAGCAACGATTGCACGGATCTTGGCCAGAGCAGCCTCGATGCTGTCACGGTTGGATGCGGCAACCTCAATCTTGCCTACGCCGTCAACCTCATCAATGCTGATGCTTGCACCGGTCTCCTCCTGCATACCCTGGATGATCTTTCCGCCCGGGCCAATGACTGCACCGATGAACTCCTTAGGAATGGTAAGGGTCTCAATGCGGGGAGCATGGGGTTTGAGATCTGCGCGAGGCTCAGGAATGGTCTCGGTGATCTTGCTCAGGATATACTCACGTCCGGCCTTGGCCTGAGCCAGAGCCTTCTCAAGGATCTCATATGACAGACCGTCGCACTTGATATCCATCTGTGTAGCGGTAAGTCCCTTTACGGTACCGGTGGTCTTGAAGTCCATATCGCCCAAGTGATCCTCATCGCCAAGGATATCACTCAGTACAGCGTACTTGTCCTCACCCGGGTTCTTGATAAGACCCATTGCGATACCTGATACGGGGTTCTTAATCTTAACGCCGGCATCCATCAGGGCAAGTGTACCTGCGCACACGGTAGCCATTGATGATGAACCGTTAGACTCAAGAATATCTGATACTACGCGAACGCAGTAGGGGTAATCCTCAGGGATCTGACCCTTAAGGGCACGCCATGCCAGATGTCCGTGACCGATCTCACGACGACCCAGACTACGCTGTGCCTTAGCCTCACCAGTGCAGAAGGGCGGGAAGTTGTAGTGGAGCAGGAAACGCTCATCGTGCTGATCCAGCACATCATCAACCATCTTCTCGTCATCCTTGGTACCCAGTGTTACAGAGCACAGAGCCTGTGTCTCACCACGGGTGAATATTGATGATCCGTGAGGTCCGGGCAGATAACCTACCTCGCACCAGATGGGACGGATATCGGTTGTCTTACGACCGTCAAGACGCTTACCCTCATCGAGCACGCAGCGACGCATTGCATCACGCTCTACGTCATGGTAGTAACGGTCTATCAGAGCATCCTTCTCTGCCAGCTCATCATCTGTCATATCAGCGTGAGCTGCATGATACTGCTCCTTGAACTCATCACGTACAGCCTCAAAGTTGGCCTCACGTGAGTGCTTATCAGTATTGCCCTGAGCAGCCAGGTCATATGACTTCTGGTAGCAGGCATCCTTAACAGCCTGACGCAGATCCTCGTCGTTAACCTCGTGGCAGTACTCGCGCTTAATGGTCTTGCCTACCTCCTCGGTCAGCTCCATCTGGATCTTGCAGTGCTTCTTGATCTCATCGTGAGCGGCCTTCATGGCACCAAGCAGGTCAGCCTCTGAAACCTCCTTCATCTCACCCTCAACCATCATGATGTTGTCATAGGTTGCGGCAACCATCACATCCATATCAGCCTGCTCAAGCTGCTTGAATGTGGGGTCGATTACGTACTCTCCGTTTATGCGGGCTACGCGAACCTCGGATATCGGACCCTGGAAAGGTATGTCCGATACAGCCAGGGCAGCTGATGCAGCCAGACCGGCCAGAGCATCAGGCATCTGCTCGCCATCAGCGGAGAACAGTATGATGTTTACAAAAACTTCAGCATGGTAGTTGTCCGGAAACAAAGGACGCAATGCACGGTCAACAAGACGGCATGTAAGGATCTCATAATCTGAGGGACGGCCCTCACGCTTGGTAAAACCGCCGGGATAACGTCCTATAGACGCATACTTTTCTCTGTACTCTACCTGCAGCGGCATGAAATCAGTTCCGGGAACTGCATCTTTAGCGGCGCATACAGTGGCCAGGAGCATAGTTTTGCCACATGTCAGCATCACGGCTCCATCGGCTTGCTTGGCCAGTTTCCCGGTCTCCAGTTTGATGGTTCTTCCATCAGGGAGCTGGAACTCTTTTGTTACAATTTTCATCATTAAAATATTAAAACATCTAATAAAAATATTCCTCTTTCAGAGTAAATTGCGGCAAAATTAGCGAATAGCATTGATACCGCCAAATATTTAACGTTCCAGTCCGGCTGTCAAAGTAAATTTGTAACGTTCGTATTAAATGCATATCTTTGCGAGTTCACAAAAGATTCATTGGATGACAGCAATGATTGAATCAATAAAAGACATCGTTACAAGGGAGGCTGAGGCCATAATGAACATCCCTATAGGCGATGAATATGAGAAGGCTGTGAACCTGATTGTTCATCACGTTCACGAACTTAAAGGAAAGTTGATTACCAGCGGCATGGGTAAGGCCGGCCAGATAGCCATGAATATGGCAACCACCTTCAGTTCCACCGGAACCCCCTCCATATTCCTGCACCCCAGCGAGGCTCAGCATGGAGACCTGGGTATACTCCAGAAAAATGACCTGTTCCTGCTGGTCTCAAACTCCGGCAAGACACGTGAGGTTCTGGAGCTCATGGACCTGAGTCTTACACTTGACCCCACACTCAAATTCATTGTACTTACCGGCAACACGCAGAGCCCTCTGGCCCGTCAGGCCAATGTAGTTCTCTCCACCGGCAAGCCCGATGAGGTCTGCGCCTTGGGACTGGCTCCCACCACAAGCACCACCGTCATGAACGTGATCGGTGACGCTCTGGTAGTTGAAACAATGAAAAAGATAGGATTCACCGTAGAAGATTACAATAAACGCCATCACGGAGGATATCTTGGAATGCGTTCCAAAAAACTGTTATGAGGAAAATATTCGGTATTGGCGAGACCATTTATGACATTCTTTTCAAAGGGGGCAAACCTGTAGCCGCTGTTCCGGGAGGATCCGTATTCAACGGACTCATTTCTCTGGGACGTACAGGTATGGATTGCACCTTTGTCACTGAGATAGGATCTGACCTGGTTGGTCAGCACATTCTGGGATTCATGCAGGAGAACGGAATCAACACCGATTACGTTTCATGCTACCAAGGTAAAAAAACCGCCATTTCACTGGCATATCTGGACGAGAACAATGATGCCAAGTACAGCTTCTACAAGGACTATCCCAACAACCGTCTGGACTTTGAGATGCCTTTCATAGAAGAGAATGACATCATGGCTTTCGGAGCCTATTTCTCACTCAATCCGGTACTTCGTGACAAAGTGAAACCGTTCCTTCAGTACGCCAAGGATCAGGGAGCCATCCTCTATTATGACCTTAATTTCCGTGACAACCACGCCCATGAGGTGGAGAGTCTCAGGGATACTTTCCGTGAGAATTTTGCTCTTACCGACATAGTACGCGGAAGCCATGAGGATTTCATCAACCTGTTTGGCCATGACAACTGCCGCAGGATATATGATGAGGAGACCTCAAAATATTGTCCGCGTCTTATCTGCACACGCGGCAAGGATGGCGTACAGGTGATTGACCACGGTCAGGAATACTATTTCAGTGCACGTCCCATAATACCGGTAAGTACCATCGGTGCAGGTGACAACTTCAATGCCGGAATGATATACGGATTTATCCGTGAAGGCATAGACAGGAACGGCCTGGACCACATGACAGAAGAGAAATGGGGCCATCTGATAGGGTACGGAATAGAGTTCGGTACCGATGCATGCATGAGCACATCAAATTACGTAAGCAAGGAGTTCGCAGAGCGTTTCCGCATAGAAAAACATTGATGAAATGAGAAAAAAAGATAATATCCTGCTCAAGACTCCGTTCATGACGGTTGTTCTGAATCTTCTTGTTATCTACATCTCATTCATGCTGTGCCGTGTCGTTTTCATATGGTACAACTGGAATGTATTTGATGGAAATCTGGATAAGGATGTAATATTGAAGATGCTTCCGGGAGCACTCAAGTTCGATACCGCCGGCATAATGTATCTAACCGTACCGTACATGCTGCTAACCATGCTCCCGTTTCACTTCAAGGAGAACAGGACATACTACACCATTGTCAAGGTCATCCTCATCATCCTGGTATCGGCTGGTATAGCCGCCAACCTGATTGATACCGTATACTTCCCGTTTACAGGATGCCGAAGCACCCTCAACGTACTGGCCGAATTCAAGAACGAGAGCGGAGGCCAGATGCGCTCCATAGTGATGAACGCAGTTATGGAGAACTGGTATCTGGTACTGCTGTTCATAGTGATGGTATGGGTTCTGTGCATAACCATAAGGATTCCGGTTGCAGTACAGTACAAGAGGCTTTCAGTATACTATATCGTCAAGACCGGACTTCTGCTGGTCTGCGTATTTGCGAGCGTGGTTGGCATAAGAGGAGGCATATCCACAAGCATCAGGCCCATAACCATGAGTAACGCGTATCAGTACGCTGACCGTCCGGCCGATGCTGCAGCCGTGCTCAACACCCCGTTCTGCGTTATACGTACGGCAGGAAGAGTCAAGATTGAGGTTCCCCGGTACTTTAGCGAGGAGGAGCTGGAAAAGATATACTCACCGGTAATAATGCCTGATTCCACCGCCGTTTTCACCCCTAAAAATGTGGTCATATTCATTCTTGAGAGCTTTGGCGGAGAGTATGTAGGATTCATGAACAAGGGTCTTGAGGGCACGCATGACTGCACTCCTTTCCTGGATTCGCTCATGAGCCGCAGCCTCACCTTTGAGTACTCGTTCGCCAACGGACGCAAGAGTATAGACGCATCACCCTCCGTCCTGTCAGGCATCCCCATGCTTAAGGACAACTTTGTACTCACCACCACGATGATGTCAAAGGAGGTAAGCGGACTGGCTGAGGAACTGGACCGTAAGGGTTACTACTCGGCATTTTTTCACGGAGCCGATAACCAATCAATGGGATTCCAGTCATACTCACGTGCCATCGGCTACAAGGACTACTTTGGGATGGATGAGTTTGATGCAGACCCAAGGTTTGGCGGACACAGCATGTTTGACGGTGTATGGGCTATCTGGGATGAGGAGTTCCTGCAGTTCATGTGCGCCAAGATAAACACCTTCAAGGAACCGTTCATTTCGACCGTTTTCACCGCTTCATCGCACCACCCTTTCAACATTCCGGACCGCTACAAGGATATCTATCCTGAGGAGCCCAACCTGGATATGTACCGTTGCATCCGCTACTCGGACAACGCCCTGCGCCTGTTCTTTGAAAAGGCCAGTAAGGAGCCCTGGTTCAACAACACGCTGTTTGTCCTCACAGCCGATCACACAAACCAGTCCGAGCACCCCGCCTATCAGGCCGAATACGGAAAGTTCCGCATACCCATCATATTCTACGATCCGTCAGGAGATATAGCGGGACACCGTGACGCCATAGCCCAGCAGTCAGACATTCTCCCCACGATTATGGGATATCTGGGATATGACAAACCTTTTATCAGTTTCGGACAGAACCTGTTTGCCACTCCCGATGAGGATACCTGGGCAGCCAACTACCAGAACGGCATGTACATGTACTACAAGGGAGACTGGATGATCAAGTTTGACGGTGAACAGCAGACCGGACTCTATGCATTCCGTAAGGATGCCGCCCTTAAAGAAAACCTTAAGGGTACCAGGCCCGACGTGGAAGAGGAGATGATAAAAGAACTCAAGGCACTGATCCAACAGTACCTTGAGCACATGACAACCAAAGAATTGGTTATTCCGGAATAATCAATAAACCTTGACCTTAAGCTTGGCGTAAGCACGCTCAACTTTCTCAAGTGCCTTCTCAACACTCTCGGCACGTGCCAGAATCACACCCATACGGCGGTGACCCTTTATGAATGGCTTACCAAAGAAACGTACCTGAACATCGGGCTCAGAGAGTATCTCGTCAACATTCTCAAACTCTATCATTGTGGTATCACCCTCAACTACGATAGCCTTTGATGCGCTGGGGCCAAAAAAGTTGATCTTGGGGATAGGCAGGCCAAGCACGGCACGTGCATGCAGTGCAAACTCACTCAGATCCTGTGATATCATCGTTACCATACCGGTATCATGCGGACGGGGTGAAACCTCGCTGAACAGCACATTGTCACCGCAAATGAACATCTCAACGCCAAAGATACCATATCCGCCCAGTGCGTCGGTTATCTTCTTTGCTATGTCCTGAGCCTGGGCAAGAGCCTTATCGCTCATGGGCTGTGCCTGCCATGACTCACGGTAGTCACCGTCAACCTGATGGTGACCTATGGGATTAAGGAATGTGGTACCACCGCTGTGACGTACAGTGAGCAGGGTGATCTCATAATCAAACTTTACGAATCCCTCAACGATAACCTCACCGCCTCCGGCACGACCGCCCTCCTGGGCAATCTTCCATGATGCATCAGCATCGGCAGGAGTCTTGCAGACGCTCTGGCCGTGACCTGACGAACTCATGATAGGCTTCACTACGCAAGGTGTGCCAATCTCCTTGATGGCGGCATCAAACTCCTCACGGGTAGCGGCAAAACGGTAATTGGATGTAGGCAATCCAAGTTTCTCATGAGCCAGCTGGCGTATGCCCTTGCGGTTCATGGTGAGGAATGTTGCATTTGCTGTAGGAATCACGTTGTAGCCCTCTTTCTCCAGCTCAACAAGAGTGGGAGTGGCAATGGCTTCAACCTCCGGGATAATCATATCCGGTTTCTCCTTCTCGATAATCTCACGCAGACGGGCACCGTCAAGCATTGAGAGTACATAACTGCGGTGAGCCACCTGCATGGCAGGGGCGTTCTCATACCTGTCAAGGGCAATGACCTCGACACCATAACGCTGCAATTCAATTGCAACTTCTTTTCCCAGTTCACCTGAGCCGCACAGAAGTGCCTTCTTGGCAACCTTTGTAAGCGGAGATCCAATCTTAACCATATTGTCGAATAAAGTAACTTGTCTTACAACTGCTGCATGTCATGCAGTCTCTTATAGTAGCCGTTCAAAGCAATCAGTTCCTCATGTGTACCGCGCTCCACTATCCTACCCTCATGGAGAACGCAGATTTCATCGGCATTCTTGATGGTTGACAGACGGTGTGCTATGGCAATTGTGGTACGGTCTTTCATAAGACGCTCAAGTGCCTCCTGAACCAGACGCTCGGACTCAGTGTCAAGGGCGCTGGTAGCCTCATCCAGAATCAGTATGGGCGGGTTCTTGAGTATGGCACGCGCTATGCTTATACGCTGGCGCTGACCGCCTGACAACAGGCAACCGCGATCACCTATGTTGGTGTCATATCCGTTCTCCGTTTCCATGATGAAATCGTGTGCATTGGCAATCTTGGCCGCCGCAATCACCTGCTCACGGGTGGCATCCTTAACGCCGAACGTGATGTTGTTGTAGAACGTGTCATTGAACAGGATCGCCTCCTGGTTTACGTTACCCATAAGGCTGCGCAATGACTTGAGTGACACATCGCGGATATCCTTTCCATCGATGGTTATGGAACCCTGACATACGTCATAGAACCTGGGCAGAAGGTCCACCATGGTAGACTTTCCGGAACCTGACTGGCCTACCAGGGCAACGGTCTTTCCGTGGGGTATCGTAACGTTTATGTCATGCAGCACCTCATGGCCGTCCTCATAAGAGAATGATACGCCGTTATACTTGATTTCACCCTTCAATTCGGTGAGTTCAACCGGTTTCTCAGGATCCGTAATGTTGTTCTCGGCCAAAAGTATCTTGTCTATACGCTCTACCGATGCAAGTCCCTTGGGGATGGCATAACCGGCCTTTGAGAAATCCTTGATGGGGTTGATGACACTGTAAAGGATTGTCATGTACCAGATGAACGTGGATGCGTCAATGCTTGCATTACCGCCCAGAATGAGAGTTCCTCCGAACCAGAGTACCAGTACTATCAACGCGGTGCCCATGAACTCACTTACCGGATGAGCCAGAGCCTGACGCATATGGACACGGTTGGATGCCTTGCGCAGCTGCTCGCTGCTCTTGGTGAACCGGGCCGACATCTTACCCTCGGCCAGGAATGCCTTGATAACGCGTAATCCTCCAAGAGTCTCCTCCAGTTCCGACATGGTATCGCTCCAGTAAGACTGCGCCACAAGTGACTTTGCCTTGAGCTTACGTCCTATTGTTCCCATAACCCAGATGATAAGCGGTCCTATCACGATGGTGAATATGGTCATCTGCCAGCTGATTGCCACCAGAGTGCCCAGATATACCAGAATCAGGATAGGATTCTTTATGAGCATATCCAGGGACTGGGCTATTGAGTTCTCTATCTCCGATACGTCACCGCTCATGCGGGTGATGATATCACCCTTGCGCTCCTTTGAGAAGAATCCCATGGGCAGGTTGAGTATCTTGTTGTATATCTGAACCCTTATATCCTTGACAATACCGTTACGCAAGGGTACCATCACGGCCGATGAGCCGAAATAGCAGGCAGTCTTGAAGAATGTCATGACTATCAACACAATTCCCAGGATAAGCAGCGTGCGGGACTCACCGTAGGCATCGACAAAATCAGACACCTTGCAGAAGAAATCATTCTTGAGTGCGTTTACCACCTCCTTGCCTCCATGGACATCGGACAGCGGAATGTATACGTATGACTCTGTGTTTATCTTGAACAGGATCCTCAGTATGGGTACTATAAGGGCAAAAGAGAATACGTTGAGAATAGCCGAAAGCAGATTGTATGCCACACTGCCCACAAGATTGCGGCGGTAGGGACGTACAAAACGCCTTAGAAAAGCAAAAAGCTCTTTCATTGAGTAATTTAATTGGTTTCAAATGCGAAGATACAAATTTAAACGGCCGAAAAATCGGGAAATGCGTTATAAATAGGTAACTTTGCCCAATCTGTTGATAAGTTTTCTGAACATGACCCGTCACATCAAACTGTTAGTATCGGCTGTATTGTCAATGCTATGCATTGGAGTCAGCAGTCAGACTCTCTACTACGACCTGGAGTTTGACGGTCTATTTGACAACCGGGAATACAAGAACAACATGCTTCCGCAGACCATCTACGGAATGCGCGTCACGCCCCAGATAGGCATCATAAAGGATCAGAACGCACTTATAGGCGGATTCTCCAAGATATGGGAATTCGGAGCCGAAGACAGGATAGACCCCACTTTCATCTTATACTACAAGTATCAGGGTGACAAATGGAATGCATTATTCGGAAGCATTCCACGCGACGCGCTCCAGAGGCAACTGCCTGACGCACTTTTATATGATTCCATCGCGTTTTTTGAGCCCACCATAAGCGGTACGCTGTTCCAGCGTCACGGCAGATTCTGGCAGACAGAGCTGTACTGTAACTGGTTCAGCCGCCAGACAGAGACGCAGCGTGAGGCTTTCCGCATTGTTTGGGACGGATACGCAGTCTATAATGACTTCTGGGACCCAGATGACATCATGAACGGTTTCATTCACTCCGGATGGTTTGTAACCATGACCCATTGGGCCAAGCCCAAGAAGGCGGGACATTATATCTATGACCAGTTCCAGTTCAACCCGTATATAGGTTTTGACCTGAGCAGGTTCATCAATCCGGAATTAAGGGTTATAGTGAACGGCGGACTGCTGTACTCCATGATAAGATGCCGCAAGGACGGCGATTGGCACAAACCTTTAGGATTCTTGGGAGATATACAGATAGGCTGGAAAATGTTTGACGTAAAAACCACTTTCTACAAGGGTGGCAACCAGCAGCCTTTCCTTAAGGACAGTGAGGCAGGACTGGCCTTTCACCGCAGCGATCCGTTCTACAATGACACCCGGTACCTCAAGACCGAGTTCAAGGCACAGCTCATAAACAACCGTAACGTAGTGATGGGATTCAGCTGGAACCTGCATATGTCATCTGACGGACAACTCCACAATCAGCAACTTATAACATTGAAATACAGAATCGGCAAGTTCAAAAAAATATAAGGACTATCAATGAAACGAAACCTGCTCATATCTGCCATACTTTCACTTACCATAACAGGAGCCCACGCCGGCATCAATCCGTTCAAGCCCTATATGCCTCTTACGGAGATAGACTACGCACACAACTGGTCTGTCGGGCATGATTCCACCAGCATAGCATATAAGCCGGAATCATTAACCCAGCGCGCCCTGCTGCCCATAGGAATGCTTTCCACCGGCATACTCTTGAATGACAATGAGCTGGACAAGCGCATAAAGAAGGAGGGGAAACTCTCATCTACACCGTTAAAGTCAGCGGATTTTCTGCAGTACTCACCTGCCGCCATTCTCTATATCCTCAAGATTGCAGGAGTACAAAGCCGCAATGACTGGCCGCGCATGTTAACCGCTCACGGAACAGCTGCGGCTATCCAGTTTGGCCTTACCCAGTCCATCAAGAATATCAATGACAGGGAGCGACCTGACGGTCACGGTATCAACTCCTTTCCATCGGGACATACGGCAACCGCCTTTATGTGCGCCCAGATGCTGCACAGGGAGTATGGTGAGACCGTAAGCCCATGGATAAGCGTAGCCGGATACGGATTGGCCGCAACCACCGGCATTTTCCGCGTCATAGCCAACCGCCACTGGTGTTCCGATGTCATGGCCGGTGCCGCCATAGGCATACTCTCAACAGAGCTTGCCTACGAACTTACGGACATACTGTTCGGAGAGCACGGGATCAAAAGACCTGTCGTGGTTGCCGATATTGATGAAACAACGCGCTGGAAATTCGGTCTCTACACAGAATACAGCATAGGTTCTGATCTCTTTACCTCCGGTGGATACGGCAATCCCGATGCACGTCCCGCCAGCTCCATAGGTATTGACGCATCCTGGATGCCCTGGTACATAGGGCCTGTAATCCGTGCCGGACTTACCCAGATGAAATGGACCGGAGCTGACGACCTTTATCTGCCGGATAACGGCAGCGTAACCGATGTATACACCATTGGAGCCGGCCTTTACATGGATATTCCGCTCCTGAGCAGGCTGAGCATAAACGGACAGGCCATTGCAGGTTACTCACCCAGCGCCAACAGCTATAGTTTCAAATATCAGAATCAGCCGTTGGAATGGGACATTCCCGCCGCAATGCACTGCTATGCAAACTTGGGTATGACCGTAAGGACATCATCGTTCTCAAGCGTGTCTGTACATGGCGGTCTGGATTATTATGATAAAGTGTGGCGCTCTTACATAGTGGGAGCACAATTCAATTTCACGTTTTGATTATGGCTAAGTTTCTTTCATCAGTTCTGTATGGTATCGTCTGGGTGTTCTCACTGCTCCCGATGCCCATACTCTATCTGTTCTCGGACATCATGTGGCTGGTCATGTTCCTATGCCCGCCCCTGCGCTACAGAAAGAAGGTAGTCCAGAAGAACCTGGCCATGGCATTCCCGGACAAGGAGCGCAAATGGCTGCGCCGTACAGAACGCCGTTTCTATTATCAGTTCTCTTGCCAGATAATGGAGAGCCTCAAGACCGCATCGGTGGGTGAGCGTTGGATAAAACGTCACATGGAGATTACCGGATGTGACAGGATTGTCAATGAGGCCCGGAAAGGCCGTTCCGGATTCGGATATCTGGGACATGTAGGCAACTGGGAGTGGATACCTTCCATGATGCTCTATTTCAAGGGCGTGAACGATTTTATCGGTGGACAGGTCTACCACAGGCTTGAGAACGCCACAATGGACCTTTTCATGCTCAAGCTGCGCAGCAGGTTCGGCACTGAAAACATACCTATGGAACAGGTGATGCGCCGTCTTGTGCAGTGCCGTAACAACGGGCAGGCATTCTTTATAGGAATGATAGCCGATCAGGTTCCGCTCTACGTGAACATCCATTACTGGACGCAGTTCATGAACCAGAAAACCCCCGTTTTCACCGGGACGGAGCGCATATCCAGAAAGCTTGACGCACAGGTGTGGTATATGAACATAACCCGCAAGCGCCGCGGCTATTACCGCTGTGACATAACCCTGATGTTTGACCACACCAATGACCTGCCCGAAAATGCCGTAACGGAGAAATACATGCGTCTGCTTGAGGAGAACATCAACAACTGTCCCGAGCTCTGGTTATGGACACATAACCGATGGAAACGCACTTGGGAGGGCTATCAGAACTGGCTGGCCAAACACAAGACCGCAGCAGAAAGAATAAGCAGACAGGCAGAGTGATCAACGGCTGCCCAGGTCATCATGCAGTGTCTGCACAATGGCCTTTCCACGATTAAGGCGCACATCAGATCCATGTGAATCATTTATAAGGCATGCTGACGCATCGTCATCATAAAGCGTCACGCCTGTACTGTCCATAAAGCAGAATCCGTTGTTGTAAGTGTAGAATGAGAACGGGTATGAGTAGGAGCATGACAACACGTTCCTGCTGAACAGGAAATCGCTGTGATCAATACCCAACTGCCCCAGTATGGTAGCGGCCATATCGGATTGTCCGGTGAAACGGTCAATTATCCTGGGCTCCCGGACAGCACCGCCCACCCACAGGACAGGAATATGATGGACATGAGGGTCACTTGAGAGACCTGACTTGGTATATCGGAATCCATGGTCCGGGAGTATCATCACAAGCAGGTTATCCCAGACAGGACTCTGCTTAAGTCCATCCACGAAAGCTCCCAGGCAACTGTCTGTGTATGCAAACGCATTATCCACCTTGTCTTCAAGTCGGTTATAGGGAACCTCAAACGGCTCATGACTGCTCAGACTCAGGAATCCGGTAAACCACAGGGAGTCCTTACGGCTCTTCACTTCCTCAAGAAGACGGCTGAAAGTGATGTCATCATTCACGCCCCATGCATTCGTATGGCGCTCGGCAATGGAGAAATCGGCATCCGATACCACATTACGGAAACCTGTTCCGTAAAGCCAGCTCTTCATATTGGTGAAGTTGATGTCACCGCCGTACATGAAATAG
>Ga0265298_10000836_pt1 | contig 45667 bp, 34 predicted proteins | sample AusTroGonzalo_MG_3_FD_193486 | JGI IMG/M metagenome (GOLD analysis project Ga0265298, IMG submission 193486) | Bovine rumen microbial communities from tropical cattle in Woodstock, Queensland, Australia - Gonzalo_01 | ecosystem: Host-associated > Mammals > Digestive system > Stomach > Rumen ...
GAATGTGGAGACAGTGAAACCTATCTAATGAGGTACTAGACACACTACTACTTATGGAGAACTCATCAGATATATACAGATTTGAGCTTATGGCTAGAAAGGAGGCAAGATGGAATATATTAGAGCAACTTGCAGCATATAAGAGATGAGAAAAGGTTGAAGATGTAGTAGTAGAATGACAGCTAGACATGAACGAGGAAAAGTTGGCACTATTCACTGATCCAGAGAAAAAAGCTAGAGTAAGTATAACTATGGAGGAGGCTGACTTAAAAGAACAAGAGGCACAGACTAAATGACAAATATCTACAATAGAAAAGCTGATAGACTTAATGTCTAATTGGAAAAACGATTATTGATGGTATAGAAAGCTAGGAGAGGGAGTAACTAGAATGGATAAACTTAGAGATGAAAATGATAAACCTATTACAACTGATATTCTAGCAGATAATGCTTTAGAGCCATTGGAGCAGCAAGTAGATTATGCTTGGAATGAGGCTATGAAAAAGATGCAGGAATACAACGAAAGGAGACCAGAAAAACGAACTAAAGCAGAAATGGAAAAGAACATAAAAAACAATAGTCCTTATTCATACGAGGCTGTGGAGTGGAAAAACTTAAAGGATAAATTACAACAAGCAAGGTCAGAAAGGAACTTAGTTATAAGACAGACTGATGCTCTAGGTATAAATACAGTAGAATGATTGTCAGATTTCATATTAGAATTGGAGCAGCAATTAAGATGAGTAAAGTCTAAGTTGGAAGATGTACAAAATACATTTAACGACAAGGTTGAACTGTTTAGGAGACAAGCTGAGGAAAACAAGGCAAATGAAATGGACAAAGAGACTATCTTAAAAGACCTAGAAGAAGACTTTAAACACCAAGTAACACTAAAGAATAAGGAGGAATTGAGGAACTGGATAGAGGTAACTAAGAACTTACCAAAGAGGGAACAGGCTAAGAATAAGAATGCTGTAACTGGAGGTAAAAACAAGTACTCATGGAATGCTAAGGAGTATGTAGGACAACAAGCAACATTTGATAAACCTAAGAACTTAATCACTTCTAACTATCAGGCTTATTCAGAGTCTAATCCTAAACCAGAGATAAAATATATCTGATACACACCAAAGGAGATAATAAAGACAAAAGACTGAAATACACTAACGAGAATATGATACCAAGACCAATTCCAGAAAATGAACAATACTCTAAAGAATATCAAAAAGAAGGTAGTAGATACAGAGGAGCAAAAATCATACTGGAGGAGATGAAATGTAAATGATATACTAGGAGAGAATGATTACTATAATGGACTAAAGACTAGGTTGAGTAATATGATATTGAAATTTGCTGAAAGGTATGATAACGAGATAATAAAAGCATATAAGAGCGATAATCCATGAAAAGTACCAACATGACCAGAGGACTTTTACAACTACATAAACAACTATTCATACTTTAGCAGTGCAGATAAGGAGGTAAAAGTAGAGGACGAATATGTAAAAGCATGAGCAGAACACCTATTCAAGACATACAACGAGTGAAAAAACAATGTACTATGAACAGAGAAAAACAAGGTAACTACACAAGCAGCAAGGACTAGCAGACCTAGTATCAGAATGAATGTTGATGAGTGGGAAAAGAAAAATAGTAAGAATGTAGTTACAGATTTCTGAAAGCAACCACCATTAAATAATGATACTAAGAATTGAAAAAGAGTTGTAGTAAATTCTGACTGAAATGCTGCTACTTTCTATCATGGAACTCCTAACTGATGATTTAAGGAGTTTGACATGGCTAGTAGAGGTACTTCTAATGACTTTAGCTGATTTGGAGACTTTGGTAAATGATTTTACTTTACAACAGATGAAGAAACAGCTAAGAACTATGCAACACTAAATGATAAAGTAGAGTGAAAAGCTCCAGAGGTATATAAAGTAAAGCTGTACATGGATAATCCATTAGATTTTAGAAAGCGATTTGCAGCTAAAAAAGAAATAGATGCAGTTTATAGGAAATCAGTAGAAAGGAATTGAAATTATCTAGGTAGTTTGAATAATGAGGAGCAAGCACAATTAGATAATGTATTTAAGAAATACTGATTTAAAAACGAGGAAGAACGAGATGAATTTGATGAGCTTGTAGATAGCTTATGAGACAACTGGTGAGACTGGGATATGTCATCTCGTTGATACGATGGAGTTATTGGAGTATGAAGTAATTGAGAGGAACGAGTAGTGTTTGATAAAAACCAAATAGAGATAATTAGCACAGAAAAACAGGAGATAAAGAATAAAGCAACCAATAACGATAAAAATAAAGTAACAAGCATGAGAGCATATAGACCACAGATAACAATGAAATTAGATGAAAATTGAAATCCGTTAAAAAAAAACAAAGTAACGAAACAGCCAGTACAGAATAAACCAATGGAATTTAGTCCTGAATTGAAATCTAGAATAGATGAAATGGCAGCAGAAAGAGGCTTAGAGTGAAATACAATAAGTAAAATGAAGGTACTAAATAAGGAGGTTGATAAGGGGAAATGATACCAGACTCCAATAGAGAAAGAGATATATAATCTAAAGAAACAAGTAATAAGAGAATATGTAAAAGCAAAGTGAAAGACAATAAAAGACAGATGACAAAACAATACGATAGTAGATATAAAGCAATGAAAGACTAGAGTACATTGGCACGTGGTAGGTAAATTATATAATGATCTAAAAGATGAGTGAATAATCAGATAAACAAAAAAAGAGACAGCAGTAGTGTCTCTTTTTTAAGTCGGACATAAAGTCCGACGACTAGAAACAAGTCTAGCCATAGCGAATACTAAATTCTTCGCTGGTGTAAATATAATCATATTGATTAAAAATACAACACATTTTAATACAAATAAGCCTGAAAATACATAATCAGGCTTTTTAACTACGTTTTTATGTTATAAAAATATAACTGTTTTTATTTTATTTAGTGTTTATCCATTTAACTAGGATAATTCCTAACATTTTAATTCCTAAACTCATAACGAGAATGGAACAAGAAAACCAAAACGAGCTAAACCAAGAGGCTGCTCAAAACAACTCCGAGAACTCTAAAACTTATACAGCTGAGGAGTACGAGGAATTAAGGGAGAAGTATAATGCTTCAACCAAAGAGGCTCAAAAACTTAGTTGGATTAGCAAAGTCGCTGTTGATAACACTAAGTTTATCAAGCTCTACAACTCTGACAAGAGACAGGCTGAAGAAGTCGCTAAACACTTTGGAAGGTCAGCTAAAGAACTTTATGAACAAGTTAAGGCTGAATACTGAGACAGTGAGTCAATAGATGTGGAGGATATTGATGAAAGAGCTGAGAAAATAGCAAACAAAAAGTTTGCTGAACAAAGTCTCAAAGACTTTAAGGACAAGTATGGTATCTCAGGAAAGCTAGACAAGACTTTCATGAATGAGTTTGAATGACTCATGGACTGAAAAGACTGGGAAAGTGAGGAGGTATTAAAGCAAGCTAAAAGAGCTTTAAAACTTGTAAGAGATACTGATGAGTTCCAGAACGAACTGAACAAGGCTAACTCTAGACTTGCTGGGGCATGAATCACATGAAGCACAAGAGCTGATAGAGGCTCTAGTGGGGAAAAATGACCTTATGCTAACTGGAAAGAACAAGAGGCAAGACAGTCTATATTCGGTGAGTATGGAAAATCAAAAGATTACTAATTTATTTATTTCATTTATTTAATTAGAAATGGCTTTTATAGAGAGTAAACATTCTAGTGGTAAAGACAGAGAATTTTTGACTGCATCTAGCACCACTATTGCAAAAGGAGATGCTCTAGTATTCTCATCTGGATACTTAACTCCTGCAACTGCTACTGATACAGCAGCAAACCCTATCGTTATTGCAAGTGAAGATGTTACAACTGCATCAGGAGCTCATGAAAAGATTTTATGAGTACTTGCAGACCCTACTTTAGAATTTATCGTTGACTGTGATGATGCTACTGCTCAATCACAAGTTGGAACTAAAGTAAAATTCAAAGATAAAGCAACTGCAGACAATGGTACTACTGGAGGTAATATCATTATCTTAGGAATTTTGCCATGAAAGAAAGCATTGGTAAAATTTGCTTAAATCAGACTTATTATTTATATCGTTAATTTTATATAAACATGGTTATGAAGACACCTGACTATTGGGATCAGACCTCTCACCTAAAAATGATAGATGAGATATTCCAAGAAAGTATGAAAGACAAATTAGACGACTTAGTTCTTCTCAGAATCTTTGATGAAGAAACTAACTCACACAGAAACGACACAATCCTTATTGAAGATGGATTAACTGGAGTTTCTTACATTCCTGAAAATAGTGAATACCCTGACGCTGAGGTATGAGAAAGTGCTACTTTCACTATGCAAAAATTCAAGTATGGAGCTAAAGTGCTTATTACTGAAGAAATGAAAAAGTATAATGAAATTGGTAGCATGAAAGAAAGAATCAGAAGTATCGTAGATGATGGTATGGAGAAAATTGAACAATCTCTTGCTGATATTCTATTAAACTGATTCTCTACATCTGCTTACGTTGATGTATTCGGAAAAACTACTGGAGCTGTTGGACAAGCTGGTAGAGCTTTATTTAACTCTACTGATGGTAACGTTATCGTTGCTGGAGCTGTTACATCTCCTGAATTATGTTCTGCTGCTCTAGATGCTGCTTACGTTATGGGAGCAACTAGAAAGAACAGAAATGGACAATATAAATCTATCAAATACGATACTTTGTTAGTACCACCTCAATTAAGAGGAAAGGCTGAAGTATTGATTAACTCTGATAGATTACCATGAAGCTCAGACAATGCTGTAAATATCAATAAAGGTAGATATAAGATTGTTGTATCTCCTAGATTAGCTTCTAGCTCTGCTGGAACTGACACATCAGCTTACTGGTTTGTATTTGATTCTAGAAAAGTAAAGAATCAATTAAAAGTTAAATGGGCTAAAAAACCTGAATTAAAAGCTGTTGGAGAGGTATTGTTTGATGCTAACGAGGTACATAGATTCTCATTCTGGTACTCTAGAGGATTCTTAAACAACAATTACATCGCTGGTTCTCAATGAACTGGAAGCATGGCTAAAGAAGGAATTGCTGTTGAGGTTATTAACACTACTACTAATCCAGTAAATACTCAAGAAGTATCTTAATATAGGTTTATAAGAGGAGGATACTCTCCTCCTCTTTCTTTTATATAGTAATGAGAAATAATCATGTTAGCTTGACCAGATTGGGCAAAACTCTATGGAGAGGGAAATTGTTTATACTATGGAGTACCATTTAGTGATGAACAATGGAAAATCCTAGATGCCGCTAAAAGTCCTGCTGAAAGGGAGGAACTACTTAGAAAAATGAGAGAGGACTACATGAAAGACAGAGACCTTGCAACAGGAGAATTGATTAAAAAGCCTGTTGAAAAAGAGGAAGTAAAAGAGGTTGAAGAATCTATTGAAGATGTAAAACCTGCTAAAAAGAAAGGTAAATAGTTTTACCTTTCTCTTTTTATCAATTATCGTGGCGTAAATGAACACTAAAAAAGAAATAGTAGATAAAACTTATTATATTCTTGGGGAGGAACAGTCATCAACTGTATTTGATAAAGAGGGAACGGTAGTACCTAAGATTAACACCACAGTTGACCAGATTTGCAGATGTAATGTTACTAACATTTTATCATGACAAAAAATCAGGGGCGGAATACTGGACTTTTTATATGAGGATAAGACTATCTACGTACCTAAAGTAAAGCAAATAATTACTGATATAGACGTAAATAGTAGTTATGTACAATTAGATAGTTTAGACTGATTACCAGTAAGGTGATTCTTAGAGTTAAATGGAAATGTTATAAACTATGACTGATTAGATAGTACAAATAACTCAATATTAAAGGTAAATGGAATAAACTGAGCACATAAAGCAGGTAGTGCTGTACATTTTGCATATCTCTTACCAACTAAAGTGATTAAAGCTGCGGATATCTATGATGTTGAATATGAGGAAATGCTAAAGTTTATAGACTTTAGAGAAACAAGACCAGACTATTTGAGGTGCTATACTATTAAACCATATAAGTGAAGAAAGGTGGCAATATTCTATAATCTAAGCAATTCTCCAGTTATGGTGAGTTACACAAAAAAAGTTGATCCAATGCAGTCTGATGATGATGAGTGCGGATTACCAGATGATTATGGAGTAAAGATAGTACCATATTTAGTAGCATGACAATTGCTTATAGATACATCTGAGGTTTCTAAGTGAGAAAAACTACTCATGATATGATATTCAGAATTAGAGGATATGTATAGTTTCTATGCAACTCCTGTAAAACAATTTAGAAAAAAGATTAAAACGACTCCTTTAACTCATAATTTACGATAGGAGATGATAGAGGACATAAAAATAACATCACTAAAAGCTCCTTTCTCTAAGTGAATTGTTATGGATAAAGGAGTACATTTAATGCCTGAACAATATACACCATTTGCTAGAAATATCAGAATTAAAAACGCAACAACGACTAAAAGACAAGGTTATTCCAGAATAGTTAAAGTAGCGAAAGAAACATGAGAATCAGACGTTACTGAGGCTCATATAGATAACATGATTTCAGATGGAACAGACTTATATGCTGTATGTAATGGAAAGCTATATAAAGTAGATTTCAATGATAATATGACTATGACCAGATACTGAAGTCACACAATGAGTTCTGATGTATCTGTTTTAAGATATTGGAAATATCTATTCTTTTTAAGTGAAAACACAGCTAAAGGATATTCAATAGACACCTCTACATGAACATGAACAGCATTAACTATTACAGAAGATGCTTATTTCAGATTCTGAGAGGTATATAAACAAAATGTTTATCTAGCATGAGGTGGCGATAAATCAAACATATTGTATATGTCTAGAGCTGGTAGTAAGGCTAATCCTACAAACATATTAGACTTTAATGGTACAGGTAGTGATGCTCTATATTTTAAGAGTAAGATTATGGGACTATGTGCAACTAGGGAGCAGCTATTTGTATTTACTGAGGACTCAGTAGAGATTATCTCATATAGTGAGAGCTGATGAGTACTCACAATGATAAGTGTGCCTATTGCATGAAGTAACCAACCAGCAAATCCAAGAATGGTTGTAAAAACAGATGATTTGGTATTCTTCTGGACAAAAGATAATCAAATGAAAAGTCTGAATTATATGCAATGAGTTACTGAAAGAGTTATAGGAGACGTATCTCATAGACCTAATTTAAGTATTAAGGACTTTACTGATACGCTAGATGAAGATCAGAGTACAAGTTTTGGATATTATGATAGAGCAGAAAAAACAATACATTGGCACTTAAAGCAAAAATGAGAGCCATTACCTAACGTTGTATTGGTATATGATATGAATACAGACTGATTCTTTATAGATTCAGATAAGTACTTTAGTTGTGTTGCATCTCATAAAAACAAGTATTATGCAGGTAGTAGCTTTGGTACTATCATATACCAAGATAATAACTGACCAACAGATGACTGAACGCCTATTGAGCGGCAAAGAAAAACAGCTTTAATATCTGTTGGTAGTCCAGATTATAGAAAAGAATTTAGGCAGGTAAATATATATGGAGAAAAGGCTGATTGAGTAGATATAGGAGTCAGAGTATTGGTAGATTGACAAGTGGCATTTAACTGAACGATAGAATCTGAGAAATGAAAAGTAAGTGGAATAGCATCATGATTAGTAGCAGACCACATGGTAGCATTTGATACTGAGAAATGAGGGCTAGTACCATTTGAGTATGTAATAAGTAGAGGAAATATGAGGGCGAGATGAAAGAATATACAAATACGATTTAATGGTACATCTGTATGAGATTTCTGTCTATCATGAATAGAAATCTGATATAAAGACCTTTACGACAATAAAAATAGTGATAAAGCTAAACCAAATATTTAATTCTTAATTGTAAATTATAATGGCAACTAAATACACTAAGTGCGGAGATACTGTAAGCTACAATAAAAGTACAGGAACATATAACGTAAATGGTAATACTTATAGTACTGCATCTGCAGCAGCAAACGCCTTAGCAAATTGAGTTGGTAGAGGTACTTTCACCTCAGGCTCTAGTGGCTCTAGTGGTAGTTCTGGTAGTGGCTCTAGTGGTAGTTCTGGAAAAAATCTAGTAAGCTGTAATTTTGTTGACCCCTCAGTATTACAAGATGCTCAGAGTGGTATGTCTGCATCTCAGATTGCCGCAAAACGATGAACAACTGCAGATTCAGTAAATAATATGCTTACAGAAAATGAGGCTAGATATGGTACATATTGGAATGGTTCTACATACTCTAGTTCTGCAAGTCCTACTTTAAGTAATACTAAGTCATTGAGCACAGCCTCTGTAAGTGGAGGTAGTTCATCATCATATAATCCAGATAGAAATAGATACGCATATAACGCCAAATCATGATACTATGAAAAAGTAAATAATAATGGTATGACTTATCAGGAAGATTCAGATTATTATGGTACTTTGTATGATAAAAACAAATTCTCTCCTGAAACAACATACGAGCGGGAATCTGACATGGACTGGTTAAAATCAGCATTATCAGATACTACACAATATGGACAAAATAACGTAGATACTAACGTAGATTTTGTGTGAAATGTTAATTCTAACATGAATGATTTTGGAGCAGCAGTAAATAGCAAGCTCCAGACTGCATTTGGAATACAAAACATGGCACAACTTAAAGAGATGTACCCTGAGCAATATACCTCACTTGTACAGTCTCTTAATTCTGTTGCTGGTACATGGAACGCATTAGATCCATCACAAAGGAATTTATTAGAGTGACAATTACAGGCTATAATCTGAACTGCTGTTGGAGCATGAAGTGATACATCTAAGTTGAATGTACTAAGTGAATCTATCCTATCTAAATTTAAAGACCCTGACCAAGTAAAGCAATTTGTGACAGATGTTACAAGGTTGCAAACTCAGTGAATGAATACAGCACAGATTGCAGAACAGATGGGAGTAAGTGAGGATATGGTACAACAGTGAATACTAGCCGCCAATGGATTAGATAATAAACTATGAGAGCACTTTGAATTAACATCTGAGGCTGCTAAGGATATTACTGAGGACTACGATACTAAGATGGAGAGGCTAGAAGAAGAAAAAAGGATAGCCTTAGAGAGAGCAAATAGGAATATAGAATGGTTAAAGGAGGACTTTAATAAAAATTATGAGAGACAAAAACAAGTAAATGAAATAAATGAACATAATGCAGACTTTCTTTCAGGTCAGTATTGATTCTGATTCTCTAAGAGAGGTATGGAATGATTAGACTATGTAACAGACCAAGCAAAGCAAATCATTGATGATATGGTAACTAATTATGATAGGAGTAAGATAGAAATAGCAGACTGAATAGCAGATATAATAAGGAATTGGGAACGAAATAACGAGGACTTATTAAAAGCTAGTGAAGATGCACTTACACAAGCTAAGAATAACTATACAAGCAATATGCTAGCAATACAGCAGCAATATGGTACTGTATGAATGCAAGCACAGCAACAGCTAGCAAATAATGTACAGAGCTTTATAACGACAGCTGAGAATATCTATGATAACGCTTTAACAAGGCAACAACAGAACTTAACAAATCTGATTACAAACTTTAGTAACTTAAACGCTTTACAATACAGTAACTTAACATTGAGAAATGCTAAGATACAGCAATTCCAGAGTGAAGCACTTACTATGAATAGGAGTCAATTACAGCAGCTTGCTAATCAATTATGAATGTCTCCTAATGAGTATGGTGATTTGTTGAGTTACCAAGTACAAGCTGTACAAAATGAGCTTAATGGATATGCTCCATGAGCATGAGTACAGTTCCAAGATGAGATAAACACATTGTTACAGCAATGAGCTAATGGACAAGAGGTATTGCAACGAGTTATGAATCAACCTGAATTTAAACAATTACAGTCAACTGGAGGAAGTGGTACATGGAAAAGTGCAGGAAATGGTTGGTTGTATGATAATAACTGAAATACTAAGTTTATAGAATGATATACAAATTGAACATCTAAGACTACTAGCAACGCTAAAGCTGCGACAACAGACTCAAATGGTAATTACCAAAGAGTTAAGCTAAATGAGACACCAAATGAGGATACATGAATTAAAAATGTATATGGTAGTACAGTAAAGCTAGCACCAACTGTATGAGAAATGTTCACAGAGGCTTATAATAACTTGCTAGCACAATGAATAGAGCTAAAAGTCTGAGATAGTTACAGGAGTTATGAGACACAAAAGCAAGCATACGAAAGCTGAAAGGCATGAGTAGTATCTCCTGATAAATCTTACCATGTATTATGACAGGCTTTTGACCTTTCACAAAGAGCAGAGGACTGAATGAAAGATAATGAGGCTGTTACACAAGCTCTATTAGATGCTGGGTTTACTAGACCAAACGCAAAAGAATGGCGGCATTGGAGCTATGGAGAGTGAAAAGATGCTTTCTGAGGTAAAGCAAGAGACTCACAGGCTTATGATATGGCAAGAGCTATCCTGAATGGTACAGCAGATAAACCATCTAAAAATACTACATCTTATACAGATGTATCACTAGCATTAAACGACCTAGTAACACAAAGGCGACCTACTGCACCAACAAGTTGAGCTGATCTAATTGAATATAGTGTATTAAAAGAAAAAGACCTAGACTCTAATACAGCTCAGTCAATAACATCAACATTTGTATGACTATCAAATACAGACAGACTTATGGAGCTTTTGGAGGAAAATGGTTTCCAAACATGACCTATAATGTCTAGGCTTGCTAAACTTAATCCACGAAATAAAGGAATGGCTGAGATACAAGCACAGATAAATACAATGGCTGCATGAATTGCTAGATGATTCTGAGAAAAGTGAGTACTATCTGATAAGGATATTGAAAGGTACATGAAAACATTACCTAACGAGAAATTGTGAGGTAGAGCACAAGAGGCTGTATGAGACTTACTAAAGATAACATTATATAAGGCTTTAATAAACTCATTGGAAAATGCAGCTAAACAATGAAAAGATGTGCATATGTATATAGACGATTATAACAATGCGGTAAATTACTTACAAAGTGTATGAGTTATGGATTGATGAGGTAGGTGACTTACAGCAGATATTGATTTATCAAGCTATGGTAGGAGTTAGACATCTTATTATGAATTAAAAAATAAAAAGAAAAAGGGAGCTGGAGAGCTCCTTTTTTCTTATTCTTTATTTAATATCAAGCTATATACATCTGTAATTCCATACTGCACGTTGTGATTTATAGTGTCTAGCTTGTAATTCATGTTGTCTATCCTCTTATTGATAGATATTGTGCAGCAGATTATAACTACAATGAGTATTATAATGGCTGCATTTTCTTTTAGTCGTTTCATGATATAATTATATCAAGTAAAACTCTAATATGATATAGATTCAGATTTGTAATGCAAGTTAGCTTACAGGTATGCTACACTCTATCAACCGCCAAACGACCATTGATATACACATACACAGTATAACTGTCCATGCACCAAGAATTATCTTATTCCGCATCTGTTTTATTTACCAAGTAAAAACTTTTTAGCAAGCCTGACTACCAACTCATTATGTAGAGACTGATATTTAGGCAATATTTGCTTATCATATTCTTCAAGTCATTTCCAGTCTTCCTGAGATATATAATCAAAGCTCTCGTCCTCATATTTCCATTGTAAATAGTTAATAGCATTGAGTATATGCTCAGTAGTCATCAGACTTATCTCTGTCGTATTTCAGAATTGGTCTGTCCAATATAAATCCATTAGTTTATGATAAATCTATCTAAAACGTAATTTGAGCACTTTTGTCATTTAATCTTTCTACTAGGTCAATAGAACTTAGTACCAGTACTCCATTTCTCATAACAATACTCTACTTGTACCTGCCATGTATTCTTATATCACTCAGGTAATTTATGGTATCTTGTATTTATCTGACATAATCAGAAAGCGTGTCATCAATCTCATATTGCAGACAAGCTCCAATTTCAGTTCTCACACTCTATCATAGTAACGAAATCAATGCCTCAGAGCTTGTACGCATATTGTACCATCTTTTGTCTTTCATCATCGCTCTGAAATCATTTGTGAACGATAGGAACTGTGTTTTCTATCACTTTTGCAGTCCCTGCGGTTTCTGTTTCACTCTCAGCTTGTGTCTGTATCTCAACTGGCAACAATTTGTCGCCAGTTGGATTTTTAGAACTTGTCTGTTCTACTCTAAACCCACCTCGTAGCTTTTAGCTTTAAGTGAGTCAGCTTTCTCTCTTAGTCTCATTATTTCCTCATCTCGTGATACACAAGGCTTAGTAAATCATTTATAAGCATCTATACTCTCTTGGTAAGTTAAGCTATTAAAGCATGAATCTTTTTGCTTTCTTAGCTCATTCATTTGATACTCTAAATCTGCAATTTGTTTGCTGTCATCATCATTTGCATTTGCTTTATCTGCTCGTACTATTAGACCAAAGCATATGATAAGTAAAGCCATGATAATGATTAAGATGTTTTGTAGTTTTTTAGTCATGTGTTGAATTAGATAATAAAAAGGTTTTTTGTTTTTGTTAGTCGGTTATACTCCTCCGCCTTTTAATTCACTCCTCACTCTGATCCATTCGGCTAGGTGGTAATGTCATCTGTCTGAGCTTAGCACAGAGCTCATTGATATGAGCCTGTACTCTCTCTCACTCAGACATATTAGAAGGGTAGGCTATCATTCTTTGCTGATTCGTCTCCACCTGCCATGTTGATTGCTTCCTCCATGATTCTATATGCAAGTGCAATACACTCAGTAAAATTCTGCTTTTCTTTGTCGTAATTTACCTCAAACGCTATCTTTAGAGCCATTCATACTACTGCTCACATATTGTTGTTACCATAATCAGCTTTAGGCTTAAACTCCTCTTGTACCTCTTTCCACTTTCATTCTCAATTCTTTTCATAATTAACTGTATCTCCTACTTTAAAAGCATCAGGCTTTTTCTTTCATAGGTTTATAGTCTCTCCATTTTCCAACTTCATGTGGATATAATAGAGCTTTCAATGTGGTCACTCCCACTCTTTAGTACCTGTAATTTCTTTAATTGTTGATGTTGTCATTTGTAATAAATAATGATATAAATTAGTCTATTAGCTTTCGCTCTCGTTGTTCCTCCTCTACTCAGTTTTCCTCACATAAATCTAATAATCTGATTCTAGCCTCCTCTTTGGTTGCTTGTAGTGGTGCAGTCTCTACTCGTTCTCCATTGATATAGATACACCAATACATTTTTTGTCAGTCTCAGTCTATGTCCTCATACCTAATAGAATTAGGTCAGTAGCATTTAACATATTTCTTGTCTCCAATAGTTTTAGTTTCTACCATTTTGTTGTGATAAGCGATTTAAAATGTTTTCATAAATCTGCATATTAACACTCAGTCAGTTTTTTCTCCTCTGTTGGATTTCAAACTCCATTTTAGATTTCAGATTCCTATCGTTTAGCTTTTGTACTGCGGTATCTACATCATCTTCCCGCTCAGGAGTAGCTGTTATACTTTCGTTTTTACTCCAGTTTAGTAAGGTAAAGTAGTGACTCTTATAACGTTTTCATGTGGATCATATGTAATTATTGAGTTTATCTATAAGCTCAGTAGTTAATTTCTCTCACAATAAACTAATTAGTTTGTTATATTCATCATCACTTAACAATACAAAATCTAAAAACTTTCTTTTATTATTTTTCTTTTTATTTTCTTTTTCTTCTTCTACTTCTTCTTCCTGTTTTTTCTGTTTGTCTCTGATTTGTTCTGTTTTTCTCTGTTTTAATACTTTTTCAAAGGTCTTAACTGCATTTTGATTTCATTTCATATATTCAGCTTTCTGTTGTGATAACTCTTTACTCCTATCAAGAGTAAATTTAGTCTGTACCATTAGAGCCTTTACGATAGGATTAGTTGGTTCTTTTCCCTCTATTCAGTATTCAGCAACTGCCATTAGGTACTCCAACCTCAAATCCTTATCCTCAATAGCTTTTGCGGTGTCCAAAAAAGAGTTAAAGAAATAAAACTTTTCCATAGTAATTACTCTACTAATGTAAATTCAGATTTGGTTAAAGCATCTCCTACAGCTAATATTCAGCTTTCTTTATACACTAGCCTGTAGAATGCTCCCCTAATCTTTCTCATGTTATGGATTGATCCATCAGGTGCGTAACCTAGATAGTTCTTACCATCTCATTTGCTTGTGATAACTCGTTTTTTCATGGCAACAATGAGTATGAAATAAAAGACTTTCACCAGTACATGAGTAGTCTTTCATTATTCCATGATAGGCTCGTAATAAAAAGCACTAGCTCATTAGGTACTGTTGGGGGTATTCATTCCAACAGCACTTAATAAGATAGTGCCTGCGAATACCCTACTTTGATGCTGCTTTTCTAGTGATAGGACTGGTGTGTGGTAAGCCTAGTGAGAGAAAAAGCTACACATCGTTGTTGATATGTAGCCTTTAATATGATTTATAAGTTGCTAGTCTGCAGTAATGTGCTTGTGCAAAGTAGAAACCTATATTTTATTGGCTCTTGTTAGAGCCACCACATCTGCTACATATCTTGGTGGTATTATATATCAAAACGTTTTAAAAGTCAATAGATAGATTAGTAGTTAAAAACTAGGAAAACTCAGACTCCTAAATTTTCCCTATTTTTTTGATGTAAAAATTACGTGATTTTTATATTCTAGGTATAAGAAATTGTGTTTTTCTTAGTTTATCATTGCTATAATCTAAATATGTCTGCGTTGTCTTTAGATTTGTATGTCACAAGATTTGTCAGATATAAACTATATCTCCGCCATGTTCTAGCATCTGAGTAGCACAAGTGTGTCTTAACTTATGTGGTCGTACTGTTACGCCAACCTTTTCTCACGCCTCTCTGATAATCTTTTCAACGCTGCATCTGTTGAGCGGCTGTCCCTTAGAGTTGTTACTATGAGACACGAATACATACTCAGAATTTATCTTTTTTGCTCTCCTAAGAAACAAGTATAACTCTATAACCTTAATATAATCAGAATACAGATAAACAAGTCTCCTACTATTCCCCTTTCAGATTATTTGCAGATTCTCCTTAATATCCTGTACTCTTAAACCTACTAACTCTCCTACTCTTAAACCACCATAAGTGAGTACTAATCACATTGCATAATCTCTGAGTCTAACTAATTCCTCCTTAGTCTTATCTTTCCTCATGTATTCAAGCAGCTTTTTCATATCTTTTTCCTCTAAAGCCTGTATATGATAGTCTGGCTCTTTAGCGAATAGGATTCTCCTATAATCCATAACCTTTAATCACTTATGAGCACAAAACTTTAAAAATACCTTTATTCCTGCTAAGTAATTATTAACAGTTGTTACTTTCTTACCTCTTAGTTTTTCTCTTTCAGCAAACTCCTCTACATCATCAAGCTCTATCGTGTGTGGTAGCTCCACTCCCCTCTCTCCAAACGTAAGTTCTTTCATATAATCATCTAAAGCATTTACTGCTCTAACGTACGTTTCTATTGTGCTTTTGCTAAAGTTCCTAGCATTTATTAGCCATTTAGCATATTCTATTACGATCAAGTGCATTTTTATTGAACAAAAAAAGTAAAATCAATATAGTCCTATCAATTTTACTCTTACCACACAATATTGTATATAAAAGTCAATAAGTGAATACAAGATGAAATCTGAAAAATGCGATAACTAAAAGTTATAAATCAGATTTGAACTGTAAAATCTCTTGTAAATCGTATAATTAGGAGTAAAATTGTACCAGTGATAGAATGTGGTAAGCCTAGATTTATATCTAGGCGTTTTGCGTATGTCCAGAAAGTCAAACCTAAAACTATGTGATGAATTGTGGTCTAAGCTAGTAAAGATTAGAGCATGATTCAAGTGTGAGTATTGCTGATGACCATGAGTGAACTCACACCATTTATTCACAAGGAATAATTATGCAACGAGATTTGATTTAGATAATGGAGTATGCCTATGTAAATGACACCACACCATGTCTAGTAAATTTTCAGCACACAAAACTCCTATGATTTTTGATGAATGGATCATCTCAAAAAGGTGACAGGAGCGATATGATAGATTAAAGCTAAAAGCTAATTCTGTACGAGACAAAGATTATGACAAAGTAGAAAAGTATCTTATTGAAGAAACAAACAAACTGACAGCTTAGTCAGACTTTTTTATCTTTTAAACAAAACCATGTCAAAACACGTTACAGACTCAGAAAGACAAACTATTGCAGCTCTCAATAGGAAAGAAACAGAGCTAAAAGAGGCAAGAGACACTATTGAACAATACAAAGCACAACTAAGAGCCATGAAAGTTTATGTATGAGAACTTAGAGAGAGTAATCAAATACTCAGCAGCCAAGTAAGGTATTTAGTTTCTAAACAAATCCACCATGCTTAAAACAAAAGAAAACTACCAGTACTGAGATTTAAAGTACTACTATCAAATCCATTGCAGAAAGCAATTTGCAGATGGTGACTTTCCATTAAGTTATCAAAGATTCACGCAGAGACTAAAATTCATGAACTTACATGATGCGATATATTCTAAAAGAACAAAAGCACCATACAGGAGGAAAGCTCAGACTCCTATACAAGATGATATTAGGAGAACGCACACACTCAAAGAAAACAATGTGCAGATATTAGATTTAGATGAGCTGGTAAAGTTAGAGTTTGAGAACGTACATATAGAAACAAAACCTAGAACAGTAAATGTTATTAAAATGCCGATGCCTAAGCAGAGTTTATTACACAGATTTTTAAAACTTTTTAGGTAATGAAACATTGTATAATTTGCTGACAACAATGTAAAGCATGAGCAAAGTACTGTTACTCATGCTGAAAGCTATTGAGGCACAACCGAACAACAGCAGCTAATTTAAGAAAGAAATTCTGAAGTAAGTTGTGCCCCATATGTTTTAAACCCATCAGAGACCACGATACATTCTGTGGTAAATGCAATGCAACCTTGCATGAAAGAAAACAGATTTTATTCCTTTCTACCAAAACTATGTCTAAAGAATATTTGGAGTTAGAATACACATACATAATCAAAGAGCCACGCTTTTATAGAAAGAACAGGAAAGATTATGTAGATTACAAGATAATAGAACTATGACTAAAGGTATGATACAAATTCACTCAGAATTTAGAGATTCTTTATAAAGAGTGACTACCTAAAAGAAACAGATTTCAATCAAAAGAAAAGTATTTCCATGAATATCTAGTACCTATCATAAAGAAACAATATGAAAGGTGGAGACTAAATCAGATTTGATTTGGTGTAGATGTAGCAGTAGAGAGTATTTTATCAGGTAATATAATAGAGAATGAAAAAGAAAAAGGAGACAAAAGAGATCAATAGAAAGCTACCAGAATGAAGTACTAAATGATGAACAAAGGCTATATACCCTGTCAAAGAGAACTGAAAACTAGCCACATGAAAACCAACTAAAAAAACAGAGGCAGTTTTAAATAAACTCCAATTCGCTTTAGAGAGAGGTTGCACAGAGAGAGAAGCCTGTGCTTATGCAGGAATTAAGCAACAAACTTTAGTTAATTGGAAGAATGATGATAAGGAGTTAGTTGAACAGATTGAGGCATGGAAAGACCTCTATGTACAGCAGATAAAATTCAAGAGCTTTGATAGAGCTATGAATGAAAAGAACAGAGACAGTACAGACATTTTATTCAAGATAGATAAGAGATATTCAGACAAAGTAGATGCTAATGTTACATGACAATTTAGTCTAGTAAAGATAGCTCAGGAAATGCAGCAGAAAAGATTAGAGAGAGAAAAGTGAGAGGAGTAATTAGATTTATTTACTAATTTATACCAATGGCAGAAAAAGAACAACAAACTCTAGTTATCAGAATAGACTGAGGACTAGGTAGAGTAGTAGCAATGACTGGTGCTATTACTGAGAAAGCTAAACAACAGCCAGTCAGAGTTATTACTAGCCGACCGCTAGTGTTCCGATGAAATCCTTATATCAAGTCAGTACATGGCTTAGAGGATAGGAGGCTTTTTGAGGACGTTATTAAAGGCAACGACTATATAGAGTTAGAGCCTTACACAGACCCAGAGTTCTTTAATGATGCTAAGAACTGGTTGTATATTGCAGCTAAACAGTTAAAGCTGGACACCAGCAAAATACCGCAGCCTGTGTTATTCCTAGCAGAACATGAGAAAATGTGAAACATTTTAGCATGAAATAAGCCTATCTTATTTCAGCCATTTGGATCAACTATGTGAATGAATTGAGCAGATAAAAGCTACCGCTCAATACCAGTAGAGGCTGCTCAGTATATTGCAGACTGATTAGTGAATCAATGATATACTGTGTATGAGGTTATTAAACCATGAGCACAACCAAGACTCAATAATTGTCAGATGTGCGATACTCCAGACCTCAGACTTGTATTATCTCTTTGTGCTAGGTATCCAGTAATATGATGTGACAGCTCATTACATCATTGTAGTAAAGCATTTGGTAAGAAAGCTCTAGTAGTACGAGCTGGTACAGATGCTGAAAGGTATTGATATGACAGTAATATAAACATGAGGGAGTTTCCAATGGTTGCACACACTCCATTGAGACTTAACATGAACGACTTTAACTTTGATATATCTAATCAGAATACTAACAAATTTACTAAGAAATTCTTAGATAAAGTGTTATCACAAGTAAGCTCACTTTAAAATCAAGGTATAAACTAATAAAAGCAGTTATAAAAATATAACTGTTTTTATTTTCATTATATGTTAGCTTATTAACAAGCTATTTTATTCTAGTAAAATAAATGGAGGAGGAACTAAAACTATATGAAGAATATGCTAAAAATCCTCTTATATTTATTGAGGGTATATTTAAGTTAAAACCTCAAAAAGTTTTACCTGAATATAAGAAGCTGTTAGAGGAATGTAGAGCTACTGGAGACTACAAAAGAATAAAAGCTAATATGTTTGAGCCTTTTATTAAGTATGAGAATCTTACATGGCAGCAAGTTGAGATAGTACTAGCAGTATCAAGAGCTATTAACTGAGAGGGCAAGAAGAAAATAGCTGTAAAGTCAGGACATGGAATAGGGAAATCATCTATAATATCCATTATTATAATCTGGTTTCTTTTTTGTTATTATCATGCAGTTATAGGTTGTACAGCACCTACTCAAATTCAGATGCAAGATGTACTTCGAAAGGAATTATCACTATGGAAAGAGAGACTACCTGAGGAAATAAGAGGTTATTTTGAGCACTCTAGAGACTATCTTAGAGTATGAAATACTGATGCTGATAGAGCCGCATGGTACGCTAGAGCAAGAACAGCAGCAAAGGAACACCCAGAGGCACTAGCATGATTACACTCAGACAACCTCATGATTATTGCAGATGAAGCAAGCTGAGTACCTGATGAGATATTTGAGACAGCAATGTCAGCCATGACAAACCCTAACTTTATCTTTCTCATGATTTCCAACCCAACAAGGCTGGAATGATACTTTTACAAGAGTTTTACAGATAACGTAGATACATTTCAGACTTTATCATTTAACTCAGAGGAATCTCCTATTGTTGATTGGTGATTTGTTAATAACATTATAGACGACTATGGTAAAGATTCAGACCAGTATAGAGTACGTGTATTATGAGACTTTCCTAAAGCATGACTGATAGATGATAAATGATGGATACCTTTGTTTGATCCAAATGAGATAACGTTTGTAACAGATGAGGAAGCAAGCTATGAGGTTACAGAGTTTGATAAACTATGAATAGACCCCTCTGGAAATGGTAAAGACTTCAGTTCATTTGTGGCTAGAAATAATTTCTACGCAAAAAGAGTAGCAAGAGAGCAGAAAAGTACGGAAAAGAGCGTAGCCCAAAAGGCGATACAAATTCAGTCATTACTACCTAGACTAAAGGACGACCAGATTTATTATGATAACTTTGGAGTGGGTGCTAATGTATGAGTTGAGCTTGCTAAAGAGTGAGTCATTGCAAGAGGTGTAAATGTATGAAACCAAGCAGATGATAGTAACACATTTCTAAATAAGAGAGCTGAGTGTTACTGGAGACTCAAAAGGGAGTGCAAGCAATGATTTAAACTGATATGAACAGCTAGGGAATGGTCAGACTTACTAATGATTAAGTATAAAAGAACTACTAAGGGACAGATAAGAATCATGGATAAGGAGGAAATGAGAAAAGAATTCTGAAAATCACCAGATGATGCAGATGCTTTAATGCTCACCTTCCGAGAGAATCCACAGAGAATTAAAAAGAAAGATAAGGAATATGAGACAACTAATCCTTTCACATGAGAACTAAGGAAAATGAAAAATTTATCACATAAACTAACACCAGCATGGTAACAACTGCTAAACTAGAGAACAGCACCTTAGAGGAAAAGATACACATTAAGGTATCTGAAAGCGATAAGGAGGCGTTACAAAGAGTAAAGGACAGATTTGAGGACATGAAAAAAGGTAGGAGTGAGCAGGAAGCACTCCGAGATTACATTGACAGGACATTTAAAGCTAAGCCAAGCTATAAATGGAATGGTCAAGTAGCACCAAATCTAAAGATAGAGGAGGCACTTATTGAGGCTAGTATTGGTATGCAAGATGCACAATTACCAATAAGCGTTGAGGCGGACTGAAAGCCAGACTGAATCATGCTTTCTTTGTGTAAATACACGCTAGACCACTTTATTTATAAAGAGGCTATCACTAAAGAAATCAGGCTTCATATGGACTATTCAAGAGCTAGATACTGAACAGCAGTATTATTCTCATGATTAGAGCTATCTAGTAAGTTTGTGGCTAAAGATACCAACGACTGATACTTTAATCCTAAGTGAGAATTGGAAAGAATAGAGGAATTACACGTAAGAATTAAGGATATACCTATCAGACAAGCCTATTTTGATGATACAGCTAAGAGATTTGAGGAATGTGTTGACTGTATATACGAGGAATACCTGAGTTTAGATGAATATAAGCTCAGATACCTAGACGACAATGGTAAATCTAAGTCAGATTTCACTAATGCTGAGTTTGTATGACTTGCTGATATATCAAGTGAGGATAGAGAGATAGATACAGACTCAAAAATGGTAAAACTATGGCACTATTACAACAAATTGTATGCTAAATACATAATAGTGGCTAATGAGAAAATGGTAATCTACAATGGAATTGCTAGTACAAGGCATGGAGAGTTACCACTTGTACCTGTACAGTTCTATAACAACCCTTATTCTATCTACTGAATAGGAATACCTGAAAGATATGCAGTAATTCATGCTTTAAACAGCAATTTCTACTCAGCAATGATAGGTTGAGCATGGTTGAACGCATGAAGTATCTTATTTGCATGAGAATGAACTGAGGTTGATGGTGAAATCTTTGTTGAACCATGAGAAATCAACGTAATTGAAATGACAAAATGATCCGCCAGAGATGTAACACCATACAATACGAACGTAAATATAGAGCAATTAACAAATGTTGTTACTCTTATGGACGATTTATGAGCATATCTTACATGAGTTAATATAAAAGCACCTTATACATCACCAGCAAAGACAGCATTTGAGACAAGTGTGATGAAAGAGGAACAGAATAACAGACTAAAAACGATATATGAGACAAGAACGCATGGACTAGAGCAGGCTTTTACTCTTATGTTATCAAATATATTCACTTTCTTACCTTATCAGTACGCAGAAAGAATGGTAGATGAGAAAGAAAAGCTAGAAAACTATGAACGATACCAAATACCAGTAGATTGATACAAGATTTTTAAGGATAATGAGTGAAATCCATTGAACATTGAGGAAGCTAAGGACTATAAGGACTATTTTGATTTAAAACCTGATATAATTGCATGAGCAAGAGGTATGAAAGTCAGAATCGTTACTCCTAATACAGCTAGTACAATGAAAGCACTAGAGGTGGAGAACATAACTAAATTCATACAAGCTAAGCAAATGATTATGCAAATGAAAGCACAAAATATGCAGATGCAATTACCTACTGATGAATTAGATAAGATAGATGATAGATTAGATATACTATTCAATATTGATAAGGAAAACATTGATATTAAGAGTAATGAGCAGGAGGTAAGAGAGGCTTCTGCACAAATGACACAATTAGTAAATAGTTTTACAATGTGATGACAAGCAAATGAACAAGCTGCTATGATGGCTATGCCGCAAATGGACTCTGGTGGAGAGGGACAAGTACAAGGAGGTGCTGAGGCTCAGCAACCTGTACAACCAGCAGTTTAAACCAGAAAACCCTCTAATATTGGAGGAAAGAGTAAAGCATTTTGATGCCGATGTACTAAAAGCACTATTACAGGAGCTTAAAAGCACCAAAAATGCACTCTTAATTGAGGAGAAAAGGTACTCAAATCCAATAGATATAGCTTATAGAGACTGAGCTATAATAACTGTGAATATTCTAATCAATAAGATAGTGGCTATCTTAAGGAATAGAGTAACAGATGATGACTAATTTATATCTAAACTAACAAGAAATGAGAAATCAGACTTCTTTCAGACTCACGACTACCCTACTACCTACTGATAGTACAGCTAAGGCTACCGATGTAATAAACAAGGTGGATAGTTGTGGTTGTAAATTTAAACCTACTTTCACAGAGGAAACAGTAGTTCTTACAAATGATGATAGGACTGTTATGGAGACAACAAGAGCCTATTCTTGTAACTGAACACTCTGTTTTGTTAAGAGAGGACTATCAGACGACGTTACAGCTACTGAAATAGCGAATAGAAAGCTAACATGGAATCCATGAACTCTAGCATTTGTAACAGCCTGAGCATCAGACTGGATAGATAAAGATGATGACGTAACATGGACAGGAAATCAGACTTATACTGGTACTTTAACGAGTACTTGTTGTGCTACATATTGTGGAGACGCAACGTATAAATGACAATTAACAACTGAGAAATGAGTTAAGTATCCTAACTTTGCAAGTGTGGCTTGTTTGCAGGCTTATGATGCTCCATTTGCATGAATGTTTGCAACTGTAGATGATACAGGAGAATTATATAGATATAACGCAGTAACTTGCTGTTGGGATATGGTAAGTAGTGTTGCATTATGAACTTATGAGATTAGATGCTGTGCTACAGCTCCATCTGTATGAACAGCAGACACCATAGTAACTCTAGTTCCTTCTACACAGGAGATATATTTGGGAGAGGGTGCATTATTAGAAGCTCCTAAATATGCCGATGTATTGGTTGTGTGATGATGATGAGGTGGTGGTAAGAGTGGTGATTCATATTCATCAACATGATGAGGTGGTTGAGCTGGTGGATTTCTTGTGTGTTGCCTATACCAATTAACACAACATTGTTATAATGTTGTTGTGGGTACTTGAGGTGCTGCAGGTACTAGCTGAGGGGGATGTAACTGAGGAGATAGTAAATTTGGTACATTGGCTGTTGCTGGTTGATGATGATGATGATGACCATGACAGGTATGAAAATCATCTACTGGATTATGATCAGGGGGTTGAGGTTGAGGTGATGGAATATCTGGTTGAAAAGGTTATTCTAACTCTTTAATTGGTGGTAGAGATTGATGACCATGATGTCACTACCAGTACTGATATTCAGGTTGAGCATGATGAAGTGCGATTAGTGCGTGAGGTCACGGTACTGGTACTACTACATGAATAGTTATAAACTTTAATTGAAAAATAGACTGTTTCAGTTATTGAGGAGGAGGAGCTTGTGGATACAGCTACAGCAGTACTTGTTGTTATAGAGGGGGAACTGTAGATGCTTGTTGAAGCTGATGATGATGAGGTGTTATGGATTGTAATGCCTGCGGCGGTAAAAACTGAATAGTAATAGTATCATATCCTGCAGATTGAAGTTATGGATATAGCTGTGCCACATGAGGAACTGTAACTACTTGTAATTGATATAAATTACATACATTTACATCTAACTGAACATTCTGTGTGGTAAGTTAGTTTTAATTATAAAATATAGCATAATGCAATTACTAGAATGAAGTGATACAAGAGTAAGGTTTAAGATTAAGGAGATAGAGAATAATATCTCCTCAGACTTAGACCTCTCTGATTATACAGACTACAAGCTAGAAATACAATTCGCTGATGATAGTCTGCTAGAGATAAATGGAGTAGTAGATGACTGAACTGTGTATTTTGATATATTCTGAGAATACACAGACTGAAAGGAATGAGCTCTGACTGCTGATATATGGGGAATAAATGGAGTAAAAAAAGTCAGATTTAATCCTACTACTATCAAATGAAAGGTTTTAAATTCAGTTGTAGTACCAGATGTCTTGCAAAACCCTTAGTATTGAGACTCTGCCTATTACAGAATATAGAATTAGCATAATAGAGGAAGACTGAACAGAGACACCAGTAGATTATGTGGAATACAATGTGAGTTTATTATCTATTCTATCTCATGAGGTGGAGATGAAAATAACAGAGAACGAGGCAGAATACAAGATTTTACCTAATTTCTTAGTATCAGATAATCAGGATTCGTTCTCTTTTCTCTACTGTGTTTCTTATAGACACCCTAGCTTACCAGAGCGGATTCTAGCAAGATGATTCTGGAATGACCAATGAATATGGACAAATGATGATTTATGGAACGACTTTTAACTTTTATATCAGACAAAAATGAGTGATAGATTACCTATAAACCATTGAGACACAGGTTTAGTATCTAGAAATAAGATAAACGAAAGTTTTAATGATTTGGTTGTTACTGTAACATGATATAGACCTCATATAGAGGGTTGAGTATGGTGGATATGAGACACAAATACAGGGGTAAAAGCTAGGTGAGACAGTATTGAAATGAAAGCAGAGGACTGATACATTTGGTATAAGTCCGAAAGTGCCAACCGAACACAAATTATCGCTATTGCAGACCTAAAATGAGATAAATGAGACCAATGAGACCCTTTCACATATGATGATTTCACACCTGAACAGTTGGCGGCTTTAACATGACCTGAATGACCACAATGACCTCAATGATGTAAAGGAGATAAGGGAGACCAATGATGCAAATGAGATAAATGAGATACATGAAGTCAATGACCTGAGTGAGCTAGCATATGTGCTGCTGAGTTTAGCGGTGATGACATGGTATTTACTAAGACTGATGGTTGTACAGTAACTATCACATGAGCAAAAACAGATTTAAAAGGTGATAAATGAGATACATGAGCTACTGGTTGCCAATGACCACAAGGTTGCCAATGACCACAATGAGAGCAATGATGCAAGTGAGACACCTGAGCAACTGGAGCAAGTATTTGTGCCGCTGCATTTAGTGGAGACGATATGGTTTTCACTAAAGATGATGGCTGTACAGTAACATTATCTGGAGCTAAAGCTACTCTTACATGACCTCAATGATGTCAGGGAGTACAATGAGAGCAATGATGTAAAGGAGATACTGGTGCAAAGATATGTGCAGCAGCTTTTTCTGGTGATGATATAAACTTTACAGATACAGATAATTGTACTGTTACACTAAGTGGAGCAAAAACTTGCTTAAAATGAGATACATGACAAACATGAGAGCAATGACCAGCAGGTAACTGAATCTGTTGTATGACTTGCAGCAAAAGTTGAAAAACAACAACAGTAACAGTCAATTATACTTGCTGAGGTAGTGACTGTTTTACAGTTGAGGACTGAGCAGATGGACAGTGAAGTGGAGATATGTGTGCTAGTACATATGATCCTACAAATAAATCGGCTGATGCTTTTGATTATTGTAATTTCTATCATACTCCTACTATTCCTACTGATAACTGCCAACTAGCTAATAGTTGCTGATTTATCACAAATGCAGTAAATGACCTTACTAATTACTATCTAAAATGTGAAACATATAAGAAATGTGAGGTAGATAATCTGATTTCTAACTTTGGTTGATTTGAGGTTGTATCTACATTACCTACTCAGAATATCAAAACTAATGTAATATACTTAAAATGACCTATCTGAACATGAACAGATAAGTACGAGGAATATATATACTATAACAATACTTGGACTCTAATAGGAGAAACAAGCGTTGATTTAACAAACTATGCTAAATGCTGTGATATACCTACTGATAACTGCCAGCTTTCTAACTCTTGTTGATACATTACGTGAATCACTTGTGCCAATGTAACAAGTGCATTATGATTCACACCATATAATTGTACTAATCCATGCTGATATACTACTTGTACATGAACTGTTACAAGCTCAGATTTAGCTTGTTATGTAACAAATGCCTGTGTGGCTTGCATTAACTGATGCTGTTTAACTCAATGAGGAGATATATGTATCCAATGAGGTTGATGCTCAGAGTGGTGATGTATAACATGAACATTATGTGACCAGTCAGACTTACAATGAGCACTGGACTGTAAAGTTAATATATGTGAAGATTGGTATGAATGCTGATGCGATGAATTCTGATTTTGGTGTAACCAATCTGCTCGTTATTTTGATGGCGTTGATTATGGTACAGGTTGTTCACACTTTGAGTGAGCAAACCAAGCATCTATAGACTACCATGACGAATGTGCTTCTCAAATTACACCTTGATATGTATGTAGTAGCGAATATGAATATTGTTCTGGCTATGAATCTTCTTCTATGTTATCTTCGCATAAAATTAACACATATTGTCAAGAGTGCTCCTGATGATGTCTTATGTGTACGGAAATATGTCCATGATGAATAAAATTTGTTGAGAGATGAGCATGATGTAGCGATTGTTGTTGTGCTACATATCCATTTACATGAGCTTGTAGAATAGCTACATTATGTGATTTACCTGCAGAGAGTAATACTAAAACATTCTATCTATCAAGTACAAGCGATTTAACTAATGCACAAGCCGCTTATGATTGGTATAAGGCTGGCAATAATCCTATTGTAGTGTATAATAATGTGGCATATATGTTATCATATAAGTCTTCCTCATCATTACAATTTAAGTCTATTAAGATAATGTGATGTTGTTCCAATAGTGTAAGTAATATGTACCAGTCATATATGGCATTTTCGCTCTCTAGTGATACTGTAACTTCTGTAAATGCAGCAGATATAGCTGTTTGAAAGTGATTCTTACAGACAGATTACAGTTATGGGACACCATATACTCCACTATATGATGGAAGCCCTGCTACTAAGAAATACGTAGATGACCATGATACAGTAGTATCAGCATCTGCACCAGAGAGTCCATCAGAATGAATGCTTTGGTATGATACAACAAATGATGTACTAAAGACATACGACTGAAGCTGTTGGAATAGTGCTGGTTGAGATAGTAGTGATATTAAGGCTTTCTATATAACATGAAATGATAAAGTAACAGCACAGGCTGCTTATGATTGGTATTGCAGCGGTAAAACGCCAATTATCATATGTAGTAATAATGTATATACTAAATATTCTGAAAGTAGTTCCCTAATTAATTTTGTAAGAGCTTGATGAGTTTCAACTTGTTGTTTTTCTTGATGATATAATTCTCTTTATAGAGACTCGGTAGTATTCTGTTTGTCTTCTTGAACTGTAACGTGTGTGAGAAGTACGACAACTTCAGTTGGTAGTGGCTCATACTTAGCGACAAGTGTAGATTATGCTAATCCATATACACCATGTTATGCAGGCTCACCTACTACGAAAAAGTATGTAGATGAGAAAGTCTATACATGAGATACTGCACCAGTTACTGCTGTTGAAGGACAGATTTGGTCTGATACTTGTAGTAACACAGTTAAATACTACGACTGAGCACAATGGAATGCTTTAACAGCATGAGGTAGTGCATGAACATGAGATGTAACATGACCTAATAGTAGTGTTGACTGACATATAGCAGTATTTGATAGCACTAGCTGAAAGATAATAAAAGACTGATGACCAGTACCAGAGTGAAAGAGTTATACTGCTGGTAGGTGAATTTGCATACAAGACACATACAATGATTATTCGGCTATAAGATGACCAGCAGATTTCTGATATCATGTTCCATCTATTACAGAATGGGATTGTGTTATTACAGCTTTAACTACTTGTTTATGATTATGAAATTGTTTTGAAACAACAAAACAATATCTTCTAATGCCGCACACATGATATCTTTGGTGTAGTGGTAGTAGGACATTATGTACTACGTTTACTAATTATCGGTCAACAGATTCTTGTAGTACGTGCCCACAATATTGATGTTATGCTAGATTATCTTGCTCTAATTGTGGTTGATTAAGATTGTGTGGGGCACAAAAATACCTTTGATATCCAATCCGTGCGTTTGCAGACTATCCAGTAGTACCTGACAGCTCATGGACTACGCTATATGACTGAAGTGGCTGTGCAGAATGAGCATGAATATTCCATAAAGTTGACTGTGGTATTATATCACTGTCTGGTGATTGAGAAAATTGGATAACAATGCAAGATAAAAACGTATGAGCTACTGAGGTATATAGTGGAAGCAACGGTGACCAATATATCTGATGCTACTTTCAGTGGGGAAATAATTACTGATTTTCTCCTTCTCCATCAAAAACATCTGGTACAAAAGTTGATGTTAGCTGATATTGCCCTTCCACATATTGCTGTGATACATTTATATGCTGTGCTAATGGAGACTGGGCGTGTGTTAGTAACACTAACTTGTGGTGAGCACAAACTGGTGTTGTTCAATTAGAGAATGTTGTATGTAATACATGAGTAAGGACTTTAAACTGACAGGAGTGAGATGTTTGTATTTCTATCCCTCCTCAATATTATGCCTGAACATGAATTAGCATTTGATCTATTAACGACTATTCCGCCCAAAGATGACCTGCTCTATTTTGTTTTCATGTGCCAAAACAAGATGAACGAGATAATGTAATCTCTATTATGACATCATGTCTTGGTTTAAGTAATTGTTGATGTACAATTAAGACATACTTAAAAATGCCACGAGGTTGACTCCGTGATAAAAATGATGGTGTTTTGAGGAGTTATTGAGATGAAGGTGCTGCACAACACCTTTGGACAAGTACTTATGGAGTTTATTTACAGTACTCCAGAAGTGCTAATAGTATTAGCACAGATAGCTGACTATCTATATGATATTCATATCCAATCCGTGCGTTTGCGGACAATCCAGTAATACCAGACTCCTCATGGACAACATTATATGACTGAAGTGCTTGTGCCGCCTGAGCTGGTATATTCCATAAACAATCTGCATGAATAATAAGTATGAGTTGAGATGGGGTATGTTGGGTTACGGTTGCTGACAAAAACATATGAGCCACTACAGTATATAATGATGGGGACACTTTGTGTGCAGATAATGTTGGTTGTTATTTCCAGCGGTGAAACAACTACGGATTTGAATGAATATGAGGAAATACTCCCACATTAAACAACTCCCAACAAAATGTAAGTGGATTTTGTGCCTCAACGTTCTGTTGTTACTTATTCAACACCTGTTGATGTTATATGTATGTGGTAAATCCAGCATGAACATGATGTACTGCTAACTTGCGGTGAGCGGTAACATGAGCGGTATTATTAGATAATGCTATAAACAATATATGAGTTCTGTCTGTTAATGGTCAATATGGTAATGTAAGAGTACAGGCATGAGAGCCAGCAACAGTAATAAGTGGAGATAGTGGAACTACATATACAATAAAAGTAAGTAATACAGCACCATGAGCATGAACTCCTGCTACAACAATAACATTTGTAACAGAATAGCTTTATTTCTTAGTGAAAATAAATGGGAATAAGTATATGATGAGTAGAAATAGCCTGTGCATATCTCGGAGATACTCCACCAAGTGAGATATATGTATGAACTACTAAGGTGCGACCAACTACTCCACCAGTTGTAGCTGTAGATATATGTTTCTCATATACATGAGCCGCTCAATGCTGGACTGTGCCAGCTACACAAGAATACTGTATTGAGGTATGGTGAGCACAATGAGGTAACTCTCCTTCTGCTAGTTATGTATGATGATACGGTGGATATGCTGCATGAAAAATCTGTCTCACTGAATGATGCACATTATGTATCTATGTATGATGACATCCGGCTACTTGTTCAACAAGATGATGATATACTTGTTGATGGAACTGAGGTTGATGCTGAAGAGTTGGTTGTTATTCTAAAGCGTGGGTTTATGCACAATGAGGTTGAGGTTGAACAGATGTTAGATATAACTGAAATACATTATGCCATAGATTTATAGTTGCATGAGGTTGAGCTTGAGGTGCTTGTTGATGTTGCCAAAGTATTAATATGGCAACTATATGAGCATGAGGTTGAGAATGTTGATGCTCTCCTGCATGAGCAAACTGGGTATGAAAACAGAACGCAGCATGATGTAGGTGATGTTTCTGACAATGAGCCAGCTGAGGAACAGACTGTGATTATAAAAACCACGCATGATGAGGTTGAGGTTGATGGTATTGATGAGGTGCTACTAACTGTAGGAGTGATAATAACAAGACATATCAATGTTGTGCATGATGAGGTAGTTGATATACATATACAGCAAGTACTTGTGGAAACCACCCTAACAAAGCGTGTCTATGAGATTTACCACTCATGACTGATGCGGTTTGTTGTCCATGAAGCTGAACAATACCGACACCAAGCTGATGAACTCAGACATGATGGCAATGAAATGGTTGTGTAAAAATTACAAACGTACAATAAACAATGAAAAGGATTCTGATTTTACTTTTAGTATCATTACTATGCTTGTCAGTAAGTCTGAATCTTTTTCAATTTACCACACAGGAGATAACTTGCAAGAAAATAGATAGTCGCTGGAAAGCAGACTTATTGTATAAAATGTGACATACAAAGCTGGACTGAGACAATGACTGAATACCATGTGAGAATTTACCATATAAACATAACAAGTAATGAAATGTTTGAGATGCTGAGCAGAAAGCAAGTATGAGTTTTGCAGGAAATGTAAGGAGCAAAAGCACAAAGCAGGAGCGATAATATCACAGAATAAAGCTAAGCTCAAAAATCTGTTGGATCTAAACATACTACAGCCAGAATTATTTAGTAAGTTTATACTATATACAGATAACATAATAACACATGGTAAAATCTATATGGAATTTAAGAGCCAAAAGCAGTACGTATTATATAAGTTTATAGCCTGAACATCTACTCTAGCAAGTATATTGCTAGCGGTATGGAGCGTAAGTTCGTTGGTAATACTTAACATATAAGAAAATGCAGCTAGTCGTTACCTAGTTGCATTTTTTTGTTATATTTCAGGTGCTTTTATATCTTAATCGTAACAAATGGAACGAAAAACAGATGACTTTTTTGACTGAGACAAGCTAAACGTTACTAAGGTAATGCAGCAATTCTCACAGCACCCTGACCAGATGGACAAAATCTTGGAGTATGTAATGTGAAAAGTAGAGCATTTTACTGAATTTCACGTTAAAAAGGAGCACTTAAAGGAGAAGTACGACCACAAACTTAAAGATTTATACGCTGAGTACATGGAATAATGGATTTTATGGCTTTTATTAACTCTCTCAAAGGAGATGCACTAAAGAATCTACTACTCAGGAACTGAATAAGCTCACAGGACTTACAAGGAGTAGATTTTAATAGCATAGAGCAGATAAACGCTCTAGCAGAGAGAATCACACCAGAGCTGATTAAGAAAAACCCTTTCATAGCAAATCTGATAAAGCAGAACGCAAGCATATTAGGGGACAAAAAGGAGGAAGTGGTGCAAGTTATAGATAAGTTATAGGAGTATGGTGGCTAGCATAAGTAAAAAACCAGACTTTTATATCTTATTTATATAAACATGGACACACAAAACTTTGGAGGTATGGGTACATGGTTAATTATCTTAATCTTGTTTCTATTCATGGGTAACTGATTTGGTGGTTTCTGATTTGGTTGAGGTAATGCTGCTTGGTTGTTAAATAGTAATAACAATCATGATAATACAGTAGATATTATCAATAACAACACACAATGGCAACAACAATTAGCGGCTCAACAGAACTTAGCTAATCAGACTACTTTACTTACTCAATGATTCTGTGGAGTAAATTCCAACATTGAGAAAGCAATTCTTGCATGACAGCAAAACACAGCTGCTATTATAGCATCTAGTGCAGCTAATGTGCAAAAGGTATTAGATAAGTTATGTGAGCAAGAAACACAAGCACTCAGAACACAACTTGCAGAGGCTAGAGTAATTGCTAATAACAATGCACAAACAACTGAATTATTGAGCAAATTACAGCCTACTCCAGTACCATCATGGATAGTTAGTTCTCCATACACAAGCATTTATCCACCTGCAACAACTACTGCATGAGCATAATAAGAATTATGTTTTTGGCTAGTGTATTTGCTTATGGTTGCTTAATTGGAGCTTGTTTATAAGAGGTCAGAAATGACCTCTTTTTCATTTTTGGCTTTTAAACTATACTCTCCTGTTATTAAAATATAACTGTTTTTATTTTTCGGTGTGCTTAGAAAATCAATAGATTTATATCCTAAAATATAAATATGCAGACTACTATTATGATACTCATAGCTGCAGCAATGATAATCACTACCATTGTGAATTTTGCTAAGCCAGCATATGAGCAATTTGTATGAAAATACGCCGTAACGATAAACATTGCCTTATCGTTTATTTTGTGAGTCTGTGCTGCATTTGCTGTCAGACCATACCTAGAGTTTGAGCTCGCTAATGGAGCTTTAATTCTTTTGTGATTAGCACTAGGAACATGAGCAAACATTTTCTATGACATTTGGAAATTGGTACAGAACTTAGGGAGTACTAAACATACTGAGACTGTAGAAGAAAAACCATCTGCTATTTGATACGATTTATCTCCTAACGAATGAGAGAATGCAGAAGATTAAAGAATATCTAAGTAATCCTGCAACACGAATTAGCTTTATTATCTTTGTTTTCTGACTTTGAGTAGTACGAGCAAGCACTACTAACAGAATACAGATACTAGAGCAGAAAGTAAATAAGATAGACCAAATCTGAATAGAGACACAGCTAGCAGAACTAAAGGTAAATACGCAATGGATTATGGCAACACTAGAGGAGATAAAAAGAACAATGTAGGTTTATATCGTAACCTAAATAAAGATGCGAGAATACAAAATTATCAAGTCTGACTTAGGTCGGAACATTTATAAAAGAAAAGAGGAAGGCTGAAAGTTATCAGTACGATTCTTAGGCTGAAGGGATAATTGGCTATTGAACAAAGACCATGCTAGGACATTTTACCATAGAGAAGATGCGGAATGAGCTTTAGTTATTGTGAAATCAAAAGATGCAAAGAAATCTGATTAAGATTCTAATCTTATTGTTAGCAATTTTAATCAGCTTTTTATTTACTCTGAATGTATGATAGACTACATAATATACAAGGTGCAGATGTGGTGGTGGAAGAAAGTGTTAAGGAAAAAGATTTTAGCTTATAAGCAAAAGCACATATGAGCAAAGAGAAAAAAGCGATACAGTTAAGCAAACACCACCTACTACCACAAAGCCAATGAGGAGCAAATATAGCAAGGAACATAGAAGTAATAAGAGAGGTACAGCATAGAGCAATACATACTCTATTTGAGAATAAGATGATAGCGGAACAGTTAATAACGACTGTAAATATATCATGAAAGGCTTTAAGACCTGATATAAAGCAATGGTTAATAGATACTTTGACTAGCAAGGACATATATGATCCATACGAGCGGTACGATGAAAGAGTGATAAAGTAATTTAGCTTTTTACTGAATAAATGGCTCATGTGAAAACTAAATGAGGACATGATAGGTAGGATAAACTCCTATTCACAAGAAAAAACAAATACAGAGATTTGAAAGGAACTAGGTATCAACAGAAAGACTGTTGCAAAATACAGGGTTATAGAGCCTACGCAGGAAAAGGTTAGCAATGTTTTATCTGGAAAAGAGGAACAGATGCGGCTAAAGAAAAAACTAGGTGAAAAACCACCACTATCTAAAGGAGACCAAAAGAAGCTAGACTTATTGGCTCACTACTCTCCTAAAGATATACAGGAAATGCTGGCTTATATAGCAGCCACTAACAAAAAGGAGATAGATAAAGTGATTTGAGAGCCATGACACCTCAAATTCTGACTGGTAAGTGATACGCACTTTGGAGCAAAACAAGCAGCAAGAGATGAATTGTGAGAGTTCTACGAGATAGCAAAGGATAAATGAGTTGAGTGCTTTGTTCATGCAGGAGATATAGTTGACTGAAATGATGTATATCAGGGACAACAATTTGAGCAAGACCACGTATGATTTGAGGAACAATTAAAGGACATTAAAGATAACTACCCTAACGTATGACTACCAACCTACTTTATATGAGGAAATCATGATGAGAAATACCTAAAACAAAACTGAATAAACATATGTAAGGCAATAGAGACTGTGAGACAAGATTTAATCAATTTAGGTTTCTATGATGCAAGGCTAAGGCTGAACTGAATAGACATAAACCTGCACCATTGATGAGGAAGTCTATCGTATGCAAAGGACTATAAAATGAAAAAGTACTTAGACAGCCTACCAGTAGAAAAACAGCCTGATATATTCGCCTTATGACATTACCATACAGCTTTATATGACTTTCATAGAGGGATACATTGATTCATGCCATGAGCATTCCTAAAGGAGAATCTACTGGCTAAGAGGTTTAATCTAGGAAATGTTATAGGGGGTTGGGTAATAGAGATAGATAAAAACGAAAAGGGACAAAGCAGAATAAATATGGAATTTATCAAATTATAATTAAGCAACATGAAAAGAACACCTTGTGAAATTTGGACTAGAGTAATGGGATATTTGAGACCAGTATCTTGTTACAATGTATGAAAGAAATCTGAGTTTTATTCTAGAAAATACTTTGATGAAAAGAAAGTGGATAATTCAGACTTTATTAAAAAGTTTTTACCAGCTAAAGAAAAGTAATATGGAGGAAATTATGATTGATCCATGATGTCTTACATTGCCAGAGGAAATGGCTGATGCAAGAGACTTTAAAGCAGAACAAGCGATAGAGTTAGATTTAAGCATTAAATTGCCTAACTCTTTTTCTTTGTGAACGTGGATTTACAAAACAAACTATCAATGAAGTATTGGTAGCTGTACTGCTAATTCTAATAGTCATGGAGTACAAGTGCTCAATGTAAGGAAAAACTGAGTAGTACCTACTAATAAGAACATAATAACTCCTAGTTGGAGAGACTTATGGACTAAAATGGGACATAATCCTGACAAGTATGATGGTGGAGATTATGCAGAAAGAGCAGTAAATATAGCACTAAAAGAGTGAATCTACATAGAGGAAAATGGAGAGGTGGCTAAATTTGATGGATACGCAGTTGAGGACTGGACAGTAGATGATAAGTGAATAGAACGTGTTAAAAGATACCTATACAAAGGCTGCCCTATTATTTGGGTATTCAGATGAGATAGTACAATGTGGACTGAAATGACTAGAGGTGAGGTAAAATCTGTACCTAAATCTAAAACATGAGGACATTGTGTATGTCTCGTTGGTTGGGACGAGTGAGGTTTTTGGTTTGTTAATTCATGGCAAACTAACGACTGAAAGAACTTAAAGAGTAGATTTTACGTAAGTTACAATGTACTTAAAAAACTAGGTACTCTAGCGTGCAATTACAGATACCGAGTATTATACATCAAAGAAGATGCAAAACTTAATCCAGAATATTTAAAGAGAAAAAACGTAGCACTTGCAGTATTACAAGTGCTCAAAAAGCAATATCCTAATGAGAACGCTGAGACACAGGCTGCAATAGTTGTGTTAAGCCAAGCTCTAAGGAAAGCATATCCTGAACTAAATACAGAATTACCTTTATAATTTATATACTAAACAATGGCAAACAATCTATTAGTTGACTGGTTGAACAAGAAACCTAAAGCAACACTAAGGAGCTCAGCACCTAACGTGCAGACATCTGTGAATAACAACACAGCAAGTAACATGAAAAACATTACAGCACCAGCATTAAATACTGGTGGTATGAACTTACAAAAGGGAGTACAGCCTACTATACAGCAACCTGCTATACAGCAGCCTGTTACCTCTCCTACCAACAATGTACCAGCGGCGGTTGCTCAATTATCACAGCAACCATACCAACCTAAAACAGATTTATGAGGTAGATTTATATGATTCCCTTCACAGCAACAACAGCAACAACAAAAGCAATGATTAAGGCGGGGAAATCCACTTGTATATGTACCTAATGAGGTAAATCAATTAGAACGCTCTAACAAAGTAGAGGAAAATAGATTTAGAACACAAGAAAAGGCATTGCTAGACTTACAGGGAGACTTGTATAAATGAGGTAAGATTCTTAATGAAAATGAGATAAAAAGGCTATATCCTGAGTTTAAGGACAACATGGAGGCTATTATGGAGTTCCAAAAGGAAGTATTACCTATTGTTAAAAATGGTAAATGAGTGAGTTGAGAACAGATTTCACAATTCTATAACGAGTTGATCCAACCAAAGAATCTAAAAGATATAGAATGAGCTAAAGCAGAATCTGAAAAGAATAACAAAATGTTTAGTGATATGCAGACCAGAGCAGATAAACTACTTACAAAGAACTCTCAATTACTTTCTCAGAGTTGACAACAGTATCTAGCAGACTGGAAACAGCTTGGAGAGATAGTAGAGAGCTTTAAGCAAGATGCTGGTAAATATCTTTCATGAAATCCGACTGATTATGATATACTAAATTACCTAAAAAAGAACGAACCACAAGTACAGCAATTAGTATCAGAAATAGAGCAGCTATCAACGATAACTGGAGACTGAAAGGAAATGACACAAAAAGACTTGGATATAATAAACAAGAACAATTTCTTTGCTAGAGCACAGGAGCGGCTAAGTGATACTACTAATACAGTACAAGGAGCGGTACAAAACCGAAATGATAAGATAGAGACATGAACTGCTGGTAGGTGGTTAAATGAGAATCTTAATATAAACAGAGGAACAGCTGATACATTATTATGAATTAGTCAGATTCCATGAAATATGCTATCATCTCTAGTATGAGGAGTAGATAGAACAACAACAAGTGTAAATAGACTATCTTCATGACAGAGTAAAGCTGATGATACTGTTGTTGAGGATATAATCAAAACATGAGGAGGAGCATTGGAGACAGCGTTTAATACTGTTTGGGCTATACCAACAGCATTTTTCCACTTAATAAACCAGACTCCAATGTGAGAGGCTGCAACAGAGCAATCATTTGGTAAGTTAGAGGAGACTTTAGATAATTTGCAGAGTGGTAAATCAACAAATAGTAATAATGAGTTTAATCAATGGTATAACTGATTAGATGAACAAACAAAGGCAGATTTATTAAATGAGGAAATCGTGGCTGTTTTGAGAATATTCCATAAATGAACTGCAAAGGTAAAGAAATTATGAGACTTTGAGATAAATTCTGCTAAAAATGCTATCAATGATGTTATCAGACAGAAATATACAATAGAAAGCAAGAATACTAGCTTTAAGGAGACTGTTGAGAAAGGACTTGCTGATGGTACAATGAAAATATCAAAGGAGTGATTCTTAACAGATACTGCATGAAATAACGTAGGTAAAGTAAAGGTACATAAGGTAACAAGATGAGAAAAGGTAAGATATGTAGTAGATAAGATACTAGCAGACAATAGAGCTGCACGAAATGCTAAATCATTATGAGAATTAAATCCTGATGCGTTACCAGATAACAGGACAATCAAAGAAAAGGCACAAAGCAAGATAAACGACTTAAAAGAGGGAGTAAATCAGGCTGCTTTTGGTGCATGAGAGCTTGCATGAGATATATACAATGCAGCATGAAAAGGAGTAGATATTGCTAAGCAATGAGTAGAGACAGCTAAGGAGTGAATAGATACTTTAAAGAATAAGGTTACTACTAAGAAAACAACAAAGATAAAACCGCAAGAGACAGTACCTGCAACAACACAAGCATGATGGAGTCAGCCTAAGAAATGAGTAGTAAGTAAAGTAGTATGATGAGTAACTAACGTAGCAAACAAAGTAAATGAAAAAGTAGTTGATCCATTGGCAACAAAGGTTGCAGAATGAATAACAAGCACTACTGCACCACAAGATAAGATATTCAAAGCACTAAATCCTAGTTTAAATGTATTGAGTAGGAAAAAGTGAAATTATGAGACAATGAGAAAAAGTGCAGATAGAGCTAATGAGTTAATAGTAGAATATGGACACACACCAACAAACTCAGCGGAGTACTATGATGCTATACAAAAGACAAAGAAATCAATATGGAATAACTGAATACAGCAAGGATTAGATGAGCACAAATACATGACTATTGATGCTGCTGATTTGGTAAATCCAGTAAGAGAGGCTTTAAAGGCTGAGTTTAAAGAGCCATTAGAGTCATTAAAATGAGATGTAAAATTATTAGAGAGAGAGTTAAAAGCATTAGAGGAAAGGAAAATAATAAGTCTGGAGGCTATGGAGGCTAAGAAACAGCAAATCAATGCTATTTTGGAGTATTGATTACCACCTGATGCTAGTCAGATTTATGAAAAGTGAATGAGGGAATTAAACAAACAAATCTGAATACAGGAGGATAGAATGATTAGTGAAATACCATGACAATTCCAGCAGTTTAAAAGAGATTATGGAGCATTACTTGCGATTCAGGAAGATGCACAAAAGCTCATGATTAAAGACATGAAAGCTAAATTATGAGGAAATCTTATACAGAATTGGAGTAGAATAGAGTGACTCACTAAGATGTGAAAATCTTTGATACCATGAAATGATGCTAGTTTTTGGGAGTGAGCCTCACAGATTATACTATGAGAAAGTCTATGAAAGGTAAAAGAACCTAATTTCTTAATTCAGAGTTGATTCTGAGCTTTAAGAGACCAATATTGACCAGCTAAGTGAAAACCTGAGGGAGTAAAGATAAAGAAAAAGCCACCTACTCCTAGACTAGAGGATAAAAGAACAGATGTAGAAAAGTGAAAAATACTAGAGGTAGATAAAAGGACTAAAGCAAATAGAGAGGAATGATACAAGACTAAGAATAAAGTAACAAGCGAGAAATCAGCAGTTACTGAGAAAAAAGAGACACCTAAGGCAGAAAAAGAACTGGAGACTAGAGTAGAGACTAAGAAACCAGAGCCAAAGCAAGAGCCTAAAAAGGAGGATAAAACAGCAATTACTAAAAAGAAAGAAGCACCATTAGAGCCTAAACCATGACCATATCATCGTACAGCCGAAGATATGAGATGATTTACAGAACAGGAAATTAAGGAGGAAGAATGAACTGTAAGTGATTTTGATGAAAGTAAGTTATCAGCAGACGAGAGAAAAACTTACAACATAGTAAGAGACAAATGATTTACCATAGAAAAGTATATAGACTTTCCTGATGCTATGACTAAGTTATGAGAAAAAACTTATGTTATAAGGAATGATAAGACATGAAAAGTCTATGAGATAATGGGAGGATTAGACTATGATGATTATATTTCAGTGGAATATAATCCTCAAATGTGACACATGACAAAGGGAAAAGATATATGAGCAATATTAGATGAGATAAATGAATTAACGGAGTGAGAACAACCTAAGAATAAAGTAACAGCTAAAAAGGCTGAAGATGACAAATATAATAAGTGGAGGGAGGACTATGAAAAGTCAGTAGATGAGGATAAGTTACAAGAGATTAGAGAATATAAGGAGGAAAATGGTAAATTAAATAAGATAATACCTATTTGAAGTGAACTGACACTAGACCTTAAAAATCATAGTGTAATGCTAAGTGAGGCAGAATTAGAGATACTTAAAAACGAATGATTACTAAAAGATAAGGATATACCAGAGCCAAATGTACCTAAGTACGAGCCTAGAAATACTGTAACAGCACAGAAAACAGAGGTTACACAACCTAAAAAGGAGGTAAAAGCTGCTAAGAGTACAGCTAAGGAACAACTACAAGCAATAAAAGATAAATGGAGTAAGGTACAAATGGACGACTTTAGCGATGAAGATAGTGAGTGAGGTGGAGTAAATAGTCAGAAATTCAAGAACTTTTCTAAGGAGCTAAAGAAAGCATACCAAGCAGTAGCAAATGAAAATGGAACAGAACTTACAGACTATAATGTATGATATTATCATATTTCATCTTACTTTAAAAATCCAGATTGATCATATTATTATGTACTGCTTAACGATGCAAGAGATACAGACCGAGCAGACCATATATTATATAGGACAGCAAGAGACAGTAAGGACTATCATGGAGGTAGCAACCAATACACAAAATTGGAGAACTTAGGAGATGCAATTAAGCCATGAGCAAAACCAGAATTAAATCGTAATAACATATTAAAGAACATACAAAGAGACTTAGACAACTCTCCTATTATCACTATGAATAATGGAAAAGTTACACAAGTAAAAGCAGAGGATATTGTTAAGCCAGAAGAAAAAGCTAATGCTTTTGGACTAAAGGAGCAGAAAGGTAGCAACAGGATTAAGAACTTTACTAATGTAGTAAAAAAGCTGATAGATAAGTACTGAGATGATATACAAGATAACAGCATACTCGTTGAAGAAGAAGGTTATTTACCATTAGAGATAACACTTAACCCTGAGAAAAACGAATTGATAGTAAGGCATATCAATATGTGATATGATGACCCTGCAATGAGATTTCAGATTACAGAGGACTGAGGACTCCATGTAACAGGAATTAAACAGGCTTTCATGGAGCAAATGATGTGAAATTGGGACTGGAGTACAGATATTAAAGATACAGATGAGCTACTCCATGTACGAGCAGTAAATCTAGAAGACCAATTTTTAGGAGAGAACACAATAGACGAGGATACTGGAATTATGAAATCCACAACTGAGGTTACTGGAGAAAAAACAGCAGTAACAGAAAAAACTATTGCAAAATCTGAAAATCAGAATATAATTGGTAAGAATAATACTTTAACTACTAAAAACCCTATAAATGACAGAAACAACGAAACAATTAGTTGAGAGGAAAATGTCTGACAATCAGAACTTTCCAATTCTGTGAGCGATGTATCAGCAAATGAGTGAGGAAGAAAGAGACCAGTGGATAAATGAGCTTGAACTGGAGGAGAGAAGGAGTTGAGCACCAATAGCAACAATATTAGCGAACACAGAGCTTGACTTGAAAATGGAGGAGGCTCAGAGTGAAAGTCAATACGAACAAAGTGAAACAATGTAATCACAGAAAAAACTGTTACACAGGCTAGAGACCTTAATAGAGACTGTGTAGATATTTTGGAGAAACATGAATTTTCTAGCAACCCTGCAGATTATACTAAGGAGGAAATTGAGACTCTTAGACAATATGAAGGTAGAGGTTGAATAAATGATAAATCAGATAGTGAAACACAAGGAGCACTTAATCAGTACTACACAAAAGACAACATTATAAAAGCTATGTGGAGGCTTTTGGACTGATATGAAAATACTGACATACTAGAGCCTAGTATGTGAGTAGGTAGATTTTTCATGTATGCTCCAGAGTGAAGTAATTTAGCATGATTTGAGTATGATAAGATACCATGAACTATTGCAAAGATACTATATCCTAATGCTGATATTAAAATTGGAGATTTCCAAGATAATTTCATGCTAGGTAATTTGTCTATGTGAGACAATTATAGAGGTAAAAAATACGATATAGTTATCTGAAATCCACCATACGAGGAGAGACAATGAAGACAAAGAGCTTTAGGAGAAGAACCTAAAATCACTCGTTTTGATGACTATTTCATTAAGAGAGGTGTAGATATGCTTAAACCATGAGGACACCTTGCTTTTGTAACAAGTAGTCAATTCTTAAGAGGAGCTGATAACTATGCTAAACAAAAGATAAGTCAGAATGCTGAGCTTATAGATGCTTACAGAATTCCAGTAGGAGCTTTTGATAGGACTGGAGTAGAGACTGACATTATCGTACTAAGGAAAAAGGAGTGAGGTGGAGATGCAAGCCTGTTATCTGCAAGTAAATGGTTTGACCAACACCCTGAAAAGATATTATGAGAGGAAAGAGATGATGTAATGGGTAGATTTTGACCTAAAAAGGCTGTAGTTGGAGACTTAGGAGCAATAGACGAAATTGCAAAAACTAGAGTATGAACAGACTGACAACCTGCTACATTAAAGTCAGAATTTACACCTATGGAGAGTGTAAAAGATACTAAAGCAGAAAAACCAGTAACAGCAAAGACAATAGAGGCTAAAGAGGAAAAGAAAGAAGCACCAGTTAAAAAGTTTAGCGACAGCGACCGAAAGGACTGGACAGAGGTAAAAACTAAAGATGACTGAACACAAGAGACTGTTACATGGTGAAAATCATTAAATGGAGTAGTATATAAAGGTAAAGGCTGACCTACTGGTAGAATGACAGTAGGTAAATGAGGAGTTGGTAAGTATCAGAAGCTACTCAATGCTAACTGAAGGATATGAGACCCTACTATCAAGCTAGAAAGCGATAGAGATGGACTAAACTATATAGCATGAGAATTAGAGCCTAATATCTTATATGCTTCTGGACAAATTCCAAAGAAATTAGAGCAACTAGAAAAAGACTACGAGGGAGGATTTATTGATGAAAAACAGTACAATAAACAAAAGGATCTACTTGAACAAGCGATACCACAAGAAATTGAACTTCAGAATATATATTTCTCTCCATATACAGACTGGATTATGGATTTTCCAACAAACGAGATAGAGTCAGTATGGAGAGGTTGAAAGTCAGTAGATGAAAAAGCCTCAATTAGAACAGTATTCAAGAAATACCTTAGAGAGAAAATGGATAGTTATCCAAACATAGTATATAAGAACTCTAAGTGAGAAGATGTAACAGCAAATGCAGGTAGAGTTATGCTAGACATAGTAAGTAAGACAAAAGATTTTCCTAGTAGTGCTTACGAGAGAGTTATTACTATCTTACCTAAAGAATATAACAAATTCTTAAAATGACCTCAATTAGATACAGACACTAAAGCAAGGTTACAGACAGCATATAACAAAACATATAATAACTATGCTCCATTTGATTACTGAGATTTATGATATACAGTAGATGATATTTCAGAGACTTTCATGTGAGATAAGTTTAATACCTCAGATGTACAAGCTAGAGGTATTGCAAGAATCTTAACAACAGAGTCAATGATTATAGCTCATTGAGTATGACAAGGAAAAACAATAGAGTGAATTATAGGAGCTATTGCTAGTATGCAGCAATGAAAGGCAAGAAAAGCACTTGTAGTAATTCCTGCAGGTACTAAAGCCTCACGAATGCAGACTACTGCTCAATTGTTTCCTAATCAGGAAATGGTTGATTTGGGTAGTCTAGCAAAAGGTACAGGTATTAGGAAAAAGTTGGTAGATATGTACTGACCTGACCCTAGAGACTGGATACAGGACTGACAATTAGTATTCCTAGAACACTCAGCAGTAGGTAGGCAGATTTCATTTAAGAGAGATACACTTACTGAGTTAGAACAGAATCTTACAGATGTTATGGACTCACACTTTGAGGTGGAAAGGAATATTGAAGATGTGAAAAAGCAATTAGATAGAGCAGATAAGGATATTGAAAGGTCTAAAGAAAAATGAGCATCAGCTGCAGACTTGGAGAAAAAGCAGAAAAAGAGAGAGGAGCTCATTGGAGACATACAGAAAATGGGTAGAACTACTGAAAATACATTGCAAGATATACTAGATACATACTCTGACAAATGACTACCAGAAGACTGAATTGGAAAGGCTTTGGAGCTTATTGATGAGGATTATGATGCTTTCATGAATGATATGTGAGAATATCTAGACCATGAAATCAATGTAGGACAAGCTAAGATAAATAAGGCAGAGGCTTTAAAGGTAGCACAAGACATATTCAATAACGAGAGAGCAATATATATGGAGGACTTGTGAATAGACCATTTAACAGTAGATGAGGCTCATAACTTTAGAAATCTATTCAACAAGGCTATACAAAATGATGATGACTGAGGCTCTTATCATGCAGGAATGCAGGCTAAGGAGTGAAGCAAGCAGGCTAAAAACCTATATGCAATGTCTCAGTATGTAATGAGCAAAAATGGAGGTGGAAATGTAATCTTATTAACAGCTACTCCATTTATCAATGATCCATCAGAAATGTACAATATGCTATCTTATGTAGGTAAGAATGGTATGATGGAAATGTGAGTTACATCTATGGACGATTTCTATGATACATTTGTATGATTAGAGAATAAACTAACACCAACAGCCTCTACTTCATGAGTTACATATAAGAATGTAATGATATGATTTAACAACACAGAGACATTGGTAAAGAACTTATTGGATAGATATATAGACTACGAGTGAGAGTCTCTAAAGATAGTAAAGCCTAGACTAATCACAAATGTAGCAAGGCTTAAAATGTCAGAGGAACAATCTGAAATTGAAAACTTACTAGAGGAGCAGATAGATAAAAACGAGTTTAAAGATGAGTGGCAAGGAGTATCACTATGAAAACAAAGAAAAACAAATGATAGAGGAGAGGCTGCATGAGCAGTATTGGAGTGAATGCAACAAGCCAACCTAAATCTGATTTCTCCTTACCTTACTAAGTACTTAAAAGACAAATTGCCTACACTTACATGGCAGGAAATGCTAGAGTCATCTCCTAAGCTACAAATGGTAATAGACATAATCAAAAGGCAGAGAGATATGTGAATTATGAGAGGTACATTTATTTACATGGATCAGTGAAAGGAACTACATGAGAAATTAAAAACAGCTATTGAACAGTCTATACCATGAGTAAAAGTCTGAATTATTAACTGAGATAAGAAATATGCAGACTTAACAGCATCAGAGGCATCTAAGCTAGGAATAGAGCCAGAGGGAGCTAAAGCTAGACAGACTGCTAAAAAGTTTAGTGATGGAGAATTAGATGTATTGATATGATGAGCCAATACAAAAGAGTGAATAAATCTACAAGGTAACTGATACCACTTAATAGAGGTATCACAGCCACGAAATATGAACGACAGGACACAGCTTAATGGTAGAATGTGGAGACAGTGAAACCTATCTAATGAGGTACTAGACACACTACTACTTATGGAGAACTCATCAGATATATACAGATTTGAGCTTATGGCTAGAAAGGAGGCAAGATGGAATATATTAGAGCAGCTTGCAGCATATAAGAGATGAGAAAAGGTTGAAGATGT
>Ga0265298_10000838_pt1 | contig 45627 bp, 69 predicted proteins | sample AusTroGonzalo_MG_3_FD_193486 | JGI IMG/M metagenome (GOLD analysis project Ga0265298, IMG submission 193486) | Bovine rumen microbial communities from tropical cattle in Woodstock, Queensland, Australia - Gonzalo_01 | ecosystem: Host-associated > Mammals > Digestive system > Stomach > Rumen ...
GAATACGCAACTCGGATACAGCTTCATGTGGTCAACTATCTCGCTTGCGTTTATGTCAGCGGCAATCTCGCGCAGCTCGTCCAGCGCCTTTACCTTGCTCATTCCGCATCACCCCTCAGTTCGGCATCAGCTTTCGCCCAGTTGCCAGCAGCCTTGTTCATCGCCGCAACCGCCCTGTCGTATTCAGCCTGTATCTCGTCGCATATCGCGTGCAGCTCGTGCTCGTCAATCTCGATGGTGCCGCGCCAGTAATGCAGCTTTCCAGCCATCTTGAGCTTCGACAGCGCCTTTAGCTCAGCCATTACGCATCACCTTCCCAGCAATAGGCTTCGAACATCTCCTTGCTGTCCAAAAATCGGAACTCGTTCACTCCCTGTACGGCCTCGCCAAGCGTGCCGTCCTCGAACTCAACGACGAAACCGCAATGCATACTCTGCATCGACGTGTATACGAAACATTTGCGCCCGTTCAAAATCGCGGGACGCTTCTCTGGTTTGATTGTGTCAGTCTCGTCGATGTGCGCGCCACGGTTTACGGAGCCGTCGTTGTAACCTTCCAGGTAGACTGTTTCCGCGCATTCGCGCACCTGCTCGGCTGTCAGCGTGCCGCTCCCAAGCGTCGATTGCCTCACGTAGTTCTCGCCGCGCCAATTGAGAAGTTCGCCATCTTCAGAGACGGTCAGCCCAACGGGCAATCCGTCTGGATTTAGCTCGCTTCCAAGCGTCGCGGCTATGGCCTGCTCGGGCGTGAACGCATGGTGGAAGTCCATCTCTAGGTACGTCTTACCTTCGACGTCAACGAACTCCGTCGCCGTGACGGTCATCTCCAGTCCGCATAGAACGAAGTCCCATGTCGTTCTCGCTGGCTCGTCATACGCTCGCTCATCATCGTCGGTAAAGTATTCCACACCGCGCTCATCGAGCAGCTTGTGCAGCAACTCGGTCGTTCGGTTGTCGGTCATATCTGCTCCCTCCTAATGCAGAACGCGCCGCAAATCGGGTAGAAGTTGAACGGAGTCGCAGGATGGTAGTCCGTGTGGCTCTTGCATCTAGAACACTCGAACCCGTCGCCCTCGTGCGTGTTCTCGCACGTTCTGAAGAAGCACTCCGCATAGATAATTGCCATTGCGAAGAATCCGATGGCGCATCCAGCGACGGCCGCTAACGTGTGCGTTGCTTTCGTTCGGTTGTCGATCATCTTCATGCTCATTCGCCCACCACCTCCCGAAAATCAACGCCGCACTTCGGACAGAAGTTCGGCTCCAAGTCCGTATAACCTTGGTCGCATCGCGGCTCAACGAACAGGTAGCCGCACTTCGAACAGCGCCACTTGTCGTAGAGCGTGCCGCTGTGCTCCAGAACCCACTCGCCCGTCCCTCTCCCCAGCGTGGCGTTCAGTTCGTCGGCGTAAAGCATTTCGAATTCCTCGTTGACGCACGATTCCATGAAGTCGAGGTCGTATGCCCGTGACTTCGAGAACTTGCCATTGGTCAGCCTACATAGCAGCGCGTCCATCTTGCGCTCGTAGTCGTCATCCGCCAGCGTGTCGGCTATGGCCTGCTCGGGCGTGAGGAATTTCGTGCCGTTGAGCACTGGTTTCGGGTATGAAACCTCGGCGCTCACACCGAGTTCGTCCGAGAAGAACGTGATTGCCCTGTTTTCGAGGAAGACCCACGTGACGTGCTCGTTGATCTTCTGGTACTTCACCCCGCGTTCGTCAAGCAAGTTCCGCAGCTCGTCTGTTGCGCTCATTCGCTCACCTCCAGCAGCTCTCGTATCTCGGCGGCGAGTTGCGCCACGTACGGCTCGTCGGGTTTGAACGTGCGCACGATGCCGTCACCCATGCACGACACGTCTGCGAGCGCATCGCACAGTATGGATTCCAGCGTGCGCGGCTTGCGATTCGTCGGCCTGTAGCTCTCACAGCCATCTCCGCCTGGGCGCATGTAATTCCACTCGTAGTACCCGCCATCGTGCGGCTTCTCGTCATCGCATCCACGGTTCCACACGTGGTTCTGGCCGAAGATGACAAGTCGGTCAAGAACCTCGTACTCCTGCTTGTGGTCGTACTTCGGGTAGCACGTGAACTCGTCACCGAACATGCACGGGGAGCCGTCATCCCACGTGGGCCAGTAGGCGAGAACGTCAGATGCTTGTTCGCCTGTCCATCCTTCTGGCAGCTCCACGAACCGCTCGGCGATTCCCGCTTCGATTTCGTCGGCTATTTCAAATAGTTCGTTGTAGTCCGTAGAGCCGCCCTTCAACACGTGTGCGTGATGGCGCAGCTCTTCCAGCGTCTTTATCTCGGTCATTCGCCCACCACCTTCTCGGCTATCGCTATCAGCGCATTGGCGATTGCAGCTAGTGATAGTGCCTTGATGAACTCGTATGGGTGATCGCCGTTGATTCGAGCGACAAGAGCTTTCGATGTTTCGAGGTAGTTGACATTGTCGTTCATCAGGTAGTTGGCCTTATTGTTCATTCGTCATCCCTCCCGACAACACGCGCTCCACACGTCGGACAGTAGTTCGGCTCGTACTCGCTCGTTTCGTGGTCGCACGAAAGCTGCGTGTAGCATTCGTTCATCAGCTCGTCGTAGTAGCTGCCCTCGATACAGCACGTGCGCTCCTCGACGAGCTTCTGCAACCTGTTGACCTCGGCGCAGAGGTAGCCGTTCATGTCGGCCAGCTTCTCAATCCGCTCCTTCGGCACCCACTCCTCGCCGTCGACCTCTATGCTTGCGATCTCCCTCTCCAAAGCAACGAACGGCCAGTCGAAGTCAATCTCGCCTGGGTCTGTGAAATGCACTATGAGCCGTTTGACTCCTGGATACTCGTCACTCATCGCTCCCCCTTCCAAGCAACTCGTCTGCGCTCTTGTCGAGCGCGTCGCATATCCGCAGGAACTTGTGAGCTGTCGGCTCGCTGCTCCCCATCTCGTAGAGGCTGATGGTGTTGTGGTGTACGCCGACCAGCTTCCCCAAGTCCCTTTGGCTCATGCCTTTCGCCATGCGTGCGTGGTAAAGGCGCAACCCGAAGGCGTACCGCCATTCCATGTCACTCATTGCGGCCTTCTCTTCTTCTCGATGCAATGCTCCTCGAACACCCGCCAGTCGTACTCGACGCAGTCGCGGCACTTCACTGAGCGCCCCGACTTCATCTTGAGCATGACTGGGAACTCGTAGAGCGGCTTCTCCTCACCGCACTTGATGCACGTCCTAGATAGACTCCCCATCGAACCACCTACCAGTTCGTAGCGAAGTCGTGAACCTCGGCACCAGCGCCGTAGTCAGGAACATCGGCGAATAGCTCGTGCCTTTTAATCTCGCCAACCGTCATTACGTGAATCCCGTACTCTTGCGCAATTTCAGAGCGCGGTCTTTTATCGGCCCTTATCGCCCTAACTTGCTCATCAGAGAAACGTCTGCTGCTCCGCTTTCCTCGGTTGTGAACCTTCGGGGGCTTGTAACCAAGTGTCGTATATGCGTGTTTTGAATTTTCACTATGCGTACACCATTCGAGGTTTTCAGCGCGGTTGTCTTCTTTATCGCCATTCTTATGATTGACTGTTTTCTTGTTATCAGGATTCGGAACGAACGCCTTTGCTACTAGACGATGCACTAATGCGCTTTTCTTTTTCTTGCCCTCTTGTGTCAGTGATACGTGCATATAGCCATTGGAGACTTTTGCCTGAGCGAGCACGCGTCCTTCTCGGAATCTTCGAGGGTTTTTTGTTTGATGTGATACGCTCCGAACGTTTCCTAAATTGCTTACTTCGTAGTATTCATAGCCGTCTATCGGTTTCCAGATTTCGTTATCCATTGGCGCTCCTTCTTATTGCTACCAATTGGTAGCAAAGTCATGTACTTCTGCTCCAATGCCATAGTCATAAACAGCAGCTTCCCCTCTGCCCGTTTGAACGACGGTGCCGTAAGGCATCTCGTCGGCGTGCGATATTTCAACGCCAACCACATAGCGCCCGTTCTCGTCGTGGTAGAACCCTTCGGAGTCGAGCGTCCACGTGTTTGCTAGGTAATGCGATGAAGCGTTGTAGTACGTCTCTAGATAGCCGTCGTACCATCCAGGCATCGTGTGAGATGGGCCGTCTGTGTTGTATGCATCCGAATACTCGGCGTAGTATATTCCGCTGCTCGGCGTGTAGCTCGTTCCGTAATATGTAGGCTCGTAATAGTTCTCGGAATAGGCCGCTTCGAGCGCCGCCTGTTCTTCTGCGGCTCTTTGAGCCTCCTGCTCCTCGATGATTGTTGCGACCTTGTCCTTGAGCTTCTCCATGTACAAATCGCGCATGGCTCGGTTGTTGGTGATGTCTGACGGCGCGACCTTCCACGTCCAGTCCGGTTCGACATCACGAGCTTCGGCAGGTCTCACGACCATCACGGCAACTATCCCAACCACCACTAGCAGCACCGACGCTGCTATGGCGAGATTCGCCATCCTATTCTCGTTCACTATCGGCCACCGCCTTTCTAACGGCCTTGAGGAGCGAGTCCTTCAGCTTCCTGCACTCCCCTTCTGCTTCCCTCAAATCGTCTGTGACGAGTCCATTCTTCCTCAACGTCCTCTCGTATGCGAACCCGATCGCGGAATCGAGCGTCGGGAACGAGTTCGTCGCCTCCCACTGTCCAGCCTTCTTCCCCTTCCTTATCTGAACCTGGATTTGCCAGTCCATTCCCTCGCCAGAGACGCGCCATCCGTCCCATTCGGGTAATTGAACTATCATCAGCCCCCCTTCCATGTACATTTAATGGGCCATAGCGGCGTCAGATTAGCCGCTGAGGCCCTGTTTGGTCTTTTTTCGATTATCTGTTCGTTTTTTGATTTCGCGTGGCTCATACGGCCTTTAATCCGCCCTCACGTAAACGTGCCCACGCCACATGACCGTCGTAACCAAATCGGTCACTGACTCTGGAAGGAGGTCGAACATGTCGTCGACCTCCAGCATGTACGGAGGGCCGCCTTGGGCGGCCGCCATCTTCTTCAAGCTGAAATCTGGCACGTCGTAGGCGTGCGTCGAGCAATCAGACATCGAAATCCCTCCGTTTCCTCTCGGGTGATTTCCAGAAGAGCTCCTCCGCGTAGTCGTTTTCGAGGAGGAGGAGCCTCTGCTCCCCACTCATCAGTCCCCATGCGGCCTTGAGCGCCGCGTTCGCATTGTCGAGTTCCCCTTCGAGGAACTTCATCTCGTCCTCAAGGATGAGCAGGTTCTCCCTGACGTATTCCATCTCCCTGCCCATCATCTCCATGTCGTTCAGCAGTTGGTGCTCCGTGTACCAGCTCATCTCACGACCTTCCCGCTGCCGAAAACGTGCAGCAATCCTCCGGTCTCCTGCTCTATCCACCCTGGTACTGGCAGGTACTCGCCCGAATGGAAGTACCATGCGTCGAAGTCCTTCATCGGCTCGGGGCTGACCCAGAAGACCCAACCTCCCATGCCCTCTTCCCAGTAGATGTGCAGAAGACCCTTGTGCATGAGGCCGTGGCATCCGCTGTTGTTGCCGAACCCGCACAGCCTCATCATCGGTATCCGTTTCTCCGTCTTCTTCGAGTAGCCGCCCATCCCCTTCTGGATTACGTGGTGCCTGTCTATCGCTGGCTTCCCGCAGATCGCGCAGAAGTCCGTGTCCAGGATGCTCGGCTTGTCGAGCAAGGGGGCGAGGAACGCGCTCACGCCCCTCACTTCGTCCCCTTCGCCTTGTCGATTGCCGTGAACCTGGCGTTGAAGACGTTGACGTCGTGCCTCAGCGGTACGATGTTCCTCTCGTTGCACAGGTACAGGTAGTCGATGAGGTCGATCGCGACCTTGCGGTAGCCCTTCCTTTTCTCGTCGGGTGTCACGCTGCCACCTCCGCTCTTTTTCCACATGCGGAGACGGTTTTCCACAACTCCCTTGTTACTAGTAAGGTTGAGTTACAATTAACTAGAGAGAGAGAAAGAGAGAGAGAGAGAGAGGTTATTACGAACTGCTTATAGCAGGTGTTAATAACAGGTGCTATTGTCATTTCTCCTCCTTACCCCATCGCTTTGCCATTCCCTTCCTGCCTGCCTCGGATTTCTTCCTGCGGTACTCGATTTCATCGCATACGCCGTGGTTCACGACATGGCTCATAGACGCGTACAGCTCCCTGTCGATTAAACCGAGCATCGAGAGCTCGTCGAAGAACATGTCAACGTCATCGAGGTCGAGTTCCTCTGCGACGATTTCACGCATCTCCTGGTCGTTCATGTCGAGGATGCCCTTCTCGTCGTACAGCATGCCCAGGAGGGCGACCCAGCGTCCGTAACCCGCATATCCGCCGAGCCGTTTCCTGAGCCGACGCATCTTCACATCGTTGCGGTTGTCGTACGGGATGCTGAAGAACCTGTTAGCGTCCATCAGAAATCACCCCACGACCTGTGCGCCATCTATCCTCAAGACCGACGACCACGCAGTTGAACTTGTTGATATTGCGCAATCTCTCGCGTAATAGCTTTTTCTCTTCGACGGTTTCATATCGCAAGCTCGTATCAGACTTCCCGAGATTGCACTCAGCACATGCTGTGACGAGGTTTTCAATCGAGTTTGTGCCACCTTTTGACACTGGCACGACATGATCTACATGGAGGACGGCCTCTTGAGCAGACCTCCCGCAATACTGACAAGTGAACGAGTCACGATGAAATACCTTGAATCTCAACCCTGCGCTTATTTCCTTCCTCGCCATCTAGCATCACCTGTTTAGAAGGGGCAGTCGTCGTCGTAGTACGTGGCTTGGACGTACTCGGCTTGCTGCTTGCGAACGTTGTCGTGGTAGCTGTCGTACCCGCCGCCCTGGGTCTGCTGCCCCTTGCTCATGAACTCGATTTCGTCGACGATCACGTCGAGCTTGCTGCGCTTCTGGCCGTCGCGCTCCCACTGGTTCCAGCGGAGCCTTCCGACAATGGCGATCTTCGAGCCCTTCGAGAGGTAGTTGCTGACCGACTCGGCCCTGCTGCCGAACATGACGAGGTCGACGAACGCTGGGTCGTCGACCCATTCGCCCTGGTTGTTCTTGCGGCGGTTGTTGACCGCAAGGCCCATGTTGAGGACGGCAGACCCAGACTGCGTCCTGCTGAGGCTCGGGTCCTTCGTGAGGTTCCCGCTAAGGCACACCATGTTGATAGCCATTTACTCCTCCTCGTCGTCGAAGAGGATGTCTGCCAGCTCGCCAATGGTTTCTTCGAGCGTCTTGGCCCTAGCGCCGTCCAGCGTCCTCTGGAAGCGCCACATCTTCTCTGCTTCGAGCACGCCGAGCACATCGTTCGTCGATGCGTTGTCTTCGAGCATCTCGTCGACGAGCTCGTGGAGACGCAGCGCGTAGCCGTAGAGCTTGTCCTGGTGCGCCTTCATAGCCTTCATGTACTTCTCTTCCTTCATCTCAACTCCTGTCCGGTTGCTCGAAATGCAACCTTGCCGTCTCCTCTGGCGTCATGAACGGGATTCCCTGCGACTCGCACTCATACCGCAGCCCGTCGACCAGCGAGGAGAACTCCTTGCTGTCCATCTGCGACGACCTCTTGTAGGCCGTCACGCGTTTGTACTTGACTCCTTTGATGCGCCCTGCGTCGTACTCGTCGTAGTAGACGAAGTAGTCGGCTGGGTTGATGTCGTCTCGGAGCAGCATCACGTCCGAGACCCCGTAGTCGCGGAGCATCTTCATGTGGCACTCGGTATTCGATATGCCGAGCGTCCGCGCAAGCTGGTTGAGCATCGACCAGTAGTAGGCGTTCGCGGTGAGGGAGCGCCTGTTGCGACGCTCCTTGACCTCGAACACCTTGTCCTCGGGCTGCTCTTGCAACCACGCGATCAGCTCGCGGGGGTTACCTGCTCTAGCCATTCAAGCCCTGCTCGAACTCGATGGCGACCGCTGTGTAGGCGTCGGCGTTGTCCTGCCATTCCTTCTTGGACCGCCTCTCTTCGAGGATTTCGTTCGGGTCCTTCCCGTTGGCATGCGACCAAGCCTTGATTGCCTCCCACATGCGCCGCTTGCAGCTCGCCGTGTAGTCCGTCATGGGCTGCTGCGAGGCCGCCTGCCCGTCGTCGTCCTCCATCCCGCTCAGGCAGAACACCGTGCAGAGCGCGTAACGCTTGGCGTACGTCTCGGCGCTGCCCTGCTCCTGCGAGTTTCCCGAGAGGTTGACGCGGCGCTCGTCGAGGACCGCCTCCTCGCCGTCCTTGTATGCGACGGTCTTGAGAACGCCGTCCTGGATGCGCTGCGTGAGGAGCACGCCAGCGTCCATGAGGGGCGGCATGACGCACTTGATTACGTCGGACAGCAGCGCGTACTTGTACTCGCGGCTCCCGTTCTTCCCTGCGTGGCCGACGCCGTTGAGCGGCGGCATCGCCATGTTCTTCCTCGCTTCGAGGATCGCCGTGTAGATTTCGCCGCTCACTCGCCATCACCCAGCAAAAGCTGGTTCGCTCCCTCGAACAGGTTCCCGCCGAGTTTCTCGAGAACCACATCGTCCTTGAAGCTGTAAATCTGGGCGGTGAGGACTTCAGGCGTACCAGGTTCCTCGACCTCGATCCGGCTGATTCCGTCGGGCAGCTCGCCTGTGAAGTTGAACCAGTACATTCCCATGTCTGCGGCGTTGAGCATCGCGAACCTCAGCGCGGCTCCGTGGTTCTCCTCAAGCCAATCGGCGAAAGCCTCGTCGTCGCACAAGTTGTACTCGACGACCGTCTGGGGCGGCTTCGCCTTGGTGCGCTTGATGCTGAACTTGCCGGCGTCGCTCCCGAAGTACGGCGACACCTTGCGGTCGGTGCCGTCCTTCTCGTAGGCTTCCAGGAGCTCCTGCCTACATTCTCCTTCGAGGAGCTTGTACTCCTCGTCCACCTTCTTCTTCAGCGCCTTGAGCGCGAAGAGCTTGTCAATCTTGTTCGCTTCCATCATGTCTCACAATCTGATTCGGGCACGTTCACGGGCGGGTACACCACCCTCCTGAACGGCTCGTACTCCATAATCGTCACAGTGATATGAGGTCCGTTCCTGACGTACTTCACGACGGGGATGACCCGCCTGACCCAATCGGGGTTGTCGTCGGGAAGGACGTTGGCCTTGACCAGGCCGTCGAGTATCGGCTTGCAAGCGCCCATGACGTTGTCCACGTCGCGTATCTTCTTGCGCTTGCCGTTCTTGTAGAACTTGACCTCCTCGCTGAACACGATGGAGACCTCGACGGGCTTCATGACTGGCTTGATGCCAGCCTTCTTCGCGTAGAGCATGACCGTCTCGGTTTCCTCGCGTTTGACTTCGCTTGCCTTTGACCAATGGCTCCTCGCCAGACGTTCGGCCTCGTTCCTGCCGAGGAAGCGGCCAGGAATCTCGAACGTCTGGGCGCTCACAGGTCGACCTTGGACGAGCGCGTCTGGATGTACGGTGCGCATTGCGGGACTGCTTCCTTGAGCAGCCGCGCAAGCGGGGCGCGGAGGTCGTTGTTGATTTTGTACTTGTCGATGCCCTTGACGGGTTTCGTGTACCTGGCCTCCTCGACCAGTCGGGCGATGCTGAACCGCTTCTCCATAGTGGCGTACTTCATTGCCTGTCCGCACATCCAGTGCCAGGTCTCGTGGTTCATCTTTATCCACTCTTTAGCCTCGTGCATGAAGCGTTCGCCCTCGGCAATCTCGAATATCGCCATCTGCTCGAAGTCGCTACTCATCGGAACCACTGTTCCCGTACGTCTGATGGAGGTTCATCTCTCTGTCCCAGATGGTGATAACGAACTCGGTATCGTCGTACTTGTCCGACCAGTAAATCTCGCCGGACACGACCTTCGCCTTCTTGCATGCGGCGACCCAGAGCTTCGCAAGCTCCATGAACTCGTGGCCTACCATCCGAGCTGCCCCCCTATCAAACCCATGAGGGCGAAGGAGAGGCCGACGGCCACGCCAGCCCACAAGCAGCCCTTCTCCCAATCTGATACAATGTCGGCGTCCCGAGCGGACACCTTGGCGCGTTGATAGTTGCCGCTATCACGCGCCGCTTTCTTATCTCTCACCCGAAACCTCCTTGAATAATCTCGAGTTCCTTTTGAACCAGTCGACCCAGTCTTCGACGAGGATGACAGACGAGCGGCTCATCCCGTCCATTTGCCTGAGCGGCAGCGGGTCGACCTCGCGCCTCGCCCATTCGTAGAACCTATGCTTGTCCATATGGCATTCCTGGGCGAGCTCGCTGACAGTTGTCATGACTGCCATACCGCTCCTTCTTCTCGCAAGCACCCGCCTGTAGGGACGCAACTACTGCCCTTGCACATCGGAGGTGGCAGCTTGGATCGCGTCTCGTCGCAGAACAGCCGCGCATTTTTCCGCAGCCTCACGCCAGAGGACAGCAGGACGGCGAAAGGAGGGGCAGCGCGGTGCCGTTTTTTGTACCGTCCAATCGTGCGTCCTTGCAGGCAGGTGCTCGTGTTTTTACTTACCCATCTCTTGTATGGGGGCCCAGTTCTCTTGCTGGGTCGTTCGGTTGTCAAAGTGCAGGGCGGCGCTACTTAACAGAAGCAACCTGGTCGTCCCACTCGCCGCGAACGGCGAGCCTGTCCATCGGCCAATCGAGCAAATCGCAAATCTTGCAAGCAGCATCGATGGGAATAGCAGTGCGGCCATTTGCCCAGTTCTTGACGATTCCTTCGGTAGAGCCGATGCTGTCGGCAAAATCTTTGTAGGAATAGCCGTTGTCGGCGATGCCGCTCTTGAGACGCAGCCCGATGGACTTCGTGCTGTACTTGTTCACCAACCCTCCTTTCAAATGGAAAGAACTTTGTTACACGCTCCGTGTAACTATTACAATAATACCGCTCTCCGTGTAAGTGTCAAGCATTTTTTTCACGCATCGTGTAAAATATTCTCCAGCCACATCAAATTTGGTTTGCTTGTGCGGAGGAAGTTATGAAGAGCCGGATGAAAGAAATCAGAGAATCAAAAGGCATGGGGCAGAAGGAAGTGGCAGCAAAACTTCTCATGCCCGTGCGAAGATATGGGAGCTACGAAAGAGGCGAAAGAACAATTTCTCTAAACGATGCCGCACAGATCGCCGACGTTCTCGAAGTAAGCATCGATGAACTTATGGGCCGTGAGCAAAAGCCGTCCATCGACTATTCATTTATAGACATGAATAATTCTTCATTCAAGACAAATGAGGAGGAGCTGGTCGACATTTACCGCTCCCTCTCGGTCCAGGGCAAGGAGCATCTGCTGGTCTATGCACGCGGCTGTGCGGCCAGTTATAAATAATTAGTTACGTGCGCACATAACTATATAAAAAAGCGACCCCGTCCAGCGGCCATCTGTCAACGGGGTCTATACAGCGAAGAAGGATACGCCCTCAACCTGCAAGGAGATACTACCATGAGAGCTGCGATTGGTGCAATCCAGAGGCTCGACACGAACCGCTACCGCATCTCAATCGAGCTGAAACCAGGCTCGGACGGTAAGCGCCGCCGTAAGACGAAGGTCGTGCGGGGCACGAGGGAGCGGGCCGAGGTCGAGCTGGCGAAGATGAAGCTCGAAGCTGGCAGGGGAATCGACCAGGAGCTCACCGTCTCCGAATATTGGGACATGTTCTACTGGCCCTCCATCCAGAGCCTCTCCCCCTCCACCGTCAACGGCTACCGCCATCAGTACGAGAAGTACGTCTGCCCGATGTTCGGCGACGACGACCTCAACTCGCTCAAGGCCAGGGGCATCGAGGCGAAGCTCGCCGCAATCGAGAAGCCCGGTGCGCAGAGGGGAGCCTACAAGCTGCTCAGGCAGATGGTAAACGAGGCGTACAGGGACGAGATGATCGAGTCCAACCCGTTCCACCGCAGGATTAGGCTCAAGCGCATGGAGAAGTACCAGCCAGAGGTGCTGCTGATCGACGACATCCCCGCCTGGGTCGGCGCCATATATGGCGTGAGGGTCGAACCCGTCCTCCTGGTCATGCTGTTCGGCGGTTTGAGGCGCGAGGAGGCGTGCGCCCTCTACTGGAGCGACTTCGAGTTCGGCGTAGACGCCTGCTCGGTCAACGTGGACAAGGCACTCACGGAGGTTGCTGGGAAGCTCCACGAGGGGCCGACCAAGACCGCCGATTCCAGGCGTAGGGTGTACCTCGCTGGCTACCCCGCCGAGAGGCTGCTCGAACTGTCGGGCGAGGGGCCGCTCGTGCCCGACTCCAACGGGAACAGGATGGCGCCGAATAAGATAAGCAACGAGTACCGTTCGCTGATGGCTGGCAAGGACGCCAAGTACGTGCCGATGAGGAATCTCCGCAACAGCTACGCCACCATCATGCAGGGGCTCGGCGCGTCCGACTCCCTCATCTCCAAGAGCCTCGGCCACACCAACCTGAAGGTCGACTACGACCACTACTTCGCGGCGAACGAGCCCGCACATCTCGCCAACGCGAGGCTGCTCGGCGAATCCGTTAGTAACATTTTGTAACACGATATTGTTGACCAAAACGCCCCTTAATGGGGCGTTTCACCTGGTCATACTGGCGCGCCCAGTAGGAATCGAACCTACAACCGTCGGATTAGAAGTTTGGTAAACCGCTCTATAATCCCTGGTCAGAAGCCCGTTTCTCCTGGTCGCAAAAAATAATTCTGCGTACAAGTGTTTCTAAGTGTCTACAAGATGTTACACGATGTAACACGCTTTTTCAACGCTACCAGGCCACCCTGATTTGCCCGTCCCTACGGTTGCCACGGGTGAACTCCAGCACCAGGCATTGCGGGTCGCCCGTCGCTTTCGGCAGCATCAACCCAGAAGCGGCGTATCCCCCATACTTCAGCCACGATGTCGCCGTCACCGAGACGATGTGCTTCACCCTGACGATCCCCTTCTGGGTGAAGACGAGCCTCGCTGGCTTCTCCACGATGCCGTCGTGCGTATGCCCCGATATGACGGCGTCCACTCCCTCAACGGCGTACTGGAACTGCTTCTTCTTGTTCGCCGTCTTTCCGTGGACGAGCAGCAGCGCGTAGGTCTCCTGTGAGCCCCCCTCCCTCATGCGCACCCTCACGAACGCCATGTTCGGGCGGTAAAGCTCGGGTTTGTCGATGAGCGTCATCACGCTTGCCAGAGGGTCGTAGTCGGCCATCCGCTTCGACCGCAGCTCGTGGTTGCCGCTCACGCAGCCGAGTATCTTGTCCGCCACAGGCTTCAGCAGCTCCGCAGCCAGCTTCACCTGCTCGGAGGGCGGCATGGTCTCCTCGTACACGTTGGTCATCGAGTCCTTGAGGCCGTTGTTGAGTATGTCCCCGCAAATTGCGAGATAGGAGTCATCATCTTGCGAGATACGCTCCAGGAATTGCGAGAAACCATCGACGTCGGCCTCCCTTGCGCCGATGTGGACGTCCGCCACGGGATACACCTTGATGGTGCGCCCTGGCAGGTCGTGCATTATAGGTGTGAAGTCATCCAACATAGGCTATCCCATCTTGTAGTTCACTCCGCTCTGGAAGCACTGGTCGACCGCCACCTGCGTCCAGGAGCCGTTGACCTTCCTGTATGCGGTAGACACCTGCACCCAGCTACCGTTCAGCTTCACGTACAGCTCGGGCTGCGCTCCCCCGCTGCTGAACACAATCGAGTGGTCCGCCGCGACGTTGGTTATCGTGTAGACGTACCCGCTCACGGAGTAGGTCACGGTCCAGGTGATGCCCAGCATGCGCCCGCCGTAGTAGCCCAGCTCGAAACGGAGCTGCGCGTCGTGGAGCTCAGCGGCGGTCCACGTGCCCACGTCTGTGACCGTGACGCTTCCGTTGCTGGTGGACGTGAAGTTCTGTATCGTGCCCTTGGCGGTGCTGCCGCTGTAGCACTGGAACCTCGCCACGTGGGTCGAGTCCACCGTCGAGTCCTCGCGTGCGCCGTACACCTTCACGCTCACCGAGTCGATGGTCGCGGACAGCGGTATGTCGCTGAAGTCGAAGTGGTAGTTGATCCAGCCGGTCGAGCCCTCTGGCTTGACGTAGGTGTTCGACGTGTTGCTCGTGGAGTACGGGCTCTCCGCCGAGTGGCCTATCGCGTACTCCAGCCATGCCGTGCTGGTCGTCGAAGAGTTCTGGTAGAAGTTGCCGCTCGTCGAGCTGAACCCCTTCGTGAACGTCGAGCCTGGAACTGCCGAGATTGTACCGCCCTGGGCCTGCGTGAACTGGCTCGTCACGTCCGTCCCGTTGTCGGTGACTGTTATCCCCGAGAGCGTGCTCGTGGAAACGGTGAAGTCCTCGCCCTCCGACACGGTCGTGGTCCCAGTCGGGGAGACCGTGGCGGACGTGCTGTTCGTCACGGTCACGTCATGGTAGACGGGGAGCGTGTACGTGACCTCGATCTCCGCGCCGTACACGGAAACCACGTCGGCGGTGTTGCTCGAAGCTCGGCGCATCGGGATGCGGATGCCGAAGTCCGAGCCGTAGCCGACTATCGTCTCCCATGTCAGCGAGCCCTCCGCGAACGTGAACGTCGTGGTGGTCGTGGAGAGCCTGCCAGATGCGCTTGTGGAGCCTATCTGGGTCGTGTTGTTGACCAGGCTCATGTAGTAGCTTGACGAGGTGCTGGTGGTGTGCCCTGTCGCGCTCGCCTTTATCTTGACCGTCCAGCCCGATACGACTGCGCCTTCAGGCAGCGAATCGAAGTTGAAGCCCCTCAAATATCCGTAGTACGTGTTGTTTGTGGAGGCCCTGTTGTGCGTGAAGGTGCCAGCCGACGTGCTGTCGGTGTTCGTGTACATGTTCGACGCGTTGGCGATTGCGGCGTACTGGCTGTTGCTCACCGCACTCTCGCTCGGTACGAGCCTTATCGTCGCCATGTTAGCTCACCGTCTTCAAGTAGACATCTCCGTTTGCGCCCTGCGAGGACGACGGGTTGCCCGTTCCCGTGTATATGGTGGAGTACGTGAGGTTCACCACCAGGGACGCGAGGTTCGTCACGTCGTATGTGCCGTTCGCCGTCTTGGTTTCGCTACCGCTTACAAGCTCGGATGCCGAAACCGTGACAGCGGTTCCGTCCGCAGTTCCAGCCGTGACCCAGCCAGCCGTGCGCGTGACTGTCGGGGTGACGGAAACCGAGTGATTCGAGACCGACCCCTTCGACGCCGAGGCGGTCGCGCCGCCAGCAGCCACGCTTGCAGATGCGTAGTTGGTCACGTCCTTGGTTCCCGAACTGTCGACCGTGTACGTCCCAGACACAAGCTCCGAGGCGCTGACCGACACAGCCGTACCGCTCTTGCTGCCGCCCGTTATCCAGCCAGTCGAGTTCGTCACGGAAGGGGTCACGCTGATTGCGTGGTTGCTGACTGTCCCCTTGCTCGCGCTCGGGGTTCCAGCCGCCCCTGCTGGCACGGAGGCCGATGCGTAGTTCGTCACGTCCTTGGTGCCCGATGAATCGACGGTGTAAGTTCCGCTCACCAACTCGCTCGCCGAGACGGTCACATCAATGCCCGTGCTGCTGCCGCCATTGATATAGCCAGCCGTTCTGGTGACGCTCGGGGTGACGCTGACGGCGTGGTTCGACACCGTGCCCTTGGTTGCGGTCGGCGTTCCAACCGAACCAGACGCCACGGCCTTGCTCGCCGCTTCAGCGTAGTAGCCCGCTGGCACGGAGACGGTCGCCCCCGATGCCGTGAGGTCGGTCGAGTCGTTGCGGTCGATGCCGCTGCCGACGTAGGTGCTGCTGATGGCCCCCACGCTCACGCTGGAGAGGCCGTCGTAGCCCGAGTCGGGTTCGATGGTCTGCGCCGACTCCGTGGGGGTCGCGCTCTTGGATTGCAGGGAAGGAGAGCCGCTGGGCACGGCCACATCGACAGCCGCGTACTCGGTCACGTCGATGCCCGTCCCGTTGGTGATGATGGACTTGGTGCCTTGCGGCCTGATGTACGTTTTCAGCGTCGAGTTCTCGTCGTATGCCTTGATGCCAGTGACGTTGGTGAACTCGGTGCCGAATACTTCGAGTGTGTCGGTCATTTATACCTCCGTCCACAGCGTCTCGGTGCCGAACGTTCCAGGCTCGTAAACGTTGTAGTCGATTTGCGATTCCCACACCTTGCCGTTGTGGGTGACCTTGTCGCCCTTCATGTATGGGTTTGTCGAGTCCGGCTGCACCCATTCGCGTATCTCGTCGTTGAGCACTTCTGCCCAGAGACTCACCGCCGCGTCGGGCGTGTACGTCTCGTTCTGCGGATGTGCCTGGACGCACTTGTAGAGAACGCCCTGGTAGCGCACCCTCTCGCCCATCTCGTAGGCGCGTGGAGTCCATTTAGGGAACATTTCTGGCACTTCCAGCGCCGCATCGTCGGTGAGCGTTTCTGCCTGCCGCTCCATCACCGCCCGTAGCTTCATGGCGTGTCTCAGGCTAATCATCGATGCCCCCTAACAGAACGTCCAGGACTTCATCGGCGCTTGCTTCGGTTTCGGGTATCAGCTCGCCCTCGGTGTACGTCCTGCCAGTGCCGAGCGGGTTGTAGACTTCCTCCCATTGCTGACCGTCCCTCACCAGGTACTTGCCAGCATCGGAGTACACGTGCTCGAACGTCTGCCCGTTGATGGTTGTTGTCTCATAGATAACCATGTCACTCACCTACCATGTACGACGCATAGGTTGACCAGTTCTCGGCTGTCTGGTAATCGGTCAACTTCGATGAAGGGACGTATATAACGCAGTCGGACTGGATGTTGCTGAAAACATCCGTTGCTGAGAGCGTCGGCACTGTAGTAGCAGCGAAATGGTACTCTGCCATGCCGTAGCAGTTCTGGAACGCCTTGCTGGCTATCGTTGCCAGCGACGTGCCGAACGATAGCGTGACGAGCGAGTAGCAGTTATAGAATGCGCTGCTGCCGATTAACGTGACTCCCGATGGGATGCTGACGGATTGCAGCGAGTAGCAGTTATAGAATACGCTGCTGCCGATTGACGTGACACTCGATGGGATGCTCACCGATTGCAGCGAGGAGCAGTATGAGAACGCACTGGTGCTGATTGACGTGACACTCGATGGGATGCTGACGGATTGCAGCGAGTAGCAGTTATAGAATGCGCTGCCGCCGATTGACGTGACACTCGATGGGATGCTGACGGATTGCAGCGAGGAGCAGGATGAGAACGCACTGGTGCCGATTGACGTGACACTCGATGGGATGCTCACCGATTGCAGCGAGTAGCAGTAATAGAATGCGCTGCTGCCGATGGTGCAATCCTCGCCCACCCTCACGGCCTTGACGCAATTGGAGTACACGCGGTTCGCATTACTAGTCGCGACCTGCTTGTTCAGCAGCGGGTATGTCGATGTGCAGTACAGTGAGTAACCCGTCCCGCTCGTCTTGGTTATCTTGATTGTGTAGCTGCCAGCAGTAGCGTACTCGTGATGTATATCCGATTTGCACGTGGTGAGCGAGGTTCCAGTTGACGTGTCGGGAGTCGAGCCGTCGCCCCAGTCGATTTCCACCGTGCCGTTGACGGCGAGCGAGAGGTACGGGTGGAGCCTGCCGTCTTGCAGCTCTATGTCGATTTCGGTTGCTCCCGATACCGTGTCGTAGTTCGCGCCCACGTCGCACGTACCCATCGCGTTGAACTGCGTTGTCACTTGCTGCAAGGTGTGGTTCCACGTCCCGTTCGTGAGTCCCGTGTGAGTGGGAACGCTAGGTAACGAAGCTGGAACGCTCGAATAACTCGCCACCAGCGTGCCGTCGTAGTCGAAGAAGCGTATCGGGTCGCTCATGTCGCCGCCGCCCCCGCCGCCGCTCACGCTGACCGTGACGGGACTGTATGCCTTGCCAGTCGGCGCGGTGTACGTGCCGTTCGTGGTCACGTTCAACGCTTCGACCGTGATGGTGCTCGGCGCGTCATCGTCCAAGACGAGGTAGCCGTTCGCGTCTTGGTAGACTTGGCCTGCGTCCACTACCCCGCCGCCCTGGTTGGTGCCCTGCACCTTCTGCCCCGACGCGAGGTAGAAGTACTTGCCCTGGGCCACGTCCGACGCGGTGGCGGTCGTGTCGGTTATGTCAATCAGCGTCTCGCTGCCCAGCACGACCTTGTTGTTGTACTGGTTCGCCATGCTACGCCGCCGCGATCGTGACCGTGACGCCTCCCTGAGCGTTGTCCGAGCGGGTCACTGGGATTGCTGCGACGTTGACCTGGGCCATGCCGTCGTAGCCCGTTGCAGGGAGGACGGTCTGGGCCTCCAGGGTCGGGGTGACGCTCTTCGCAGGCTCGATATCCATGTCCTCGGTGCCGCTCATCGAGCCTTCCACGCCGAGGATGGTGACGCCCTGGCGGATGTTCGTTGCGATGATCTTCGCCTGCTCCGTCGAGCTGATGGAGACCTTGCCCGAACCGTCGTGGTAGCCTTCCTGGATGGTGTACTGCTGGGACTTGGTCGAGATGGTACCTGTCACGGAACCGCGGTTCGCCATCGAGCCAGTCACCTTCGCGCCCGAGACGTAGGCCGTCTTGGTGGCGAGGATTTCGCCCGCGCTGGCCGTCGCGTCCGAGGTGTTGGCGTCGTAGGTGCAGGTGCCGGTCGTTGCCTGGCCGCTCTTGAGGTAGAACTTCTTGCCGCTGAGGACGTCAGCGGCGACTGCCTGTGTGTCGGAGATGTCGATGAGGGTCTCTTCCCCGAGGATTACCTTGTTCACGTACTGGTTGGTCATTTTATCCTCCAATGATCGCCGTGTAGCCGCCTGATGGGTTGGATGTCTTCGTGTACGGTATCGAGTGAACCGTCACGTCGTCGCGCATCGTCTTGGAGCGCGTTTGGAGCACCTGCTCCTCCATCGTGGGCGTGACCTCGTAGCTCTCCTCGTAGGGAACTCCCCCGATGAGCACGCCCGAGACCACGTCCACCCCGTAGCTGGGGCTCCTCGCCTCCACCGTCCCCTTCAGCGAGAAGACCTCGACGGTCTCGCCGCTGTGACGTATCTCTACTGCCATGTGCTACTCCTCGTCCAGCGCATACGTGTCGACGATGGTGACCTTTCCGTAGCAGACGCGGGGCTGCTCGCCCAGCTCCGTGGTAACAATCAAGTCCCAGAGCATCTTGCCGAGCGGCATGGACTCGGTCACTGTCGCGGGAATCGTGACGCGTATGCGCTCGTCGTTGCAATCGCAGCACGAGTCGAGCGGGTACGTGGTCTTCTTGTCGGTTGACTGGAAGGCCATGTGCGCAACGGAGTTGGAATGATCGACAACCTCTCCATCCTCCGTCTTGTGGACTATGTCGAAGGTGAGCGAGGTCTCCTGCGGGATAACCAGGTTCACCTCCTGGAGCCCTTTCGATCCGATTTCCATTTGTCCCTCCTAGTACCTCGGTGGCGTGCACAGCGACCAAAGGATTACCGCGATGAAGACGATGCCGCCGACGCATAGAATCGCGGTGTCCATCTAAGCCTTCATCCTCGCTGCAATCTTGTCCGCCACGGAGTTCGCCAGCTTGTCGTAGTCGATGGTTGCTCCCGAAACCTTGAGCTTGTCGATGGTTTTCTGCATCTCGGCAATCTTGTCGTTCAGCTGCTTCGTATAGGTGTACGACCAGGAAATTGCCTGCCAGACGGGGATGTTACCCGATGCCTGGGTGTTGATTTCCTTCTCCAGCAGCGACTTGCCGCCAGCGGCGGCGGCGGCTTCCTTCGCGTAGGTGTACGCCCAGCTCCAAGCTTCCCACGCTGGGATGTTGCCGTCGTCCCTCGTGCTGATGAGTTCGGTTTTGTCCATGTCGTCCTCGCTTCCTGGCACATAGCGCGCCACTCCGAAGTATTTCTCGTTTCCACCGTAGACGCCGTTCACAGCCGTGACGTACGGCCCACCATTGGCGAAATGGCTGAGGAACGGAGCATTGGGGTCGCCCGTGTAGAACCCGACGTGGCTGTTCTGCCCCGTGTTGAAACTGGGCGCTGATGTGCTGGTGAATATAACGTCGCCCTTCTGCATGATGTCCCAGGGAAGGTATGGCGTCTGACCCCACCAGAGCTGCTTGAGCAGTCCCCTGTTCCACTGTGCGCCAGTCCAGTCACCTAAAAACGAGGGGTCTATCCCGTGGACGTGCCAGAAGGCAGCGCACACCATGCCAGAGCAGTCCGTGTTGTACGGTGAGTAACGGGAACCGCCGAACACGTAGTTGGTCGAGATGGGCCAGATGTAGTCGACCATCTCGGCGTTACTTGCCATCGTTCTGCTCCCTGAACTTGACGGCCTTCTTCTCCAGCTTCAACTTGTTCAGGTAGATTTGCGCGGTCTGTGCCTCCTGCGTCACGTTCTGGTTCTTCCACCAGCTCCATGCGATGCAGATGAAGCTGAGGACGGTCAGCACGGCGTTGACCACGGCGCCAGCGTCGACTGCGAAGCCGTACAGGTTGGCGATGTTGAGCACCGCCGTGATGACGATTGTGATGATTGCCTTGGTTCTCTCGCTCATTCGTGTCTCCTATCTCTGCGACTTCTCGCGCAGGTACTTGTCGATCTTCTCGTCTGCCGCTTTCAGGCCGTCCGTGTCGTTGCCGTCGAGGGCGTGCTTCATGAGCTGGCCCACGGCTTCGAGCATGATGACGTTGAACTCCTTTTCCTCCTCCTGGAACTTCCGGTCGTTCTGGAGCTTTCCGTGAACCTCATCGCAGCAGCTCTCCAAATTTGCGATGCGCTGCTCGTGGTCGTCGATGCGTTCGTCTTGCTCCGAGATGCGGTCGACGGTCGGCTTTTTCGCCAATGCCCTCCAGTCCAGGATCGCCTTGACAGCGTTCCATGTCAGCACCACGAAGGTCATCGCGGCCACAATGACCGCGAACGTCACCCCGATTTCGCTGAACTGGATGTAGTGCAGAGTAGTCTCCACTCAATCACCCCCTAACCAGCGATCGATGTCCAGCTGGTCCAGGACGTGCCGCCGTTGGTGGAAGTCCTGCGGTATATCTTGCCGTCAGGCTCGAAGGTGAACTCAGCCTTCTTGTTCGAGACGGTCGGCGTGAGCAAGTGCGTCACGCCTTGCGCGTTGTCCCAGATCTCCGTTCCGTTCGGCAAGTACATGCGCTTGCCGATGGCGAAGCTCTGCGGAATGGTCACGAGCACGTTGACGTCAGGGTCTTGGAACATGGACTGCAGGATCCACTTCGAGTTGGTCTCGTCGTATAGACCTACCCTCGTGTCTGATGCGCTGGCGTAAAGCGAGACGGCGTGGAGGCTCTGGTTGTTGTCGTTGTTGGCCACCTTGACGTAGTGGTGGCGGATAGTGCCCTTCGACAGCTCTGTACCAGCGTCGTAAGGATAGTCGAATATGTCGAGCTTCGAGCCGTGGAACGTTCCGTTGCCGTTCGAGTCGATTGCGAAGTAGCGCGAGTCGTTCGCCACCTTGCCGATGTGGAGGGTCGAGCCGAAGCCTGCGACCTCGTCGCTGCCGTCCATCACGGCCACGCCAGACGAGCTGTCGATGCCGATGTGCTTGCCGCTCGACGTGCCCACCCTCGTGGTGCTGCCGAACTTCGCCACGCTGTCAGCGCCGTTCGTGCCGGCGAACACCTCCATGCCGTCAGGCGATAAGATGGCATGCCCCGCTGTGGCAAGGCCGAGCCTGAGCTTCGTGACGGAGCTTTCGACCCAGAGCATCATGTAGCTCAGGCCAGCCCTCACAAGCTCGAACACGCTGCCGATGCGCCATCCGTAAGTGTCCGCCGTCGCCTGGCCGTATGTTTCCGAGTTCGGGTCGGTATCGGGGCCGTGGTCCTCGGAGTGCAGCCACATGTCGTTCAGCGCGGACTCCCAGATGTAGTTGCCCGCGACGGCGGCGGCTTCGGCTACATCCGTCTGCGAAGCGTACAGCAGATTGCCGACATAGGGCTTGTAAGGGCCGTTGTATTCCCCTTTGTATAGGCTTATTCTCACATCGCCCGCGAAGGAACCGCCCGTACCAGATGCGTTGAGGAAGACCCGAAGGTGCGTGATGGCTGCTGCGGTCAAATCTGCCTTTGTCTTGGACTTGAGCCTGTACTCGCCGTCTCCTGTTACGGCGATTTCGGCAGATGCGTCCCACATGGAGTTGTTAGCTGTGTAGATGCTCAGTTTGACGGAGCCGGCGACTGTGCTGTTCCTCACTTCGAGCAGCACCGTGTAGTCGGACGATGGCTCAACTACGTCTATGCACGTCGCTTTCAGCGGTGACACGTTCAAGTTCAAGCTCGTCGTTGACACCCGCGCCCACCCGTTGTCGAGTGTGGTGCAGTACGTCTTTAGGTTCGTGGTCGCGAACCAGTACGATCCATCGCCTGGCGGCATCGAGAAGAACGGCGCCAGGTTCGGCTCGCTGAGCGCGAGTGCTTCCTTTGACAAGTCTTCCGGGGCAGGCGTCCAATCTGTTGAGACGTTGCCCTTCTCGAGCTTGAGCGACCCGTCTTTCATCTCGAACCAGAAGTATCGGAAGTACGGGATGAGCAACGCGTAAGCCTTGTTGCCGCTCGCAACCGTCCATTTGAATGTGTGCACGAACTCGGCCCACTGGCCTGTCATGTCAAAATCAGATGCCGAGAAGTTTGTGTACACGTTGCCAGAACGCCCGAGCAGGTAGACTGCCCTCTCGTAGAACGTTCCCTCGCATCTGTACGTGAACCGGAGCGTGTACTCCTGACCTGACTCAATAGCTCCTTCGGAACACAGCGGAACTACCAAACCGTTTGCGGCGTTCTGGTTGGATGTAATCTTTATGCCGTCATCTGTTCGCACGCACGTCACGTTGTTGTTCGTCTGGTAGGAATACCACCCAGTCGGCTCGGTTCCGCTGCTAAATGTTGTATATGCCCCTGAGCAGCTTGGGTTGCTTGTGAATCTGAGCAGGTTCCTCCCGCCGACCTCCATGTTGTCGAGGTTTGTTTGGACAGCCTTCGCCGCCATGAAGTCGTAGCTTCCAGTCTGTGTTGCCATATCACACCGCCCATTCAATCTTGCGCATCACGTGGCCGCACGTGACGCGGGTGTCGACGTATATCGGTATGCCCGCAGCAGCGCAGCGCGAGCAGAAGTGCGTGTCCTCGCCCAAGAGCATCCCGTTTCCGTAGTTGACCCAGTCGAAGTACGGGAACTCTATGCGGTCGAACACGTCGGCCTTTATCAACGCGCATCCGAGACCGCCGCCGTGTATCTCCACGCGGTTGACCCCCGATGCCCTGAAAGCGGCCATCTCGGACGCCTGGTACTGCTGCGTGTAGTCGCGCTCCCCCAGGCGGTACATGGTCACTTCGCCGGTCCATTTCCCATATGTTCTGTGGGCGTAGTAGCCCAGGCACACGTCGACCGGTTCTTCCAGCAGGTTGCGGAGCGCGTCGCTGGGAAGAACGACATCCGAATCGACCATGAGAACGTAGTCGGCTCCCTCGGCTTTCGTCTGCTTGGCTATGTCGTTCCTCGCCGTAGCGCAGTCGTAGCCGCGCACGAAGTCGAACACGCACCAATGGCCGCACTTGTCGAGTCCGTAGATCGACTTGAATGTGTCGGGAGTGATCGTCTCGAACGTCGGGACTGCTATGAATATCTTCATGTCGCTCCTTACCATGTCACGGTACAGTGGTACACGGCGTCGAGGTCGGTGACTGACAGAGTCGACGAGGTGCCGAGCGACGTTGTGGACGTTCCCTTCGTCCACTTGTAGCTCGTCGGCGTGGTGATGGTTCCGTTCACGCGGAGCATGACGGCGAGGGTGGCGGTATTCGCCGCCCAGTCGATTGCGGTCGGGTAGACCGTCACAACGGCCTCGGGTCCAGTCGCGCCAGTAGCGCCCGTCGCCCCAGTGGCACCTGTATCTCCTGTCGCACCTGTCTGTCCTGTCGCTCCTGTCTGGCCTGTAGCGCCTGTAGCGCCTGTCGCTCCCGTTGCGCCAGTATCACCAGTATCACCAGTAGCACCTGTGTCACCCGTGTCGCCTGTAGCTCCCGTGTCGCCTGTAGCGCCAGTTGTTCCAGCAGCGCCCCTGAAGCTCTGCCTTGCCGTCGTGTAAACGTAGCTCGAATCGACGTAGCCGATTTGATAGTGGTAGTACGAGTATTCGATCACGTCGCCTACCTTGACGTCGGACGAACCGCTCTGCGACAGCACCGTAGACTTCGATATTCGGTAAGATGGCGTGAAGTTTCCGACCTTGGTCGTGTAGCTGCTCGGCGCGGTCGTGACCTTCAGGTAGATGCCGCCGCGTTCGCCAGCCAAGCCCGTGTCGCCAGTTGCACCTGTGGCTCCCGTGGCTCCTGCTGCGCCGTTGACCAGGCTGAACGTGTTGCCTGCGATGTCGACGTCGTAGCCCGTGGCCGTCGGGTTCTGCGTGACCGTGATGTCTGCTGCGGTCAGAAGCTCCGAGAGCGTCTTGTTACTGCCTATCTTCACCGCGCCGCCGATTGATATGCTCGCTGGCGTCGAGCCGGATGCGGGCGTGAACAGGATGTAGCTCGTGGAGTTCGGGTCTCCGATGTAGAACGGCCTGTCGACGGACGGCTCGATGTTCTGGCCGTACGTTATCACCAGGGCGCCCGTCGAGTCGTAGATGTACGTGCCGTTGGATGCCAGCAGCATCTTGTAGCCGCTCCCCTGCCTCGCGTCGGAGTCCGCCTGACTCTCCCCAGATATAGGGGTTGTCGAGCTTCCCATGCCAGACGGGAGCACCCACAGGCCACGCGAGGTGACTGCGAGGTGCGCCATGATGAAGTCGCCCATCACGTCGTCGTAGTCCTCGGACACCTCGTAGTAGGTGGAGAGGGCCGATGCCTGCGGGTCGACCACGGGAACGTAGTCGCCAGTCTGGGAGTCGAGCGTGAAGTAGACCTTGCCCTCGACGATCTCCGCGTCCTGCGTCTGTACGAATCCGCCGTGCTCCGCGACGTAGTTGAGCACGCCCACTACGTCCTGGACTACGCCGAGCTGGTCGAGCGCCGAGTTCGCCGCCTTGTTCGCGGTCGTGGCAGATGACTGCGCGTCGTCAGCGGCCTGCGCTGCGACGGCGGCACTGGCGAGTGCGCTCTGAGCCGCGTCGTGTGCTTCCTCGGCGTCCGTCAACGCCTGCTCCGCGTCCTCGGCGACCTTCACGACCTGTTTCTCGGATGCTGCCGGCGACGATGGGGATCCCATCACGGTGACGGACCCGTCCTCTATCGTCGCGGTTACGAGGTCGCCCTTCTCGACGTGGACGAGCGACTTGGTGGCAGGCGTCCTCTCGGCCCCGCCGAAGATGTGGACCCAGACGGTCCCCTGCTTGTCGACCTCCACGACCTCGGCCATGTGAGTAGAGGCGCGTTTCGAGTTCGACGTCTTTATCCTCTGGTCGATGGCGTCCTGTATGGCCTTGACCGCTTTCTGGTCCATGCTCATGCCGTGAACTCCTTGACCTCGATGCTGGATTTCTGCGTGACCTTGACGGACGGCCCGCACTCGATTGACTGCGAGACTATCCTCATATCGCCCTCCATGCCGATCTCGGGAAGCGACTCCTTTGCGATGTCGAACGGTCTGGTATCGGGGTCAAATTCCCGCGTGTACGTGAACGAGCGGAATAGCGTCGACTCCTCTTCCAGCCTCCTTGCGCAATATTGGGCAAGTGTCTCGCCGTTGATTCTGGTCGGGGACGTGTCGACCATCTCGACCCTGCGCCCCCTCGAAACGGTGGATATGGACGAGTCGGCCGAGTCGTTCACGGCCTCTGCCCACGAGGTCTCCGAGTACGCCCTGTAGACGTTCGGTATTGCGGTGAGGTCGAGCTCCCTCTCGACCCCTGGGAAGAGGGCTGCCTTAGTATCGTATGGCTCCCATTCGCCGCCCTGCGGCTTCGGCGAGATTGTCACTTCGCCATCGCCAGATATGCGGATGCAGTAGCCACCAGCGTCGAGCAGGTCCCATACGACCTTGAGCACAGACGAGTCCTTGCCGTACACAATCGGATCGCCCAATGTGAAGCTGCCAGATACGGAGACTGGCGCTATGATCGACTGCGAGAGCAGGTCGGCTGCATATGCCGCGCCGTCAACTCCCTGCGGGACGTAATCGCCGACAGCCATGTAGACGTCAGCGGCGGGTTTCAGCACCGACCAGCCGTCCATCGTTGATGACTGGGTGCCGAAATCGACCTTGTCAGAGGCCGCTTCCACAAGGAAGGTTCCCATCGCAATGCGTTCGCTTCCGCCCTCCTGCTCGAAAAGCCCCTCGAACCGATACCAGCCGTTCTCCCATTCCTGGCCGAGAGGTATCTGGACCTCGAAGCTGGCTGATTCGAGCAGCGGCACTTCCTCGTCGGCAGACCTCTCAATCGAGACGGAGGACACCGTCCCCACGGGGGAGCCGTCTGCCCACGTGTCCTTGTTGACGTGGACCAACCGCCATTCGACTGAGTATGACTGCGTGAAGTCCATTTATTCTCCCGTCTCCGACGTATCGTCGAAGTCGTCGGCACCGAGCATGAACGCATCGGACATCGTGTGCGCATTGACGTTGAGTGACACGCCTACTGCCCCGCTCGAGTATGTCGTGTCGACGCCGAGCGTGACGTTTGCCTCAAATGCTCCGCCATCGGGGGTTCGCACGAACACGGGACCTGGATAGGTCGCCATCTCGCGCACGCGTCTGACCTGATCTGCATCCCGAATCTTGATGATGTCCGTTGAATACGTGCCTGTCTTGTTGAAGCCTGGGTTCCAGTGTCCAGATACCGAGCCGTCCATGTGCTGATGGCTCTCGTAGTTCTTCTCATACGAGTCCTGCAGCGCGATGTTGTATGGCAGTTCGAGGTGCCTGCCATTGCTCCAATCGAAGCACATGACCCCGACAGGCATGTCGTACACGAAGTCCGCCCACTGGATGTCGCCTTCGGCTGTGCGGGTCGCGATTCGGTACATGAGGCCCATGGTCCTCGAATACGGCGCGTATCTGTCAATTGCGTCGATGCCGAAGAGCTGCCCTTCGGCGATGAGGTCGACGGAGTCGTTCGTGACCCTGTACAAGTCGTACACATCGGTGTTCGCTGCTCCGCTTGGAGCAATTGGATGCACCCTGACCGAGCGGTTCGCAATGTCTGTCGTGATTGTTGAGTCGGGGTCAGGAGGTGATGCCTTGTGGTCCCAATCGATTGCGAACTGCTCGCTCACGGTTTTCGACGAGAGCCCAGTCGTGCGATCGACCACCGTGCATGCGAGTATGTAGCGTGCTCCGTCAACAAACGGGAGCTTGGTCGGAATCGTGTATGACGTCATGAACCTCGTATCGAACGGCGTCCATGACGTCGGTCTGATTTTCTCCGACCACAGCACGTCGCCCTCTACCTGGACGAGCTCGCCATCTGGGGTGCCAGAAGACGTCCCGCACGCAACGATTTTCGATATGATGTCAACGTTCGTCGAGTTGCTGATGCACTGGAACGCTATCGGTTGACTTCCGAAGTACACGTTCGCCAGGACATCCAGAGTCGGCGGGTCTGCGACGATGACCGTGAACGGGTCGGACTCGGACCACGTGCTCCCGATTAGGACGGAGACGACGAATGTGGCAGAGTCGAGGTATCGCATCCTCCATGCGGGCAGGACGGCTGTACCCGACTGGTCGTTCCCTCGGTGGACGAGCTGCCTCCTGATTTGCGGGGTTGGGCCATCCTCCTCCCACTGTCTGTAGAGGTTCCACTTCACCTGCTCCTTGTCTGAGTCGATGGTCCACGTGAGCGTCAGCCCATCTCCCCTCTTGACGTACTGGGGCCCCGTGAGGTGGACGCCAACCTCCTCGATGGTCGGTGAGATCGGATATGATGCAGCGGGGGCAGTCGCGTAGTTCAGCGCGTATATCCTGTTGTCCACGTTGTCCTGGTAGCGGCGTGCCTTGATGTAGTACGGAATCCCTTCCTCGAGGTCGCGAATGACGAGGAACGCCGACGAGGTCTTTCCTGGCACCTGGGATGACGAATCCCTCAGCGAGTCGTCCAGGTCGTAGATGCTCGGCGGGGTGGTTGAGTGCCACGCGTCCTCGTACTTCGACCACGAGACCTCGGTGCCGTTCGAATCATCCCTGTGCCCATCGGACCCGTAATAGTTCCATCCCATGACCACTTTGAGCGAGGTGCCGTCGACTTGCGGTGTGACGGAGTAGATTTGGACGATGTCGTCGTCGACAGGAGAGCCGAGCTTTTCAAGTTCCTTTGCCCTGAACGGCTCAGACCATTGCTCGTAGCCGCATCTCGTGGTCTTGACGCGGTAGAACGTGTAATGGTCACGGCTGGGCTGGGCTTCTGAGAGCTGGTCGACAAGCCCCGAGCATTGGGAGTCAGCCGAGCTTGCGGCCAGGGTCCAACTGCTCGTTGGAACTTGCTTTGCAGCGGCGACGGTCCAGATGGTCGTGTCGGCGAGCCTGTAAAGCTCGACTGTGTCGCATGGATGGTACGCATTGGTGTTGGTCTTGATGCGCACCGTCACGGTCCCCTTGCCCTTGTCGACCGTCGTTTCCTGGACGGTGGCCTTCGGCGGCTGCGCGATGGTGTACATCACGTGCGTTTCGTAGGACTCGCCTGCAATGCCCCTGCACCTCGCCCTGAAATGGATGTCGATCCACTGGTTGTACGCGAGGGAGTTCGCACCTGCAATCGCACCGCTGCTGACAGTGAAGGAGTCGTCGGTCACAGCGTTCTCGGCTATGACCGACTCGCTTTTGAACTCGTCGTTGATGTTGTCCTTGCGGAACACCTGCCAATGCGTGTCGTACCTCTCGCGGTCGGCCCCGTCTGGCGTCCACAGGTCCTCGTTGCACTCGAACGAGCAGGTGACTTCGTTGTCGCTGGCGTCGAACTCAGGCTCACCCCAAACGCCAGCGAGGGGCGGTCGGAAATTGTACCTGACCTTGGTGTTGGCCTTCGAGAAAAGGGCGAACGACGCTGCATCGGTTCCGGCGTCTGCGAAGTCGTTTATCATCACCCAGGCGTCTACCGAGTTGAGGTATCTTCCAGGAGTTACGGGAGAGTACCTATCGCGCTCGAAGTCCTGCGAATGGCTCGACGCAGAGGTGCCGAGGTCGCGAATCCAGAGACGGTCGGCTATCGTGTGCCCATAGCCTTCGCGAACCTCCTTCCATCGCGTGTCCATGTTCGTGGACGCGTTGAACGACCATGCGGCGTCGATGAACGTGATCGTCTTGCCGTAGTAGTCTGACGAACGCAGGTACAGCGGGATTGCGAACGTGAGTTCCATTGTCTCGCCGTTGCGCTTGAGTGCAAGGTTGGTGGGCCTGCCAGTCGGTGCGCTGATGATGTCATCGCGGTCTGTGTAGCTGTCGCCCATTTATGCCCCCAATCTTGACTGCATCTTCACCATGCGGGTGAAGTCGGTGAATATCTTGTTGGCGTCGTCGCCAGCCTTGTAGTCGAGAGTGATGTAGTAATTGGTGGTTCCGCCGCCGCCAATCATGCCGGCGATTTCGCGGGCGTACGGTTCTAGGTAGCGGCGGTTCTCGATGGGGACGATGGACGTGGTGCCGTCTGCGTGGCGCTTGATCCACTCGCGGCCAGCCTCGCCTGCGATGTGGACGTAGCCGTACCTGTCCGAGCCGAGGACGGTGGGGCCGCTCGTGATGAAGCTGCCAGAGCCGTGGAGCTTGAAGCGGCCGCCTGCGGCATGGAGGGCGTAGAAGCCACCCTTCGCGTCCTTTACCTCGTGGGTCGTGACGGTTACTTCCTTGCTCGTCGGCATGTTGGTCAGGTACCAGTAGATGTTGCTGAGTGCGCTCTCGGCGCCACCTGACACCGTGATGTTGATGTCCTTGGAGTCGGGCATGCTCTCGACGTCGTCGCCGAGCTGGAGAACTTCGTCGTCAGTTGTGACAACATCGCCATCGTCGATGTTGACCTCGCCGTCTGGGATGCTGCTGACGTCGTCTGCCACTTCAGCAATATCTGCTTCTGCTTCACTGGTGTCGGCCGTGACGTTGACCTCGGCTTCTGCCGCGTTCTGCTCGCTGAACTCCTGGAGTTTGGCGATGAACGAGTCGACATTTCCCTCTGCTGACGTGAGGGCCTCGGCAATCTGCTCTTCGGTGACGTTCGCGAACACCGCAGAAGCGCCACCGGCCTTGTTGAACGCCTGGGCGATTGCCTCGGTGTTTCCACCGAGCTGCTCGACGTAGTAGTCGAAGTCCCGTCCAGCAGCCTCGAAGCCTGAGCGGACCTTTTCCTCGAGACCCGTGACGGAGATGCCGACCGAGTCTAGTGCGGCCTTGATGTCCTCCGTGCGGGAGTAGGCGTCGACGACCTTGGCGATGTCCTCGGGAGCCATCTCGGCGAGCTGGTCTTGCTTTACGCCGACTTCGTTGAGCGCGGAGATGAACCCGTCGAAGCTGGTCGCCCATGCGTCGTCGCCGTAGATCGCCTTGAACGAGTCCATCCACTTGTCGTTTGCGCGGACAATCGTCTCTATGGATTTAGCCTCGCCTTCAGCAGCCTCGGCGGTCGCAGCCATCTGCTTCGCGATGGCCTCCTCGCCCTTCTCGGCTTCGCTGTGCATGGCGTGGAGCTTGTCGTAATAATCGCCCGCATCCTCGGCGAGTCCAGCGTAGTAGTCGGCGCTTTCTACGTCGCCGCTCTTCCTGGCTGCCGCCTCCTTCTCCTTGAGGTCGTTGTACGTGGCGAGCTGCGAAATCATCGCCTTGTACGCCTCGCGCTCCGCCGCGTGCGCGTCGGCGTAGTCTGCCGAGAGAGCTTGCTGCTGAATCTCGATGCGCTTCTTGTTGATGTACTCGTCGATTGCGCCGCAGGTCTCGAGCAAAGCGCCCTTTTCATCGCGGACGGCGCCAGCAGCGGCGTTGACGACTTGATAGTTGGTTCCGCACACCTCGTTAACGCGTTCGACGGCAGCCCTGAACTGGGCCGCCTCGCTCGGGTCGAGGCTCTTGTTCAGATACCTGTCGATGACCGATTTCGCTGCAGAGAGCTCGGCTATCTCGTCTTGCGCCTGCCTGTTGCGCTCGACGATTGCCTCACGTGCCTCTGCCTGCGATTTGGCAAGGCTGTCGAGGTTGACCTGGGCATGTTTCGCCGACGAAGCGAGGCCGTCAAAGCCTCCGGCGCTCGATTCGAGACCAGGAAGACTGTCCTTGATTGCATCGGAGTAGCCGCTGACCGACTTGTTGAAGTTGTCGGCATTTGCAGCGGCCTTGGAAATGTCGGTTACCAGGAATGCGAGAACCGCCGCAGCCGCAGCGATAGCAGGGGCCATCGCGAGAACCGCTGGAGCAACGTCCATCGCCATGAGGGCGACCGTCTCGAGACCGCTTGCTGCCCTCGGAGATATGGTGGCAATCTGGGCGAGGCCCTTCTCAAGCGGACCAACGCCAGCAGCCGCCCTAGCAAGCGTTCTTGCCGCCGTCGCAGCCGTGAACGCCTCCATGAGTGAATCGACAGCAGCTCCGACGGCGCCGAACCCGACAGCAAGTGGTCCGACCAAGGCAAGCGCACCTGTTGCGCCGACGATGAACGTCTTCATGCTATCTGGCAACGCGGAGAAGGCGGTTGCAAGTCCTTGGAACGCATCTTTAAGCGCGATGATATACGGGAGGGCGCCCTGCGCGAGCTCCGTCGAGAGGAGCTGTGCGGTGTTTATCATCTCCTGGACCTGGCCGGAGAAGCCCTCGGCCTTCTTGCCAGCCTCACGCGCCGCGTCTCCAGCGTACTCTATCGAGCCGTCCTTCGTCTCCGTCGCGAAACCGTTCCATGCGTCGGATGACAGCTTCAGTGCGTACCCGAGGAGGCTCATGCCGTCGCCAGCGTTGTACGCCTGCATGGCGAGACCTTCGAGGAGCTGCTTGTCTCGGACGTTGTTTATCTTGAGGTCCTGTAGCACCTGGTTTACGGAGCCGCCCTCTTTTTGGATTCTTCCCAATCCGTCGACGAACGCCTTCATCGCTGTACTTGCGTTGTTGTTGAACGCATCTGCGAACTCCTGCGCCGACATGCCAGCGACGGAGGCCCATTGCTCGAGGGTTTCTCCGCCTCCGACTACTGCGGTCTCCATCTTCGAGATGAACCTCTGCATAGCGGAGCCTGCCGCCTCTGCCTTCTGGCCTGTTGCGCTTGCCGCAGCTGCCCAACCGAGGATTTCGTCCGCGTTCATGCCGACGACCTTGCCCATACCCATGAAGCGCGTCGACAGCGTCATGATGTCGGACTCCATTACGGGCATGTTGTTGCCGAGACGGACCAGAGCGTCGCCGAAGTTGTCGTACTGGTCTTCGGTGACATTGAGGACAGACCCCATCTTGCCGAGCTGCTCGGCAACCGTCTCAGCATCAATGTTCGTAGCAATATCCAAATTCGCTACGGTCTCTCCGAAAGCCTCGAGATCGGTGGCTGCTATTCCGAGCTGGCCTCCGATGGATTCGATTTCAAGCATCTGTTCGGCGGTGGTGAAATGAGTTGTCGAGAACTTAAGAGCCGAATCGAGAAGGTGCTGGAACTCTTCCTCAGTGCCGTTGACCGTCTTACGCATGTCGCGATAGGCCGAGTCGATGTCCCTTGCAGACTGGATGGCGTATCGGCCAGCGATCATGATGGCAGGAGTGATGGTCGAGTAGAGACCGTAGCCCATCGTGCGAATGGTCTTCGAGAAGTCGAGTACGCTCCTGAGCCTCGACGCCTTTGCCGTAGCTTGGCTGAGTTCTGATTCGAGCACCCTCACATCGTCAGCAGCTTGACGGTATGCCCTGTGCGCATTCGCCTTCTTGAGTTCGTTATCTGCTTTTGCTGCTTTCGTCCTGAGCTTGTCGAGTTTCTCGTTCGCCTTGTCGAGATCAGCCTTAATTGTCGTAAGGGGCCTGCTCCCCTTCGCGCCGACCATGAAGGCTTCCCTCATCTCGGCTTCGAGCTTGTTCACCTTGCCTTCTGCTAGAGTGACGGCCTGCGAGTACCTTGCCCAAGCATCTTCGGCCTGTGAAACCCATTTGTAGATGTTTTTGGTCTCGAGCGCCTGCTTGTCGACCTGACCGTCGAGCGATCTAAGAATTGCCCTCTGGGCTTCGAGCTTGTCCGTGATGGTTTCCTGGACCATCGCCTCAGCTCTAAGCTTCTGCGTCGCATGTTCGATGCTGCTAGGGTTCTTCTTGAAGACAGCATCCATCTTCCTTGCAGAAGCGGTCGCCTGTTCGAGGGCAGCATCCATGCGCTCTATGCGCTCTGTCTGCTTTGCGATTCCTGGCGCAGCAGTCAGCGAGTGGAATTCTGAGCGGAAACGTGCGGCCTCTGCCGCCGTCTGCCTCAGCTCAGACCTCCATGCGATAAGCTGCGTCTCCATCGCCTTGTAGCCTTCGGCCTTTTTGAGCTTCGACGTCTCGCCTGCAAGAGCCTTGTGCTCAGCGCGGAGTCTCTTCACTATGGCGAGCAGCTTCTCGGGCTCACCCTGCGTGTCAAACATCTTGCCAAGGTTGCGGCTGTTGGCTACAGTGATGAGCCTGTTAAGCTCTTTCGCCTCATCCCCGGCCTTGTCGTATGCGCTGCGAAGCTCACGAACGTGCTCGACAGCAATCTTCATCGCGTCGGCATGTTTGAGCGTCGCATCTTTCGATTTGAGTTCACTCGCATAAACGAGAGCAGCAGAGTCGTAAATACGCTGAAGCTCCGCATTGACGTGATTGTACGCTGTACGGGTCTTCTGGACCGCGTTGTAGATGTTCTTCGTGCTGCCTGCAAGCTCTTTCGTCTCGGCGGACGTCTGCTGCATCGCGGTCTTGATGGAGATGACCGACCTAGCGGCAAGATGAGCCTTGTCGCCCATGAGGTCGAGGCGCTGCCCCATAGCGGCGATGTTCGTCGGGTTGAACTTCAGCGCCTTGCTCATGGCGCTGAGTTGCTTCTGCGCCTGCGATGCGCTGGATTTGATGGAGTTGATGGCCTGGTTCAGCGGACGCGAGTCGGCGCCCAGCCTTATCGTCAACCCCCTGAAGGCATCGGCCATTATCTACTCCTTACAACCTGGTGAGCGCCATGACGTCTGATGGGGTCGCATCGTGGATTTCATCCACGTCTGCCCCGTTCATGTCCTCCCATTCAAATAGGAGCTGCGTCAGGTGCGTGTACTTCATGTTGCGCATGTCGCGCCATTCGAGCCCCGCCGAGAGGCCGTGGAGGGCCATCCTCGCATACGGCCTGGTCGGCGGGTCGGAATCGTCGTTATTCCGAGGTTTCCTCTCGGGTAGCTTCGGCACGAAAGAAACATTCGGTGATAGCCTCGTCGAGCTTCTGTCGGACGGTCCAGGTGTCGACGCCCTGGGTCTTCTTCATCCATTCCGCGTAGGCGGGGGTGCTGGCCTTCGCCGTCTTCACCGCAGCCCAGAGGACGCGGGTCGCGGCGAGCCAGTTGACCTTCGTGAAGTCGACCTTGAACTCGTCGTCGTTGGCGGAGATGACGGGCGTGAGGTCCTGCACGCCGTAGAAGTCGGAGATGAGGTCCTTGCCGAACTCCGCTTCGTACAACCAGGCCGTGTAGAAAGTGACCTCGGCCTTGACCTGCTTGCCGTCGATGGAAACCTCGAACATTCAGACCTCCTTAAGCGGACAGGCCGCCGCCAGGAACGACGACGGAGTTGAAGAACGCCGTGTACTTCGTGGCGTTCTCAGACGTCTTCTCGATGTGGCCCTGGACGAAGTTCTGCTTGCTGCCGTCGTAGGTGAACTCCTGTGCGGCGATGCGGATGTTCAGGGCATCGGTGTCGACGGACGGCGACTCGCTCTTCGTGTTCGCCGAAATCTCGGGGCGGGATGCCACGCAGTTGTAGAACACGAAGCCGATGGGGTTCTGGTCGCCCTGCATCTCGCAGACCAGCGCGAACTGGATTTGCTGTGCACCAGTGGTCTCGAACTGGACGCCAGAGGTGGAGTCGGCGATCTCGCCGAGCAGGTCGACGCGGATTTCGTCGGTGATGCGGGCGAGGGTGAGGTCGCCCGAGTAGCCGCCGTTGGTGCCGGCGAAGGTGAAGTAGATGCCGTCGTCGGCGTAGAAGTCGGAACTGTCGCCGCCCTCGCGGGACAGGCTCAGGGAGACAGCGCCCTTCATGTCCTTCAGGGAGCCGTAGGTGCCCGACTGGGCGTTGTAGACCGCGTACTTTGCGTTACGCAGGCCGTAGCGGATTTTGTTAGCCATCGAATTCTCCTTCGATTTGGTAGAACGTGAAAATGACCATGAGGACGTTGTCGTTCTCGATGTATGATTCCTCGCGGTTGACCTGGCCGAACTCCTCTCGCAAGGCGTTGGCGAGGTTGGTTTCTAACTGCGCGTCGCGACGCTTCTCGTAGAGCTCCACCGTCCAGTGGTGCCTTACGGCGATTTGGAAGTCGTCGGCAGAGATGGAGTAGTCCCTGCCGTAGTAGCAGGCCATAGGAAGGTCTGGGATGGAGTCGTTCGGCCACTCCATGTGGGTGGTCGGCACGAACTCCGAAACTACTCTGTAGACGTCAGCGTGCGACATCTATCCCTCCAACGCCGTTCCGATTGCCTTCTTGTATTCCTCGACGAACTCCTCGGACATGGCATCGAAAGCAGGGGCCATGTGCGGGTAGGCGTTCGTTCTGCGCCCTGTTAACGTGAGATGGCCCTTTTCAAGCAGGTGGACGAGACCGGGCTTGTTCTTGTTCCCGACCTCGCCTACCGTCTCGGGTCCCCTGTCGACGTGCGACGAGAAACCGCTCATGTACTTCTCGGACCACTCGTGCTTGCCAGCGGAGCCGTAGGTTCCCGACCTGAGATCCTTCGCAGTCTTGCGGACGCATTTCGCAACCGCGTCTCCGCCCTTTTCCTGGCAAGCCAGCGGGATGTCACCGACAAGCTCTTCGAGGGCGCGTGCAAAGCCGTCGAGTTCGCAGAAGGCGTTCCTACCCATCGGAGCCCTCCATGTCGTCGGAGTCCGACTTCTGGTGGCGCAGCGTGAGCAGGGTGAAGTCCCCGCGCTCGTCGACGACCTCAACCGAGTACCACTTGTCTCGGTAGAACACGTCGCGCTGGCCGTCGTAGTCGCAGGAGCGGACCTGGAGCTTCGCATCGACGGAGATGCCGATCTCATACATCGACGACCAGGTGTTCGCTCCCACGTGCTGCGGGTTGCAGAACACCTCGGTCCTCGTGTCTGTGACCAGCATCACGCCCTCGTCGTCGGGTTCGTAGTCCTTGGCGACCAGGACGCACGTCTCGTTGAAGCGCATGCCCCTGCCCCCCTTCGAGCTACCCGCCGATTTGCCCTTGCGGCGGTACGGAACCCAGTCCTGCGGCCTGTTCCGCTGCCTCCTCGCCATCTGCTTCCTCCTTCGCCGCGATGTTCTCGGACGAGTTCATGAGGTCGCACACGATGCGGCGGTAGGCGTCGTCGAAGCGGTCGGCCTCGGCGTTGTCGTAGCCGAAGTGCGCCTTGCAGTAGGCCGTGACGGCCTGCTTCACGAAGAGGTTGGGCTCGTCGTCGAGGGCGTCCTCGTCGAGGAGGGCAGGGCTGACCCCCACCCTCCACATGTCGTACAGGGCAGAGCCGATGAGGGTCTCGACCTCGGAGTCGAGGGCATCGGTCTTGATGCGCAGGGCGGTCTTTATGTCCGCGAGGAGCGTCACTTAGCCACCTTCCTTGCCTTCTTGGCGCGGGACTCTGGGGTCTGCTTGCCGATGGGGTCGGTGCGCTCGGACTCGGCGAGGATGGGCGAGCCCACCTTCTCCATGCCGACTGCGTTGACCTCGTCGAAACGCTCCTTCGTCACGACGTACTCCTCGCCAGCCTTGCGGTCGACGTTCTTGGCGATGTCGTGGAAGTCCATCAGGACGGTGACTCTCATCGGTCCTCCTTAAGCGGACAGGCCGCCGCCGACCGTGTACTTGGTGAACGCGGCCGGGTACTCGACTGCGAGGCAGAGGCGCTGGTAGGCGCGGAAGCTCACGCGGCCGTGGCTGAAGTCCTCGCCGTCGTAGCCGACGTCGAAGCGACGGCCGGTGACGTGCTCGTAGACCGTTGCGCCAGCCTTGAAGGCGCCCAGGATGGCCGTGCCGCTGGTGAGGGCGGGCGTCGGGACCATCGTGATGGTGTTCCACAGGTTCTTGCCGATGGAAACGCCCTGGCCGTAGACGAAGCCAGTCGGGCCGCCGAGGACGTACTGGTCGGCGTTGTTCTTCAGCTTCATGAGGGCGTCGTAGTCCTCGTCTGCCAGGAGCAGCGTGTCGACGTTGAAGTTCGGCGTTGCCTTGCGAATCTTGGTGCGCTCGTCGAGCAGCGACTCGATGAAGGCCATGTTGAACGCCTCAGCGGAGGCGGAGCCGATGCCGCTGACGTTGACGAGGCCCGTGAGGTTGGGGCTGGAGCCGTTGCCAGCGAGGAGCTGGTCCTCGACGACGCAGTCCAGGCGGTAGCCAGCGCGTGCGTTCACATGGGACACGAAGCGCGGGGCGTCGGACAGGATCTCGTCGGTCTGCTTCCAGAGGGCAGTGACCTTCTTCAGCGGAGCCGTGACGGCCACGGGGTCGTTGACGTGGAGCTGGCTGAACGCGCCGTTCTCGGCGGTCATCGCGGCGTCACCGTCGAGGGCACCCTCGACGAACCAGGTGACGGAGTCCTTGTCGGTGGTCTCGTGGTTGAACAGGTCCCAGATGGTCATGGGGCGGCGGTAGCCTTCCTTGATCTCCAGGTCGACCTGCGTCAGCGCGTAGTCGTAGTAGTTCGGGGACGCTTCGCCGTCGAGCTCACCGACGGTCTGGACGTCGTTGTAGGCGCGGAATGCCACGTCGGAAATCTGGAAACGCTCGTCGCGCTTGATGCCGCGCTCCTGCATCTCCTCCCAGACGCGCCCGCCGAGGGACATGTCCTTCTTCACACGAATCTCCTTCTGCTCGGTGGTGCCGACGACCTCGCCCGCTCCGCCGATTACCTCGGCTGCCTTGTGGTTGCGGAGTTCGGTCATCGCGTCGCGGCGGGAGTCCTCGGCCTTGATGAAGCCGAGCTCCTCGTCGATGGAGCGGATTTGCTCCTCGGTCGCGTCCTCGGGCAGTTCCTCTGCCAGGGACAGGACCAGCGAGCGGCGCTCCTCGTACTGGTCGGCGTTCAGGGAGCGGTACTCCCGAGCACCCATTGCGGTGAAGTCCATGACTTCTCCTATCTGTCGAATCTGATAGACATGCTCTTGGCCCGCATCGCAATCTCCTTGCGCTTGCGGTCAAGTTCGCGCTGGAGCGACTCCCGCTCCCGCCGTGCCTCGATCTCTCCGTTGACGAGGTTGCGTGCGCTGATTTCCGTGTTCGGGTCTGCGGGGTAGCTAACCGCCGAGACGTCGAACATCTTCTTGACGCGGGTAATCCGCGTGGTGAAGACCTTGTTCTCCCTGTCCTCGGTGTAGACCTCTTCGGACGGGATAAAAGCCCAGCTCATGCGCGTGACGTTGCCGACCTGGATGTCCTCGTACATCTGGCGTGCGAGGCTCGTCTTGGAGAGGTCGGCTGCGATGAACAGGCCGTGGTCGTTGGGCTCGAAGTGGAGGGTGTTGTTCGTGTTGCGTGCGTAGACCCTGCCCTCGTGGTCGTACTGGAAGATGACGTCGGACATGTCGCACTCGTCGAGTGCGTGGCGGTCGATGATCTCGACGTACTTCCAGCCGTCGTAGTCCTCGAACAGCACGTAGGGGTCCTCGAACGTGGTGGCGTAGCCCTCCACGTAGTATTCGCTGTTGAAGCGGTTGCTTGGAACGGTGCGCTCGGAACCGTCCTCGTCGGTGACGGTCTCGGTGTCCGCGAACGCCGTGAGCGGCATCGCCATCATGCGGTACTGTCTCTCTTCTGGTTTCACAGGCATGGTGCGCCTCCTTAAGACGCGTTCTCGGACCAGCGGTCCTGGTTGGTGGATGTGACGTCTCCCGTATCGGTGTCACCAGGCGAGCCGTAGCCGTCCGAGTCGCCCCTGATGGTGTCGCCCTCGATTCCGTCCCTGTCCTCGTCTGGGCTGGAAACGCGACCGTTCTTGGCGGCTGCTGCGGCCTGCTGGGCCTGGAAGATTTCCTCGAAGGTGTGACCGACCTTGTACTCGCCGCGTAAGATGAAAACGTCGCCGTCCTCGATGGCGGGGAGCTGGAGGATTTCACGCGCCTCGTTGAGTGTCATGATCCCTCGGTCGCACATGTCCTTGTTGATGTTGCGCTTGGAGGAAGCCGCCGCGTACTCGAGCCGGTTCGAGCTGAACATGATGCGGTTCGTGGGGCGCTCCCTCATGGTGAACGTCGCCTGGGACAGCGCCTCGCCCAATGCCAGAGCGAAGGGCTCGATGCACCCCTCGTAGTACGCGTCCCATGCGTTCTCGTCGTAGTTGTTCTGGAGGATTCGGCGGTTGATGCCGAAGTAGTCGAACACGTTGTTCTCGATGCGCTCCATCTCGTCGGACGGGATGGTCCAGTTCTGGGCCTTGAGCTGCTCGATGGAGGCGAACGTGTTGTCGTAGACCATGAGCGGCGTGCCGTTGTCGCCTGAGAGGTTGTCCTGGGCGAAGCGGTCGCGCTTCTTGCGCATGTCCTCTTCCCTGACCTGGCCGTTGAGCTGGCCGATGAAGCGGACCTGAGCCGTGTCGTTGATGGACTGCTTTTGCGCGTCCTCCTGCGCCTTCAGCATCGAGAGGGTATTGGCGAGGATGTTGCCGTCTCCGAACCAGTCGCTCACGTACTGGAAGCGCGTGACGACGGCGACCTTCTTCAGCTCGATCGCCCTGCGGTCGCCGTCCCTGGTCGACCATCTGAGCCAGTATTCGCCCTTGTGCTCGACGACCTCGGCCTCGGACAGGGGCACGGGGTAGAACCCGCTCTGGATGCTCGTTCCTGGCTTGTAGACGGGGACCACGCAGACGGTGGTGTTGTTCATGTAGAGCGTGGCGCACCTGTATAGGAACTGCGGCCACGTCTGGAACTGGTTTGGGGACGTCTCGATGGCCCTGCGGATTCTCGGCCGCGCCGAGCCCTGTATCTCGGGCTTGAGCTTCGAGCAGGCGACTGCGAAACGCTCGATGACCGAGCGGACGAGAACCTGCTGGTACATCGAGCCGTTCCAGCCGTATGTGTAGGGCCTGGAGCCGACCGTCTCGTATGTGGCAATCGGGCGCTGGGTGTCGCGTCCGAGCAATTTGTCGAGAATCTTTCCCACGGCTTGCTAGGTGTCCTTTCTATGGTACACTCCCCTCGAAGTATGAGGTCTTTGACAGTCGAATAGGCCCCCGTTCGCAAGCGGGGCGGTTTCGGGCGAAAACCGGGCAGTTTGGGGAAAGGAGCCGAGTGGCTACCAAGAGCAAACTTGAACAGGCCGTGGAGAGGCAGGCCGAGGGCTTGAACGAAGTGCAGCGGCATCTGGTCATGTCGCAGTTCTCGGACTTCAAGCGCAACAAGGCGAGGATTGCCGAGATCGACGACAAAGTCGGGATGATGGACGTGCAGATGCTCGCCAACCCCGAGCAGGAAAAACTCAAGCTGGCGCAGAGGTCGACGCTGGTCTCCGAGAGGAACCAGTTGGTCGAGGCGAACAATGGAATCGCAGCGAACCTGTTTGCCCAGCTCAGCGAGAAGGAGCAATGATGGAGAGGAACTGCGACACCTGCATGCACAAGGCCGACGAGTCCAGGGACGATGATGGCAACCGTATCGTGAGCTGCGAGATCAACGAGGGCCAGATGTTCTTCCCGTTCGCCGAGGACTGCAAGCACTGGGAGCGTGCAAACAATGCCTAAGTGGATTGACAGAGCCGGACAGAGATACGGGTCTCTCGTGGCCGTCGAGTACCTCGGTCACCGCAGATGGCTCTGCAAGTGCGACTGCGGCTCCGAGTGTGTCAGAAAAGGCAGCAGCCTTCACGAGCGAAGCCATTGCGGCTGTCAAAGACCGCAACGCGACAAGGCCGCTGGCTTGAAACGCTCGATTCACGGAGACAGCAGGTCGAAGCTCTACAAAAGATGGACCGCTATGCTACAACGCTGCGAGAACCCCAACAACACCGCGTACAAGAACTACGGTGCGAGAGGAATCTCGGTCTGCGACGAATGGCATGACTATCCTACCTTCAAAGAATGGGCGATGGAGAACGGCTACAGCGAAGAGCTGACGCTTGACCGAATCGACGTCAACGGCAACTACGAGCCTAGCAACTGCCGCTGGACAACTCACAGCGTTCAAATGTCCAATAGACGTCCTTATGTGCGCAAGGAGCTGTGGAGCCCTATTGTTGCTATCGACGCAGACGGTAACATCGTCAAAAGATTCGACCGCATCGCCGAAGCAATCGAATGGGTCGGCAAGGATGGGACGGGTATATCCAAAGCACTTCATGGAGTGCAGTCGACGGCGTATGGCTACGGATGGAGATTCGCCGATGCCCAGTAAGCCAGAGTGCGTGCAGTATTTCATAGATGTGCTCGACGGACGCGTGACCGCCGGCAAGCGTATAAAGCAGCTCGCCGACATGATGCTCCCACGCATCGAGGATGGATACAAGGGTTGGCATTTCGACTACGACCGTGGAAACAGGCCGTGTACTTTTATATCAAGATTCTGCAAGCTGCCAGCAGGCAAGATCGGGGAACCGTTCGTGCTTGAGCCATTCCAGGTGGCAATGATTCAGACGGCGTATGGATTCATAGACGACTACGGCTACAGACAATATCAGGAGATACTTTGGGAACTTGCGAGGAAGAATGGGAAAACGAGCCTCTCATCTGCGCTTTTGCTTTATGCGCTCATAGCTGACGGAGAGGGTGCCCCCGAATGTTATACATGTGCGACGAGCAAGGCCCAGGCGTCGCTTGCCTATGGTTCCGTAATCAAGATGGTGAAGCAGTCGAGTGAACTGTCGAAGTTCGTGCGCAAGGGAATTGTCGCCGACCGTGGAGAAGACGGGATCATCTGCGACCGTACTATGGGATATATCACGCCGTTGACGAACCAGACGAGACACCTCGATGGCCTCAACGTGCATTTCGCACTATTCGACGAACTTGCAGCTTGTACCAACCGCGACCAATACGACCTGCTCAAGCAGGGTATGAGCGCACGCAATCAACCCATGATGCTCTGCATCACCACCAACGGCTTCGAGCGCGAGAACCTGTTCGACGACCAATACAACTACGCCTGCGGAATCCTCGACGGCAAGATAGAGGACGACCGCATGCTCCCCATCATCTACGAGCTGGACGACCGCTCCGAATGGCTCAATGAAGATTGCTGGGTCAAGGCAAACCCCGGGCTTGGGACGATAAAGAAATGGGAGGCACTCAGCGACAACGTCAACAAGGGCATGCAGGACCCGTCGTTCCTCCCCACCCTCATGACCAAGGACTTCAACATGCCCGAATCCAGGGCAGCGGCGTGGCTCACGTTCGACGAGGCGACCAACGACGAGATGTTCGATATGTCCGAGATGGGCTTCCGCTACGGGATAGCGGGCTTCGACGCTTCCGACACCACCGACCTCTCGGCGGCGAAGATGCTGATGATGAGGCCGAACGACCCCAAGATATACGAGCTGTCGATGTACTGGCTCCCCGAGGACGCGCTCCAGAAGGGAGACGGCTACCGCAGGGAGAGGGACGACGTGCCCTACCGCCTGTGGGAGGAGCGCGGCCTTCTCCGCACGGTTCCAGGCAACACGGTTCCCAAGCGGGTGTTCATCGAGTGGCTCGAGGAAATCAAGCAGAACCTCGACGTGTACACCTTCGCGATAGGCTACGACCCCTGGCACATCATCGGCCAGGACGCGGAGCAGTTGGTGCAGTACGTCGGCAAGGACAGGTGCATCGCGGTCAGGCAGGGCCCCAAGACGCTCTCCCAGCCGATGAAGCAGTTCAGGGCGCAGTTGGCTGGCGACCTGATAGTCGACAACCACCACCCGATCAACGAGTGGTGCCGCATGAACACGAGCATCAAGTCGGACGTGAACGCGAACATCCAGCCCGTGAAGATGCAGGGCAAGGCCAAGAACCGCATCGACGGCTTCATGGCAGAGCTGTGCGCCTACGTCGCGATGATGCTCCACAAGGAAGAGTACGAGGCGAACCTATGATAGCCTATGGTATAATCAATTTGTCTAGGCGGGGCGAGGCATGCCCAGGCACCGTGCGGTGCGGCAAAGCTCGGCTTGGAATGGCATGGTTTGGAGAATGGCGTAGTTCGGGTTCGTCCGGCTGCGCCATTCCTTGTTTCTGCAATCAAATCACAGGAATCAAACTAATTAGCTTTTAGGGGGCAATATGAAGTACGCACTTTATTCTGGCTCAACCAACCTGTATGGAGACATGGCGAGCGCAGGAAAATCGCTCGTAGCAAACTCAAATGTTGACCAGGTGTTTTTCTTGACAGAGGGCGACTACGACTATTATCTCCCAGAAGACATTTTCACCATCATCGACGTGTCTGACCAGAAGTTCTTCCCGAAGGACTCCCCCAACATGGGCTCGAAGTTCTCCTACCTCTCGCTCATGCGTGCGGCCTTGGCTCTCATGCCCGAGCTTGCGCACATCGACCGCATCCTCTCCCTTGACGTCGACACCATCTGCTGCAAGGACGTGTCTGACATCTGGGACATGCCCATCGACGACTGCTACTTCTCCGCGTCCAGGGAGGACATCGCCTGCTACAAGGGCATGCTCTACTGCAACACCGGCGTCACCCTGTACAACCTGGAGAAGCTGAGGGACGGCAAGGCGCAGGAAGTGGTAGACGCGCTCAACTGGCGCACCTACGTGAACATCGAGCAGGACGTGTTCTCCTTCCTCTGCCAGGGCCACATCCACGACATGCCCTCCGAGTACAACGCGACCAAGTTCACCGACCGCACGAACCTCGTGAGGATCCAGCACTACGCAGCCATCAGGACCGAGGTGTGGCGCAAGGAGCCGCTGGTGCAGCATTACCGCCAGATGTCCTGGGACGAGGTCATGCGCCGCCACGAGGAAATGGTCAGGAAGCATGGCTAGGGTGCTCGTCTCCACACCCATGCTCGAAGGGTACGTGAGGGCGGAGACCGACCTGGCCCTGCGCAACCTCGACCCATGCGGCCACGAGCTTGTCCACCACTTCGTCAAAGGCTGGGGAATCGCGTACGCACGCAACCTCATGGCACTTGAGGCGTTGAGGCGGGAGTGCGACTACCTGTTCATGGTCGACTCGGACGTGGTCGTGCCGGAGAACGCCCTGGAGATGCTGATAGGACTCGACATCTGCGCTGGCTGGTATCCGAGGGGAACCGACCCGCTCGAGACGAACGTCGCCAAGAAGGTCCAGGGCGGCTGGGGCGACTGCTACACCGTCGAGGAGATGGAGGAGCTCGCGGACAAGGGCGTCGACTTGGTCGACGTGAAGGGCTGCGGGATGGGCTGCGCGATCGTCCGCACGCAGGTGTTCGAGCGGCTCCCCCACCCCTGGTTCAAGTTCGAGGACTATCCGAGCGGCAACTGCCTTGGAGAGGACTACTGGTTCTGCCAGCAGGCAAGGAGCGCGAAGTTCAACGTGTACGTGAGCCCGAAAGTTAAGTGCGGGCATGTGAGGACGGAGGCCGTATGACCAAGGCTTTGATATGCGACAGGTGCGGGATGATAACGGACGTAGGCGTCGGCGCCATGAGGGCGATCTGGGTCACGAACCCCATGTTCGACAACTTGGAGGAGAACTGCTTCCACCTCTGCAACGCCTGTTATGAGAGGTTCGAGTCGGAATACGCTGCAAATCTCAAGGGGCAGCGATGAGGTGCCCGTTCAGGATGGCGGCGCTCGACCACCCCGACACTTGCGGCCCCGAGTGCGCGTGGCTAGTGAAGGCGACAACGGGCGACTACGATTGGAAGTCGGTGTGCGCGATAACGCTCATCGGCAAGGACACCTACCGCGTGCCGATGAACAGGCTCGAAGATGAGTAGGACCTGGCGGGACTCCGAGAAGTTCAAGCCGTTCTACAAGAGCGCGGCATGGAGGAAGGTTCGCGGCAAGGTCTGGGACAGGGCGCACGGGCTGTGCGAGAGGTGCGCCGAGAAGGGCGAGGTCGTGCCAGCGGAGGTCGTGCATCACAGGATACCGCTCAACGACTTCAACGTGGAGGACCCGGACATCGCGCTGAACCCCGACAGGCTGGTTGCGCTGTGCCACGAGTGCCATACCGAGGTGCATCAGCTATTGGGCATCGGGGCGCTGAACGGGCACCCGCCAGAGGAGCCGAGGGTGGGATTCGATGACGAAGGGAACGTGGTGAGGCTGTAATGGCAACTCAGACGAATCTCGAGCAAAACGTCAAGGCGCAGGCGAAGAACCTCGACCCCGCGCAGAAGGAGTTCGTGCTCGCCGAGCTGAAGACGTACATGTGGAACAAGCAGAAGATCGAGTCCATTCAAAAAGAGGTCGACAGCGGCGAATTGGACATCACGGCCACGAAAGCCCAGCTCACGGTGCGACATCAGCTCGTTGCGGAAAACAGCACGCTTTTCGGGCACATTATGAAGTGGCTGAAGGGCACGGCGACCGAGAAATCGGAGCTGGAGGACTTCCTGGACGGCTAACAAGCCTGACCTGGGACGATAACTCCCCCTTTTTTACGTGCATATGCGGTTAATTAAGCGTGCGGTTTAAGTGCGCACACGTATTACCAGGCGATTTTCAGAATCAAGGCGAGCCTTTTTCTCTC
>Ga0265298_10000839_pt1 | contig 45591 bp, 71 predicted proteins | sample AusTroGonzalo_MG_3_FD_193486 | JGI IMG/M metagenome (GOLD analysis project Ga0265298, IMG submission 193486) | Bovine rumen microbial communities from tropical cattle in Woodstock, Queensland, Australia - Gonzalo_01 | ecosystem: Host-associated > Mammals > Digestive system > Stomach > Rumen ...
TAAAGCAATTTCCAAATACGATATAACTAACCTCGCAATCTATTTAATAACACTCGAACAAAATTTTAGCGAAGCAAGATGTGCCGCGATAGCACTTGAGGAAGCGGTTAAATCCCTTACGGAAGAGAATGAACGACTTCATTCCTACAAAGATACGGTAGATGCAATAGTTTGCCGAGTTAACGACGATGATAGTTATTTAGATTAAGGAGGAAAACAAATGGAAAGACAGGAATTTATAGATAGAATGGACGCAGTTAGCACTCAGGTTGCAACAATGTCCTTAACACTCAATGGTAATAGAGGGGTTCTTAGTGATGACTTTATCGCATATATCTACGATAACTTCGACCCAATGGTTGATGCCTATCTTGGATTAATCGAAGAAGAAGTTGTTGGCGAAGATACTGGAATACTCCGTGAAGTAGTTTGGGAAGACCACTCCCAGTTCCCAATAGAAATCCTCATAGACCCCATATACGACGGCAATGATGCTGGCAACAAGATAGTTGCTAATTCTTGGGGCGACCTTTATGACCAACTCGTTTATTGAGGGGCGGCACAACGCTCCTCATTTTCTAACGGGAACGAAAATTTTAGAGAAACAGATATAGGCCCAACACTTACAGAACGAATTCGAAAGCTCTAATTATAATTTAAAATTATAATTTACAATTATAATTTATATATTATAATTTAATATTATAATATTAAATTATAAAAGAACCGAAGCAACCAGCAGAACACAAAGGAGCCGAATAATGGAGCCGAGTAACTGTTGGCTGGAAGGGAGCCAATTAAAAAGGAGTCGAAACAAACCAGCAGAACCCGTAGGGAAGAACAACGTAGGAGAGAACATTATAATTATATAATAAAAAAGAGGGGAGCCAGCTACCGTAGTGCCGAAACCGAAAAGGTGGAAGCCGTGGAGCTGGAAGGCGGCACAGCCCCGAAGGGACGACAAAACGCCAGTTAAGGAAGCCTTTAAAGGAGCCGATTATAATTTAAAGATTATAGGGAGCCAATTATAATTTAAAAATTATAATAGAGGAGCCTATAATAGAGGAGCCTATAATAGGGGAGCCTATAATGGAAAGCCGAAAGGGAGCCGACTATAATTGAAAATTATAATAAAAGGGGAGCTGCTAAAGGCTAAAGAATTGGGGAGCCGACAATTGAGGGGCCGATAATTGAGGGGCCGACGCTAAAGCCGACAACCAAAAGCCCGTCAATCGAAATCCTACAATATAGGAGGAGGTCGTAGCGGGTGCAATTATATGGAGATACCCTAAAAGTTTAAAAAATTTTCTATCGACCCGAAGCCTTCGGAACGTAGATATAGCAAAAGTTAGTATGTATGCGAAAAAGTTGGTCTGGCCACGCTCCAACCTAAAAGTCAAATATTTAAAATCTATAATATATAATTTATAAATTATAATTTAGGGCGCTAAGCGAATTACCTCCTCTTCCACGAATTGAGGGGGTCTAAAATTTCAAAAGAGGGGGTCTAAAAAATGATAAGACACATTTATAAAATAGTCCGTAAATCGTATTGCATGACGGCAGCGGAACTCTATGCGACAGAGGACTACTTCGAAATCAACGACGTTTTGGTTGATAGTCCAGATAAGTTAGGAGTTCGCTTTCAGGGTGAGCGCACTGACACCTATAACTTCCTTTTTGATGTCGAGGCGGCAGACCGCAAAGAGTTAGAAAAGGAACTCCGCAAGATTATCAATGACTTCGGTATCGGCATTAAGTACGAGTTTAATGATGAAATCTACTTAATGTTTGCCGAACCCAAGCATGAGAATGTTTGGCATGAGGCAGACTTGATAATCCATCAGGTCCATCCATTTGGTAAGAAAGATACTTGTGGTGCCGCGGTTCTGATTGGGAAAAAGCAGAACCCAGAGGAAGTCTTCCCCAATGCGTTCGAGTCTGAGTACTGGTTCAACAAGTGGTACAATCGCTTAAGAATTTATCCTTGTGCCGCGCCGTCGTTTCCGTCAGCCGTTTACTACAGTTTCCTCCTTACACTAAACGAGTTCTACTACACACTTTATCCATCTTACTTCCAGCCAGAAACTACATACTACGCCTACAGAATTGACGACCGCGGCTTCGATAATGCGGAGCAGGTTAAGGATTTAACTCTGGAGCAGTTCGACTTTTATGTTGTGCCGTCACTGAAGGGATGTGCAATGCCCGACCTCACAGGTTACAGCTCACTCAATCCTTCACAGCTCACGGCGGCATATTGTCACTATATAATGCCATTCTGGGACAAGTTCATCGCTAAATAAGTAATAAAGCAGCACGTAAAGTGCTGCTTTTCTTTTCGCATTACTAAAAAAAACTTGACTTTTTTTATAAAATATGGTATAATGGGGAGGGATATATATAAAAAAATTAAAATTTTTAACAAAAGGCCCGGCAATAGAACTGAAATGGCTTTGTTTTGGCGAATTTCTTGTGTCTCGGGCCCTATTAAATTCGGTTTTAGTTTAAAATAAATCCCAAAACCAATTTTATAGTTGCGATTAAGACTTCCGAACATATAATTCGGCGTCTAATTTTCAATAAACTTGACTAATTGCGGCGGACGGCGGATAAATTGCAGCTCACTAATAGTTAAAATATTTAACTTGGGTGTGCCGCCCCAGCTCACCAGCTCGCATAAGGTGGAAGTCGCAGCTCACAGACGCAGCTCACCGGAGCACTCAATCGCAGCTCACAGACGCAGCTCACAAGGCCTTCGCGGGGAGAGGCTCGGCCCCGGGCCATTAGTGTATAGGTGGGAGGAGGTGGAGGGGCGGCGATAAAGTATGAACAAAGTATTAATTAATTAAAAAAATGAACAGCGGCCCGGGATGGCCCGGGCCATGTTAGTGGAGACTAACGACTTAATAAAAAAAATGGACGTTTAACACGTCCATTCTACAAGATAGTCGTCTACGAGATAATCTACGTAGTATTTGTTAATAAATTCACCTATTGGATTGTCGTTAATTGTTTCGCTTATGCCTACGAACTCCGCAAGATTGTAGTATCTGTTATCACCATAGACTTCTCTTGTAAAGAGGTTTATGCCTATGAAAAAGCTGTCAAGATATTCACTATCAACTAATCTACCTGTATCGCTGAGATACTCTCGTAAATCGTCACCGTCTACGTCTACCCTATCTTTTCTGTGGTATTCTGCCGCGTCGCCGATTAGGTTTGAACTACGATTTGCGGTGAACTCCCACAAATTGTCATAGAATTTATCCCAATCTGCTTTTGAGATTGCAATACCTCTGATGATTGAAATAAAACTTGAATAACTCATTACTTATCACTCCATTTCCGACATTTCGCTTTAACCTGCATATCATAGTCATGAAAGTTATCACAGTCTAAATCCCACGAATGAGGAGCACGTCTAAAGATACAGCAACCGTTATCATCAAATGGACACATTTCGCAGTCAGTATCTTCACAAGCCTTTTTAACGGCAAGCGCTACGTCCTCATATTCTTGACGCTCTGCGATTTCGGCTTCTTCTTCATCTTCTACGCGCTGGTTCATAAAGGTATAAAACATTTTCTCTACTCTCATTTTAAGTCCTCCTTAATTTTCAATTGATATGCAGACTTCTTTTGCATAGTGTCCGTCGTCGCCTATGAAAAGGACTTCTTCTTCATGGACATCATCACAATAACTATACCAATCATCACTACACTGATAATCAAGAGTTAGAGGGGCATTTTCAAGACCTTTTGCCTTTGCTTTTTCATACAATTCTCTTACTGTCATATTCATGACCACCTTTCCTTTACTGTAACTATATTATAACATATATTGTGCCGCCTGTCAACAGTTTTTTGTTAGGATATGCTAACGGCGGCCCGGGCGCTTTCGCGCCCTAAAGTACGAAAGTTATTCTACGTCTTCAACTGGAAATATCTGCATACCATAGAAATACCAACGTGTGCGGATTTCCTCGAATAAGTCTTCCTCTGTATAATCAGGGTAATCAATTTCGATTTGGTCTGCACGTTCATTAATCATCCACCGCATAGCGTCTTCCATTGTATTGCGAATAGCAAGCACTTCAACTTGACTTTCACATTCAACAACTACATATTTCATATTATTTCTCCCCCTCTATTTCATCTCGTAAATCCTTAAATCGGCAAGGGTGTTCTCCTGTTTCATCGTCCCAATTAAATAGCCAACAACCCTCGCAACCGCTGGGTTCATCACGTCTATTTGAGCAGAGGTCTTTTGCAATCTCATAAAGTTCCCATGCCTGCATTGGTGTAATTTTCATTTAATCAACTCCTTTACTATATATAGTATACCATATTATATAGTAATTGTCAAGTAAAAGTTGTTAGTATGACCTAACATGACCCGGGCGGCTTTGCCGCCCTAAAGCGACAAAGTCAGTGAAGAACACGTTTTATGATTGTGCCATGTAAAGTTGTCCAGAATACATCACCCTCTATATTGGAGTGACAACACTTTTCACATATATGCTTTTTTATAAAGTATCCATCTTTTGGATACTCATCATCTTCACTGTCAATAATTGAATCTGTAAGATAATCGAGTGCATCTTCAAAATCCCTTGTTACATATTCGACTTCACCCAAGTTAAATACTGGATAAGCTTCTCCGTCCTGTACGATATAAACATATTCCATTAGTCCTCGTCCTCCTCATCATCACACTTCTCTACCTCGTTATCCCAATAGCCAAAGCAACCCTCATTCATTGCTTCCTGTGCAAGTTCAATTGCTTCTTCTTCGCTGTCGGCTTCGATATAGTCCTCATATACTCTTGATACCTTTACCCAATACTGTGCCATATTTAAGCACTCCTTTCCTTTAGGGAGAGAGCGACTTCAAGTCTACTATTGAATTATACTGGATAATTCCACCAGTGGCTAAGCCGCTCGATTACTTCCTTTACTGTAATTATATTATATCATATAATGTGCCGCCTGTCAATACCCAGTTGTTAGGATACCCTAACGCGGCCCGGGTCAGTTAGTAGTGACTAACACTCACATAAAAGAAAAGGGCAAATTTGCCCTTAATAAAGTAAGTTAATACCACTGGCATTTAAAATTGTGTGTGTTTCCTTGCAGTTCTCACAGTCGCACTCGTTAAAGGGCTTATCACAAATACCGTAATTACATTCCTGTTCTCTGCAATCATTCAAGAAAGTATCTGTTTCAACCTCTGTAATAACAGCGCCGCACTCGTCTGCTATTGCTTGGGCAACTTCTTTATCAGTATAAACGCCTAAAAGTCTTGGTTCATCATGCCAACGGTCAATGCAATCAGCATAAGTATAAATAGTTACTTCTGCGGCTAAAATATATACTTTCATATTATTCCCCCTTATTCAACATAGTCATCATAAATTGTGACTGCTACATCTACGTCAAATTCCTCGCCGTCCTCGTTGCAATACAAAGGGTTGAAGTCAACGATTACCTCATGGCGAAGTCCTTTAATAAAATCAAAGAACTTTGCCTCACTTACTGTGTGAACGTCCATTCTCCTATCATCTGATGCCTGTAAAACTAATACTTTCATGCTTTAAGCACTCCTTTCCTTTACTGTAATTATATTATACCATATCTTTATTGCTTTGTCAACACTTAGTTGTTAGCATTATCTAACGGCCCGGGCACCGCTAAATGTTTTAACTAAATAGGGTAAGGGGAAAAGGGCGATTACTCGCCCTTCTCTGCCTTTTTCTTGGCTCTTGCCGCTTTGTCACGCTCTGCCTTTTCAGCCTTAAGGCGCTTGTCCTCAGCGTCCTTTTTAGCCTTGACTTCGAGTGTTTTCTGCCATTCTTCGGCAACCTTATAACCATTGAAATAAGGCTTAGTGCTCTTGCCCCACTTGTGCTCCTGTACAGTCTTTGCTACTGGATAGGGGAACTCTACCCACATGATAGCACCGTCAAGGGGAGACTTACCAACAGGAACGAGAAAACCGCCCTTGTCAGGATAGCAAGCACCATACTGCTCATTAAGAAGCTGTTCAAGTACCTTTACACCCTCTGCCTTGTTGTCTCTCTCAACACTTGCTCTTGTAACCTTAGTCTCTGCCATATGGCTCAACTCCTTTCCTTTACTATATATATTATATCACATCTTACTTGATTTGTCTACTGTCATTTTGCACAAACTTTTCCGCCTCGCACCTACTGCCCATTGTGCAAATCGCCGGCGGCCCGGGCCGCTTTGCCACTTTAGTGTGGCAAAGCCTTTGATAAGAAATAAGTTAAAAGGTTTGACGTTCCCTCATTCAGTTTTGAAAGGAATACTAAATACTCCTCATTTGTTAAATCTTTTTCGCTTGCCATTTCGGTAACTTTCATTAAAACGTCATTAGTAAAGTCCTCTAACTCTTGTTTACTCATTTAATCAACTCCTTTATTTATATACGTCCTCATGTGAAATTATATAACCGTCTTTTTTAATAGTAATTGAAGCGATTTTTTCTTTTCCTTCATTTTCTTTATCTTTTAAAAGAGCATTGATAGATTCTATTAAGATAAAACAGATAGCGAGTATAATTAATAGTTTTATCATTTTATCTCCCCTTTCACATACTAAAGTCCGAAAGTCCAAAAGTCTCTTTTATTGCGTCCATTGCACCCATTTGCAGAAAAAGTAAAAGAATTAAACCATTTGCAGTATCTTCTTTTGCAGTTTCAAATATTTCCTTTACATCATCAATGTTAGGCATAAATACATACATTTAACAAAACTCCCTTCTATGGGCGGTTGCTTATGCAACCGCCTTTAATACTCCAAGTATATTATCTGCATTATATGCACCCTCGCCCCAGTTGTCACGATTTGGCTTTTCATCGTCAAATAATATACCTTTTGAAAGTGTCTGCTTAGGTGTGCCGTATGGTACTATGAATATGTTATCAAATTTAACAGACTTTAGGTGAGTTGCTAACCATTTTAACTTAGTCTGTTTTACCTGTTCATTGTATTCAGCAGTACCACTTTTTGAAGTCCACGAGATTATGTTAATTTTATAACCTATTCTCTGTAACTTATTTAATACTCTTGCAAGTGCTGACATATTTACAAGGGGTTTAGCGATTGCATAAGGGCGAACATTCAGATTGATTAAGTCATCTAACCAACCGTCTACACCGTAGAGGTCTGCGATAGTTCCGTCCATATCAAAGTTAATTATTTTTTCAGTCATATTTATGACCACCTTTCCTTTACTGTAACTATATTATAACATAGAATTATAAAAATGTCAACGCCTTTTTGTTAGCACCACCTAACGGCGGCCCGGGCCGCGCTTCACCGAAGTGAAGCGTTGAAGTTATTTCTTTTTTCTTTTCTTTTTATGGTGACTATCTAAATCAAGTAAATATTTTCTTGTTTTTACTTTCCAATTTGGTTTAGACATTTTACGAACTATTCTATAATGTGTAGTGCGGTTCAGATAAGGTAAATAATATAATATTTCATATTTTTTTAACTCGTCAAATACTTGTGTACAAAGATATTCATATTCAAGTTTTTTCAGTCTATTCATTTAATTAACTCCTTCCTTAAGGGGCGGCAATTATGCCGCCTTTGGTGTGTAATATGTTTTAATTAACTTCTTATGGAACGCAAATTCTGCAAGTAATATAACTAATTCACAATATACATCTTGTAAAGCTGTATGTGCTTCGTTAAATAATTCATCACCTGTTATGTAACGATACAGAATTTCTGCGGTGAGTTTTGGGCGACCATTTTTCGTTAAATAGCCGAAATCCTCACAATATTTAATATACTTTTTTGACTTTGCAAAGGTTTGCTGTGCCATTCTTAAAGTACACCATTTTTCTATACCATAAGGAAAAACATATTTGTATGGTGTTTTAACTGCGTTGTTTGTGTTCTTAATTGCGTTCATGTCAAAACGTGTATTATGTGCAATAACTGCCTTGACTGTGTACTTTTTAATCAGTTTACGAATGATATAAACAGCAGTACGCCATTTTACCATTTTACGCACACCATTTTTCAAGTCCTGTTCATACTGTGGGATTTTATCTGCATAATAAGCTGTTGCCATTTTGTCTTTCATGCCTACGAAAACATCATAAATGACAAAGTTAAATGTTTCATAGATATTACCCTGCCTGTCTATGATAGCCATACCTAAATCATATACAAAGGGATTATCTAAATCACCGCAAGTTTCAGTGTCGAGTTGTAAATAAAAGTGTTTTGGTCTACTCATTGTTATCAAGTCCTTTCTGATTACATATATATTATAGCATATACACATAAAAAAGTCTATTGACATAATGCACAAACTTTCCGCTCATATCGTGCCGCCCTTTGTGCAAATCGACGGGGCGCCCGGGCCCCACGCCGAAAAGGGCGATTTATCGCCCTTTCCGTCTATGAAATATTTTTAACCAAACTCTTACAAAGAGTTCCTGCGCCTTTGGATTTATCACCCTTGAAAATAGCAGATAAAGTACAATTATCGCTATCATGGGGAAAATTAACTCAGGGTTCATTTAATCACTCCCTTAGTATTCCATATTGTTATAAAATTTTGCCATGTGTGTTACATCATAACCACCATAAAAGGTATATATATGAATTAAACACTCTCCGTCCGTATCCTCGTAACGCTCTTGCATAAGGGCGGCGGCTTCTTTTAAGGTAACACCTTTACCTATAACCTCTATACCCTCATATTCATCAAGAACATTAACTTTTAAGGTCGTTAAATCACAATTAGACATATCCATAAAGCCTACCTCCTTTTCCTTTCTATATATAGTATATCATAGATTATAGAAAATGTCAAGCGATAGTTGTTAGGTATGACTAACTCGCCCGGGCCACACGCCGAAAAGGGCGATAAATCGCCCTTAATCGACTGAATAATCAATAATAGTTTGCTTTGTGATTTTTGTCTCAGTGATAGTTATTGTAACCTCTATATCGTTATTTACTTCCACCTTTTTATAAATGTCATGTGAAACTGAAATGTCCTCTGTTCCTGTCTCTGTTTTAACAGTGATGTAATATTTAGTAATTATTGTTTTGCCGCACATTACGTGTTTATCGTAAACATCTGTAACTGTAAGATTTTCACGATAAGTCTGTTTTGTGCCCAAGTCTTCATCTGCTATACTGAAAATGAGTAAACCCATAATCAAAACAAGTACGCCTACAAAAATTCTCCCTACCCAATCTTCCATATTATTCCCCTTTACTTTATTCTTTCAAATGTGCCGCCGCAACCCTTGTGTGTAAAATTCTGCGGTTCGTTAATGAATTTACACATTCTCTGTCTGCCCTCTATTAAGCCGCACTTCTTACATCTACAAATATATCTCATGCTGTTTACACACTTTTCTCTATCAACGCCTAATTTCTCCATTGACTTTGTGGCGTTCTGCGTGTCATAACCATACTTTAACAGACGGTCACCATAAGAATTGAACTTTACGCCATGGTTCCAACAACCTTCGCAAGTGTGGATAACTTCATGGAGGATAATGCTCATTATGCCCTTTTCAGCAGTAATGTTTTCGTCAGTAACAACCTCTCTCAGTTCTATGGAGAAGTCTCCTGTTATGCCGTCTTGAACACATCTACCCCATGCCTTTGACAGTCTCTTGTTTACTGATATGCCTGTTATCTTACGATAAGGTATGCCCTCTGTATCACAAACTACCAGTGCTTTTAACAGTAATGATTTAATGTCATACATAAATCTCAACTCCTTTACTATATATAGTATAACATAAATCATAAAAAAAGTCAACATCTTTTTGTTAGGCGGCACTAACAGGCCCGGGTTGTGTTAGTATTAACTAACTATTAAATAAAAAAGGGAGGAGATTAAATCTCCTCGCCGTTAGATAATTTAACTAATGTCTCGTTTGATATTTTAACATTCATATAGATACCTACGCCGTAATAGCCGTTGTCACCACCTGAGAAGTCTGTCTGCAAAATGCGCTTATCATTTGAGTAAATGAACAAACGATAAGTACCCCAATCGCTATACTCTGGCTGTTCAACTTCAACTTTAGTAATTATATTGCCTTTTGCACCTGTATCAATTACTTCACTGTAAGTATACCAACCATTGCCACAACCGCCGCAACCTTCATTTGAACATACTTCAAGTATAAGACCATTGCTGAGAACAATAGAAAGCTGTTCGCCTGCACCGTCCTCGATTATATCAACAATACTCTGTCCGTAGATGTACTTTGCAAAGCTGTAACTGATTTCTGTCGTTTCATTTTCAGAATTGAAAACTTCTGTCTCTTTGAAATAGCCTACATCTTCACCATTCCAATTCTTCTGAAAGCCAAAGTCCGAAAAGATTTCATTAATATTCATAACATCATTCTCCTTTTGTAGTATTGGTTCTTTACTATATATATTATATCATATTAATAATATAAAGTCAATACTTTGTTGTTAGTATAACCTAACGGCGGCCCGGGCCCCAGTCAACATATTTAACTAAATAAGGGTAAAAGGAAAGGGCGGCATTTGCCGCCCATTGGATTAGCCCTCTGTGGGGAGTGCGTATCCGTTTACCTTGGACTTTGCGCCCTCAGGCTTATAGCCCTTGATTACGACAATCTTGTTGTCAGTGATATAGGGCTTAAGAACTGCTGTTACCTTCTGTGCAGATACCTTGTTCTCTGCTGTGGTGAACTTCTCCGCAAGCTGTGTTGCTGTGTAGGTCTTACCTACCTCGAAAGAGCTGTAAATTGCATTAGCAAGGTCTGCGTTAGCGGCTCTCTTTTCCTTTTCGGACTTAGTGTCCTTTCTGCCTGCGTTCTTTTCGTCAAGCTTTGCTATCTGCTCCTCGCAGTAGTCGATAACAGCAGGATTGAACTCGCCGTCCTCGCCGTAAAGCTTTATCTTTGTAGATGTTCTCTTACCGTCAGCGGTAACTGTGTTTGTGCCCTCGCCCTTAAGAATAAGTGTGTAAAGTTCTCTCTGTGTCATATAAGTACCTCTTTCTCCTACATAGTAGGTGTTGATTTTTGGGGTTTAGGTCTTTCCCTCACCCTCTGTAATTATTATACCACATCTTTTGTGGTTTGTCAAGCAGTTTCAAGATATTTTTTTCTTTTAACTAACTCGACTTTGGCGGGAGACAAGGGACTTGAACCCTCAACTACTTGATTAACAGTCAAGTGCTCTACCAATTGGGCTAATCTCCCATAAATTGGAGCTGATGACAAGAATTGAACTTGCAACCTACTGATTACAAATCAGTCGCTCTGCCTATTGAGCTACATCAGCATTGGTCGGTGTGACAGGAGTTGAACCTGCAACCTACCGCTTAAGAGGCGGCTACTCTACCATTTGAGTTACACACCGTTTCCTTACCTTCTGTATATATTATATCATACTTTAGAAGGTTTGTCAAGAGGTTTTTGAAATATTTTTTTCATTTAACCAATTGACCTTTGGTGGGGAGAGAAGGACTCGAACCTTCGGTGTTGCTAATGTCACAGATTTACAGTCTGCTACCCTCGCCGCTGGGTTACCTCCCCTTGACTACATTTATATTATACCACATTATATGACTGTTGTCTATTGGCATAATGCACAAACCTCATTAACATTATCGTCCTCCTTTTGTGCAAATCGCCGGCGGCCCGGGCCGCTTTCCCGCTTTAATACGGGAAAGTCCACTCGTCGAATATCTGTTCTTTGTTGCCTCTCATTTTGTTTAATTTTCTTACACACTCATTACGCCTATCTAACCAGAAGCGAGCATCTTGTAAAAACAATTTACGAGTTTCGTTTTCATCTGCATTTTCATACCACAATAGGCAATTACGAAAACGGTGGGAATAAGTGTCGATTTTGTTCATTAAATCCCTATATATCTTGTTAAAAACCATTTAACAAAACCCCTTTCGGAGGGCGATTAATCGCCCTCGCTTTCGTTCTCGTTCTTCTTGTTTTCGTAGTGGTCGATAATGTCGTTGAAAAATACTGCCTTGTTGGAGTTGCTGTTCCATGTACGTATTTTAATGGATATTTCAGCAAGCGGAGCAACTGAAAAGCCGTTGGTATCTGTTAATTTAGTTACCTCAACTACTAAGGTGTCCTTTTTGAAACTGCCACCGTCAGTCTCAAAATTTTCGTCTATTTCGGCAACCTTTTCAACGCCAAAATTCTTAATCAATGCGTTATAAATAACGTCATTGACTGCCTTACGCATAAGGGCTTCCTTATCACGCTTGGACTTGCACTCTGAGAAATCTAACTGCATGACCTCATCTCCTTTACTATATATATTATATCATACTCGTTTTGATTTGTCAACAGCAAGTTGTTAGCATGGGCTAACGCGGCCGGGCCTCTTTGACGCATTAAAGCGTCAAAGAGTTGGGGAAGTATTTTGCTTTTTGACAGAATACAATGCAATCAATGCCAAAATTATCATAAAGGAATGACGAATTATATAAATCATTTGACATTTCACTTATTTCCTCTATGTCATAGCCATTTATTTCTGCAATATCCTCAAAAAAATCGCATGCTTTTTCGCGTGCATCGCGTTTAGTTTCATAAACACCAATAACTTCGTCATGCAGATTATCTGTTACTATCCAACACTCTTTCATTTAACTAACTCCTTTCAGTCTTTGAATTATAAAATATAGGTTCAATGCTAAGAATATGCCATTAATCAATGAACCTGTTAAAACTTTGTTCTTAATACTATCAGTTAAACCAATTGAACTTGATATAACAAATAGTGGTGCAGACCATATTGAACTTGCGGCACAAAAAGCGGCGGCAAGGGCGCACACAAATACAGATATATAATCTATTCTACGCATTTTCTTCATTACCTCATCTCCTTACATATATATTATATCATAGAGGGGCAGTAATGTCAATAGGGAATTGTTAGTAGAGACTAACACGCCCGGGCCGCTTTGGGGCGTTAAAGCCCCAAAGTTATTTAAAACGCTCTTTTATCATTTCTTTAAACTTAAATACATTGCACATTTCATAAACGTCAGTGTCAACATCACGAAATGCTAACTTTTCACCATTGGTAAAATATATTGTGTTATTCTCTATCTTTTCAATTAAATGAAAAGTCATTTCGTGGTCGCCGTTCTCACTATCCATAAGTGAGAACAGAACCTTAAATATGTCAGTTATCCACATAAAAACACCTCACATTCCAAAAGCGGTAAAGCATACAGACCATACGAAAAATGCGGCGAATACACCTAAAACAGTCCATGAAGCCACATAAGCAAGTCTTGCTATCTTCTTTAATACCTTAATCATTATTACTCAACTCCTTTACTATATATATTATATCACATCTATACTGTATTGTCAACTATTTTTTGTTAGTATCACCTAACGGCGCCCGGGCCGCCCCGCCGCTTTAAAGCGCTAAAGCAGGGGCGAAAAGGACAGGCGGCACTATTGCGCCGCCCTCTTTTGCTATTTGATTTAATCAGCCCTCGACAGGGACGTCCTCGCCGTCCTCGCCCTCGAACTCTGGCTCGTCAACCTCAGCGATTGAGTAGCCCTTAACAGCACCCTTGCCCTTTTCAGGCTTGAACTTCTCGTCCACGTCAAGCTCGCCCTCATCAGCAAGCTGACCAGCAAGGGCAGAAATCTTGCTTGTAGAGTAAGCGTTACCGTCCTTGTCCTTAACGCCCTTATCAGCTACGGCAACAGCAAGCTGACCAGCAGACATTACAGCACCAGCGGCAGTAAGAATGTCAAGGATAACAGCCTTGATAGCGTCATTCTCAGCTATCTTGTCAAGAGCCGCCTTTGACGACTTGCGGTTTGCGTTCTTAGTGTCAAGCTTGTCGATTGAAGCAAGAGCGAAAGCCTTGATGTCCTCATTTGCAGTCTCAGCGATTACAGCTTCAAGAAACTCACGATTTGTCTTAAACATAGTACCTCTCCATTTCTCCGACAACTTATGTCGACTGTTGAATTTGGGGTTTAGGCGTTTCCCTCACCCTCTGTAATTATTATATCACATTTGGATTACTTTGTCAACCCTTTTGCGATATATTTTTTTGATTTAACTTTTGAGTTAAGTAGTGGTGGGGCGAGCGGTTTCTCACCGCCCCTACATCTAAGTTATGCGCTCAGTGTCCTTACTGAACCCCTCCCTTAACTCTATATATATTATATCATATCCGAACTGATTTGTCTATTGGCAAAGTGCACAAACCTCATCAACCTCAACCACATTATTTTGTGCAAATCGCCGGCGGCCCGGGCCAGTTAGCAGAGACTAACATCTATAAAAGCAAAAGGGCGACCTCTGTCGCCTTTCCCCTATTGAGAGTATTCTCGCCCACGTTGTACACCGTTCTCTCTACGCCGAGCACGCGAGGGGTTGCTTTGCGGTTTAGGGGGGTTCCCACGCACATCTACAAAACCGCCGTGCGTTCGCTCCACTTAATTTATATAGCGGTGCTGGCTCGTGCAGAATTAAGGGTTTTACTCGTCAAGTATGCTGACACACCTTTTAGGCTTTACCCACCAGTGCCCTCGGAGTCTCTACCCACCGCTTGAGAGAGGATTTTCAAGACGCTTAGTTCCATACTCTGTCCTCATCTCTGTTATTATTATACCACATTTGAAGTGGTTTGTCAAGTGGGAGTTGTTAGGCTTAACTAACAGCTCTCTCGTGCCGCCAGCGTAGCTTGCCTAACGAAGCAGGCAAACTACGAAGTGCTCGTGGTCAAGCTCAAAGCAGGACACACGCAGACCAGTAAACTTGATACCAAAGGCATCAACTGGGGCTATCCGCAGTACCTCACCAGTCTCAGCAAGTACTGCGACGACAACAAAGGAGAAGCGGCACATACGGAGAAAGGCGAGAAGAAATTCAAGTCGCATTAGGTGTTCCCTCCCTTCCACTGTTATTATTATACCACATTCAAGGAGTTTTGTCTACTGGTAAATTGCACAATGTTCATTGACATCGCGGCCGATTAGTTGTGCAAAACGCCGAACGGCCCGGGCCGCTTCGCCACGCTAAAGCGGCGAAGCATTTGTTTTAATCCCCAAAAAATCCGCATATTGGGCAGATACAGTCCTCAAAGTCCATATCACTCCAGTCATCTTCGTAAACTGGTTCGCCACACTCTGGGCAGATAAAATAACGCTCTGTATAATCTACATATGCGCCATAGTCATTTTCTGCCTGTAAAGCCGCCATGTGCCAATCTGCATTTATATTCATATTTCCCACTCCTTTACCTTACCAGTCTTGCGGAACTTGCGCTTTGCAATGCGCTTAAATTCCTTCTTTGTAAAGTAATCAAGAACCCACTTACCCATGTCGTTACGCTTGTAGTTGCTGTTCTTCATATAATCAACTCCTTTACTATATATATTATAGCATAGAAAGGGGAGAAAGTCAACCCCTTTCAATTTATTTTTTTATTTTAACTTAACCATTTCTGATTTTTGCGGATTGCCTTTTCTGTATCTTCATAAGATTTAAGTTCAGCAAACTTTTCAAAAGAAACTTTATCACTTACAATGCAACCGCCAATAAATGTATAAGCAAACATTAAAATTCCCAATATTACGCAACCAATTGAATAAATATTGCATATACCTGTTTCAAGCATAGCGCCGCCAATTGCTACAAAGAGCGTCCATGAAAAGATAGTCGCTCCATACCAAGAGAAAAAGTCCACAACTTTACAATAACGATTATATCTTTTCCTCATTGCTGAATATTTAATATCTTTCATTTAATCAAATCCTTTACTTTTTATTATTACAACATGGACATTTATTGCCGTCCTTTAGTTTGTCAAAAGTCTTGCCGCAGTACGTGCAGAAATATTTTTTACCGTCAAATTCTATTGGATACTTTTTTGACATATTAATACCCCTTTCAAATTAAAAATGATACCAAAACATGAACTCCTGTGGTGTCACGCCGTACTCTTTGCAAGCGGTTTCAAATTCAGTTTTGTTACCTGTTGTGAGATAGATATGATGTGCAAGAAAAAGACAACTGAGATTATCAGCACCACTTAAAATATCATTTATTCTATCGAAATCATCACCTGTAAAAATTGGGTTCATATAGAACACTTCCTTTCCTTTACTATATATATTATACCATAGTATAATATAAATGTCAACACCAAGTTGTTAGTATAGGCTAACGCCCGCCCGGGCCAGTTAGTAGAGACTAACAAGTGAATAAAAAAGTGCCGCCTCAAAGGGCGGCGATACGAAAGGAACTTTTACAAATGGCTGAAAATATTGGCGACTCTTAGGGGATTCGAACCCCTGTCTCTGCGGAGACAACGCAGTGTCCTACCATTAGACGAAAAAGCCATTTTACGCTCTTTTACGGCGGCGCAGTCCGTACAGTCTTTGAATTGTTCTGTCTACAATAGGAATTAATCATTAGGCTAAGCCCCACGGACGGCACGCCGCTCCCCGCAAGTCATTAGCATCTGCGCTGATTTCTTCCCACATTCACGGCACTGGTGTGCGTAGTGAGGTTCGAACTCACGACCTACCGCTTAAAAGGCGGTTGTTCTTCCACTGAACTATACGCACATTATACAGATGGTATTGTTGCCAAGCGGATTTGCACCGCGACCTCTGTGTTCACCGCACAGCGCTCTTGCTATCACTGAGCTATTGACAACGAAGAAAGAACTTATTTCCTATTCCTACTTAATACCCCTTGCGTGGCTTCTTGATGTAGGCTTGCGCCGTATAGAGATTTCGTTTTGGTATTGCGTTCTTCTTCCCTTTCTGTAATTATATTATATCATACTCAGAGCCGTTTGTCAACCCTTTTCGATATAATTTTTTTATTTAACTTTTGCGGCGACGAGAATCGAACTCGCACCACCCCACTACTCAGTCACTTTCGTGAATTTCGCAAGGCGTTCTCCCTAATTAAACTACGCCACGATTAGTCGTAAGCACTCAGAGGAGATAGTGCTGTTAATTTAACTGATATATGCGCTTTACGACTATTGGCGCACTCAGTAGAGAAGTTTTCCTTAGCCCCTCTCTTCCTTAACTCTATATATATTATACCATACAATATTGAGTTTGTCTACTGGTAAAATGCACAAACCTCATCAACATTTCGGCTGATCAGTTGTGCACTTTGACGAGCGCCCGGGCCGCTTCACCGCGGCAAAGCGGTGAAGTTTTATTGTAAGGACGCTTCATCTTTATCAAAATAAAATTCTTCGCCTTGTAAATAAACTTTACAACCGCCGTCATAAGTTTTATGTATTTCGTACTCATAGCCAAAGCGTTCACAAAATTCTATCAAAATCTGAAAATCTGTCATAATTAAAACCTCTCAATCTGCTTACGCTGAAATCCTGCTAAATGTTCTCTTATCATTCCAACTTCTTCATTTGAATAGAATGTATCAATGAACATATAGTCAAACTGTTTACCCATTAACTTTGCTTCGAGTTCGTTTGGTAATGCCTTGATAGTTTCAATTGAGTAATCGTTTATCTTATCCATACTCATTTCATATCTTACCATTATTTCCTTTTGACTTAAAGCGTAACTAAATAAACTAATTATCAGAACTCTCATATCTGACACCGTCCTTTCTCTTTCTATATATATTATAACATTACTATACGTATTTGTCAACACCTTTTTGTTAGGGGTGACTAACACCGCCCGGGTTGTTAGTATCGGCTAACATTTGTTTAAGGGAAAAGGGGTTAAAACCCCTTTTAGTCAATAGATAAAATCATTAATGATGAGAGCATTGTTATAATTATTAATACTAATATAAAATTAAAATGTATACTAAATAATATACATATCAATGCATAAATTGCTATTGTGGGAATAATAGTCAAAAGATTAAGTACAAATATTGAATATAAACAAGCAAAAAAGCGAACTATATAAGGTAAATTGCTATATTTTTCAACATTGCCAACTTTAAGGGCGCAACAAAAACAAGATAGTATTAATATAATTAGGAAAGTAAAAAACATATTATTCCCCCTTTGAATTTCTCTTTGCCTTGTTTCGTTCTGCGATTTTGTCTAACTTTTCTCTCCTCTGCTTTTCTGCCTTTACTGCCTGTGCAATTTCACACGCATGGAGAATGTAAGTTGTAAATTCCTCTCTTGACATTCTTGCAGTCTTTGTGCGGATAACCTCACCCTGTGGATTGTGCCATTCCTGTCTTACTGTTACGCTCATTCTGAACCCCTCATTTCTTCTTTTTTCTTCTTGTAATCGTGTGGACTTTTACCCTTGCGAGTAACTGGATTGATATGCCATTTATTGCGCTTAGACTTAAAATACTCTTTGCGCTTTTTCTTAGACTGTTTGTCTAAGGGTATCATCTTATCCATTGTATCAACTCCTTTACTATAATTATTATATCACAAAGGGCGGCACTTGTCAAGCCTAAGTTGTTAGTACGTACTAACCGCGCCCGGGCCGCTTCACCACGGTGAAGCGATGAAGTGTTTAATATTTTATTTGTATAAACTGCCTATCCTCTTTACATTTAAAACATCTCATTGTTTTTATGTGTCCTGCCTTTGTGCGGTGACTTGATTTCTTTGGTATTAACATCTTTACACCGCACACTGGACACTGGAAGTCACGATAAGTCACATCATGTTTTTTCATTTAATCAAATCCTTTCATCTAACCTTACAAACCGTTTGATTTGCCTTGAACTCATATACATGACCATTTGTTGCTACTGCATGACGTTCGTCAATCTTGCGGAGTATGAACCCCACGTTAAAAGTTGAGAAGTAATCACCTATTCTTAATGCGCCGAAGTTAGTCATATTAACCACTCTCCTATCTGTACATAGTTAAAAGATTAATTCAAAGATGTTCCAACTTGCAAAGTTCTGATAATTGTCAGACAATGGGTTATTATGTATGTTCACATCAAAAACGCTCATTGCTACCCACAAGAGGAGCAGGACACTAACTATTGTTAATAAATTTGAAATTGCCTTTTTCATACAGGACACAACCTTTCTTTATTTTCTATATATATTATATCATATTGTAGCTTAAAAGTCAAGCTTTTTTATTTAAAATTTTCTTTTAACCAGTACCGCCCGAGGCGGAGCGGAGCTTATACGCCCCGCTTCACCAGTGTGCTTTCCATGAACATTGTAGCCTTTTCGTACTTTATGCTGTATGGAATTTCGTCAATTGTGAGGTCAGCTCCCTTGTCGAATGGAACATTGTCCTTTGTCCATTCCTGTCCAGCTCTTTCGGTTACGAGCTTTTCGAAGATTTCGCCCTTGTTGTAGCCGAGCTCAGCTTTCTGCTGAAGGAGATAATCTTCTGTGCAGAGGAGTTCACACTGACAGCTGTCAATCAGCATTTGCTTTTCAGCTGATGTGGGCTGAAAGCGAACTGTCATTGAACCGCCATTCTTGGAGCTTGCACGGCTCAGGACAAGACCGAAGTCAAGACCATAGCTCTTTGTTACATAGATGTTGTGCTTGTAAGCAAAGCCGCAGATGTAGTTGTGAGTATAAGCGATTGAATTGTAACGTGCCATAAGGCTAACTAATGTGAGATTGTTCATCATAGTGAACACCAACCTTTCCTTTACTGTAACTATATTATACCATACCGAGACACAAATGTCAATAGGTTTTTGAAAATTTTTTTGAAAAGTTGTTAGCACATACTAACACGCGCTACTGTTATACTTTAGATTGTAGAACTTTAGTGCGCTAAAGCGCGGTCGGGCCGCACTCACACTTCTACACTTCATACCGCTAAAGCGCGGCCCGACCCTAATCTCACTTCTACGCTTTAAATGACTAAAGCGCTCGGGCCAAATGGCCCGTCCCATGTTAGTATAGACTAACACGTGGTTACTCTCCCCTCTTACTCTCTGCCTTCCGGATTTCCTCTTCTCTAATTATATTATAACATAAAAAAAAGGGTTTGTCAACCCCTTTTTAAAAAGTTTTTTATTTAACTTTTTAGAGTAATACTGCTATAAATGCAATAGTTACTATTGCATATATGAATAGCAATATTGTCATTGCATACATAGATGTACGCCATGTGTCTTTATGGTCTGCCCATTCAGATTTATCTTTTATAAATATATGAATGAAGAAACCAAATACTAAAGACATAATTATATAAATAATAACTGCACTACTCATTTTCTATTACCTCTCTTTCTAATTATATTATAGCACTAAAGCATTAAAAAGTCAAGTATTCAGAAAAATATTTTTCTTTTAATTAAATCGCGGCACGGCCCGAGCGAGTTAGTATGTACTAACAAAAAGGTATTGACAATTTGACCGATACATGATATAATATATATAGAGAAAGGGAAAAGCCCTTAATAATAGAAAGGTCGTGTTTTATATGACAGTTAAAGAATTTATTGATGTAATGGCACTTAATGAAAAAATCGTTAATATTGATATGCGTTTTGAAGGTTGTAAAAGCACTATTTCTCTTGTGTGGGAATACAAGGGAGAACGTGAAATAAGTATTGATGATATAGAGTGCTTTGGTGATTGTTCTATTATCAGAATGGAAACTGACCATGATATCACATATTCTGATGATTATGAACCATATGTTACTAATATTGATGTTACATTCATTATCTATATTGATTATGAAGATGAAAACATCAAACCTAATTAAATAAAAAACTTTTTAAAAAGGGGTTGACAAATCAACCCCGATATGATATAATATAATCAGAAAAGGAAAACAAAAACCCTCGACCAAATGAAAGGACGTGTTCTATATGATGAAAACTAAAATGACTGTTGGTGAGTTCGTTAGAAAGTCAATGCTCTTTAAATCAAACTTCGCAGAAGTTACAATCCGTTCATTCAAGAATGTAAACACACTTACAATCGGAATTAATAACAAGTTTAACGAAAAGCTTGCAAATGAGATGAAAGATACAAAAATTAAATTCATTGACAAACTCGCTTCAAGCGGCGACGAAATGGTAATTGATTTATACATTTGACATAAGAAAGCCCCTGCAAAAGCAGGGGCGCCCTCCTATTTACTTAGGGTTAAATATTTTAACAAAGTGGGTCTTAAATTTCTCGCTTTAAATCGCTAAAGTGCGGTCGGGCCGCGGCCCGAGCGGCGAGTTAGTACATACTAACAACTACCGAGAATTTTTTTAAAAAAGGTATTGACAAATCCTGTTTTATGATGTATAATATATATAGAAGGTAAGGGAAATACCTTAAATAAATTAAATGAAAAGGTTGTGTTTTTATGATGTATTTTGAAATGGTTCTTGAAATGGCAGTTGCTTGTGGTGCGGTTTACGGTTCTGACGGTGAGTATCACATATCAGAAGAATTCGTTCCTGTTGACTTCTCTCAGTTCGGGGCAGATGTTCTTGGTGCAATATCTGTTGAACTTGGTTGTGATGTTATGCTTTACGATGCTTATGACGAAATACTTTCCGCACTTTTAGAAGTTGAAGGTTCTGACTTTGACCAGTGGGAACTCGGTTTCTCTGGAGTGATAGACGGTCAGCAGTATGATTTTATAGTTGACTGTGCAGACTAAAAGAATTAACCAACCATTTGTAATAAATCCTCCTAAATAATTTTGCCTGTTCTGCGGAGCAGGCACATTTTTATACTTCACACTTCTACACTTTAAAGTGCTAAAGTGCGGTCGGGCCGCGCGGCCCGAGTAGTGTTAGTCTATACTAACAAGAACTGCAATTATTTTTTAAAAACCTATTGACAACTTGCTCGGTATGTGATATAATATAATCAAGGAAGAGGGAAAGACCTCTAAATAATAAATGAAAGGTTGTGTCTTATATGACAAAGAAGATTTTAGAAAAGAAAATGGAGAACATCAATACAATCCTCGGAGTAGAGGGAAAAGGTGCAATGTTCCTTGAATTTGCTTACGGTGGAGTTAGACTTTGCAAGTCTCTTGAAATGGGTGGCTGTTCCGATATCTCCCCAAGAGTAAAGAACGCAGAAATGGCAAACATTCTCGACACACTGGAAATGGCAATTTATAAAATGAATTTACACATTAACTAAATTAACAAAAGCGGTTGAGTAACGTCAGCAACAGTTGGCGCGAGAACCGCTTTTATTTTTAACTAAATACACTTTACGCTGTAGAACTTTAAATCGCTAAAGCGCAACCCCAGTAAACTTATAATTTATCACTTTAACGCGCTAAAGTCAGCGGCCCGGGCCAATAATAAAGCTCACAAAAATAGCTGTGCCGCGGCACAGCTCCTTTTCTTGTGATGGTCAGAACGTAGCTCAGAATGGTTTCAGGACACCGGCAGAATTGGCGATTTTTGGGAAATTGCCAATCTTATTCTCGAAAGGCCTTGACGTCGTCCTCTTTCTCTCCTTGACTACATACATATTATACCATATATAGCGGAAAATTGCAATAGTTTACGCTAAATTTGTTCTTTTTCTGTTAGGTATGACTAACGCCCGCAAATGGCTATATATAGCCATTTTCGGCTCGGGTCGGGTCATTTTTTCCTTATTTTTACTGTTATTTATTTTGTTTTGTTCATATTTCGTTCATAGATGAGCAGTATTACTTATTGTATAAACTGCTCATTATTTAGTGCATACTATACAAATAATGCTGTTTATATTTGTGCATATATCCAAACTTAAAAAGAATTTTTATACACCTATTGACATTTTTCGGATTATCAGTATAATATAATTAAGCTGTTAAACAGCAAATAAAACAACGTAAAGGAACGTGATAATATGACAATAACAGAAATGATAAACAAGTATCATAAACATTCAGCAACAGACAACTATATAATAGTTGCTGAAAGTAAAAAAGAAAAAGTTGTTAAGTTTGCAATATATCACATGAATGACTTAATAAACTTTAATTGCTTTACAACAACAACTTCAAGTAAAGGTGAAAATATGTTGCGTTTACTTGTTTCAACAGAATTAAAAAAATCAATCCTTGCAACCGGTGAAACATTAACAACATATGAAGAAAAAGAACAGATAAAAGAACAATTAAAACTTAATAACGGTGAAACAAGTGAATATCTTGTTACAACATACTTTAATAAAGTTTATAAGCGTGATAACATACCGTTCTATAAAAAAGGTGATATAAACATAAACGGTATTGAATATCAAATCAAATCACATAAAGCAATGTTTGCAACCGAAAAACAGTTAAATACATTAGATAGAACAGTGTAAAAAACACTGTTCTATCTACCAAAATTAAAATGAAAGTGAGTTGTTTTATATGACAAATACAAATATTAATTATAGTGAGATAATCGCAAACAACATTATTAAAATAGCAAGTTTTTGCGATATAGTAAAGGAAAACAAAACAATAAAAATAGTTGTCAATGACTACATAAAAAAGGGCTTTACACTGTATAAAAATCCAAACTATACAAGAGTTGAAAAGAAGTTAATCAATGACTTTTTAAACACTATTGAAAAGTACAGTACAAAAGAAGTTTATACAAGTACATTCTTTTATCAGTTTGGTGAATATGTTATATGTGTTACTTTTAAATCATTAAAGCGATAATTTAAAGGCGGTTTAAACCGCCTTTATTTTATACCCGTATCACTTCAATGCTTTAAAGGGGTAAAAACAAAACAGTCATATCTTTTAACAAAGTGGGGGGGTGGTTTTCTACAAAAAAGGGGAAGCGTTTTGAGAATGGGGTACCCCTGGCAACAAATTTTCAAGGAGTAATTTTTTGAGCCGGGAGCTCCACCCCTACCTGAAAACTTGACTTTTGAGTCCGAATTTGTTATACTATTTATAGAAGGGGATTGAAAACCCTATAAATTTGACGGAGGGACGAACTAAATGCCAAAGTTTACTTTAAATTTCGACATTCCTACATCACAGGAACGTATGGAGGCCATTAAGGATATTGATTTAAGTTCTCTCAACGCCTCAGAATTAGAAACAGTTAGTAATTATGTGCTTTATGGTAAAGATGCAGACGGAAAATCAGTCGTTGATAGAAAGGAAGTCCAGATTAAGAGAAAGTTTAATTCATATGAAAAGGATAGATTTGTTTCTTTAGATGAGATGATGGAGAGCCCCACATTTGACGAATCAACGCTTCAAAAAAACAAAACCCAATACAAGAAGATTAAACCATCAATTGATAAAGAGAAAGCTCAAAATGTGCCCGGAATGAAGGAACTGTGGGCTTCCATAGATGCTATGGCGGCACAGCTCCAGGCACTAAAAGATAAACCAAACCAGACTCCAGAAGACCGCAAGAAAATTTATTATATGAACCACCACCTCATTACGCTACGTAAACAGCAGTACTACCTAATGGATAGCGTATATCCGACTATTCTTGGACAGAAGAATAAAGCCGAATACCACCCCTACCCTACAGAATACCAGATGAACTATCCGATTTTGCCTCGCGGCACAATGCTGGAGAAAGACGACAAATTTTTCAAATTTCCACGACTCAGCAAAGGATTGGACCTCGAAAAGCCCCACATTTACACTGAGGACGAAGTCGAACAAATGAAGTCTGAGGGAAAGCCATTTTTTGATTTTCGCAATACCGACCACCTTTACCAATTGATTCAGCACTATGCGGAAATTCAGGCTTTCGTTGAGTTTATGCCAGACTCTCCGCTTCATAATCTTTTGTGGACGCTTGATTTTTATATAGAGAAGGCAAACTTAAGCGAGCAGCAAGCGCTTATAATTAGGGATAAAAAACAGAGATGTCCGAATAAGGAAATAGCAAAGCACTTGATGGATGAGTTAGGGATTTACCATCAGGAGAACTATATTTCTACGATTTGGAACAAAACGATTATTTTAATAGCTGAAGCCGTTGAGCTTAACTATGATGAATTTTTATGTAAGGATTATAATAAAGCTTGGAAGACTTGCTCACGTTGTAAAATGGAGTTATTACGTGACCCAAGGAATTTCGTTAAGAAAGCTAAAGCATCGGACGGCTTAACTGGACGTTGCAAGAAATGTGACCGTGAATTAAGACAGATGAATAAATGATTATGGTGTGCCGCCACACCAAATTTGGAGGACTTTTAATGAGTGAGAAATTAGATAGATATTCAACTAAGTTACTGGAGCACATGAGAAATTTCCAGTTAACAGATATGATTGCTATAGGTAATATAGTAGGTGCGGAAGAAAAAGAAGATTTCGACGATTTCTTAACCGACGTGATTATTAAGTTCCAAGAGCTGCCGAGAAACAAAAGAAAGGAACTTATTAAACTTGCAAAGCAGGTTAGTAAGGCTAACGATGAAATGACTGCTGACCCAAACTTTACACCAATTGCTCCAGAAGAGTTGGCAAAGCAAATGGTTGAGACTTGTCATAAAGCAGAAGAAATAAAGGTTGACCGTTCTAAGTTTATGTGTATGGTTAAGGACCATACCCCGGGGGATTCTGAGTAATAAATTCGAATAAGGTACCCTATAACTATAATAGGGTATCTTATTTTGCTGTACTTTTTACGATGTGCCGCGACTCAGAATTAAGGAGGTGTTAGAATGGCAATGAAGAAATGTCAACGTTGCGGAGAGGAAAAGAATACCGCAGCGTATATTGCTGTTAATTCTATAGTACATGGCGGAAGTTTACCTATATGCCGCCAATGCTTGGCAAATCAAATTAGCCGAGCTTATAAAGAGGAAAATTCTTGGAATGTTGTGGACAAGATTTGTCAATGGGCTGACGTACCTTTTATTCCTGAGTATTGGGAAAAGATGTATGCAGGACATGGTCAGGACGCGATTGGCGCGTATATTTCTACATTCCGCGGACAACCTTATGAAAGTTTAGATTGGAAAATGTATAATGATGCGTACTTGATTCTTCAAGATGAGCAAAGAGTAGAAGATGCTTTACCTCAGGTCCGTGCCGCCCAGCGAAAGAAATTGGAACAGAAGTGGGGCCGCAATTATGATGATGAAGAATTAGAGTATCTTGAGAATTTACATCAGGGCTTATTAAGCTCTCAAAATATAGTTGGTGCGCTAAATGAAGACCAGGCACTTAAGCTTTGTAAGATTTCTCTTATTATTGAACAAAAGATACGTGCCGATGAGGACTTCGATAAGACCTTAAAGGCATATGACCAATTGTCTAAGTTGGCTAACTTAACTCCAAAGGTAGTTAAAGACGCACATGAATTTAACTCATGGGGCGAAGTTATGGCTTACTTGGAAAAGAAAGGATTTGTATGTACATATTATGACGGGGCGGTACGAGATGAAGCTGACTTTACAGCTAAGGACATCAAGTATTGGTTACAGTCATTGTATGTAAATGAAACAGGTATCGCTGAAGAAATTGAGCAACGTATTGCAAACCTTAAACTCGCTGCTGAACTCACACATAGTAAATTTGATGAGAAGGAATTTAGAGATTATCTCCAGAATGAAGGTTTATCGAAGATTGATGATGATGAGTTTGAGCCTGAGCTGGGGTGATTTGAATGATTGATGAAAATGTTAAAGTTCGTGAAGTTAATGAAGAATCAAATGTTTTAAATCTTCCTATGCCGTCAGCGATGGTTAATACTATTCACTATGTTTGTGGAAAAGTTGCTACACAATATGTAAGAGATGGCATACCGCTCGATAAAGGTGCAGTTATTACTGAAAGACGTATAGATGCACATTTAGACCTCTATAAAAATTATGCAAGTCTCTGGATGGTTTATCCCGACCTTTTCTTGAGGCTTATTACCCCATTATCTTCTAAATTCCGCCTCAAGTTCTTTCAGGTTATATTTATCCGTGCATGTTTGAGATATGGCCGTGTATTGACCATAGCTCCCCGTGCCGCCGGTAAATCATTTATTTGTATCTTGGCGCTTTATTTGATTTGTATATTTAGACCTGGTTCACACGTATTCCAGTGTGCTCCTGGTAAAGCACAGGGTGCTAAGATTGCAAGTCAGAAGATTAGACAGTTATGGGATTTAATGCCGCTTTTGAAAGAAGAGATTGTTGGTGACGGTAACTTTGGTAATGACTATGTAAAGCTTACTTTTAGAAATGGTTCTGCATTGGACATCATGTCACCTTTGAACTCTACTCGTGGTAACCGTGCTACTGTTGGTATTCTCGATGAGTTCCGTCAAAATATGTCGAGAATATCTGAAAAAGTTGAATTTTTTATTAAAAAAACTCACTTATTATTAGAAAGATAAGCGGGGTGATATAATGATTGGATATATATATCAAATCATTAATAATGAAAACCAACAAAGGTATATCGGTAAAACGGTAGATGTTCAAAGAAGAAAGAGAGAACATTTTGAAAGTTTAAAACAAAATAAACATATTAATAAAAAATTACAAAATGCTTGGAATATATATGGTGAAGACGCTTTTAGTTTTACTTATCAAAAATATGACATTGAAAATGAAGATGAATTAAGTGATTTGGAAATTAATACTATTCGAGAATATGATTCCTATACTAATGGTTATAATTTAACTGCTGGCGGAGATGGTGGTAATACAAGAGGAACTCTTTCCTTTGAGAATTATTGTATTATTTATTTAGGCTGCCAATGGAAAGGACTAACAGAAAAGATAGGAAAAGTTTTTGGAATAGATTCATCAACTGTATCGTCCATATTGAGAGAAAAAGCATACCTTCCATATAAAGCGAATGCTGATAATTTATCATTGGAAAACAAAGAATATTATAAACGATTGTTTAAAGAAAAACTTGGTATTCCTAATGATAAAATTCCAGACGATAATAGAGTTCCAACTCATTTAACAGAAGATGATTATTTTTATTGTCTATGTATTGTTGCAACTCATGGTCGTGGTGTTGAAGCAGCGCTTGGAAAATATTTCGACAAACATAAATCATTTTTGTCGAATGGAATAAAAGGTAAAACTAAAGGAAAAGCCTATATAGCATTACAAAGATTTAGATTATTGTCTCAAGAAGAGGTAGAAAAGATTGGTAAGATAAAATTTGAAGAATGGAATATACAAGATTATTCTTCAATAAAAATATCATTTGCATATAATGGTAAATGGCGGAACTAAAATGGGTTAAACTGCGGGAACTTTCCTGAGAGCCAACACAGCTACAGCGTGACCGGAAACGATGAGCGCGAATGCGGCTAATGTAAAAGTAAGACCATAAAAATGTGTTGGATTGGAGAACCGAGGGTGCAAGCCCCTCAGACGCAACGAAATCTCCTTAACGGGTAATGCTGATGGAGAACGCTCAACGACTATAATCCCACTTTGATTGTATAGTCTACTCCCCTAATAAATATCGGGAAACCGAGGGTATCAAGGGACCATGATGCGAATGATATTAACGAAATTATCTTGCCGCTTTTGAATATTGACCGTCCAATGGCTAACCAAGATAAAAATCCATATGAACCACAACAGGTTCAGCTATGGATTACATCTGCTTCTGATAAGAATACGTTCTGCTACGACAAGACGATTGAGTTATTAGAGTCTGCAATTATTAATCCTGACCACGTATTCTGTTGGGGATTTGATTATAGAGTTCCTGTTTATACGGGACTATTGTCTCAGGACTTCTTGACTGAAATGAAGATGTCAAGTACCTTTACTGAGGCAGGTTTTGCGAAGGAGTATATGAGCCGATTCGTTGGTAGTTCTGAAGATGCTTGGTTCGATTACGAGAAATTGCTCGCTCATAGACGTATCGTAAATCCAGAAACACATGAAATCATTAGACAAGGCATTGAAAGTTTCTACATATTATCAGTGGATGTAGCGCGTCAAGGATGTCAAACTGCTTGTACAGTTTTAAAAGTATTCCCTGGCGGCGAACAGTATAAGTGCAATGTTGTTAATGTTTACGTCCTCGGTAAAACTGTTGATGAGAAAGTATTCGATAAACAGGTTATCGAGTTGAAACGTTTGATAAAACGTTTCAATCCTCGTGAGGTTGTAATAGATATTAACGGTCTTGGTGTTGGTTTTGCTGACTTTATGATTAGAGAAACTCTTGACCCAATTACAGGCGAGATTCTTCCTGCTTATGGTTTTATTCAAGACCATGATTATGGATATATAGATACTCAGCCACGTAATTGTGTAAAGATACTTTGTGGTGTTAAGGCGCAAGGTGAGTATAACAGTTATATGCATAACGCAGTATTCTCAAAGGTTTACTCAGGTTGTGTTAATTTCTTAATTTCTGAAAAGAAAGCGAGAGATAAGCTTAATGGTACAAAAGTTGGTAAGAAAATGACTCCAGAACAAAAAATTGCTCGTTTAATGCCACATGAAATGACATCTCAACTTATAAATGAGATGATTAATTTAAGAACTAAACCAACTGGTGTAAATAACCAAATTAAAGTTGAACTTATTAATCAGCGTATGACAAAGGATAAGTTCTCAGCACTTGAAATGGGAATTGCCCGTATGGTTGAAATAGAGAACGATGAGTTGGCGCATAGACGTAATAGAGGTCTTGGACCAAGAAAGCTTTCGTTCTTTAAAGTTGGAGGTGGAAGAAAATGACTTTGGATGACTTTACTCAAGAACAACTCGATGCTTATCGTAAAATAAAGCAAGAAAGAATTGATACCTTCAAAAGAGGTTTCAAAGATATGATTGCAGCTTCTGACGCGGCTTATGAAAGAATTAGTGGTAAGTATAGTAATAAGCGTGAAAGAATTTTTACGAAAGAAGAGATAAAGCGAATTGTTGAACAAGGTAATCCAATAGAACGTGCCGCCCTATCAGAATATTTCTTTGCTACTAATGGTTTATATAAACGTATTATTATCCACTATGCGTCATTCTTAGCTTATGCATGGATTTTAGTTCCATATATAAAGGATAAGAGAAAGCAGAATGAGATTAAAGATAAGAAAGTCGCAGCGACATATTATGACGCTGCTGACTTCTGTACTAACTTCCAAATCAGCCGTAAGTGTACTTTATTTGCAAAGGACATTTTCGTAAAGGGAGGATATTATGGCTTGATTATTGATAATGGTACAGATGTAGTAATACAGGATTTACCTTTTGACTTCTGCCGTAGTCGTTTTAAGAACGCTCAGGATGTTGACATAGTTGAGTTTAATATGGAGTTCTTTGATAAGATTAGAGATGATAGATTAAGAGAAGAAATCCTTAATACATATCCTCGTTTTATCAGAAAGGCATATAAATCTTATAAGTCAAATAATGGAGAAAAGTGGGTATTTATTCCTGCTGAGCAGGGCATTTATTTCTGCTTCTTTGAAGAGCGTCCGTTCTTCTTAGATTTAATTCCTTTACTTGATGATTTTGATGATTATAAAGAATTAGACAAGGAAAGAGCAATGCAGGCTTTAAAGCATATTCTTGTACAACAAATACCGATTGATGGCTCAAGACTGGTATTTGAACCTGATGAAGCTGAAGCAATGCATGAGGGTTCAGTTAATATGTTGGGTTACAATGAAGATACTGACGTTCTTACAACTTATGCTGATGTTGACTTGTTAGACATGGGGTCTACAGATGACGAAAAGACAGAAATTTCTGATGTTCAAGATTTGATTTATTCATCTGCCGGCCTATCAAAAGAATTATTCTTTGCTACAACAGAAGCAGGTTTGAAATATTCAATTAATAATGACTTAGCAATGGTTATGATACTTGGTCAAAGATTTGGACATTTCTTCTCTGCACTTCTTAATTATAAATATGAAAATAAGAAAGTTAAGTTTAAGTTAATAATTCTCCCATTAAGCTATTACAATGCTGATGATTATTTATCAATGGGTAAGGAACTCGCCGCATTTGGTTATGCATTTATTCCTCCTATTTTGGCAACTGGTATTGACCAAACAGACCTGGTTGCTCTTAAATCATTGGAGAATGACTTACTTGACCTTGATGAAGTTCTTAAACCTCTTCAATCTGCATATACTCAATCTGGTAAGGCACAAGGACAACCCGTTAGCGATGGAAAAGAGCCAGCTTCTAAGCCCGCGGCGTCAACACCTACTAAGAGCGAGCCTGCAAAGAAAGAGAGTGATAATAAAAAAGAGGAGGGCGATAGTAAATGAGCAAAGCATTGACTAATTTCGACTTCTCGGACGCACCATCTCAATTGGATGTAACACTTTACGGAAACATTGAGCAGGTTAATGATACAATATCTAAGTGTAGATGCCGAATTTTCTATAAAGGTATGAATAGAAACCGTACTTTTATATCAGAGGATTTTGCTAATCAGCTTATTGCTTCTTTACCATATACTCCAGTTAAGGGAATCTTTGATAAAGACTCCCTTGACTTCGAGGACCACGGAGAGAACAATACTGATGGACGCATTTATGGTATTGTGCCAGAAAGTACCAATTTTGCGTGGGAAGACCATACTGATGATGATGGAGTTACAAGAACTTATGCTTCATGTGATGTACTTCTTTTCACTGGTCTTTATCCTGAAGCTCACTTAATTCCTGAAAAACCTCAGTCAATGGAGATTTTCCGTAAGACATTGAAGGGAGAATGGAGACTAAGTGAAGAAGACAATAAGCCTTTCTATTACTTTATTTCTGGTCGCCTTGTTGGTTTACAGACTTTAGGCGACGATGTTGAACCTTGTTTTGAAGGCGCAGCATTTTACTCAAAAATGAGTGAAGATGAATTAGTAAAGATGATGGCTGCTTATGTCAGAAACTTTAGTAAGAAGAAGGAGGATAAGAAAATGGAAATGGATAAGTCACTTTTCAGATTATCTGATAATGAAAAGGCAGACGTATTGTTTGACCTTGTAAATCCTAACTTCAATGAAGAGGGCGGCTGGAAAATAGATGCTCTTATCGTTGATGTTTATGATGACTATGCTCTTTGCCGCGGCGCAAACGGTTTCTCAAGAGCATATTACACAAAGGACGGCGACAATGTAACTCTTGGTGATATAGTTTCTGTTAAGATTACTGATGTTACTGAAGCTGAGTTCACAGCTCTTGAAGCTATGAAGGCTGTAGGTAATGGTTCATTTGAGGCTGCTCAGACAGCTTATACAGAAGCTACAGAGAAGGTTACAACTCTTGAGACTGCTGCAACTGAGTTCGAAGCAGAAAAGGCTTCACTTAATGAAAAGATTACAGCACTTGAGACAGCTGCAACAGAGTTTGAGGCAACTAAGACAGCTCTTGAAACTTCAATCGCTGAGAAGGATACTGCTATTGCAGATTTCAACGCAAAGGTTGAGACTCTCGAGTCTGAAAAAGTTGAATTAAATAACACAATTAACGACATTAAAAATGAGAACACAGGTCTTTTAGAGTTCAAGAAGAACGTCGAAATGGACCAGAAGAAAGCTATCCTTACTAAGTACGAAGAGTACTTGACAGACGATGCAATCGCTTCATTTAACGCTGCTATTGAAGATACTTCAGTAGATGAGTTTAAGAAGAATGTTTGCACAGCTGCTGTTGAGAATGACCCTTCAATCTTCGCAAGTAGAAAACAAGAGCCAGATGCTTTCTATAAGGGAGAAAAGCCAGACGGTGGTAAGGGCACAGTAGCTATGAGCGGTGCTCTCGCATTATTAAGAAATTCTAAGAATGGAGGTAATAAATAATGGCACTTCATGAATTTGATTGTAAGGGCTTCGGCCAGATTGAGCCATCACAGGTTTCTTGGAACCGCGACGGTAGAGTAGAAGCTCAGTGCGAACTTGACCCAGCTAAGTTTGCTTCAAGTTTCCCAATTACCCCTGCTGAAGCTGGAGCTGGCAAGAAGATTGTTGCAGAGAATGGAGCTTTCTTAGTATGTGATAAGACTAAGAAGATTGCTACACTTCCTACAAAGGCTCTTTCAGATGCAGGTTGGGTTGCAGGTATTAATTACTCAACAGAAAAGATTTATAATCAGTTTACTCCAGGCCGCAGAAACTTCTGCATGGTTGCTGGCGAGTATCTCCCAAGAATAGGCTTCCCTGAGCCAGGTGAGAGAATTTGTATAAATGGCGTTGTAATTGACAATGCTTCAAGCTTCGTTCCAGTTGGTGCTACAGCAGATGATAAAGTTGATTCAAAGTATTTATATAATGCTATCAAGACTTCACTTGCTGGATACAATGCATCTCCTGCTACATACACAAAGGTTATTTATGCAGTTCTTCTTGATGATGCTGATTACACAAGTGAGACAGGTGCAGTTAACAAGGGTAAGCTTGTTATTACTGATAGAAAGGCACTTGTTGACAAGGCTATCTGCGGAGTTTACGCAGTTGTTACAGAAGCATACACAAACGCTGATACAACACTTAGCTTCAAGCTTAAGTTTGTAAATAAGCCAACATTGTCATAATGGAAGGAGGGGATAAAATGACTGATATTAAAGGTATGAAGGAATTAGTTGTTCACTCTTTCTATGGTACATCACCAGACCCAACAGAGTTCGCAGCTAAGGATGTTAAATCAACACTTAGTGAAAAGATTCACGAGCTTGCAGGTACATACGACCTTTACAGACGTAATAAGTATGACCTCTTCACAATTATGGAAGAAGCTTACACAGAAATTCTTCCTAAGCAGGTTGAGCAGTTCATCGGCACATTCGCAGATGTTAAGACTGTTCCACTCAATCAGAAGGCAGTATTCGTAGTTAATACAGGCCGTAGACGTGCTAAGCAGTTCATTACAGCTGTTGCTCTTAGCGGTGTTTATGAGAGCTTCAGACTTGATAAGAACACATTCGAGCTTGGCGGACGTGCAATCGGTGGTGCTGCTTACATTGACTTCGAGCGTTATCTTTGCGGCGACGAGGACATCGCTGAGTCAACAAACATTCTTCTTGAAGGTCTTACAGAAGCTGTTTATGGTGAAATCCAGAAGGCTCTTCTTGCAGCAGTAAAGGCTGACAACAGACCTGCTAAGAACAAGTACATCACAGCTGGTTTCGATGGTGACGCTATGGCTTCACTTATCGCAGTTGCTTCAACATACAGCACAAGCGGTTCAGCAGTTATTTATGCAACTCCTGAGTTCGTAGCTGCTATGGGTCCTGACCAGATTGGTATGCCTGTATTTGGTAATCCAAATCAGAGCGTTGGCACTGGTTACGGCGGATATGCTACACCTATTTACAATCCTACAAACATTGCTGAGATTGCTCAGTATGGTAGAATTAAGACATTCCGTGGAACACCTATCGTTGAGATTCCTCAGTCATATACAGACGAGACAAACGAGACAACAATCTTCAACCCATCAACAGCTTACATCTTCCCTGTTGGAGATACAAAGCCTGTTAAGGTTGTATTCGAAGGAAATACACAGCTTGATGATTGGCAGCACAGAGACCGTAGCTTCGAAATCGAAGTTTACCAGAGAGTCGGTGTTGCAATTCTTACAAACTACGATTGGTGTGTATATGTTAACACAACACTCGCAAATCCTGTAACATATCCTACAAAGTATGTTCTTGATACAACAGGACTTACACCAAACGCATAATTAATAGCTTAAAAAGCAAGGAAAACCATGAGAACGGTGAGTGAGTTCGACTCACTCGCCGTTTTTGAGTTAAAAGGAGGATTTATAATGGAAAGAATGGTAATGGTTAAAAACATGATTGAGTCACAGCTTAGTATACCTTTTGGTATGGTAAAATATCGTTGGTTAAAGAGAGGACAGGTAGTTCCAATGCCTTTTGAAGCTCTTCAGCAGCTTCTTTGGAATGAAGGCGTAAAACTTATGTTTACAAATGGTATGCTTTATATCGACTCAATGCAGGATAAGAAAGACCTTGGACTCGAATCAGCAGATGCTACAGAGCCAGAACTTTTAATCGCACTTAATGAACAGCAGATAGAAGAAATGCTCAAGACACTTCCTATTGATGTTTTCAAGAAGAAACTTAGCACACTTCCTGATGCACAGATTGATAATTTGATTGATTATGCAATCGAGAAGAATATTATTGATTATAATAAATGTGCAGTTCTTAAGGAAGTAACAGGAAGAGATATTATGGCAGCTATTCAGAGAAAAGCTGATATTGAAGCTGAAGAAAAACGTGAAAAAGAAAAGAGAATGTCCGAGGGAAGAAGAATATAACAAAAGGGTGATGTAAATGGTAACTTTACAACAGGTTTACGATGCTTTCTTAGCAAAAGTAACCGATGACGACTGGTCAGATACTGGAGTTACAGAAGAGGACTTGGAATGGATGGTCAAAGATTGGCGCGCCCTTTTACAGCAGGCTATACCATACTTTAAATTTCCAAAATGTAGCCTCCTAATTGACGATTACCTCGGTGTCTTTACAGACGAGCGTATGGGAGATGCAGAAGTTGCAATTCTCACAACCTATATGAAACAGCAATGGGTTAAGCGCACAATAGACACCTGGGAGAATATAAAGACCCAATATGATGAAAAGGACTTTTCCCAAGCCCATTTATTAAATCAGTTTATAAAACTGAAAGCACAAACTGCTGAGGAAGCAGAAAAACTGGAAGCGATTTATTATCGCTCTCCAAATCACCGTCCGTTTAATTATCAAAATTTGGCGGGCGGTAAAACAAGAAGAAGAAGAGGCCGTTAATGGCTGTAAATGAAGTGCAGGAAGCCTATAGAGAGAAGATGAAGAAAAAGCTCTATGGGCTTCTTCGCGAAAGAGAGAAAAATGGTGAATGGGAAAAGTTTTTAGATAGTATCTTAATTGAACTATCTGGTTATAGGGAAGAAAACAAGACAATTGACTATTATACTTTATATGCTAAATTATCTGCTTGCAGATATTTGTCATTTCAGTATTATAGAAAAACATTGTTTGAATGTATGAATTTGTTCGACAGGATTGATGTGGAATGAGTTACATGGATGAAGTATATTTCAAAAGATTAAATAAAGACGGTACTAATAGACAGGATAGAATTAAATCTCGTAAAGAGAAGGAGTTCGATAGACTGTTCTTAAGAGATACCGAATATTTAGTTAATCTTTATAGGATAAATGGAGAGGAGGTTTCAATCAGAGGTTCTTTACAGCCAAATAAATGGAATGAGAGCAATCTGATTGGAAATCTTTTAATATCTACAAGTGTTGCTCCATTCAAAACGGGCGACCTTTTAAATATAAAGCAACAGATTAAAGATAAGGTATTAGATAAGCTTTGGATTGTTATTTTTGTTGAAGAGAATTTAACAAAAGGCTATCAATTATTCAAATTGATTTGTTTAGATGAGGATTTGAATGTAATTGATGAATATGGTAACTCAATTTGCTCTAAACCTTGTAAATATATCAATGCTTCTCAATCCTTTATGCAGGATACAATAATAAGAAATGCTCACGAACTTGGCTATAGAGAACCATTTACAACACGAATTATAATCACCCAAGATGACGAGGACTTAAAGAAAGGAAGTTACTTCAACTTCAAAGACCGAGGATGGGAGATTGTTGGTAAGGATAATATTAGTATTCCTAACGTTGCTTACCTATACATTTCTGAGAGATTAGTACGTGAAGAAGAGCCTTTATCTTCAGAAGATATTCTTGTGGGAGACGATGAAAACTTCTTCTTAAACGGAGTGTGATATAATGGACTCTATGGTTAAATATGGACAAGAGACAGGAAAGAATCTTATTAAAATCGGTAAAAGACTTTTGGAAAATCAGGAACTTTTAATGTTGCTTGTAAATACAGACTTAGACCCACTTAATAAGACTAAACATCCAGAAACTATTAATGGTTATAAATTAATGAATAAAAATATCCTTTTTGTGCCGCTCCTCAAAGCAGATAGTCAAGATACATCTTCTAAGCTTGTTTTGTATGTAGACGGCGGCACCATTAATGGTTTAAATTCAGACAATGAGAATTTGTCTTTACTTATAAATGTGTATTGCCCGTATGTTGAATGGACAATTACTGGTGATAATTTAAGACCATTTGCGATTATGTCAGAAGTAAGAAAATCTTTACAGGATAGAAAGATAAACGGTTTAGGCGAATTAAAGTATCTCGGATTTGATATGTCAGGTTTGACTGAAGAAATGGGATGCTATAGTATGAGGTTTGCAATTAATGCTTTCAGCTAATGAAATGGAAATTATAAAACAACAAGCTTATTGCTGTAAACCGCATAATTATCGTAATATCTGTAAAGTTTATCCTTGGAAAGTTGAAGACATGGTCGAAATGGGAACTAACGTTTACTATAGTCGCCTTGATATGCTTTTGTCTACCGAGGCGACTATTGTTAAAGATATAAAAAAGAATACGGGAAAGGATGTTAGTATAGATAGTATTCATCCATTGGAATATCTATTACAAAGTGCTACCATAAACGATATGGTTTTTTTAGAACTTATGAACGCCTTTTCTACTTTTACAAAGGAAGAAGTATTATTACTTCCAAAAATCAATTCGGTTTTAATAGGTGGTAAGGCCGCAATGGCCGAGCGTCGTCTTATAACTGAGGATAATTTCCAAGATTTTCAGAACATACTGAGAATACAGAATTGTCTTGATGTTGCTGAGCCGCCGCCTGAAAATGAAACACCTACGCAGCGCAAAATGCGCCTACTTCATGAACAAGTAGCTGCTGTTAAAAAGAAACAATCTCAAAAGAATGGTGAAGGGCAAACATTCTCAGAATTGTTAGAAATAGCAGGCACTTTTGGAATTGATACAGAAAAATCTCTTTATGCTTTTCGTAAGCTTCTTCGTCGTCATCAAATGCGTGAAAAATGGGATAACGATTTGGAAATGCTATGTGCCGGCGCAGATGGTCAAAAGCTAAAAACAAAATACTGGGGCGAAAGTCCCGATGATTAAGGAGGTTAAAGAATGGCTAATCAGAACATTTTCGATAAATACGGTATTAAGGAAGTTATGGACGTAACTTTCTCACGTATCGAAAAGAAAGAAGAGACATTCGAGTCTCAGAGAACTATTTCAACAGGTTCTGTTTTAAAGGGTGCTCTTGAACTCCGCACTGTTTATCCTATGACTGGCGGCGTTGGTGATGAGGACGGCTTTAAGGCTTATGTATTTGCAGATGCTGATATACACGAAGGCGCAACATATGATTGTGCTAACCCAGCAGTTTCTCACGAGTATACATATGCAGAGCAGGTTGCTATGAAGTTTGCTAAGGCTCAGAACTTGATTACAAAGACTGGTACAAGATATGTATTTGAGAACGCTGATACAATGTTTGGCGATTTCGATTTCAACGATGCTTTTGCTTCAGGTCCTCGCTCAACTGATAAGGTTGTAGTTGTTGGTCTTGCAGGTAAGTTCGATGAAAATACATATGACCTTGCTGAAATAAGAGAGGAAATCAGTAATCTCGCAGGTTCATATCAGGCTAAGGCTTATGATGTAACTTACGTTGATTATGCTGAACTCGTAGTTGAAGATGAAATGGGTTATTTCAATCCTGCTTTCTTAGGTGATGGATATGTAAGAACTCAGGGCGTTGGCTCAATCACATTCTTCAATGGCACAACACACAAGTATGCAGACCTTTATCCTAACTTTGACTCAGCTCTTAAGAACGCAGTAATGTGGGGCGACGGTGTTCACTACAGCATTAACGATGCTATAGAGGCTCTTCGTCAGCAGAAGCTTGTTCTTGACTCAACTGCTACAACAACATCAACTGGTATTACAGGCGTAACTGGTGGTTATAAGGTTCAGTCTGGTAAGCTTCCAGCACCTGGTGCAGAGGACGTTGATACAGCTGCAGCACTTTATGAGTATGAGCAGAGCGGCGTAGACATCGAGATTGATGGTGAAGCTGTTAAGAGCAACTACACATTAGAAAAGGTTCTTGATGCACTTACAGCAATCAATGCTACAACATCTGGTGCAGTTGAAGTTAATTATCCAGCAAATGACGAGTCAAATAGAGCTATCTATGTTGGTATCGGTGGAAACATGGATATCGCACAGGGTTCATACATTTACTTACTTCACAACAAGAACGCAGCTAAGATTGCTCTTGATGCTGATGGTATCTTCAAGTTCAACGACAAGAAGGGCAACACACTTTACTACCAGGACAAGATTTTCAAGGGCGTTGAGTGGCTTGCACTTGTAATTGTTGGTACAAACGGATATATCTTCGTTGCTGACAGAGTTGGCGTTACTAATGCAGTTCGTACAGCTTGGATGATTAACGAGGGTGGCTATGTAACAGATAACAACGCAAGAAGACTTGTTAGCGCTGGTCTTATCCACACAACAGACATCACAGTAAACGATGAGACATTCGAAGCTACTTGCACAGTTGGTGGACTTGCTACACACAAGACTCTTAAGACTGTTGACCGTTATATTCCAGTTCTTTATCTTGATACACTTAAGGTTTCTACAATCGAGCAGACAGCTGATGTAAGCTACGCTCAGGGTGGTCAGGGTAATGCACGTCTTATGGCTTGGGACTTCAATAAGGAAATCACACTTACACTTCAGGATGCTTTAATTAGTCCTGCTTCAATCGCACTTCTTTTCGGTAGCTATGAAGGAAATGATTTCCGTAAGGGAGTTAAGAAGACAACTAAGATAGACACAACTCAGAAGTTCCCTGCTGGTAAGAACTTTATCGTTCCTGCTGGTAACTCAAGAGGTATTCCTACTGAGGCTGAGTTCGTTGCTACTACTGTATATCTTGACCCAGCAACAATGGAGCCATACGCAGATGGTACTCCAATCGCTGAGGATGAAATAATCCTTAAGTGGACTCGTTCAATTGCTTACGAGGGTGCAAGCCTTGGTAATACAATTGAGGTTTCAGCTGATACATTCCCAGGAACATACCGTGTAACTGGTGATACATACATGAGACCTGAAGACGGTACACCTGATAAAAAGCTTATGTTCATTGCTCCAAAGGCTAAGATTTCTGCTAACCAGTCAATCTCACTTGAGGCTGATGGTGACCCAGCAGTATTCGATATGAACCTTGACCTTCTCCGTCCAGCAGATGGTAAGATGCTTAAGTTCGTTCAGTACGAGGTAATCGAGAATACTGAGCAGGGCGATGGCTCTAAGATGGTTAAGGGTACTGAGAACCTTGACCTTGTTGAAGACGCTGAGCTCTTCAAGGTTAAGAACGTAGGTAACCTTGATGAAGCTTTCATCGGTGCTGACGAGTATTAATAAAATATTAGTAAGCTGAGAGATTGGCTATTGAATTAAATAGTTCAATAGCCAATTCTTTTTAGGTTTATGAAAGCGAGGTGAGTATGTGTGAATATATTCGAACAATATGGTATTAGAGATGTTGCAGACGTAACATTGTATAGTATCCATAAGAAAAAGGATGGTAGTGGAGAAGTCTACTACGTGCCTGCGCTTCATTTTGATACATTAAAAGTTTCAACTTCAGATTTGACTGCCGACGGCGCTTGGGCCGAAGGCGGTAAAGGAAATGACCGCTTTATTAAGTGGGACCATTCACGACGTATTAACGTAAATTTGGAAGATGCTTTATGTACCCCTGCATCACTTGGTTTATGCTGGGGCGGTGTTCTAAGCGCTGATTGGAAGGACGGGCAGATTTCATACAATGCTGATGTATGTCACTGTAATAATCCCGTAAAGAGACTTACAAGGTTCGAGAAAAACATCTATCCTCATGCTAATAGACATACTGAGACAATTTCTTCTATGTTGCCTAAGATGTCTTCAGACCCAATAGATGACGGTTTACGAATTTTAGAGCGCTCTTCAGTTGTTGATGGAACACTCATTCAAGGACACGGTACTGTTATGGGACATTCATACGGTTGGCGTATGGCAATTGAATCTACAGTAAAATCTATCGCAGTAGTTCCTGATAGATTTTTTGATATAAAGGGAAGAAGCTATCCAATCGACCAGAACCGTAAGGTTAGCGTTACAAGCTTACCTACTTATGTTAATTATAAGGATGCGGTTGTTTATAAGATTAATAGCAATAATCCTGTGCCGCCCCGCGCAAGAATTATCTTTGATGATGCTATGGAAGGCGGCTTAACTCAGATGCCACCAATATCTGAGAATATAGTAACTCCTAATGAGGAAGAAAATGTTATTGTTGATTATGCTCAGAATAGAACTGTTACAAGTTTGGTTAAGCCAGACGGCACAGGTGAGGGTATAATTAATGATACTCTCGGTGGATACCTTAAGGTAGTAGAACAGAGAGAACCTTGCGAGGGAGATTACTTAGCAATTATAGTTGATAATAATGATGAATATTATGCCTTAATTGGAATAGATAGTGAAATAGCTGAACCAAATAATATGAATGTGGCTTATTCTGATGATAGAGCAATAGTTTGGTATAAACCAAAAACTCCTATTATTGTTAGCCAGTTTAAAGGTATTGATATGTGGTTACGTTTTGATAGTATCAATGCTATGATTTACTATTTGATTACAAAATATAATGAAGATATTTGCAGTATTATTCCAGTTGAAATCTTCGCCAATGAAAATGACCCAGACTGGGGCGATGGTGACGGAGACTGGGCTGTCAATAAACAAATTACACAAGTTATGGATAAACAGAGTGAAGAGAGTAAGAGAATGGAAGGAAAACTTTGGGCATATGTTGACCCAAGAACATATCGTCCTTATCAGGATGATTATTGGTTCCACCAAGGTGAGCCTTACTACATTGCTTCATTCACAATGTCATCAAAGGGTAAGAGACTTAAGGCTAATAAAATTACTGTTAAAAGTGGTCAGTGGCCTGGAATGTATATGCTTGTTGGAGAAAGTTACATACGTCCGCTCGACGGCACATCAGATGAGCATTTACAGATTAAGTTCCCTCTTTGTAAAGTAAATTGTGAGCAAAGTTTAGAATTAACCGCCGATGGAGACCCTGTTGTATTTAATTTACAATTGGAAGTTGCCACACCAAAAGGCGGCGATATAATGGAAATAACCGCTTATGAAACTGCAAACCGTTTGGTTAGAGGAGAGGATGGCTGCTATTATGAAGCAGATGGCTCAACAGAAGTTTTGAGTGAGTAATAAGGAGGCGAGATATGTGGCTAATATATTTGAGCAATTTGGTATACAAGAAATTGTTGACGCTACTCTTTATGCTATTGCGCTTGATAAGTACGACAACGAAATCTATATACCAGTATTATATTTGAACACATTGAAACTCTCTACATTAAGTCAAAATGCTTCTCAGTCTTCAGCGAAAGGCGGACATGGAAACCCTGATTTGATTACTTGGGATTTTGGCAAGGAGATTGATTTAAAGATGCAAGATGCTTTATTCACTCCTGCCAGCCAAAGTATGATGTGGGGTGGAAAGTTCGGTATCAAGAAGCCTAAGATACAAGGTTTATGGAATCCATTAGTTTATCCAAAGGATAGATATGGTAGAACAAGATACCTTGAGAAGCACGTTCTTGCTTATGTAGATAGTGACGGTGAAAATCCTGCGGGATTTTATGAGTTACTCGATGGACAAAAAGTTTCCGAAGAGCCAATTATCGCTTGCGAAAAGTTGGATACAGAAACTTATGTAGGTGCTATTAGATTTAATGATGACCCTACTGCATATGGTGAAATTGAGGACCAGAACTATGACCTTCTCGCCGCCGTAGATGAACAGGATGTAGCTCCTGCCTCTACTCAAGGAAACGGAGGAAGATTAACAAACATTAAGCTTACTAACGTTCAGAGATATGTTTATACTGATGCAGATTCAGATACATCATTTATCTTTGCAATTCTTGATGATATTACTGCTCAGGCTTATAAGTCTATTTGTGAAACTGTTATGAAAGCGGCTGCTAACCCAAACTGGGCAACAGAAAATCATATTGTTATTACAGGTACATTAAGTGAGGTAGCTCTTCCTGCTACACGTTCAGTTAATTATTGTAATGCACATAAGGGCGATATTGCAGTTTTCAGTAAGGCAAATTTCTTAATGGAAAATCCATCTACTGAACTTGAACAGATAATTTCTGAGGAAATTATGGGTAAGTTCAAAGATTATATACCTTTTATTTGTCCTTGTGATGGACAGATTAAATATGCTACTTATATTCCTGTTGAAGCAGAATTTAAGTATGAAGATATTGAAGAGTTCGCAACTGGTTATCGTTGTCCAAAGGGCTATGAGACAGGTGAAAGAGAGAGTAGCGAAAGCGAGACTGCTGCACTTGTTAAGAGTTACTATTGGGGCATAACTGATAATGCATTGGCTACAAAGCTTGAAGAACTTTATGACCTTAATCCACAGAAGTATCGTGGCCGCCCAGAGAGAGCTGAAATTGCTTGTGAAACATATGGAGATTTTGATTTCACATTATTTGATATGCAAGTAATGAAAGGTACTAAAGATGGCGATACAATTACAATTGATGAAACACTTAGTGACGATGCGGATAAGTTCTGTATCTACACTCCTGTTGACCGTTGTGACGGTATTTATGGTGATAATACTGTAGGATGCGGTTCAGACGTTCATGCATATGGTTACGAATGGAAGAGAATGGATATGAAGATGATGTCATTTGAAGGCGACCAAGATTTGTACTATATGGAAAATGCTAACTTAAGATTTAGAGTTCCTCGTAATAGTACACAAAAGGAAATCTCAATTGCAAGAGATGGCTTCTATGAGACAGAATATAACCAAGAGACAATTACTTGGGATAAGGTCGGAGAAGAAGAAATTAATTCAATCATCACTCTTGACCGTCAGTTTACTGAAAGACAGAGTTATGGTTACTTCGTAAATCCTTATGATTCTTCAGTTCAGTTCTTTATTAATATTCATTTGACCTTGCCGCTCGCTAATGACCAGAACTCATTAGAGCGTACTATAAGAGTGCCACTTGGTACATTCTATATTGTTTCTGATTGGAACTATGATGGTGTTAGTGCTTATGAAATCGCTCATCCCATCGAAAGCGGAATTGAGCACGTTCACATGATAGAGGTTATGAAAGAATATAAAGCAACAGCTACATTTGCCATAGATGCTAACAAAAATTTAGCAATGGGCAATTATAGATATGTTCATGCTTATGACGAGTGTCCTCTAACGGTCTTTATAGACCCTAAAACAATGAAACCTTACGAAGCAAATAGCGGAAGTTTTGTTCGTGAGAATGGAGATGTTATTACAGGTAACTTCCGTATAATTAAGCAAAATGAAATGTATTATAAATGGACTCGCTCAATTGCACCACCTTTTACTTCATTAGGTCAGAGAATTATCGTTGATGCAGAGCACTTCCCAGGCACATTCAGAATAGTAGGTGAAACTCATATCAGACCTCGCGACGGTGGTAAAGATGACTGTTACCAGATTGAGCTTCCACTTGCTAAACTTTCACCTGAAACTTCGCTTGAACTTGTTGCAGATAGTGGGCCAGCAACATTCGACATGAACTTTAAGGTTCTACGTCGTGATGATGGCGTAATGGTTAAACTTACAAGATACCGCATGGATTGTGTAACTTATGACGGACATCCAAGTGGTAGCGAGCAGGTTGTTCCATTATATCCTATTTCTGATTCTACATTCGATACAATCGTTAAATCTGAAGCATTTGCTGCATTAAGAGTCGTAAGTCCAGACCCTACAGAAATTAGACAAATGAGTACAGAACATGATATAGCAATTGAAGATATTCAGGCTGTATTGGATACTACAAAGTCCGTAACGGAAAAGAAATACAACACTTATACTCTACAAGTTGTGGAAGAGAACTATGCAGAGGCACTCAATACTGAACCATTAAATGATGAAGATATTGAAGTTGTTATTGCAAATATGGATGAGGAGGTGGGTGAATGAATATATTCAGACGGTTTGGTATAAGAGATGTAATGAATGTTACATTTTATAGTATCAATAAGATTGGAGATGAGGAGTTCTACACACCTGTCCTTGTTCTTGATACTTTGAAAGTTAGCTCTCTTGAAAAGGATGCCGATAAAGTTGTTGCTAAGGGCGGCAAGGGTAATAAAAAGCTTTTAGCATGGAACTTTGGTAAGGATTTGAAATTAACACTTAAAGATGCTTTGTTTAGCCCCGCTTCAATGAGTTTGATTTGGGGCGGCAAGCTCAACTCAACTTTAACTGATTATACGTCAGCAGTTGTTAAAACAAGTATCGCTAATAAATATGGTATGCTTAATTACTCTATAAAAGCTTATCCTTCACCAGCTTTGAATGATGACGAGTGGGAATTAATTTTCCGTGCCGCCACAGAGCTTGAGGTTCCTTCTGGAGCTAAAAATGCAAACAACACAGTCTACTGGGTAGAAAATTACGCAGGAGATACAGAATACATTGAAGAAAATCGTGTTATGTTAAGAAAGAGATATTTCCACAGAACATGGGTTTCTGAATACTTGCAAGACCAAAAGTCTACTACACATCCATTTAGTGAAGCTGATTATAATTCAGTTAAAAGCTTTACAAAAGCTGAGAATCAAGAAGAGTGGTTCTTAAGTCAGCCTGCTTTACCTGAGATAATTATTTCAAAGGTA
>Ga0265298_10000840_pt1 | contig 45574 bp, 41 predicted proteins | sample AusTroGonzalo_MG_3_FD_193486 | JGI IMG/M metagenome (GOLD analysis project Ga0265298, IMG submission 193486) | Bovine rumen microbial communities from tropical cattle in Woodstock, Queensland, Australia - Gonzalo_01 | ecosystem: Host-associated > Mammals > Digestive system > Stomach > Rumen ...
CCGAGATGCCTCGGCTGCTCCTCATGGGGTATTAATTCGGATTTCTCCGGGCTATCCCCCGGCAGCGGGTGGGTTGCATACGCGTTACGCACCCGTGCGCCACTCTCATGTCCCCGAAGGGACATTTACCGTTCGACTTGCATGTATTAGGCCTGCCGCTAGCGTTCATCCTGAGCCAGGATCAAACTCTTCATTGTATATTGTTGTACTTAATGCTTTATTCTGTTGTCCTGGCGGATTCACCTGTTATTTAGTCTCTATAGGAATTTGTAGGTTCCTTACCTTTCAGACTATGCTATTATTGGCTCATTGCTTTCAAAGAACTTGCAACCTCCATCCCTGTCGATTGCGGATGCAAAAGTACACACTTTTTCTTTCCGCGCAACACTTTTTGAAAAAAATTTTCAATTATTTTTTTATGGGCTGATTATCAACGCTTTGGAACTCAAAATTTTTCCAAAAAGGCGTCAAAAAGTCTCGAAGCCTGTCCCTTCCAGGGCCTTTTTGACGCCTTTCCTGCAAAATTTTTACGCCAAATGGATGCGAAAAGGGGGAAAAGTCATTAATTTTTGAAAGTTTTATTCCTTCACGACTCGTCCCGAGTACTCCCTGCCGTCTGACATCGTCACCTTTATTATATATAGGCCGGGGGCAAGGATCATTTCTTAACCCATTTCCCCATTTCAGCTTCTTTGCCGTCTGAGACCACCTTCCAGATGTATGTTCCAGAGGGCCAGCGTTCGGTGTCTAAAGTGGTTATTATATCTGTAATCTCTTGATCACATATGAATTTCCCGTTTATGTCATACACAACTACATGGGCGTTTTGCATTGCTGTGCGGATATGAAGCTCGTTGTTTCCAGGATTTGGATAGGCGAGAGCCATTTTCAGCCCGTTTTCGTGGGCCTCCTCGATGCCGTCGAACGACTCGGGAGGAAATTTTTTCACCACGCTGTGAAATGCGCGCGGATTGTTGTCGTACGGGTTTTCAACATAGTTTCTGAAGTTTCCGGCTATTATACAACCGCCGTCTCTGGTGGCTCTCAATGCGTTTATCCACAAAGCGGTGCTGTCAACTCCCATATCATAATACATTTCATATTCTGTATTCAAATTGCGGTCAAGCATTCGCAATGTAAAGTATTGGTATTTTGGTGAAAAATACGACCACGCGATAAATGCATCAAGGGTCGCGCCCATAAATATTCTGTTTTCATCAACCCAGTCGATGCTGCGACCTGCTGGAACACCTGTCATATTATAAGAAGTACAAGGGACAGCACCTGCGAACGTCATGCTGTCAATCATTTTTGCCTTATCATTTAATTCGAGACATACAGCCGCATAGTAATTTGATTGTTGTACAGTAGGTATGCGTGCCCCAGCTCCAAGAATGGTTGTTTTGTTTGTAGTTCTTTTGAAAGTGATGCCAGCTGTAGAACTAATCTCGTCTCTAAGATAATATGTGTAAAAACCGGTTCCATCAGAATTCGGAAGCATGTTTTCCTCAATAAAACTGAATTCATCATCGAATATATGAGCATAAAAGCCTCTTTTTTCGCCCGCCACACTCCAATCTGAGCCTGTATAGTAAATATACTTGTTTTCTTCACTGTCATATAACAGATGGTTTTTGTGTTTCTTGTTATTGCATCTGTTGTGCTCGTAGAAACCGGCCTTGTTAACGTTCAAGTCATAATCTGTTTTTAAGAAAAATGTTGAATCATTGCCGTGTTCCCATAAATGCTTGGGATGTTCGCCGATATATTTCTCATAGCTTATTACGAACCCCTCTCCGTCGTCGTCCATCACTGTGCCCAAAACAATTTTGGGATCCTTGCAACCACTTACATGTTGTCCCCACAAATTCTTCCAATCTACGGTGTCCAAACAAATCGACATCTCCCTGGAATATTCTATTTCAAAATCATCATCCAGTTTTTTCATCGTTATTTTGGCATCGAAAGTGCCAGAGACGTAGTTTGTGTTTATGGTGTCAAATATCGGATTATAAGCTATAAACAGATAATATCCTCCGTTTTTATTGACCAACAGACGGGGGCCTTCGTCATTCGTCATAATATATCCCGGTAATTGTAATTCATTGACGAACAGTTTTTCTTTTATCAAATCTCCGGTCGGAGAAAATTGATGGATACAATAACAGGCAGTATCTTTAGTCAGATCACGTCCATTTAAAATAAAGTCACCATTGTCAAGCTCCATGATTTCTTGAAAAAGAGCACATGGTGTCTCATTTTTAATTGAATCAAAAACATATTCGAACTCATATTGCGCAAAAGCCTTGCCGTTACCCCCAAACAACAAGATTAAGACCACCAATGATACGACTCTTTTCATATTTCATTGTTTAAAATAAAAATCTTCAATTTTATTGACAATTATTGCCGGTTGAACTATCATACAACACTGTATATCATAATCAAAAAGACCAAGAATGCCTTTCACAAAGCAAGTGTCAGTGTGACTTGAATTATTTAACAAAAAATGAAGAGAGTCTATTTCGCTGCCATGCAAATTAAAAAGAATTTGAAGATTATCAGCACATCCGCCAATTTTTCGCTCACAAGAGTATAATAGAGTTACTGCAATTAAAAAAGTTATAAACAATTTTGCTTTCATTTGTTATCTGCTTTTAATTTTTTAAAACTAAACTCCAAACCTATTTTTAGACCTAAAGTAACTACGTTGTATGGAAAATGCCAACGAAAATGTGGATTGTTATCACCTTCATTTCTAACTTTAAATTCTGCGAATGGCGACACAAAAACATCCAACTGTTCGAATAATTGCCTGTAATAATAAAGGCCGAACAGCAAAGATATGCCGGATCTGGTATCAGGTTGATCTGTTTTAAGGATGTTATCAGTCACCGAAACAGTTCCATTATTTTTTTCGTATGTGTTTGTATTCATAAATTCGATAATATGGTCAAAAGATATACCAGCTAAGATGTCAAAACGGTTTGATTTTTTTGAATAAATATTATAACCAATAACTATCGGAACATTCAGATATTTGATATCATACAGCTCGCTACTGATTCTGTTCATCTGTGTCACATTATACTTATTGGAATATTTTTGTGCAACATAACTCACACCCGAACCGATTTTCAACTTGTTTATATTGAGAAACAACAGCGATGACAGCCCGTAATTGAAATAAAAGTCGTTGCTTTTTATGAGTGGATAATAGTCATATTCGACTCCACATTGCAATGACAAGTATTCATTTTGTTGAGAATGAGCCTGTAATGCGACAAGCGCAAATAATGTACATATTATCAATTTTTTCATGGTTATAATTATTTAAGTTTTAAATGGAGTTAATATCAGCGCAAAAATAATAATATTTTATTATCCCAAGAAAAAAAATGACGGGAAAATTATAAATCCTTTTTTAAGAATCAAAAAATATAAACAAAAAAGAGACGTTTCGGAAACGTCTCTACAAATTTTTGAAAACTTGGTCGGAGTGGCCCGACTCGAACGGGCGACCGCTTGCACCCCATGCAAGAATGCTAGCCAACTGCACCACACCCCGAATGCTTTCGCGCCGCAAAAATACAAAAACTTTTTATACATTGTCGATTTTTTTATAAGATTTCTCGACTCCACTTCGTTTCGCTCGAAATGACATGAAAATAAAATTAATTTAAACATTTTTAATGTCCTTCGCAGAAAAACGACCTACCACAGGGTACTGTGAGTTTTTCGAGAAGGGCATTAAAAATGTCAATAAAAACTCCATACATAGTTTATTTTTTTGAGATTTCTCCACTTCGGTCGAAATGACGTCAAAAAAAATACTATCTTTGCAAAAAATTTAAAACAACACCTTTATTAATATGGAACACATTCAATGCCTTATCCTTGGCTCAGGCCCTGCGGGATACACCACCGCGATTTACACAGGCCGCGCCGATATAAAAACCGTTATCTATGAGGGCCCTCTCACAGGAGGCCAGCTCATGCAAACCACTGAAATAGAGAACTTCCCGGGCTATCCCGAGGGAGTGCAAGGCGGCCAGATGATGGACGAGATACGCCGTCAGGCCGAGCGTTTCGGCACTGAGTTCCGCATGGGCTCGATAATCGAAGTCGACGCAAGCAAACGTCCTTTCCACTGCAAATCAGACTTCGGCGACGAGCTCCTTGCTGACACCATCGTTGTCGCAACAGGCGCCTCAGCACGTTATCTCGGACTTCCTACCGAGGAACAGTTCAAGGGCGGCGGCGTGTCGGCATGTGCCACATGCGACGGCTACTTCTACCGCGGCAAAGACGTGGCAGTGGTGGGCGGCGGCGACACAGCATGCGAAGACGCCACATATCTCGCCAACTTATGTAATAAGGTGTATCTCATCGTGCGCCGCGACGTGCTGCGCGCCTCGAAAGCCATGCAACACCGCGTGATGAACACCCCAAACATCGAGATCCTCTGGAACACCAACACCAAAGAGCTGTTTGGCGAGGTGAAAGGCTTCATGAGCTCGCTGCAAGGCGCCATAGTGGTCAACAACAAGACCGGCGAGGAACGCACCCTCAACGTCGAAGGATTCTTCGAGGCTATCGGCCACATCCCGAATACCGACGTGTTTAAAGGCATCCTCGACATGGACGAGACAGGCTACATCATCACCAAGCCGAAGTCGACAGCCACCAACGTGGAAGGCATCTTCGCCGCCGGCGACTGTCAGGACAAGACCTACCGCCAAGCTATCGTAGCAGCAGGCACAGGCGCAATGGCCGGAATCGAGGTCGAACGCTTTTTGATGGAGCATCGCTAATCCGTCATTTCGACTGAAACGTAATGAAATGGAGTGAAATGGAGAAATCTCCGCCAATTGAATAATTCCTTAACATTCAAATGACGGAGATTTCTCGACTTCACTTCGTTGCGCTCGAAATGACGTGTTGGATGTTTCAGCATAAAAAATTGCCATTTCAGGCAGAAAAAATTTTCATTATCGGATGCAATTTCATAATTTTGTGTCCGATAATGAATTTTTTATATGAAAACATTCCTTAAATCGATTTTCCTGATGGCAATGGCGCTATTCGCGACAGCAAAACCCGTTTTTGCACAGGAAAACGAGCAACATCAAAGCAAACACTACCAGTTTACGCTCGAAGACTGCATCCGCTTCGCATTCTCAAACAGCTACGACCGGCAGAGCATGGGCTCGTCGAATGTGCAGTCACTCAAGGTGAAAGACTGCGAATATATTGCGAAAAACGCAAAAAACATCACCATGGTGAGCCCCGTGGTGAACAGCGGCGGACAGGTCGTCAACGGCTCGAAAAACTGGTCGGGGACAGTGTACGGCGGCTCGACAGATTATCTCCAGATCAGAAAATACGACATCGCCACAGGCGTCAACTTCACTGACGACGACATCAAAAAATACGCCAAAGTCGACTTGATAATGTCGTTGCCATTCATTGTCAATGTGTTATGGATGGCCATCTCGTTTGTCTCATGCGCGGTGCTCGGTCTCATCGCAGGCTTCTTCCCTGCCCTGAAAGCCTCACGCACCGACCCGATAAATGCTTTGCGTTATGAATAAAAAAGTAGTACCTGAATATCTGACACTGAAAAAAATCGCCAAGTGGTCGCTCATCATCAGCGTGGGCTTCCATCTGATAATAGCATTGGCGTTTTTCTTCGGCAACACCTTGTTTTTCAACGAAGAAATAAAGGCTTTCCAGCATTACAACTTCAGTTTCTGGCGGTTTCTGATCTTCACGAGCCTGCATTTCATAATGGTTTTCATGATCCTGCTTTACAACCAGATTGTGATGATTCACCACATAAAAAACAGGTTTATTGAATTGACTCTCATGTTTTTAGGCTCGCTGATAATAGCTGGCGTGCTGAGTATCGGCTTCGTTTTCACGGTCGAAGCGATACGTCCGGGACCGTCAGACCCCGAGTATGTGTACAATGTGTTACGCGACAGCCTCATCCGCGACGTGACTTTTACTTTGGTCGTACTCCTTGTGGTTCAATTACTCAGGTCGCAGGATTACCAGAAAAAGATTGCTGTTGAGAACGAGACGTTGCGCAGCCAGAACATCCTGACACGTTTCGAGGCCTTGAAGAGCCAGCTCGACCCGCATTTCCTGTTCAACTCGCTGAACACCCTGCAGTCGCTCATCACCATCGACACTGAAAAAGCTGAAAACTATCTGCAGCAGCTGTCATCGGTGTTGCGTTATACCCTGCAAAACAAGGAGGTTTTGAGCCTTGATGACGAGCTGAAATGCGTGTACGCCTATTGCGAGATGATGCATGTGCGCTATGGCGAAAACCTGCAATTTGAATTTAAAATCGACGCTAAATATAACAATTACAGCGTTTTGCCGTTATCATTACAGTCGCTGATAGAGAACGCGGTGAAGCACAACGTCATCTCGTCGAAGCAGCCGCTGGTGGTGACTGTGGCGACGGGCGACGAATGCGTCATGGTGTCGAATCCGATACAGGCGAAGACCACGCCTGAGGAGAGCAACGGCATCGGACTGGCAAACCTGTCGGAGCGTTACCGGCTGAAATGGAACAAAGATGTAGAAATCACCAACGACGGAAGCACGTTCAGCGTGAAGCTGCCATTGGTTATAAATAATTGATTATGAAGGCTTTAATAATTGAAGACGAGGTCTTGGCGGCACAGTCGCTGCAGAAACTGGTATCGGAGGTGGCTCCCGAGACCGAGATCATCGGCATCTTGCAGTCGATAGAGGAGTGTGTGGCGTGGTTTGACGAAAACCCCATGCCCGACTTGGTTTTCATGGACATTCACCTCGCCGACGGCTCGTCGTTCGCCATCTTCGAGCAGGTGCAGATAACGTGCCCCATCATCTTCACCACCGCTTACGACGAATATGCGCTCAAAGCCTTCGAGGTGAGCAGCATCGACTATCTTTTGAAGCCCATCAACCGAAACGACCTGACACGCGCGATGAACAAATTCAAAGCGTTTGTTGGCGATAAATCATTTGATAATCAGGCAATTACAAACCTTTTGCAACAATTTGGCACAAGCAGGAAATACAAATCGTGTTTCCTAGTGCCGGAGCGCGACAAGCTGATACCATTAGCAACCGCCAACATCGCATATTTCTACATCGACACCAAGACCGTGAAGGCTGTCACTTTGGACGAGCGCACCTACTACATGAGCCAGACGCTGGACGACATCATGGTGCAGCTCAACCCCGACGACTTTTTCCGTGCCAACAGGCAGTTTATCGTCTCACGCAAGGCGATTAAGGATTTGACAATATGGTTCGGTAACAAATTGTCGCTCAATCTGTTAGTAAAAATTTCCGAAGAGATAATCATCAGCAAGGCTAAGGTCGCTGAGTTTAAGAATTGGTTCTCGAAATAGTCCTGTCATTTCGACTGAAGCGAAATGATATGGAGCGAAATGGAGAAATCCTCGTTTAACGAAAACATACAATTGTTAACGTTAGACAAGGATTCCTCGCTTCACTTCGTTACGCTCGAAATGATTATGGCGTGCTATTCTATTATCTCCAACTCATCGATGATATTATTCACCTTTCCGACTTTCTCGAGGCACCAGAGGAGGTAACGTGCATCCATGCAGATGGTGCGCTGAACCTTCTGTTCGAACATGATGTCGCCGCTCATGGCTTCCCAGTTGCCGTCGAAAGCGAGACCGATGAGTTCGCCTTCGCCATTGATGACTGGACTTCCCGAGTTGCCGCCAGTGATATCGTTGGTGGTGATGAAGTTCACCACGAGGTCGCCGTTCTCGTCGGCGTAACGGCCATAGTCGCGGGCTTCGGCGAGGTCGCGAACATCCTGAGGGATGTCGAACTCCCAGTTGCCAGGGATGTATTTCGCCATCACGCCGTCCATGGTGGTGTAATAGTTATAGTTGACAGCGTCGGCGCCCTTGTAAGGCTCCACGGTGCCGTAGGTGAGTCGCATGGTGAAGTTTGCATCAGGGTAGAAGTTGCGTTCGGTCTGCATCTCCATGAGGCCTTTCATGTAAAGACGCTCGCCCTGGTTGCCGAGCAAGCCGGCCGCCTCGTACATCGGATACACGGTGTAGGCATACATGTCGATGATGTTCATCGTCAGGGCAAAGATAGGGTCTTTGTCGAGTTTCTTGGGTTTTTCAAGCCATTTCATGAGCTTCGCCTCGTCCACGAAAATCGATTTCTCAAAAGCCTTGGTTACCCATTCGGTGAAGTCGCCGCCGTTTTTAGCGCCTATCTCGGCAATCATCGAAGGCACATAGCGGTCGATGTCTTTGTAGAAAAGGTTGAGCAAGGCGATGGTCACGTCCATGTCGAGAGCCTTGTCATAGTCTTTGAAGAAAGTCGGGACCTGGGCTTTCAGGTTCTCAGCTACTTTTGCGATATCTTCTTTAGAACCCCTTTCGTTAATCAAGTTATTGATTCTCATGAATCTACGTGATAAAGCGACAGCCTCGCCGCCGTTCCATCCTGCTTCGCGCAGATAAGTCATCGGCATAACGATGTCGTCCATAATCTCCCATTTAGCCTCGATACCCTCGAAAATGTCGCCGTATACCATCTGGCGTGATGGGTCTGCGAACACCCACTCACGGAAGGCGCGTTCCTGCTCCAGACGACGGTCGTACACATGGTTACGCACAAGCTGTTTCTGCTGGCCGATGGCATATTTCCAGTAGTTCGACACGCCAGCCTGTTTTGAGGCGTATTTGATGAACACTTCCTGGTCGGCATCCATGTGTTTGCGGTACTCGTTGAGCTTGGTGGTGCGGCAGTTGATGATGCTCGGGCAGTCCGACTCGATGAGGTTTTTCACCGTGTAAGATGTTGAGTATCTGTCGGTTGAGCCTGGATAACCCAAAATCATGGCGTAGTCACCCGGCTTCACACCTTTAATATTGATCGGCAGATAGTGTTTCGACTGCATCGGGATGTTGTTTTCGCTATATTTTGCTGGCTTTCCGTCGCGGTCGGTGTACACTCTGAAGATGTTGAAGTCGCCTTTGTGACGCGGCCATGTCCAGTTGTCGGTGTCGGCGCCATATTTGCCGATGCCCCATGGTGGGCAGCACACCAGACGCACGTCGCGGTACACGTCGTATTCGAACATAATGAATTGATTGCCAGCGTAGAACGGCACAATCTCGATTGTCACGTCGCGTTCGCCTTTACGTTCTTTGATAATCTTTTCAATGTTTGCATCGATAACTTCGTCACGTGTCTCCTCGTCGGTAACGCCTTCGAGCACAGCGTCGGTCACGTCTTCAACGTTTGCCAGGAACGACACTGTCAGGCCCGGATTAGGCAGTTCCTCGGCCTTGCTGTAGGCCCAGAATCCGTCGGTGAGGTAGTCGTGCTCCACGGTGGCGTGTTTCTGCACGTAGCTCAAGCCGCAGTGATGGTTGGTGAGGATAAGGCCTTCCGGCGAAATCAGCTCGCCAGTGCAGCCGCCGCCAAACTGCACGATGGCATCTTTCAGACTCGGCTGGTTGAGGTTGAAAATCTGTTCGGCGGTGAGCTTGCATCCAAGATGTTGCATCTCGGCAAGACTCTTGTCGCTGAGGCTGTAAGGCAGCCACATCCCTTCGTCGGCTTTAGCGCACAAAACACTGATAATCAGTGCTAAAGACAAAAATAATCTCTTCATTTTTATTTTATTTTAATAATTTTTACCTGGAAAAACTTTATTAATAAGCTCCTGTTCGTGCTGATTCTTCGAAGCCTCCTGCATCTCATTGATTTTCTTGACACCGACTTTCCAAAGTTTAATGTCGAAATAGATAAAGGCGACAAACAGAATCGTTCCGACGAACGGTACACTCTCGTCGACAGAGCTCGACAGCATGAGGATGTAGTCGAACACGCCGTGTGCCAGCATCGGGACTACCAAGCTGTAAATCAAATACTTACTTCTGTTTTTAGGATCAAATTTCGCCAAAGCGAGATAATAACCCATCAGAACGCCGAAGAGGAAATGACCTGGCACCGAAAGGAGGGCTCTCGTGAGGCCGATGCCTATCGAACCGAAGAACGAGCCGGCTCCGAAGACGTACAGTATATTCTCGATGCAGGCGAATCCAAGGCTGATGAAGCTGGCGTAGACGATGCCGTCGAAAAACTCGTTGAAGTTACGGTTACGCCAGATTATGAGCATAAACATCGACCATTTGCAGAATTCCTCAGGGATTCCAGCTTCCCAAAACGCGCTGTAAAACACCATGTGGCCAGTCCATATCGAGTTGATGATGCCGACCACGATGATATCCATCGGGATGGCGAAGATGCCGAATATAAAGGCCTTGATAAGCATTCTCTGCGGCTCTTTCTCGTATTTGTCCTTATTGTAGATGTAGCGCATCAGATAGACGACCGGGGCCACCGCGAGCGCCAATACGATAATGTCAAGAATGATTCCCATATTTTTTATGTTTTGTTAATAATTTACTACATGAGTGGTTCGGCTTCCCACTTCCCATTTTTGAAACACATTGTCTCTTTATATCCAACATTTTTAAGTGCTTCTTCCGCTTCTTTGAAATAATACGTCAACTCTTCCGAAAGATGCGCGTCGGAGCTGATAACCACCGGGATGTTGAGCTCTTTCATGCGAGGCAGCAGCCACTCCGAAGGGTAAAAACCGTTGTAACGCTGCTTGTAGAGCCCTCTCGTGTTGATTTCCACTATCAGATCGTGCTGTTTTATGAGGTCGAGCGTCTCAAGCACCATGTCGCGGTACCATTTCTCGTCCTCATGGAAATAACGGCCGCGCGCGTTCATCTTCACCTTGTCGAAATGCCCTATGATGTCGAATCTCTCGGTCTCGATCATCTCGTTTTCCTGGTCGAAATAGGCACGGACGCCTTTACGGATGTCGCCGCCGAAGTGTTTTCTCAGTCCCTCGTCGTAAGGCTCGATGCTCTTTCCGTCGATAAACCACAGAGTGTCAGGGCTTTTGCCCACCAGATGCACCGACCCGATGAGGTAGTCTAACTGATATTTCTCTTTTATTTTGTCAAAATCGACGACGATGCCCGGGATGAACTCCATCTCCATCGAAGATAAGATGTCAATCTGGCCTAAATATTTGGTTTTCAACTCCTTAAGATGCCCGACATATTCGTCGTTTTTATCCATCGGAATTGAGACGCGGCTCTCGAACGGCACGCTGGAATGGTCGGAGAAACCCAGGGTGTGCATACCCTGCCTGATGGCTTCCTTCACGGTGTCCTCCATCGGCGACTTGCCGTCGGAAAAAGTGCTATGTGTATGTAAATTAAAGTGTTGCATCGTCTTCTGTCGCTTCAATAATCTTATAAACCTTGTCGCCACGGCGCACAATGTCGTGTGCCGGGATGGAGCACAACTCGCCCTTAACTGTCTGATTTACAGGCAGTAAGTCAACACGAATCTCTTTCACCGTGTCTTCGTACACCCCTGTGGTCGGGCCGATGATCATGATGTCGTCGCCCACGTTGAGGTCGTGTGTCTCCATGCGTATCTCCGCCACATTGATTTTCGCGAAAAAGTTGGTTATCGTGCCGATGAAAAGCTTCGTCTTGGTGGCTTGCGAGCCGTATTTCTTGGTCCACTCGCCCATCTTGCGTCCGAGATAGTAGCCGTCCCAGAAGTCGCGGTTGTAGACGCTGCGCAGTCGCTCGGTCCATTTCTCAATCTTTTCTTGCGTGAAAGTGCCAGCGTTTATTGCGTCTACCGCCTCACGATAGACTCCCACTGTGAGTTTGGTGTATTCTGGCGAGCGGCCTCGGCCTTCTATTTTAAGCACTTTCACCCCTGCTGCCAGCACTTTGTCGAGGAATGGCAACGTGCAGAGGTCTTTAGGCGACATGATATATTCATTCTCAATAGCTAACGTTATCTCTTTGTCACGGTCGGTGACCTCGTAGCCACGCCTGCACGGCTGCACGCATGCGCCGCGGTTGGCGCTCGTCCCGAAGTTGTCGAGGCTGAGATAACACTTGCCCGACACGGCCATGCAAAGCGCTCCGTGGCAGAACACCTCGATTCGCACCAGCTCGCCGCCCGGTCCCGTAATATGCTGACGCTCAATCTCTTCGGTGATATGTTTCACCTGGTTGATGTTGAGCTCGCGCGCGGTAACCATCACGTCGGCAAACTGTGAGTAATACTTCACCGCCTCGATGTTGGTGATGTTGCACTGTGTCGACATGTGTACCTCGATGCCGATCTGACGTGCATATTGTATCACGCTCTGGTCGCTGGCGATAATCGCCGAAATGTTGTTAGCTTTGATGGCATCCAAAAGGGCATGCATCTCGTCCATCTCCTCGTCGAAAACCACAGTGTTCACTGTGACATAGCTCTTCACGCCGTGTTTGTGGCATGTCTCCGAGATGGTATGCAGGTCATCGAGCGTGAAGTTTTTTGTCGATTTCGAGCGCATGTTGAGTTTCCCGATGCCGAAGTACACGCTTCCGGCACCAGCCTGTATCGCTGCCGACAGGGCTTCGTACGAGCCCACCGGGGCCATTATTTCAATATCGTTATAATGCATCATATGTGTCCGTCATTTCGAGCGTAACGAAGTGAAGTCGAGAAATCACCGGCATTTGAATCTGTCAGAATTGTTTGGCGGTGATTTCTCCATTCCGCTCCGCTCTAGTCGAAATGACGTTTTTTGTGTAATTATCTATTTTCAAGTTGTTTTCTAAGTTCCTCATATCCTGGCTTGCCAAGGAGCGCGAACATGTTTTTCTTGTATGCCTCCACGCCAGGCTGGTTGAACGGGTTGACTTCAAGCATGTATCCGCTCAGAGCGCATCCCATCTCGAAGAAATAGATGAGCTGTCCGAGGACGTTGGCATTCACTGCTGGAATGGCTATTCTGATATTTGGCACGCCGCCGTCGACGTGTGCCAGGATAGTGGCTTTCTCGGCGGTTCGGTTCACCTCGTTGAGTCGGCGACCGGCGATGTAGTTCATCTGGTCGAGGTTAGCGTCATCTGCAGGAATTCTCACCTCGTTGGCAGGATTCTCCACGCTGATGACGGTCTCCATGAGGTTACGCAGGCCTTCCTGTATGTACTGTCCCATCGAGTGCAGGTCGGTCGTGAATGTGACGCTTGCCGGGAAGATGCCCTTGCCGTCCTTGCCCTCGCTCTCGCCATAGAGCTGTTTCCACCACTCGCTGAAGTAACACAGACGCGGCTCGTAGTTGACCAGAATCTCGTTGGTCTTGCCAGCGTGATACAACGCCTGACGTGCCACCGCATATTGCGCAGCGACATTGCTATCGTTCTGATTGTCAATGCAATACCTCTCCATCAGCTGTGCGCCAGCCACGAGTTTCTCGATGTCAATGCCAGCCACTGCTATCGGCAGCAAGCCCACTGGAGTCAAAACCGAGTAACGTCCGCCGACGTCGTCAGGCACCACATAGGTCTTGTAGCCTTCGCTGTCCGACAGCACCTTCAGTGCGCCTTTCGACTTGTCGGTTATGGCGACGATACGTGTCTTCGCCTCTTCCTTGCCATATTTTTTCTCGATATGATTTTTCAGGATTCTGAACGCCACCGCAGGCTCCGTCGTGGTTCCCGACTTCGAGATCACCGTCATCGAGTAGTCTTTCTTGTCCAAAAGCGCGATGAGGTCGTTCATGTAATCCTCGCTCATGTTATGACCGGCATATATTATCTTCGGGCTACCAGTGTCGACAAGCTGTGCGAAATGGTTCGACAGCGCCTCTATGACGGCACGTGCGCCGAGGTATGAGCCGCCGATGCCGACCACCACAAAAACCTCCGATTTCTTGCGCAGCGACTCTGCCGTAGACTTCACATCTTTAATAAATTCTGTGGTGATGCTTGACGGGAGGTCGACCCATCCGAGAAAATCGTTGCCCGCTCCACTGCGCGAATAGATGGTACGGAAAGTGTCAGCCACTCTCTTTCTATATGTATCTAATTGATTTTCAGAGACAAAGCCTTTTATGTGGCCCAGTTCAACTTTAATGTCGGTCATAATTTTTTATGTTTTAATAAGCTACAAAAATACAAATTTTTCTTTGATTCACAAAAATATGCACAAAAAAAGAGACCGTCTCTTGAGCGGAGACGGTCCCCAGAACCAAAAACCAAAATTTATGAAACCTTTTACGAACAATGTAAATTCTCTGGATAGAGAACTATGGATGTACACTGTTACGCACTGCAAAAATAATACTTTTTTTTTACATATAGCATATTTTTTTTAAGATTTGGTGCAAAAAATTGAACATTAGGTTAAAATACATTCATAATGAATGGATTACATCTTCGATTTTTTTTGTAACTTCCCGCAATACCTACCTTTGCCAAATCAAATTAACTGTTAAAACTATGATTCGACCTTTAAACATCATGTTAGCCGAAAACGACACCGATTTGGCTATCATCACCAAAAACTATTTGGTAAATCACGGTTACACCATCTCGATTTGTGAGGAAAAAGAGGAGGCTCTGGTACTTTTCGCAAAGGAGAAATTCGACTTGCTGATCATCGACTCCTCCTTCTCGAAAAACGAAGGCATCTCACTGGCCTTGAGATTCAGGCGGACCAACAAAGACGTGCCCATCATCCTCCTTGGCACCAACACCACCCACGACGACGTCATCACGACTCTTAAAATGGAGATCGACGACTTCCTGATACGTCCGTTCAGCATCGAAGAACTTTATCTGCGCATCGAGATCATCATGAAACGAATCAATATAGGGATACGCAACCAATATCTTTTCAAAATAGGGAAATACACTCTCGACACCCTTCATCATGTATTGATTTTCAATGGGACAGCGAAGAAACTGACTTCCAAGGAACTCGACCTGCTATATCTTTTTTACCAACATAAAAATCGTATTGTGGAGCGGCATCTGGCGTTGAAGAAAGTGTGGAACCAGGAGAATTATTTCAGTGCGCGCAACATGGATGTCTACATCAAACGGCTACGCAACATGCTGTGTGAGGACACCGACGTGCAGATCGAAAACGTGCACGGCGTGGGCTATAAGCTGATAGTCTACGGCCTGTAAGGGAATTTCAGCCCTTCTGTCATCTCCCAATAAGAGATGTTAACCGATGCGGGCGCCAGCGATATATTGTTGTCTTTCAACAACTTCCAGAAGACATCAGAGTTAGGGCCCTTGTCGGTGTTGGTGAGCACGATGATGGTGCGGTCGTTGGCTTTGTCGAACATGAAAAACGAGCGGTAGCCTTTCCACCAGCCATAGTGATAGTAGCAGTCGGGGTATTTGCGTGAGATGCGCCACCCGAAGCCGTAGTTGTCTTTGCGCTTGGAATATTTGGGACTTCCAGGCACGAATGCCTCGGCTTGTATGGTGTTGGGCATCAGCAGCCCGTAGTCGATGGCTAGTTTGAAACGGTACATGTCGCCCACGTTGGAGAACATGATTTTGTCGCCTTTCACACCGTTGAGATACTCGTTTTGTGCCTGACGCGGCCTACGGCGACCCACGTAATAACCCTGCACGCAGCCCGGGAGATACGTCGAGACGAGGGTGTCGGTGGGCATGTCGTAGATATACGAGTCGTCCATCCCCATCACGTCGAACAGGTCCTCACGCATGAAGTCGACGAAACGTTTGCCGCTGACACGCTCCACGATGCTCGCCAGCATGGCGTAGTTCACGTTACAGTAATGGAAACCGTTGTCGGGCCTGAAATACGGGTCGGGATGGTATTTCACGTAATATTCGATCATGTCGTCGTTGGTGAACGGCTTCCTCTTGTCGGGCCAGTTGTTGTCGGCCAAGGTCTCATAACGCGAGAGGCCCGAGCGATGTGTCAGCAGCATGCGCACGGTGATGCCCTCATACGGAAACTCCGGGATATAAGTCCTCACATCAGCGTCATAATCAACGAGGCCGCGGGTTTTCAGTATCATAATAGCCTCGGCGGTAAACATCTTCGACACCGAGCTGAGCTGGAACACATCGTCGGCGTGGAGGTCACCCTTGCGGGTGCGCAGATTGCTCACGCCATACGCTTTCTCGAGTATCACCCTGCCTTTTTCGGCAAAGAGAACAGTGCCGTTGAAGGTAGTTTTTTTCTTGAGATTGGTCAAAGACTTGTCGATCTGAGCTCTTTTTTTCTCCAAAACAGGCTTGTCGAGGTCGATGAAAATGGAGTCGATATTGACTTCAGGCCACTGCTCAATCTCCTCCTGGGTGTACTGTTTCGGCTCGTTTTTCGAAGAACACGAAAGCAAAAATAAGATCAGAAAAATATATAAATATCTAGTTTTCATTGTATTTTGAAAAATAACCTGCAAATATAAACATTTTTTTTGTAATTTTGCGCCCTCAATTTCATTATATGTTTCAAGATTTCAATTTAAACCCTGCGATCCTAAGAGCCATTGATGAATTAGGATTCAAGGAACCCATGCCGATACAGGCCGAGGTTCTGCCGATATTGTTGTCGCAACGCACTGATCTGGTTGGACTTGCGCAGACAGGAACAGGAAAGACGGCTGCTTTCGGACTGCCGCTTTTGCAGAACATCGACCCGTCGAACCGCAACGTGCAGGCATTGATTTTGTGCCCCACACGCGAGCTCTGCATGCAGATCACAAAAGATTTGCTCAGCTATGCGAAATACATCCCTGAGATAAAGATCGTGCCGGTGTATGGCGGCGCGAGCATCGAGCTGCAGTTCAAGGCCCTGGCCAAAAAACCCCAGATCGTGGTGGCTACACCAGGACGTTTGCAGGACATGATACGACGCAACCGCATCGACTTCAGCGACGTGCGCTGGATGGTGCTCGACGAGGCCGACGAGATGCTCGACATGGGATTTCAGGAAGATGTCGATGCCATCTTGGAATATATGCCCAAAGACAAGAACACGCTGCTGTTTTCGGCCACCATGCCTGCCGAGGTGGAGCAGATCCTCAACAAATACATGAAAGAGCCCGTGCGCATCAGCATCGGACAGAAGAACTCGGGGACAGCGAATGTGCGCCATAACTATTATCTGATCAAGGCTAGCGACCGCTATCTGGCTCTGAAACGCCTCATCGACTATTATCCGTCGATTTACGGCATAGTTTTCTGCAGGACAAAGCTTGAAACGCAGGATGTTGCTGATAACCTGATTCACGACGGCTACAACGCCGCATCGTTGCATGGCGACCTCTCGCAGGCGCAACGCGACCTGGTGATGAACCATTTCCGCCAAGGCTTCACTCAGATTCTGGTGGCCACCGACGTGGCGGCACGCGGTCTGGACGTTAACAACCTGTCACACATTATAAATTATAATCTGCCCGACGACATCGACACCTACGTACACCGCAGCGGTCGTACCGGACGTGCCGACAAGACCGGCATCTGCATCAGCCTCGTGCATCAGAAGGAGAAACACAAAATCAAAGCCATCGAGAAGCAGCTCGGACGCCCGATGGAACGCGAGCTCATCCCGACGGCACAGCAGGTGTGCGAAAAACAGCTGTTCCGCCACATCGACAACCTCGAGAAGGTCGACATCATGCGCGACGACATCGACGACTACCTGCCGGTGGTGTTCAAAAAGCTCAGCTGGCTGACACGCGAGGAGCTGATTACACGCGTCGTGGCGCTGAATTTCAACAGGTTTTTGGATTATTACAAAGACGCCAAAGACTTAAACATCGACGACAGCAAAGACAGCAGCAAGAAAGAGAAAAAAGAGAAGAAGGTGCACGACGACTCACATATGGTTCGCCTCTTCTTCGGCATGGGCAAGCGCGACCACATCAAGCCTAACTCATTGATCGGCAAGATCAACGACGTGACGGGCACCAAAGACATCGAGATCGGTCACATCGACCTGAAGGAGAATTTCTCGTTTGTGGCTGTCGACGGCGCACAGGCCCAGTTTATCGTCGACTGTTTCGCCGACCCGACCAAGAACCGCGACGGAATCAGAGTTGAAATCACAACAGGCGAGCCGAAGTCTTCTTCCGTCATTTCGACCGAAGCGAAGCGGAGTGAAAAAATCTCAAATAAAAAAGAAAAGAAGTCTCGTGACAACTTCCACGAGGATCGTCGACGTCACGACCGTGAGGAAGAAAAACACGAGAGGCGCAGTCGCAAAGAGAGCCGCGTCAAGGATAAGAAGGACAAGCGCGACAAGAAGAAACGCGCAAAGGAGAAGGAAAGACCAGAGAAGAAATATGGAAAAAGAGTGAGGTATTAAAAAAAAAAGACGGATTTGAAATCCGTCTTTTTTTATCATCCAACGTTTAGTATTCCCAAACGTTCTGTTCGAAATCGATAATCTCGTGTTTGATACGTTCCGACTCCATCAGGGCGTCGACGCCGGTGGCGTAGTCCTGGATGCTGCGGTCGTAGACGTTTTCTTCTTTATAGATGTAGCTGTCGAATTGACGCTTCCAGAAGAGGTCGTCGTAGGTCAGACGGGCTGCGGAGTTGTTTCTGTTGTAGACAGGGGCCTCCGACAGCACTGTGCGTGTGGCTTCATCAAACGGTATCCAGAAGAGCTCGTTAGGCATCTGGACGCTGTCGTTGACTTCGCGCATGGTCACCGGGCAGATAGCCTCGATGCGCACCATGAGCTGGCTGCGGTGTGAGTCGAAATACCAGTCTTCCATAAGACGGAGACGTGTCACCGACTCTGGGTTGAACGTGATGTTGATGACGGTGTCGCCGACCTTGTTGCCGTAGTCGTCGTACACAGCCTGATGACGTTCGCTGTTAAGGCCGGACATAAGCTTTGAATATGGTAGCGGCTTGGTGAGCTCGCCCGTGGCTGTCACCTCGTAAGCCTGGCAACGGCCTTCCTTCAAGGCGTCCATGATGACGTCCATGAATCTTCTCCAGTTCTGGTGACCGTCGCGTGGATAGTAGAATGGGAGGTTCATCTTCTGGCGGAAGTCGATCTCACGCCATATTCTCTTCTTCCACATCACGTCAGCCTCGCGGACGTCAGGATAAGGCACTATCTGCTTGACGCCAGTGCCGTTTTCAACATACAAACCGTCGTTGTAGTTATCGGTTGTGAAGACCTGTGCCGAGGCGCTGTTGCCGCCCAGCATGAAACAGATCAACGATGCTGCGATTATTGCTATTCTTTTCATGACTACTTGATTTGAACGTTAATTGAACCGATGTTTCTAATCTCTCCCTTAGGACTCTTCACGCAGATGTCCTGGAACTGGATACGCTGTCCCGACTGTGCGTTGCTGATCAAAGCAATGACTTCGTCGTTGAATCTCGGTCCTTTATTTTGTTTATCAATGAATGTTCCTCTGTAAGTCGACACGGTGTATGAGTCGACGGTGTAGTTGAAGCCTTCGAAGTCGAAGTCTTTCATCACTGCCATCACTCTGCCGTAGCCGAGCAATGCCTCTTTGTCGACCTTGCCGCCTGTGATGTCGCCGATTCTTACTATCGGGTCAGGCACCGGTTTCACGCGGAATTCCTGTGTTCCAAGGTTGACGATCTTGCCGTCTGGTGCCTTGGCAGATGTCTTCACCAAGACTTTTCTAGCGTTTTTGTCGACTTCCACGAAGTAGTTGCCCGCTGTCTTGTCTTTGGTGAGCGTGCCGCCTTCCACGTTGACGATGATGTCGTTAGGTGTGACACCTGGAGCTGCCACCGAGATAGGGTTCTGGAGTTCCTGGTACATCACCATCATCTTTGTTGGAGATATTGTCACTGAAGGAGGTGCCACGAGGTAAGAGGCGCTGAACGGATGATATTCCTTGTCGCCTGTCTCTGGGTTGGTCATCTCGATGACGCCGGCAAAATGCTGTTCGCCAGTGTTTCTTGCCGGGATCTTGAGTTTCACCACGCCTTCCTTACTCTTCACCATTGTAGGTTCGCCCTTGTAGTCGCTGAAGTTTCTCACTCCCAAGCCGTATCTGGCGTCGAAGTTGCTCATGGTGTCCGATGGAATGAGGATGACCTCAGCCTCGTAGTCCTGACCTTGTGTTATGAAGTCGCTTCTAGCGATGACTCTTGCCTGCAGTTTGTTGAACTTATAGTCGGTTGCGCCGATTCTCTTGAAGAGCTCCGACACAGCGTCGAATTCTGTTGTCTGTACCTCGCCCACGAGTTTGTTGAGGATTGCCATCTCGGCCACCAGGATGATGTGGCTGAAGTTTTTCTCCTCCCATGAAATAGGCTGACCGTCGGCATCGGTGTAAACTATCTTGTTGCCGTTCTGGTCGGTGTCGGTGAGCAGACCCACATGTTTGGTGTATTCTCTTGCGCCCGCCTCCTCAAGGGTTCTGATGACGAATTCACGATATTCCTGAATCTTCTGTTTCAACTCGGTGGCTTTGCCGTCATTGATCATGATGGTAGTAGGTGTATCGTAGTTGTCTTTTGAGTCGACATTTTTCAGATTAAACTCGTAAACAACGCGTCGGTTGTTAGGATCGGCCTTAGCGAAATCTTTGATGATAGCGTCCTCAGGGTCTTTCTCGCTCATCAGCTCATCGTAAGTGATGCCTTCTGTCTCAAGAAGCAGTGGGAGTGTCACTTCTTTTTCGATATAGTTGATGATTTCGTCAGATTTATCACGGATCAGCAAAGCTTTATCCCAATAGATCTGAGTCTTTTCCTGTTCTTTGGCATATTGCTGCTCGAAGGCACGGTACTGCTCATCGAGTTTCATCTCGATACTGGCGTTGGTCTTTTCCTGACCGTCGTTCACGATAGCAAAAGCGTCGAGGATGTCGGCCGACACGTTCATTGCGAGCAATGCCGTATAGACCAGGTACATCATACCGATCATCTTCTGCCTAGGTGTTTCTTTTGCTCCTGCCATTGTTGAAAATTTTTACTTAAGCTTTGATATTCATTGCGTTGAGCATGTTGCCATAAACGGTGTTCATTGCTGTCATGCGTTTCGACAAGTCGTTAAGCTGATGGTTCAGAGCATCGGTGTTGTTAGCTGATGCGTTGACTTTCTCGAGATAGAGAGCCATTGTGTCGTTCATCTTGCGGCTTGTGTCGGAGAACATGGCGGCGTTGGTGGCTGTCTTCGACAACTGTGAGTCGAGCTCCATAGCTGTCTCTGAAGCCTTGTTCATAGCTTTGGTGTAGTTGCTTGTGGCAGCCACTGCCTCGCTCACGTCGGCAATCTTCGATGCGTTCTCACCCAACCTTGTCAAGCCCTGGCTGAGACGTTCCATAGTCACTGAGTTGATGTTGGCTTTCTCAAACATCTCGTCGATCTTGCTGGCGATGAGGTCGTTGTTAGCCTCGCCACCGTTGTTTTTAACGCGTTTTGCACCTGTTGAAGCCGGTTTGTCGCCACTGTCATGATACATATCCCACAACTCCGGGTAAACAATACTCCAGTCGGGTTCGACGTGGATAGGCTCAAATGCCGAGAAGAAGAAAATGATGGCCTCGGTGACCAGACCGAGTGTCAGCATGAAGTTTGCTGCGCCCGACCAGCCGAAAAGCGGCATGTGAGTAAGTTTGAACAAAGCTCCGATCATAACGATTGAAGCACCAATACCGTAAAGCTTCGCCATGAAGTTCTTATAGCCTCTGCTTTCTGATAACTCTTTGAATGACATATTTCTAATTTTTTTAATTTATTTCATTGTATTTTGTCATTTCGAGCTTGTTGGAGATTTATTCGCTTTTAGCGAATGCTTTCGCTTCGCTCAGGTCTCCATTCCACTTCGTTTCAGTCGAAATGACGGCGTTTATCAATTGTACACTCTTGATGCCTTGCTTGGGTTGTCGCCTTTGTTTCTGCCGAGGTAAGGCTGGATGCAGCGGAATCCGATGTAGCACTTCGCTGTGTCCTGATATTCGTAAGTACGTGTCGTCACCTGGAGGTAATATGAGATGTCCTTCCATGAGCCGCCGCGGACCACTTTTCTCTTCATCACCGGGTCGTCGGTCTCCTTGGCGTTGTACTGGTAATCAGGATTCATGTCCCATGAGAAGTTGTATGACGACGGGTCGAATGCGCTTGATGTCCATTCTGCCACGTTGCCTGCCATATCGTAGAGGCCCCAGTCGTTTGCCGGGAAATGACCTACCACGAGAGTGGTGAGGCCGCCGTCGGCGATGTAGTTACCGCGCAATGGCTTGAAGTTGGCGAGCAGACAGCCTCTCTCGTTGCGTGCGTATGGGCCGCCCCATGGATATGGGTTCAGCTGATGGCCGCCGCGTGCTGCCCATTCCCACTCAGCCTCGGTAGGCAGACGGAACTCCGACAGGTCGGCTTTGCCTCTCTGCTTCGAGATGTATTTGTTGAGCTTGGCGGTGCGCCACACGCAGAAAGCACGGGCCTGGTTCCAGTTGACACCGACGACAGGATAGTTGTCGTAAGCCTGGTGCCAGAAATATCTCTCTGTGAGAGGGTCGTTGAACGAGTATGAATAGTCATAGATCCATGACAAGGTGTCAGGATATACGTTGATTTCCTCGTTATGCACGTACACCGAGCGGTCGTTCATGCCCTGCGGACGGTTGGCGAAAGCACCGTTACGGTAGTCAGCACCCTCTCTGAACTCCTTCTTGGCAGCTGCTCTGTAGTCGATGTAGCTGTAGTGATAGAAGAGCTTGCGGGCGTCGATCTCTTTCTTGCCCCAGAAACGCTCGTTCTCAGGGATATAGAGCTGCTCGAGAGCCTCTCTGTAGTCCTGGTTGTCACTGCGCCAGTCGATCTTCTCATCCCAGTTGAGGATAGGAGTGTCGTAAGCCTCGCCGGTCTTCCTGTTCTGAGTGATGAGATACTTGTCAGGGTCGACCTCGCCGAGATAGGTACGGGCCAACGAGTCGCGTACGTAGTACACAAACTCACGGTATTCGTTGTTGGTGATCTCTGTCTCATCCATAAAGAATGACGACACCGAAATGGTCTTACCTTCTGTCAGATAAGTGCCAGCGATGTCCTGACCGCCGACTCCCATGGTGTAGCTGCCCATCGGGACAAACACCATACCGTAAGGATCCGGCTGATAAAACGGCTTTGATTTCTTTCTAACGCCAGTGAGCTCGCCCTGGTCGCTGTTGCTAGTGCTGCAACCCACCAAAACGACTGCTATCAGGCTCATTAACAAAAACTTTTTCATCTTATCGTCGTTATTTATTTTAACTATTTTAACAATTTATTTCAATTTTAAATGACGTCCAAAAAAAGCGTCCAAAAATATTATATTTTCTTTAATTTCCGACAAAAACCTTTCAACATGTCGAAAAATTTTTCAACATCATATTATAAGTATCTGATGCTACGATAGATACGTGGTGATTTGTCCAGATCGAGCTTGAAGTTGTAGCTCACCGACACCTCGTGTGAGCCCGGGAGCTTCAGCCCCATCGTATTTATATCGTAGGCATAAGATATCTGAATTCCCTTTATCACGATGCCGACAAGCACGTCGACCGACTCCTGATACCTATAATTAACGCCAAACCAGAACTTATTATTGTACCAGAGCCTGGCGCTGGCGTTAAATTGTGTCGAGGCGATGTCGCTGAGCATCAGCACCGACGGGTTAATCACGAACCTCGGGTCGGAGACAAACTGATACTCGTAGCCTGCCATCACGTAAAACGTGCGGTCGCCGACCATACTTGCGCTTGACGACGACTTGCCTTCGAGGGCTTTGCCTTTGCGTTCCAGCAAGTTGGTGGTTGAAGCCGCTATGTAAAACATCTCCTCCACCTCGTAATAAAGTCCGAAATTGAAGTCAAAGAGCATGTCGGACTGCTGTCCCGATGGGATCACGGGGTCGTTGTCGTTCAACGGATGCGCCTTCGAGAAGTCGATGGAGCGGTTGTTGAAACTGAACGCCAGACCCATTCCCAAGGTTCCCATACCAAGGTCGAGATGGTACGAATAGCCGAGGTTGACAGCGGTGTTCGATTCAAAACCCAGCTGGTCTTTCATAATTGAGAGACCCACGCCGCCGCCCAACACCCTGATGGGAAGGTCGGCCGACATGAAGAACGTGCGCGGCGACACCACATCACCTGTGACATCATCCTTAAAGCCCGTCCACTGGTTGCGGTACGTGGCCATCGCGTTGACACCCTCGCTCATGCCGTAGAAGCCCGGGTTTATAACTGCATAAGAGTTGCTGTAATTGGTAAACAACGGGGCCTGCTGCGCCTGTAACCCGCTGATTATCAATGTACCTAGCAATAAAAATAATATTTTTATACTTTTATGCATTGTGATTTTAACGCTCTGTTTTCTATTTTATTGTGTTTTTCAACATTTTTTCAACAATCATCGGAAGAGTCTTATGATATCGTTACCGTTTGCGTAGATGAGCAGCATCAGCAGGAAGATAAACCCTATCGTGGTGGCTCTTTCGAGGAACTTGTCGCTCGGCTTGCGGCCTGTTATCACCTCCCAGATGAGGAACAGCACGTGACCGCCGTCCAGGCCCGGTATCGGCAGTATGTTCATCACCGCGAGGATGATGGATAGGAACGCTGTCATGCGCCAGAACTGTTCCCAGATAAAGGTGTCGGGGAAGATGCTTCCGATGGCGATGAAGCCGCCGAGGCTCTCGTAGGCTCCTGTGCTCGGGTTGACGATGAGTTTCAGCTGTCTCCAATAGTCACGCAGCTCCTTGCCGGTCTTCTTGAAGCCACGTGGTATCGACTGCCAGAAGGTGTATTCCTTGGTCGAGACCTGCAGCATCTGTGCGGCATACACTCCGATGGTGGCATCACCGCCCACATGTGTCAGATATGTGAGAGTGTCGATGTCACGCACCACCATCAGGCTAATATCTTCGTCACGATGGTTGACGATTTCTTTCTTAAAGTCTTGGAAATAAGGCGTTTCCACCTCGTTGATGCCTATGATCTGGTCGTTGACGAGCAGCCCGGCCTTCTCGGCATACGAGCCGTTGGAGAAGCCGCCCACCACAAATGGCATTCGGGTGCTGATAAACACCGTACGGGCCTTAAGTATCTGATTCACAGCGTCTTCAGGCAGCTCGACGACCATTTTCTCGCCGTCACGCTCCACCTCGATGTATTCAGTCTTCTCGAGAATCATATGCATCGGTATCTCGCTGAAGTCTTCGATGTATTCGCCGTTGACTGTCAATATCTTATCGCCGTCGCGGAGGCCGAGGTTATAACCCAGGCTGTCGACTGCGATGCCGTATTTGTTGACTTCTTCTGTAGAGATATACTGTTCGCCGTAGTGTGCGATGAGTCCGATATATATCAAGATAGCGAGGACCACGTTCATACACACGCCGCCTATCATGATGATGAGGCGCTGCCAAGCCGGCTTGGTGCGGAACTCCCATGGCTGTGGCTCCTGTGCCATCTGTGCCTGGTCCATCGACTCGTCGATCATGCCCGCGATCTTGCAATATCCACCCAGCGGCACCCATCCGAGACCGAACTCAGTACAGTCCTCTGCCCTGCGCCAGTCGTCCTCCAGCAAGGTGTTGAGGTCGATTTTCTCGTAAGTATACTCTTTTTTATTTGTCAGTGGGTTGGTGGTCTCGTGGGTGATGTATTTTTCTGGCTCGTTTTTCTGGAAAAACTTAAATCTCCACTTCCCATTTACTCTTTTACATCTGAAAATAGAGAATTTCCAGTCGAAAAACATATAAAACTTCTCGACTCTCACGCCGAAGATGCGTGATGCTATGAAATGCCCAAATTCATGAATGATTACAAGGATTGAGAGGGCTAATATAAGCTGAATTATCTTGATTAATACCGCCATTTTTTCTTTACAAAATTTTTAATTTGCAAAGATAAGGATTTTTATTGAAATTTAGGTCAGAAAATTTTAATTTCCTTCAAAAGATATGTAATCCTCAGGATTCAGCGGTATTCCCTTGAACCACATCTCGAAGTGCAGATGTGTGCCTGTAGAGGTGCTGCCACCTTTCCCGATGATGGCGATAGGGTCGCCTGTCTTGACGGCGTCGCCCTCATGATGCAACAGCTCGGCGTTGTGTTTATAGACCGACACCAGGTTCTTATCATGTTGAATACCAATGGTATAGCCGCCTTCGACGCTCCAGTCGGAGAACACCACGGTACCGTCCCACATCGCTTTGATGACCTCATCGGTGTTTGCCACGATGTCGATGCCGTAATGTTTGTTGTTGTAGTTGAAGTGGTTGGTAATCATGCCGTTAAGTGGCGGCAGGAACACCGGTGCTTCGTTCGTATATATATTAATAGGTGTGTAGTCGTTGTCGAAATCCTCGTCGTTGATGATATGTCTGAGGTTTTGGATATAGGTGTCGTTTTGGTGCAGTGCCTGTTCGAGTGAGTCGGCGCGTGTCTCCATGTTATAGATGCGGCGGTCGAGTGTCACGTCGGTGTAGCCCGGGATATATTCGCGTATCGGGGTGAAAAATATGATGCAGGAGGTGATGGTTATCAGCAATATGGTGTAGACAACGATATATGTCGTCAGCCTCGCCTTGCTCATGTTAAACCCGCCTTGTTCCTCGAAGGTCTCGGGGTGTATGATGACGATTTTGAACTTGTCTTTGAAGTTTTTAAACCAACCTTTTTTCATATTTTGCAGTTATTCCAGATTGAATTGACCTTTTTTCTTGCCTTGCATGCCACGGTAGAAGTCTTCGAGCATCGGCCAGTCCTTCTCGAAGTCGCCGCATGGCCTGAACGACGGGCCGTAGCCGCACGTCTTGGTCTTGAAATCGATAAACCCAAGCACCACAGGTACTTTGGCGAGCTCAGCTATGTAATAGAAACCACGTTTCCACTTCTCGACGCGTTTGCGGGTGCCTTCCGGGGTGATGACGATGTTGAGTTCGTCGTACTGATGAAACACCACCGAGGTCTTTGTCACCATATTGTTGCCTCTGCTGCGGTCGACAGGTATGCCGCCTATCTTTCGCAGAAACCAGCCGAGGCCGAATTTAAAGAACTCTTTCTTTATCAGGAACTTGACTTCGCGGTCTTCCATCCAGAAGAAGCAGCGACCTATGACGAAGTCCTCGATGCTGGTGTGGGGCGCGCATATCACGATGCTCTTCTTGACACCTTCCGGAAACTGTCCTTTGAAGGTGAAACCTCTCATTTTGAGATAGTTACGACCGAACCATTTCTTAAAACTCATATATCGATGTTAAGGCCGAGGCCTTTTTTAAGGGTTAAAACATTGGGGTTGATCTCTGCCATCTTCTCGAAGCGGCTGCGGTCGGTGTATATGACCTCATCTTTGGGCTTCTCGACGATATGGTGTGTGAGCTTGAACTGGTTGTTGTCGAGCACCTTGGCGAGATGCTCGCGCAGCTGTCCCATATGCTGCATATCGTTGACAACCAATATGTTATCGATCTGATAATTTATCTCAAAATTGTCTCCCAGCGTGGGTTTGTATTTACCGATGCCGGCCACGAAATTCGGTGCGGTGTTTTTGTGTTCCGTCACGAACTTCGTCCACGCATTAACCAGCATCTCCTGCGTAAAAGGGTTGTTTCTCACCTCGACGGGGGCGTCGGAGGCCTTTTTCTGAGGCTCGGTGTCGTTGATCGATATGGTGCCTGGTCGACGGACACGCTGGACAGGGGTCGGAGGGGTTGGGGATGTCTCGTTAGCATTGTTTACAGCGGTTTTTGGTGTGGCAACCTGAACACTGCTGTCATTCCGAACGGAGAGAGGAACCTCATTCCGTATGACGGTAACATTCGGTACAGCCACCATCTTCATCAACGCCACCTCGAGATGCAGCCTCTTGTTGTTGGCGCTGCGGAAATTGATGTCACATTCGTTGGCGAGGTCTAACGCCCTGAGGATGAACGCCGTATCACAACGCTCAGCCTGTTTGATGTAACGTTCCTGCAGCTGCTTGCTGACCTCCATCAAGGCTACCACACGCGGGTCCTTGCCGAGAAGGAGGTTACGCAGGTGGCTGGCCATGCCCTGGATGAAATTCTGTGGGTCGAAACCCTTGTTTATCACCTCGTTAAGGAGCAGCAGCATCGAGTTGATGTCGCCCGCAAGGATGTTGTCGACCATCCTGAAATAGTATTCATAATCAAGGACATTGAGGTTGGTGATGACATCTTGGTAGGTGATGTTGTTGCCCGAGAAGCTCACCATCTGGTCGAATATCGACAGGGCGTCACGGAGGGCACCGTCGGCTTTCTGTGCTATGATGTTGAGAGCCTCGTCTTCAGCTGTCACGCCTTCTTTTGCCGCGATGTTACGCAGATGGTTGGCGATATCTTCCACCGTGATACGTTTGAAATCAAAGATTTGGCAACGCGACAGGATTGTAGGCAATATCTTATGTTTCTCGGTGGTGGCGAGTATGAATTTGGCATACGCCGGCGGCTCCTCGAGGGTCTTGAGGAAGGCGTTGAACGCCGCGCCCGACAGCATGTGGACCTCGTCGATGATGTACACCTTATATTTTCCGATTTGTGGCGGGATTCTCACCTGGTCGATGAGGGCGCGGATGTCGTCGACACCGCTGTTCGACGCCGCATCGAGTTCAAAGATGTTGAACGACGCGTTGTTGTTGAAACTCACACACGACTCGCATTCGTTGCACGCCTCCATGTCGGCGGTAGGATGCAAGCAGTTGATGGTCTTCGCCATGATACGGGCGCAAGTGGTCTTGCCCACACCACGCGGACCGCAGAACAGAAACGCCTGCGCAAGGGTGTTGTTGCGTATCGCGTTCTGCAAAGTCGACGTGATGGCGTGCTGACCTACCACGCTCTCAAAGGTCGAAGGCCTGTATTTTCGTGCCGATACAATGAAATTTTCCATCTAAAATTAGCCTTTTATTCAGCTTGTAAAATTACAAAAATTTTGTCAAAATATTATACGTTTATATATTTTTTTAAAAAAAAGCCCGTTATACTAACGAATTTCTTATTTTTGCAGTTTCGGATATTAGGCAAAAAGGACAATGAGGCGAACGACATATAATTTATTTGGTATACTGGCTATCTTATTGACAGTCATAATGTTAGCATCATGCTCCACAAAGAAAAACAAGTGGAACAGGCGCGTTTGGCACAACATGACTGCCCATTATAACGTGTGGTGGAACGGCGACCAGAGCCTGAAAGAGGGCGAGAAGACGCTGCGTAACACCGCCAAGGACGACTACAACCAGACGTTGAGGGTGTTCAACTACGGCACCAAAGAGAACGCCATGACACTCTACCAGCAGATGGACCGCACCATCGAGAAGGACGCCATCTGCATCCAGAAACACTCGATGCGATTCAACAACACCGAATATGTGCGCTGGATCGACAACGCCTTCATCGACATGGCAAAGGCGCATTTCTACAAGCAGGACTACGTGCCGGCAAGAAGGACGTTCGACTATGTCGTGTCGCAGTATCGCAACAGCAAGGACAGACACACCGCATTGCTTTGGCTAGCAAAGACTTACATCCAGACAGGACAGTTTGAGAAAGCAGAAGCTTGTCTGCAGTCGCTGATTGTGTCGATTGACGGTGAGGAAAAGATCACGAAATACGTATACCAGAACATCGACTTGGTGTATGCCGACTATCACATCGCTATGGGCAACGACAACGAGGCGGTGCGTTACCTCCGCAGCGCACTGCTCACCTCGAGAGACAAGTACAACAAGACCCGCGCCATGTTTATCCTCGGTCAGATCTACATGAACCAGAACGACAAGACGCGTGCCACCGAGCAGTTTAAGAACGTGATTCGTAAGCACCCTTCGTATGAGATGACATTCGAGGCGAAGATCAACCTCGCACGCTGCAACGACAGCGACACCACCACCATCATGAAGATGCTCCGCAAGATGCTGAAAGACTCCAAGAACATCGACTTCCAGGACCGCATCTACTACACCATGGCAGGCGTGGCACTCGACAGGGACAACGAGACCGACGCAGTGAAATATCTCAGGATGTCGGTGGCGACTAGCACCAACAACACCAACCAGAAGATACGCTCATCGCTCGATGCGGCCGATATCTTGTTCGGCAACAGCGAATATGTGCTCAGCCAGGCTTATTTCGACACCGCCGTGATGTCGATGGACCGCTCCTACCCCGGCTACGACAGCCTCTTGAACATGTCGGTGATGCTCACCGACCTCGTCAGCAACCTCGTGGTGTACGAGACACAGGACAGCTTGTTGCGTCTCGCCGAGATGGACACCATACACCTGTTTGCCGTCATCGACAAGGTGATAGAGGACTATCAGGCGGAGCAGCAGCGGCTTGCCGAACAGCGCGAGATAGAGGCACAGATAGCGCTCAACGGAGGCAACGAGAAGCCCCAGGGCGTGGTGCAGCCTAACGATGGCAACTGGTACTTCTACAACACCCAGACACGCACACGCGGCATGAACGAGTTCCAACGCAAATGGGGCAACCGACTGCTCGAAGACTACTGGTTTATCTCCAACAAACAGACGATGCTGGTACAAGAAGAGCTGACGGAACTCTCAGAAGAAGAGATCGCCGCCTTGAGCGAAGAGGAACGCGAAGCATACCTCAGACAACGTGCCATCAAGAGCGACACCACACAATACACAGAGCTCGACCGTGGCTATTATCTGAAACAGATACCATTCTCGCCAGAAGCCAAGGAACAGGCTCACGCACAAATCAAAGAGGCGCTGAACAACATCGGATTTATCTACTACTACGAGCTTCACGACTACCCGCGCTCGATAGAAGCCTACACCAAACTCAGCGACAACTACCCCGACAACCCCAACGAGGTGTCGTCATGGTATTACCTCTACAAGATGCACTCAACGATGAAAGATACTGAAAACGCTGAGAAATACAAGTCGCTCGTGCTGGCTAAATACCCTGAGTCGAATCAGGCTAAGATCATCCTCGACCCTGATTATTTCGTCAAGGAAAACAACAAAGGTGCCGAGGCCGAACAGCTTTACGCAAAGACTTTCGAGGCTTACAAAAACGGTCAGTATCAACGTGTTATGATGAATGTGAGAAAGGCACGCGAACAGTATGCCGACGACACGCTTTTCATGCCGAGGTTCGAGTTCCTCAACGCGGTGTCGCTGGGATACGTCGAGGTGGTCGACTCGATGGCTTATTCGCTCTTACGTCTCATCCGGACATATCCTGAAAGCAGCATAAAACCATATGCTTTGGATGTTTTGTTAGCCGCCAACGACATGTACAACCTCGGTTTGAACATCGAGAGCGCCCGTCCGAAGGTCGACACGGTGCAGGAGAAGGAATATCCTTACACCTTCAACCCGAGAGACCAGTACTACGTCGTCGTGATTTGCAATAACAAGGTGAGAATCAACCCGTTAAAGGTCCGTATCAGTGATTTCAACAAGAACAATTTCCGAATGGACCAGCTGACGATAAAGAATATGATGCTCAACAAGCAGGACGCTTTGATCACCATCGGAAACTTCGAAAACCTCAGCAAGGCCAAGGATTATCATACGGCGATGTTCCTCAGCGACTACATCTTCGGAGGCATCAACAGCGAAAATTATCAAGTAATCGAGGTTTCAATACCTAACTTCCCTATTTTCTTTGAACAGAAAAACGTGGAGGAGTATAAAGAGTTTTGGGATCTCAATAACAAATAAAATAACAAGACTATGGGTTCAACAACAAATCAAGAACAACCAGGAAGAAACAACCTCATCGGCAACGGCACCACCATCAAAGGTGAGATCAGTGCCACAGGCGATATCCGTGTTGACGGCACCATTATTGGGACAGTGAAATCGACTGGCAAGGTCGTCATCGGACAGCAAGGCATGGTTGAAGGAGAGATGATCTGTAACAGCGCCGACATCTCAGGCCGCGTGAAAGGCATCATAAGAGTTGAGGAGCTGACATCACTGAAGTCGACGTCACGCCTCGAGGCGGAGCTCTATACCAAACAGCTCTTCATCGAGATAGGCGCCATCTTCACCGGCAAGTGCGACATGTCTCAGAAAGTCGCCGAAATGCCAAAGAAATAAGGCATTATGATGGAAAAGAAAGACTCGAAATTCATCACGCAGCTTGTCATTTTGACAGTGGTTGTGATGGTGGCGTGCCTCTTCGCACATAACATGCTTACGGTGTGGTGGCCCGCCATAGTGGTGTTTTTTGCCATCGTCAGCGCCGTGATGTATTTCCTCAGCGAGAAAGCCAAGGCAAAAGACATGCGCAAGTTCGCCAGCTTCTACATGGCCGCCACGGTGGTGAAAATGGTGGTTTACCTAGCCATCATCATCGTCTACATCATGAATTTCAAGGAAGACGGCAAGCATTTTGCCATCACTTTCCTGATTATATATTTGATTTACAGTGTTTTCGAGACAATGAAACTCGCTAAAAAAGAAAAGAAATGAACAACAACGAACTTATCGGATACGAGAAGATTGAACGATTCAATCCGGAGCGCACTGCCAAACTCGAAGAGCATTACCGCGCTATTTTACAGCTTTTGGGCGAAGACCCGAACCGCGAAGGCCTGATCAAGACCCCAAAACGCATGGCAAAGTCGATGCAGTTTCTGACACAGGGCTACAACATGGACCCGATGGAGATACTGCTTTCAGCAAGATTCAAAGAGGATTACCGTCAGATGGTGATTGTCAAGGATATAGAGCTGTTTTCGATGTGCGAGCACCACATGATTCCGTTTATCGGAAAGGCGCATGTGGCTTACATCCCCAACGGGTATATCACAGGCTTGAGCAAGATCGCGAGAGTGGTCGAGGTCTACGCACGCCGTCTGCAGGTGCAGGAACGCCTCACCACGCAGATCAAGGAAGCCATCAACGAGGCTCTGCATCCGCTTGGTGTCGCCGTCGTCATCGAGGCACGCCACCTCTGCATGTGCATGAGAGGCGTACAGAAACTGAATTCAGTGACCACGACATCGGATTTCGTCGGCGCTTTCGAACGTGGCGAGACAAGAATGGAATTCTTGAATTTAATAGGAACAAATCTTCACTAAAATGGAAAACTACAACGAAAACTATAATTCGACACAGGTTTTGTCGAACACCTTCGTGGCCAACGTCTTCATGTGGATGTTTGCGGCACTGGGAATCACCGCGCTGACAGCATATCTGTTTGGCACGACGCCAGATCTCATAATGTCGATGTTCTCGGTACGTGCCGACGGCAGCGCATCGTTGAACCTGCTCGGCTGGATAGTGATGCTCGCACCGCTTATCATAGTGTTCGTCATGTCGTTGGGCATGGAGAAGATGAAAGCCTCGACGATGATAATCCTGTACTTGGTGTATTCCGTTTTGATGGGCATGAGCCTGGGATTCATTTTCTTGGCTTACACAGGCGCTTCGATAGCCAAGACCTTTGTCATCACAGCCGGGATGTTCGGACTGATGGCGTTTATGGGCTATACCACCAAGACCGACCTCACCAAGATGGGTTCCATTTTGCTGATGGGACTGTTCGGCATCATCCTCGCCACGGTGGTCAATATGTTCATGCACAGCGAGAGCCTCGACTACATCATCAGCATCGTCGGAGTGATAATCTTCACAGGACTGACAGCCTACGATGTGCAGAAAATCAAGCAGATCGGCATGATGGGGATGGATAACAACGAGACGATGACGAAGATCTCGATTCAGGCGGCATTGAGCCTGTATCTTGACTTCATCAATTTATTCCTTTATTTATTAAGATTTTTTGGAAAAAGTAAAAATTAAAAAAATATGAAAGCTTATGTTTTCCCTGGACAGGGAGCACAATTTGTGGGAATGGGAAAGGACTTGTACGACAAGTTCCCGAAAGCAAAAGACATGTTTAACAAGGCCAACGACATCTTGAAATTCAAGATCACCGACATAATGTTTGAGGGCACCGACGAAGACTTGCGTCAGACCAAGGTCACGCAGCCTGCCATCTTCCTCCATTCAGTGATTTTGGCTGCCATGCTTGAGGATTTCAAGCCTGACATGGTGGCAGGACACTCATTGGGAGAGTTCTCGGCACTCGTCGCCAACAAGACATTGACATTTGAAGACGGCTTGAAGCTCGTGTCGCAGCGTGCCATGGCTATGCAGAAGGCTTGCGACGCCAACCCGGGCACTATGGCGGCCATCATCAACCTTGAGGACGATAAGATCAGGGGCATCTGCAACTCTATCGACGAGGTGGTGGTTCCTGCCAACTTCAACAGTCCTGGCCAGGTGGTTATTTCTGGCAGCATGAAAGGCATCGAGATAGCATGCGAAAAGATGAAGGAAGCCGGCGCAAAACGCGCATTGCCGTTGAAGGTCGGCGGAGCGTTCCACAGCCCGTTGATGGAGCCTGCGCGTGAAGAGCTCGCCGAGGCCATCCAGAAGACCAAGTTCTCGGTAGGCATCTGCCCTGTATATCAGAATGTTACAGGCCAGGCGGTGCAAGACCCTGAGATCATCAAGGCTAACCTCATCAAACAGCTGACGGCACCTGTGTGCTGGACGCAGACCATGGAAAACATGATAGCAGCCGGCGTGAACCAGGTTGTTGAAGTGGGTCCCGGCACAGTGCTTCAGGGCTTGTTCAAAAGAATGAACGGCACCATCGAATTGTCAAGTGCAGCGATATAATGAGACGTAAGCATCTGACACCGATATATTTAAGCCTCGCAGTCGCCTTCGGCGTCCTGCTCGGCATCGTCATATCACGTTCAAACAACCCCAATACCTTTATTAATAAAGGTGGCGGCATGAACCTGGTTGACAAGGTGTTTTATCTCATTGAAAATGAATACGTTGACACTGTCAACATCGACAAGCTGCAAGTTGACGCGGTGACCAGCGTCATCGACAAGATGGATCCGCACAGCGAATATTTCGAGCCCGAGGTGCTTGAGGAGGTCAACGAGGACCTGCAAGGCAGCTTCGAAGGCATTGGCGTGACGTTCAGGATAGAGAAAGACACCGTCACCATCATCAGCACCATCAAGGGCGGGCCGTCGGAGAAGGTCGGGATACTCGCAGGCGACAGGATCGTTTATGTGAACGACAGCCTCATAGCAGGTGTCGGCATTAATAATAATAAGGTGATGAAGCTCCTGAAGGGTCCGCGTGGCACCAAAGTCGACGTGAGGATATATCGTCGTGGCGTGGTCGACCTGCTCGACTTCACCATCACACGTGATGTGATCCCGACATACAGTGTCGACGTGGCGTATATGCTTGACGAGACCACGGGTTACATCAAGCTGCAGAAGTTCATCGCCACCACGCACAAGGAGTTTGTGAAGGCCGTGAAGAAGCTGCAGGCGCAGGGCATGCAGAAGCTCATCTTCGACCTTCGTGACAACGGTGGAGGCTACCTGGTGGAGGCCGTCGACATCGCCGACGAGTTCCTGCCGAAGGGCAGTCTCATCGTCTACACCCAGGGCGAGCACCGCGACAGGCAGTATATCTTCGCGCGCCGGCGGGGCATGTTGGAAGACACGCCTGTCACCATACTCATCGACGAGGGGTCAGCGTCGGCATCGGAGATCGTGGCCGGCGCGCTCCAGGACAATGACCGTGGCACCATCATCGGACGCCGTTCGTTCGGCAAGGGCCTGGTGCAGGAGCAGTTTGACCTGGGCGACGGGGCGGGCCTGCGACTCACCGTGGCACGCTATTACACCCCGACAGGACGTTGCATCCAGAAGCCATACGACGGCGACAGGGAGAAATACATACTCGAAGCCTACGACAGATACAACTCCGGCGAGATGTTCAGCGCCGACAGCATCCACTTCGCCGACTCGCTGAAATACATCACCCCAGGCGGTAAGGTCGTCTACGGCGGAGGAGGCATCATGCCTGACATCTATGTGCCGATGAAGCAGGACTCAACAGAGTATTTCTTCAATAAGATTGTCAACGCCAGCGTGGTGTTCCAATATGCATTTGACTACTCCGACACTCATCGCGAAGAAGTGTTGAAATATGGCGACGAGAAGAATTTCGACAAGAAGTTCGTGTTCACCGACAAGATGTGGAACGACATCATGAGAGAGGCTAAAAACAAGAAGATCACGGGCACCGAAGAGCAGATTGCAATGGCGAAAGAGAAGACTCCGCAACTGTTTAAGGCATACGTGGCAAGAAATGTTTTCGGTGACGAGGCGTTCTATCCACTTTACCAACCGATGGATGAGATACTACTCAAAGCCATTCGTCATTTCGAAGGAAAAAATTAATTTTTTGTTAAACATAATAAAAAAAATTGTATTTTTGCAGCCCGAATTGGATAAAATGAAGAACGAAACACATAATTTCACGATTCCATTGGCAGGTTTGCCGTTCGGACATACTGATTATCAATATGTTATCGACGACAAGTTCTTTGAGGAAAGGGATTATTCGGAGGTGAAAAAAGGAATTGTGAACCTTCATTTAGGCGTCGAAAAGATGGAAACGATGTTCGTTTTGGCGTTGAAATTCGAAGGGAAGGTGGTTCTTCAATGCGACAGATGTGGCGATGACTACGAGCAGACAGTTGAAAACTCGGCTGAGATTTACCTGAAATACGGTGCCGAGAAAGGCGACGAGGACGAGGATGTCATCATGATCACGAAGAATGATAGTGATTTTGACCTGAGTGATTTGATTTATGAATACATCATCTTGTCGCTCCCAATTCACAGAACGCACGACGATGAGAGCTTGTGCAACCAGGAAGTACTGGCAAAACTGCACAACTTCTCTCAGTCGGAGGCGGAAGAAGAGAAAAACGACAACCCGTTATGGGCTGAGATGATGAAGGAATTGAAAGATAAATTAGATAAGTAGTAATTAAAAAATAATGTAAAATGGCACATCCTAAACGAAGACAGTCTCATACAAGAGGCGCTAAAAGAAGAACTCACTACAAAGCTGAGGTCCCAACATTGGCAACATGCCCGGTAACAGGCACAATCCACGTATATCACAGAGCATACTATGTTGACGGTGACCTTTACTATAAAGGAAAACTCGTCATGGAGGGAGCTAAGAAATAAACAAAGGAAATTTTTTTCATAATCTTTATATTGTTTTTCCCCGCCTTTCGAGTAAAGGTGGGGTTTTTTTATTAATTTATTTGCTTTTTTCAAATACTATTTGTATTTTTACACCCTGAAACTTAAAAATTCATAATATGAATAAGATTTTATTGGCTCTGCCGGTATTTGCAATTCTGCTTTTTGCCAACGTGCAAAAATGTCAGGCTGAAAACAATGACATGTTTAACAAGGAGATCGTCGCCGACACTGTCTATTACCAGATGGTAGATGAATCGCCATCATATCCTGCCGGTCCGGATGCAGTTATACAAACCATCAAGGACAATCTTGAATATTCGGGCGATTATAAAGGCAGAGTCATCATGCAACTGAAAATTACCAGTGACGGAGTCGTAAGAGATGTTGATCTTTTGAGATTAACTAACGAGCCTTTGAGACAAGCTCTGAAAAAAGCATGTAAAAAACTAGGTAAATTCAATCCTGGCAAACAAGGAGGAGTACCCGTCAATGCAATGTTGATGGTTCCTTTTGCCATTTAATGTAAATTTTTTTCTAATTTTTTACACATACAACACATTGGTTATCAGTGTGTTATAAAATATTTTCATTTTTAACTAAAAATTTAGTTACAACATTATAAAATAAGTTGTATATTTGCAGCGTTAATTACATAAAAAAGACGTGATATGAAAGAGTTAACTAAAGCGGAAGAGCAGGTAATGCAGGTGATTTGGAAGATCGGCAGCGGTTTTGCCAATGAGATAATGGCGGCGTATCCCGATCCGAAACCTGCGTATAACACGGTGCTGACGATGGTCAGGATACTGGAGAAGAAGGGTTTCGTGGCGCACGAGACGTTCTGCAAGGCAAACCGCTACTACCCTATAATCAGTAAAGAGGAGTATTCGGCCAATTCGCTGAAGGGCCTCGTGCAGAATTATTTCAACAATTCGTATCTGGATTTGGTTTCCGCTTTCGCGAAAAAGGAAAACTTCAGCATCGAACAGATTGAGGAACTGAAAAAAATGATTGAAGAGATATGATGACAAGTATAATTTCAATAGCGATAGCGACGGCGGTGCTCTGGCTCGCGTACAGGGTGCTGTTTATCAACAGTAACCGGTTGGTTTTCAATCGAGTGTTTCTGATTGTGGCGCTCGGTTTCTCGCTGATGCTGCCATTCATTGGGGGCTTTATCGGAAGGAACGTGCCGCAGGTTACACATTATGTGGAGAGTGTCTTGCAAGGCATCATGCTCGATGAGATTGTGATCACGCCGGAGGGTGTGGTGATTAACCCGGTGACAGAAGTGACTGACACTGAGGTGGTTACCGAAACCGCAGTAAGTAAAAAAACTCCAATTTCTATAATAGGAATTCTTGGAACCATATGGCAGATAGGTCTTATAGGCGCGGCGCTCATTTTCCTTTTCAAATTGGGCAGAATTCTCTTTATTATAATAAGGTCGCCGAAGAAGAAAATGCAAGGTTTTACGGCGGTTTTCACGGGAAAAGAGCATGGACCGTACTCGTTTTTCAACTATGCGTTTTTCACCGATGAGAACGTGAGCCCGGAGATAGTGCGGCATGAGAAGAGCCATATCGAGCACCATCATTCGGCAGATATCATCTTTGTGGAACTGATGATGATTTTGCAGTGGTTCAACCCGTTTATCTACTTGTATAAGAGGGAGTTACAGAGTCTCCACGAGTATATGGCCGACCACGACGTTGTGGCCACCGGCGTTGACAAGAAAAACTACATGATGCTGATCTTGCAGCAGTGCACGGCCGTCGATTTCAGCGGAATGAGCAATAATTTCAGCTTAATCCTAACAAAAAAACGAATCAAAATGATCACACAAAACAAAAAAACAAAAGGCGTCATAGTCAAGGCATTACTGACGCTCCCAGTGTTCGCACTGCTTTTGTTCGCGAACTGCAAATCAATTGGTCAAAACAACGTGGCAAACGAAAGCAGGACCACAATTAAAATAGGTGAAGAGTCCTACGTCACGTTTGCCGACCCTATGGAAATCAACCTTGACGGGAAAGACTACACTCTCGACATCAATAGTGTTAAGGAGGAAAAGACCTTCAAGCTTGGCGATCACAAAGTTGTTGCCAAAAACAACCATGACGAGCGCAAAAGCTACACTGTCACTGTCGACGACAAGCCGTTTGACCTTAATTACATCACACAGATGTTGTTTGATGATTCGGACGAAGCAACTGACGACTCAGAAGTTTATACTGGAGCCGTTGAAGTACTGCCTGAATATCCTGGCGGGCCCAACGCTTTGATGAATTATTTGAGAAGAAACCTCAAATATCCGGAAACGGCAAAGAAAAACAAACAGGAAGGCAGAGTCTTTGTCGGCTTCGTCGTTGAAAAAGACGGCAGTATCTCCAATGTAAGCGTCATGCGTGGTGTATGCGAAGAGCTTGACAATGAAGCGGTTAGAGTGGTGAAAACCCTGCCTAAGTTTACACCTGGCATGCATGGCGGCAAGCCTGTCAGGGTGCAGTACACACTGCCAGTCGTTTTCAAACTTAATGATGAGACCACTGTCACCTCCCTTACTGGAACAAACTGGGAAGGCAGAGGCAAAGGCATCATGGACGGAGTGAATTATGACATGTTCATGACAATGAGTTTTTACCAAGACAACTACGGTTTGTTTGTGATGAAGCTTGTATCAGAAGACAAGGGCGAGAAGACTGTTGTCTTCCAGGATGTGGCTCTCGACTTCCAATACACCTTCGATGGCAAATCGTCTGGCTCGATCCAGCCGAAGAATCCTGATGGCAGCGACCTTGGAGAGGCCCAGCCACCGTACGGATTCATAGTGAAAGACAAGAGCATCGTTGTTAATTTCTATGATTTTAAGAATGATTGCGGCATAGAGGAGATTACTTTCATTAAGAAATAAACACGCAACTCGTCATTTCGAGTGAAGCGAAGCGGAATCGAGACCTGAGCTTGCGAAAGCATTCACCTCTGGTGAATAAATCACCGGCAAATAAATCCTGCAGAAATTGTCAGGCGGTGATTTCTCCACTCCCTTCGGTCGGTCGAAATGACATTCGTGTTGATTCGTGAGATTCGTGTTCAATTCTTGACGAAGATCATATGAAGTGGTTTATTAAAATATTGATTCTTTTTATAGCTTTGATGCTGCTCTTTTCCTGCAGCACTCAACGCTCAACAAGTGTGCCGTTTTCGGCTGAAATTGAAAACGGCACACTGATGATAACTAAAGAAAACATCAGGAAAATCGACAAAAAATTGTTGGCATCAGATAGCTTGCGCAACGTAATCATCGAGCAGTGCGGTCTGAGAAGAATCAAGTTCCCGAGAGGCAACAAGATTGAATCGATAAAACTCTTTGACAATAATTTTAAGCGTATTCCGCGGAGCATCAAAAATTGCAAAAACCTCGAACACCTTGATTTAGAGCATAATCAAATAAAGCACATTCCGAGGTTTATCGCCGATCTTGACAGTCTGCGGAGTTTGGATTTGAATCATAACCGATTAAAACTAACCGAGTCAGACGTCAGGCACGCTTCGAAAGTAAAAAAGCTGTCGATTGGAGGCAATAATATCGAGAAATTGCCTGAAAACATTGGTATTTTGCAATGCACAAATCTCAATTTGGGTAAAAACAAATTGAGCTCTCTTCCGGCTTCATTCGCCGATTTGAAGCAGGTGCATCATCTCATTTTTTATGAAAATGAATTTGTGACTATTCCCGAAGAGATTGCGGGCTTTAACAATCTGCAGCATCTCGATTTTTATAAAAACCATATTAAAGAAATACCAGATTTTGTTGGCAATTATGAGAATTTAAGATATTTGTATCTTTCTTATAACGAGATTGAAACAATCCCCGATACGCTGCGAAATCTGAAGAATCTGAATTATTTTTACATCCATCATAACAAAATTTTGACAATTCCGGATTGGATTGTGGAGATGGACTCGCTTGAGCGCTTTGGAGTAGGTTACAACAAGCTTATTTCGATGCCTGATATGTCGGAAATGCCTTCACTTATTGAGCTCAACTGCGAAGGAAATCTACTTGAGGAGTTTCCGTGGAAGCTGGTTGAAAAGCCGGGAATGCAGTTTCTGATTGTTAGGGATAATTTGTTTGAGTTAAGTGACGAGGAAATTGAGATTTTGAGTCAGCCCAGAACAATGGTGATTGTTTTTTAATCTCACGACCCGTCATTTCGACTGGAGCCGTTAGGCGGAATGGAGAAATCTCCGACAATTAAACAGTTACTCTGTTTGCAGGAGATTTCTCCACTACGCTCCATTTCATTTCGCTTCGGTCGAAATGACGAAAGCGTCCCATGGCATGCCTTGTGGCATCGGGGCGGTGACTGTCATCTGGGTTTTCAGGGTCGGGTGCTCGAAGGTGATTTTGTAGGAATGCAGGCATATCGAGGCATCGGGGTTGGAGCGCGGATAGCCGTATTTGAGGTCACCTTTGATGGGGCAGCCGATATGTGCAAGCTGGCACCGGATCTGATGATGGCGGCCAGTAAGCAAATCTATTTCAAGGAGATAGTAGTTGTCGGACTTGCCGACGATGCGATATCTCAGAGTTGCCAATTTTGCACCGCTTGTCCCCTCTTTCACTATGTACGACTTGTTTTGAGCTTCGTTTTTCACCATGTAGTCGTTGAGTTCGTCGGCATCTTTCGGCGGACGGTTTTTAACAATGGCAAGATAAGTCTTGTGGAAGTTACGGTCTTTCACCATGGTCGTCATGCGGCTGAGTGCCTTGCTAGTCCTGGCAAATATCACCGCTCCGCTCACGGGGCGGTCGAGACGGTGTACGAGGCCCGCAAACACCTCCCCTGGCTTGTTCTTCGTCTCCTTGATGTATGCCTTCACGTCGTCGAGGAGGCACACGTCGCCGGTTTTGTCACCTTGAACGATCTCGGAAGGGAGTTTGTTCACGATGATGAGGTGATTGTCCTCGAATAATATTCTATCGTTTATTTTCATTGATAGGACATATGGGGCGTATAGGGCGAATCGGCATTAATACTGTTCACTTTCATTTGGGAAAGTGACTTCCTTTACATCGTTGATATATGCGTGGACGGAGTCCTTGATGCTGGTGTAGAGGTTGTTGTAGCGGCGCAGGAAGCGCGGTGAGAAGTCGTTCGACAGACCGAGCATGTCCTGCAGGACCAGCACCTGTCCGTCGCAGCCGTTGCCGGCGCCAATGCCGATGGTCGGGATCTTGAGTGACTGTGACACCTCTGTCGCCAGTGCTGCCGGGATCTTCTCGAGCACGATGCTGAACACTCCTTTTTCCTGAAGAAGAATAGCGTCCTCACGCAGTTTATTGGCCTCATATTCTTCTTTAGCGCGCACCACGTAGGTGCCGAATTTGTTGATGCTCTGCGGTGTGAGTCCGAGATGGCCCATCACCGGGATGCCGGCGCAGAGGATACGCTCAACCGATTCGAGGATTTCGCGGCCGCCTTCGAGCTTCACGGCATTGGCGCCCGTCTCCTTCATGATGCGGATTGCCGACTCAAGAGCTTTTTTCGAGTTGCCTTGATAGGTACCAAAAGGCATGTCGACAACCACCATGGCATGCGACACGGCACGGACCACCGAAGCACCGTAGATTATCATCTCGTCAAGGGTGATTGGCAATGTGGTCGGATGACCTTCCATAACGTTTGAAGCACTGTCGCCAACAAGAATCACATCTATATTCGACTGGTCGAGAATCTTCGCCATCGTGTAATCGTAAGCTGTGAGCATCGCGATTTTCTCGCCTTTGTTCTTCATCTCCTGCAGAACATGGGTCGTGACCAAAGAAGCATTATGAGATAAATACATAATTTTTCAAATTTTTTGCAAAATTATATAAAAAAATTGTATCTTTGCAAATTTGAATGAGATTTCTCCACTCCGGTCGAAATGACGGAGGGAAAATTTTCGAAACGAAGAATAAATTTTGACCATGAAAAGACTGATTTATACAATTTTTGCTATAGCTGCGCTGATTCTAAGCTCTTGCAGCAACAAGGTGGACCTTTACAGCGATGAAGGTGAGACCACGGTAGTTTATGGTATGCTTGACACCAACGCCGACACCAATTTCTTCAAAATCACAAGAAGTTTCATTGGAAATGTCAACGAATTGGCGCCAAACTACGCTGTCAGCAACTACACATACGACGAGATTGAGGTGACCTTTACAGGAAAATTCCAAGACAGCAACGCCACTCAGACTTTGAGGCTCGACACCATCTCGAAATGGGTTCCATACGATCCAAACTCCGTATTTTACTCGGGTTGTTATCAGACCTATTATTATGTCACCAAGAAGCTTATTGAAGGTGAAGAGTATGAGATCGATGTGTTGAGAAAGGCCGACAACGTGAATGTTTCAGCCAAGGTAGGCACCATCAACAGCTTCGCTTTCCAGAAGCCGACGCCTACGATACCTATCACTTTCACTGACGTGACGACGAGTACTGCCACGGTGGAATGGAGAGTGCCTGTGGCGCCATTCAAGTCGACGGCATCGTATTTCGAGGTGACAGGTTATTTCCATTATGCCGAGCTTCAGCCGGGTGCCACCGACACCACCCATCTTGTCATGACATGGCCTCTGGGTTCGGGAAGAGCGGATGACATGTACAACACCAGCACCAACCTGCCATATTATTTTGTGACATACACCCCGTCGGCGCTGTTCTCGTTTTTGGAATACAACACTTATCTCAGAAACAACAGTCCTGCTGGCGTAAAACGCTGGTTTGAGAAGTTTGAGTTCGCCGTGTCTGCCATCGGCGAGGACCTGTATAACTACTATCTGATAACCAATTCGTCGAGTGCTATTCAGGACGTGCCCAACTACACCAACGTGGAAAACGGCATGGGCATAGTGTCGTCGCGCATCACGAAAAGCTTATATGTCACCATTTCCGAAAGGACAAGGAAAAAAATCGTAGAAAGATTCCCTGAATACCATTTCATCTACGACCCGAACAGATAGCGAGGGTGACAATTTGTCAGTCGGTTTAGTTTTGGCATAATTTTTGCACTGCCTTGTCGGGAAATGACAAAAAAGTGTAATTAAAAATAGGAGATTAAAAATTATGTCAAAAATCATTGGTATAGACTTAGGAACAACCAACTCATGCGTTTCAGTGATGGAAGGCAATGAGCCAGTGGTCATCCAGAACAGCGAGGGCCACCGCACCACCCCTTCAATCGTGGCGTTCACCGACAACGGCGAGCGCAAAGTTGGTGAGCCGGCAAAGCGTCAGGCCATCACAAACCCGTTGAGAACCGTTTATTCTATCAAACGTTTCATGGGCGAGACTTACGACAAGATGCAGAGCGAGATCAGCCGTGTACCTTATAAAGTGGTAAAAGGTGGCAACAACACTCCTCGTATCGACATCGACGGCAAGCTCTACACACCTCAGGAGATCTCGGCAATGGTGCTTCAGAAGATGAAGAAGACCGCCGAGGACTACCTCGGACAGCCTGTCACAGAGGCCGTCATCACGGTGCCTGCATACTTCAGCGACTCACAGCGTCAGGCCACTAAAGAGGCTGGCGAGATTGCAGGTTTGAACGTGCGTCGTATCATCAACGAGCCTACAGCGGCAGCTTTGGCATACGGCTTGGACAAGAAAAAGAGCGATGTGAAGGTTGCAGTGTATGACCTCGGCGGCGGCACATTCGATATCTCAATCCTTGAGTTAGGCGACGGCGTGTTTGAGGTGAAATCGACCAACGGCAACACCCACCTCGGCGGCGATGACTTCGATGAGCGTATCATCAACTGGCTCGCTGAAGAGTTTATGAAAGACGAGAACATCGACCTCCGCAAAGACCCTATGTCGTTGCAGAGATTGAAAGAGGCAGCTGAAAAAGCAAAGATTGAACTTTCGGCTTCAACCGAGACAGAGATCAACCTGCCATATATCACAGCCACACAGGCCGGACCTAAACACTTGGTGCGCAAGCTCTCAAGAGCCAAGTTCGAGCAGTTGTGCGACGACCTCATCCAGGCCACCATCGACCCATGCCGCAAGGCTTTGGCAGACGCTGGCATGAGCGTGAGCGACATCGACGACGTGATCTTGGTGGGCGGTTCGACACGTATCCCTGCCATCCAGAACATCGTGCGTGACTTCTTCAAGAAAGAGCCTTCGAAGGGCGTGAACCCGGATGAGGTGGTCGCTATCGGCGCTTCTATCCAGGGCGGCGTTCTCACTGGCGAGGTGAAAGACGTGCTGTTGCTTGACGTGACACCATTGTCACTCGGTATCGAGACCCTCGGCGGCGTGATGACAAAGCTCATCGAGAGCAACACCACCATCCCGTTCAAGAAATCGGAGGTGTTCTCGACAGCTGTCGACAACCAGCCATCGGTGGAGATCCACGTGTTGCAGGGCGAGCGTCCTATGGCCAACCAGAACAAGACCATCGGCCGTTTCAACCTCGACAACATCCCTCCAGCGCCACGTGGCGTGCCGCAGATTGAGGTGACATTCGACATCGACGCCAACGGCATCTTGAACGTGAGTGCAAAGGATAAA
>Ga0265298_10000841_pt1 | contig 45557 bp, 31 predicted proteins | sample AusTroGonzalo_MG_3_FD_193486 | JGI IMG/M metagenome (GOLD analysis project Ga0265298, IMG submission 193486) | Bovine rumen microbial communities from tropical cattle in Woodstock, Queensland, Australia - Gonzalo_01 | ecosystem: Host-associated > Mammals > Digestive system > Stomach > Rumen ...
GGCAATTAGATTTACCTATGAACATTTGGATGATTTTAGAAAAGAATTTGGACTAGATGGTTTTAAACCATTGCCAGGCAGAGAGCCTCACCTAATTGATATTCAAAATTGCTTTTGTGAAACAGACAAGTATCTTCGTGCAAAAATACCAGAGTTGTTGGTTGGTAATGTAAGGATTAAGCAACGTTACAAGGAAACGATGCATCCTATAGATTATGCGTTTCCCCCGAAGTGGCATATTGAAACAAAAATTCAGTCAAGATGTACGCAGAAACATACGCAGGAATTAACTCTTTTTTGATAGGAGCAAGTAAACTGCTTGTGAAAGAAGGAGTAAAAAGAGAAACTCGTGGCTATGTGTGCTATGAGTTGCCAGAGCCTGCTATGTTTAAGATAACGAATCCATATGCAAGAGAATTGACCATTCCTGAAAGAAAGTGGTTTAAAGTGTTGTCGTATGCAGAATCACTTTGGATCGCGTCTGGAAGGAATGACATGGCGTATATTACTCATTACCTTGCTAAAATGATAGATTTCTCTGATGATGGGATTTATATGCGAGGAGGTTATGGACCGCGATATCGTGATTATAATGGCGAGCGAGGAGACTATCGGATAGAGACTATTAATGTAAGACAGCAAGGATCGGTAGACCAATTGAAATATGTGGTTGAGTGTTTTAAAGTGGATTCTGAGACACGTCGTGCTGTGATGAGTTTTAGTGACCCAATGAAAGATGATTTTGACGAAAAAGGGGAACTGAAGAAATCTAAGGATATACCATGTACACGAGAATTGCATTTTATGAAACAATCTGGTAATAATAAACTTGATCTTATTGTGAGGATGCGGTCAAATGATTTAATATGGGGGGCAAGTGCGGTGAATATTTTCAACTATACTTTTATGCAGGAATATGTGGCTGCAATTCTTGGGTTGGAAGTCGGAAACTACTATCACATAGCGGATAACCTGCATTTTTATGACAGGCATATAGAAATAATAAAAAAAATGTCAGAACTCAAGGAGTGGGACGATGAGCCTGAGGTTTATGTCAAGAACTTTCATTCACTTGGTGGGTTTGATAATCTGATTACAAAACTGTCGAATGAAGAAACTTCGATGAGAACCAATATGCGAGATTACAAACGTATAGAGTTTGAGGATCCTTTTTTTGAACATTGGTATGACATATTATATAAATATAACTTGCAGAAAACATAATGGCAGCATATTATCAAATTGTATTTCTTGGTGATACATCTAGCGAGGCAAGTCATAAAGTAAAGGGGCGATTCTTTGAATTGTTGAATGAACGCGGACTTGATAAGCAGATCGTTGCAGTTTTAGATGAATCTTTAACCATAGCACCACGCGAGGCGGGGGGGTATGATTCTGCCATGCCAACATTTGCTTTTTATTTTGGAAAGCGAGGTCATGTTGATAAGGATGTTGATGCCTTAAAGAAACTAATAGGAAATGGGGACGCAGTATATCCCATCTTTTTTGACGTTTTTGAGCAAGAGGTGCCAGATATATTACGGCCAATTAACGGTGTTCAGTATACAGAAAACAAGTTAGACAGTATCGTAAACGTGGCATTTGAAGAATTAAGATTGCTACGAAAGAAACGTCGCGTATTTATCAGCTACAAACGATCAGACTCGGCTGCTGTGGCTAATCAATTATATGACTTACTGTCGCGACAACAGTTTGATGTTTTTCTTGATACCTATTCTATACGTGGGGCAACAGATTTCCAAGCGGAATTGCACCATAGGATTACGGATTGTGATGTGCTCGTACAACTGAATTCGCAGGGCTTTAGGGATAGCAAATGGTGTGAGGAAGAGATAACAGAGGCTAATGCAAGAAGAGTTGGTGTATTGCAGGTTAACTGGCCAGGGGTGAAGCCTGACGTGAAAGATCAATTAAGTAGGACAATAAAACTTGTAGAACAGGATTTTAGACGGAAAAGGTATAAACGGAATACGTCGACGTTAAAGGCAAAAGTATTAAATGAGATAACGAGAACAGTTGAAGCTATCCGGGCTAGGAATATCGCAGCCAGACAGGATAACTTGACAGGTGAGTTTGTAAAGGAGGCCAGAAGACAGGGACGTACCATCATCAAGGAACCGACATTCCTTGTGGAGCAAATGGAGGGTGGTAAACACTGGTATTATATTCCCGCGATAGGCGTTCCTCAGTCGTGGGACTGCTATGAGTCGGTAAAGATGTTGGAGCGTTGGAACAACGCATTGCCAGAAAAAGTGTTTTTGATTTATGATGATCTGAGTATCTTGCCACGCTGGATCGCACATTTGGAGTGGATGAATAGGTATTTGGAAGTGAAAACAATTAAAATGCAAGAATTTGAATCATGGCTAAAAGCGAAAAAGTAAAAAATATATTTCTTTCGGCGGGTGTGCCAACTATGGATCGGCCCGCAAAGTATTATGACACTGCAGATGTAATCGCTATCCGGGACTCGGTAATTGCATTGGCATCGACTGTATTAGCGACAAAAGGGTATCACTTGATTTGGGGAGGTCAACCTGCTATCACATCGTTAATAGCACTGGTGCTGGAGAGGTATGGACTAAAGATGGTAAACAAGGTGACGTTATATCAGTCATATGAGTTTGAGAAGTTATTCCCGAAGGAAAATGCGAATGTAGGACATATCGTATATACAGAGAAGAAAGATAATCCCGAAGACAGCTTATTGCTAATGAGGCGGAAGATGATTGGGGAGAATGATTATGCAGCAGCGGTGTTTATTGGAGGTATGGAAGGTGTTGAGAAAGAATATAATATGTTTAAGGAATTCCATCTAGGAGTTCCTTGTCTGCCTATCGCTTCTACGGGAGCGGCAGCAAAGATATTGTATGATGAGCATCCAGAGGAGTTTGACGAAAGACTACTGATAGAGTTGAGTTATACGTCGTTGTTTAAGGAGTTGTTAAGGGTGTAGACGCTTCGATTACTGATAGAATTGAATGATAATGAATGAACGATGGAGCCGTGGGAAATATTAACTAAAAGAAGACGTTAGAAACTGACTGCAGAGTATGGTTATAGAGGTATGTCTTGCCTTGAAAACGTTGAAAAAATATCTTGTCCAATCAAGTCATCATCTGGGCGAGTTTTTGGAGCATTCCTGCAGGTGACGATGACTTGTATTTTTTTTGAAAAAGCACGTTTCGAAGAGTGAGATCATTGGCGTGGCGTTTGGATACTTGGCGCGGTGATTGGACAATTGGACAAAACTTAAATTCGATTGGAATCGACGGTACTAATGGCAATAATTTAATTATATTATATATTATAATATATAATATAATTAATATTAATATATATATTAATATTTCTTTCTTTGTCTTGACTTCGACAAAGAAAAAACTTTTTGTCCAATTGTCCAATTGTCCAATTTTTGATTCAACGTTTTTCAGGGGCAAGACTGCTTCAACAAAGCGATTATTGACAGAATAATTTTACAAAATCGGCACTTCCGAAGACAAGGCTACGGAAGGCTCCCTGCAACGGCACGTTTTGCTCGGAGCAAAACGGGAGTTTCGTCGGAGGAGAATCCGACTTTCCCTGGAGGAAACCCCGAGGGCGCTGAAATGCCCTGAAGATGGGGCTTTCAGGGTCGTCAGAGTGCTTAATGATTTTTGTTTACTTCCGCAGGAAGGAACAATCTGCAGTGCAGTGGCTCACCGACAATGTCTCCGACATCCTGAAATTGGAATTTCGTTAATAAAACTGCGGAATTTGGGAATTAAATTACTTGTAGAACAAAATTAGGGGCAGCTAAAAAACTGCCCCTAAACTATTGTGTTCCTAATAAAGATCCTAATAAACTACATCGTGACCTCTACGACGTGGTGGCCCTTGGAGTAGGGGATGACGGTGCCGTCGATGGCCTGACCGTCGAGCACGATCTGCTTCACACCCTTCTGTGAGCCGTTGGGGTGGATGGTGATGTCGTAGTCGGCCTCACGGAACTTACGGCTGACGGTGTAGTCGCCTGCGGTCTCAGGCAGACAGGGGTCGATACGGATGCCGTCGTAGTCGGGCTTGATGCCGAGGATAAACTCCGAGACGGTGTACCACATCCAGGCGGCCGTACCTGTGAGCCATGAGTTCTTGCCCTCGCCAGGACGGAAGGCATCCTTACCGGCTACCATCTGACAGTTGACATAGGGCTCTACCTTATGCAGCGTCTGGTATTTCTCCTCGACATACGAGGGGAGGATCTTGGCATAGTGGCTCCAGGCGTCGTTGCCTCGGCCTGCGATACACTCGCCGATGATGACCCAGGGGTTGTTGTGGCAGAAGATACCGGCGTTCTCCTTGTAGCCCTCGGGGTATGAGGAGATCTCTCCGTATTCGTAGATATATTTGGTGAAGGCGGGGTTGTTGAGCACCATGCCGTGTTCGCACTCGAGGTACTTCTTACAGGAGTCGAGCGACTTGGCGACCATCCCGTCGTCGGCGCCGATCTCGGCCATCGTGCACCAGCCCTGCGACTCGATGAAGATCTTACCCTCGTCGCACTCGTTGGAGCCGATCTTGCGACCGTAGAAGTCGTAGGCGCGGAGATACCACTCGCCATCCCAGCCGTGCTTCTTCACGGCCTCGATCATAGCGTCGATGGCCTTCTGCATCCTTTCTGCCTCCGCAGCCTTGCCCATTTTCTGGCAGAGGGCGACGTAGTCTTTGGCTGTGACGACGAAGAGGCCTGCGATCATCAGCGACTCGGCCTTGGTGCCCTCGGAGACGTTCTCTGTGGTCTGGAACGACTCGTTGGGATCCCACGAGAAGCAGTTCAGGTTGAGACAGTCGTTCCAGTCGGCACGGCCAATCAACGGCAGCATGTGGGGACCCAGGTTGTTGATGACGTGGTCCATCGAGATCTTCAGGTGCTCGAAGAGGGTGACCTCAGAGCCGGGCTGGTTGTCGAAGGGCACCATCTCGTCGAGGATGGAGAAGTCGCCTGTCTCCTTGATATAGGCGACGGTGCCGAAGATGAGCCAGCAGGGGTCGTCGTTGAAGCCGCCGCCGATGTCGTTGTTGCCTCGCTTGGTGAGGGGCTGGTACTGGTGGTAGCAGCCGCCGTCGGGGAACTGGGTCGAGGCGATGTCGATGATGCGCTGACGGGCGCGTGAGGGTATCTGGTGGACGAAGCCCACGAGGTCTTGGTTGGAGTCGCGGAAGCCCATGCCACGGCCGATACCGCTCTCGAAGAACGAGGCCGAGCGCGAGAAGTTGAAGGTGACCATGCACTGGTACTGGTTCCAGATGTTCACCATGCGGTCGAGCTTGTCGTTGGCTGTCTTCACCTGATAGATATTAAGCAGCTTATCCCAGTAGTCGCAGAGCTCGGCAAAGGCCTTGTCGACCTTCTCTGTGGTGTTGAGCTCGGCGATGAGGGCGTGGGCCTTCTCCTTGTTGATCACCTGTGGGGCAGCGAATTTCTGGTCTTGCTCGTTCTCGACATAGCCGAGGAGGAACACGAAGTCCTTCGACTCACCAGGCTGCAGGGTGACCTCGATATAGTGTGAGGCGATGGGGCTCCAGCCGTGGGCATGCGAGTTGCGTGGCTTGCCTTCCATCACGGCCTGAGGATCGGCAAACTCGTTGTAGAGGCCGATGAAGCTCTCACGGTCGGTGTCGAAGCCCTGGATGGGGGTGTTGACATGATAGAACGCATAGTGGTTGCGGCGCTCGCGATACTCGGTCTTGTGATAGATGGTAGAGTCTTCGATCTCGACCTCTCCTGTGGAGAAGTTACGCTGGAAGTTCTCCATATCGGTGGCGGCATTCCAGAGGCACCACTCCTCGAACGAGAAGAGCTTCAGGTGCTTCACCTCGTTGCTCTGGTTGGTGAGCGTGAGCTTCTGTACCTCGGCCCATTTCTTCAGGGGCACGAAGAAGAGCACGCTGGCCTCGACACCGTTCTTACGACCCGTGATACGGGTGTAGCTCATGCCATGACGGCACTCGTAGAAGTCGAGCGGGGTCTTGCAGGGCTTCCAACCAGGGTTCCATACGGTGTCGCCGTCCTTGAGGTAGAAGTAACGTCCGCCATTGTCCATGGGGACATTGTTGTAGCGATAGCGCGTGATACGGCGGAACTTAGCGTCTTTATAGAAGCTGTAGCCACCTGCGGTGTTTGAGATCAGTGAGAAGAAATCCTCATTGCCCAGATAGTTGATCCAGGGCCATGGTGTCTGTGGGTCTGTGATGACATACTCTCTGTGCAGGTCATCGAAATGACCGTATCTTTTCTGTTCCATGTCGATAAATTAAAAAGTTAGCATGATAAATAGTGGGTGCAAAAATACAAAAAAGAATTGGTACTTGTTGTTTTTTCCTCAATTATTTTCTGTGGGGCGGCGCGGATGTCAATAAAAGCAAAGACTTTGCAATGATAAGCGTAGTCATTCCGACTGACTGATGGCCTTTGCCACGGTGTAGGCAGTGGTCCATGCTGCCTGGAAGTTGAAGCCGCCAGTGATGCCGTCGATGTCGAGCACCTCACCAGCGAAATAGAGGTGCGGATGCGTCTTGCTCTCCAGCGTGTGGGGGTTGACTGCCGAGAGATCGACACCGCCACAGGTGACGAACTCGTCTTTGAAGGCGGCGCGCCCACTGATCTGATAACCGTCGTTGCAGAGGCAGTTCACCAGACGGTTCAGTTCTTTCTTGTTCAGGTTCTGCCAACGGTTCTGGGCTCGTTCGCCGAGGGTCTTCTCCAACAGGTATGTCCACAGTCGGGTGGGCAGGTCGAAGGGACGGATGGAGGAGAGCTGCTTCTGGGGGTGACTGCTGATGATCCGCTGCACCTCGGCCTGCACCTCGGCCTCGTTCCGACTGAGCCAGTTGACAGCCAGCGGCATCTGGTACTGATGGTCGTGGAGGTCGCGCGCGGCATAGCTCGACAGTTTGAGGATGGCGGGTCCGCTCATGCCCCAGTGGGTGATGAGCAGAGGACCAGTGGCACGGAAGGTCGTACCTGGGATGAAGGCTGTGGCGTTCTCGACCACGGTGCCCATCAGGGCCTTGAGGGCCTCGTCGGCAATGCTGAAGGTGAAGAGGGAGGGCACGGGCTCCGTCGTGGCGACACCTGCGAGTGCAGCCGTACCGCCACCTGTGGTGAGAACGATATGGTCGTAGTCGGAGAGCTCGTCGAGCGAGGATATCTTATGTGCTGTTCGTATCTCTATGCCGTGGCGCTTCGCCTCAAAGAGAAAGAGGTTGGTGATGGTATGCGAGTCCTGCGAGGCAGGGAACACGCACTGGTCGTCTTGTGTGACGAGGCGCACTCCGTGGCGCTCGAACCACTCGTAGGCGTCGCGGTAGTCGAACTGCTTGAAGAGGCGTTTCATGAGCCGATGGCCTCGCGGGTACACCTGTGAGAGGTCGCGCACCGCCGCGAAGGAGTTGGTGCAGTTGCAGCGCCCTCCTCCGGACACCTCGACCTTGGCGAGCACCTTCTTCGATTTCTCGAAGATGGTCACCTCGCAGGAGGGGTTCATTTCTTTCAGGTTGATCGCCAGGAAAAATCCGGCTGCACCTCCACCAATAATTGCCGTTTTCATAAATGATGCGTGCCTATCTCTCTATACGAATTCTTGCATCTACGGCGATGATGCCATGCTCGTCGGCCAACAGCGGATTGATGTCCATCTCCTTGATCTCTGTGGCGAAACGGAGTAGGGTGGAGAGACGTACGATGATCTCCGCATACTTCTGTTCGTTGATGCCCTTCTGACCGCGCGTGCCCTTGATGATCTTATAGCCCTTCAGCGAGTGGATCATCGAATAGGCCTCGGCATAGCTCAGGGGAGCCAGACCGCTCGACACGTCCTTCAGTACCTCGACGAAGATGCCACCCAGACCGCAGAGCACCACATGACCGAAACGCTCCTCGTACTTCGCGCCGATAAACAGTTCCGTGCCTTTCAGCATCTTCTGTACCATCACCCCAGTGGCCTCGGGAATGCGCATCATACGGTCGAACTCCAGGGCCAGATGCTCGGCCGTACGGATGTTCAGGGTCACACCACCCACGTCGCTCTTATGGACGGGACCTACCACCTTCGCCACGACGGGGTAGCCCACCTTCTCGGCAAAGGCGGCGAGCTCTTCCTTGGAGGTGCTCACCATCTCGGGGACGAGAGGGATGCCTGCACAGGAGAGCAGTTGGCGCACGATCTCAGGACTGACGTAGTTGTCCTTGGATGATGAGGGTGGCAGACTGGCGATGATCTCACGGATACGGGGCACATCGACACCATAGAGCTCGAGCTCTGGCGGGGCCGGCTGTGGGGTGCGCGTGATCTGGGAGAGGGCGGTGGCCAGTGTCACCTCGTCGCTGAAGTTCACATGACCGCGCTTCAGGAAGGCCTCGACCTCGGGACCTGCGGTGTGCAGGCTCGGCAGGACGGGGAAGATAGGCTTCTTGCAGGCACGTATCTTCTTGTCGAGCACGTCGTAGGCCTCGTAGAGGCGTGTCAGACCAGGGGTGCCGTAGATGACGGCTATCGCGTCGATGTTATCGAACTTCTCCTCGCAGTAGTCGATGACGGTGCCCAGTTGCTCTGGTGTGCCTGTGGCCAGGAAGTCGATGGGGTTGGCCACCGACGAGCCAGGGAAGAGCTTCGTCTTCAGTTCTTCTGTCGCCGCCTTGCATGCCGCCGACACATCGGTGGTGAGCGAGGGCACGTTGAGACCACCCTTCGAGAGGGCATCCGTCAGCATCACACCAGGACCTCCGGCATGGGTGACGATGGCGAAGTTCAGCGGCTTCTGTCCGTTGGCCATCGACCACTGACAGTTGGCCGTCACCATGAAGATACAGCCTGCTGTGGTGAGCTCCTCACGAGAGAAGCAGCGCACGATGCCGGCCTTACGGAACAGGGCCTCGACAGCGGCGTCGCTGGAGGCAATGGCACCCGTATGTGAGGAGGCCGCCCTACTGCCGCTTTCTGACGAGCCGGCCTTGATGGCGGCGATGCGACAACCCTTACGGATCAGACTGCCTGCATGGAACAGTAGTTTGTCGGGGTTGGCGATGTTCTCGATATAGAGTAGCTTGACCTTCGAGTCGGTATCTGGATTAAAATGCTCGTCCATATACTGCAACACATCCTCGATGCCGATCTGCTTGCCATTGCCGATGCTCCAGACGGAGTTGAACTGCAACCCCTTGATGACGGCACTCTCCAGGATGAACACCGCCGTGGCACCAGAGCCGGAGATGAAGTCGACACCCTTCGGATTCAGATCGGGGATGGGAAGGGTGAAGACACTGTGATGGTGACGGTTCAGTAGGCCGATACAGTTAGGCCCTATCAGGGCGGCCCCGTATCGCTCGCAGGTGTCGAGGATGCGCTGTTCGAGGGCGGCCCCTGCCTTCGTCTCCTCGCCAAAGCCGGCAGAGATGATCACGAAGGCGCGAACACCCTTCTCGGCACAGAGAAAGTCTACATAGTCGGGACAGAAACGGGCGGCTACCACGAGGATGGCCAGTTCGGTCTGCGGAATATCCTTCACGTCGTGGAACACCTTGATGCCCTGCACCTCGTCTTCCTTGGGATTCACGACATGAAGGTCACCACTGAATCCGCCGTTGATGATATTCCTCACAATGGCGCCACCAGGTTTGTGCACATTGTTCGAGCCGCCGATGATGACGATGCTCTTAGGGTTGAGTAGTTGTTCGTTTATCATAGGTGCAAAAGTAATATAATATTTCATAAATTCCAAATGAATATCAAAAAAAACCTTTACCTTTGCATAAATATATTAAAGGTGTAAAATATAACGCCATGATGAGGAAAAGTGTCTTAGCTTTGATCATTGTGCTGACAACAATGCCCATGGGATTATTCGGTCAGACATACGCAGAACTTTGGAAGAAGGCCACGAAGGCAGAAGAGAAGAATTTGCCTCGGACGGAGTATGCTGTTCTACAGCAGATTATGTCGAAGGCTGAGAAGGAGAAAGCCTATGGTCAGCTGATGAAGGCCGAGCTGTTGGGTGCCCAGGTGATGGCCGAGATCGCCCCTGACTCGCTGAAGCCTGCCGTGGAGCGGATGCAGCAGCGCTGTGATGAGGCCAAGGACGAGGTACTCAAGACGGTGTGGCAGACGGTGATCTATCGTCTCGCCGATTCGAACCCGAATCTGGAGATGAAGGCCGAGAAGCCAGTGCTCACGAAAGAGCTCTGTCAGAAACTGAGTCGGGTGAAGGATGATGTCTATCGTCCCTTCGTCTCAGTCGGCATCGATTCCAAGATCTTCCTGCACGACATGCTCAGTGTCGTGGGCTATGAGCTTGGCGAGTATCAGGCGTTACACGATTTCTATGTGTCGGCAGGCAACCGTCGTGCGGCGTGTGTCACGGCTGCCGAGGCATACAGGGAGGCACCGTTGGAGCAGATCGACTCCCTCATCGAGCGTTATGGCGATCTGCAGGAGGCTGGTGAACTGGCCATCGTTAAGTATAACCATTTGTCGAAGACCTTGGGCGACTCTGATGCAGATGTCGCAGCAAAGGCCGACTATCTACAAAAGGCACTGAGCCGTTGGGGCGAGTGGAAGCGGATTAACATCCTGCGGAACGCGATGGTGCGACTGACACGTCCCAGCTATTATGTCGATATCGACCATGAGGTGTGGCTGCCACAGCGCGCACAGAAGGTGTCGTTGAAGCATATACGTAACATCTCGTCGCTCACGATGACGGTGTATCGCACGAAGGCTGATGGCGATCTTGATAAAGACCCCCGTTATGAAGAGGACTATCAGGAGATCGTGCCTCTGTTGTCGGGTGTCGCCAGTAAGCAGACACGTGAGTATACGGGGAAACAGCCCTATCAGCTCTTCGAGGACTCTCTGACGCTCGAAGGACTGCCTGTGGGTGTGTATATGGTGGAGTTTAAGACGAAGCCTGCCACAGAACCTATCCGTCGTCTGTATCACGTGACGGATGTCTATACGATGGTTGAGGCCCTACCGGAAAGTGAGGGCGCGCGCTATGTGGTCGTCAATGCCACGACGGGTCAGCCCTTGAAGGATGCCAACCTGCGTTTTAAGGAAAGAGCAGGTTCTGCCGAAGAGGAGGCCTTCGATGCGGAGACAGATGTCAACGGTGAGTATATCCTCAAGGACAAGACGCCGTGTCGCTATCGTGATGTGTTTGCCTATACTGATGCGGACAGGGCCTGCCCTGAGTTCTCAAGATACGATTGTTATAATTTCTATGACCGTGCGTCGGATGTCGACCAGATTTCCATCTTCACGGATCGGGCCATCTATCGTCCTGGTCAGACGGTCCATGTGTCTGCCTTGGTCTATCGCACGACCAAGGACTGCAACCAGGGGGTCTGTCAGGGAAAGGTGCTGACGATCATCTTGCGTGATGCCAATGATCAGGAACTGGAGAAGAAAGAGGTGGTGACAGACGACTACGGTAAGGTGGCTGTCGACTTCTGCCTGCCGTCGTCGGCGCTGACGGGGCATTTCCACATACAGGTGGGAAACAATCGTCAGATGATCCGAGTGGAGGAATACAAGCGTCCTACCTTCCATGTCGATTTCGACGACTATCAGAAAGCCTATCGGGCTGGTGACACCATCACCGTGAAGGCCACGGCCCTGAGTTATGCTGGTGTGCCAGTACAGGGCGCTAAGGTAGCGTATCGTGTCATGCGGCGCACGGCCTTCTGGTGGATGTCGTTCTGTCGTTATTACGAAACCGCGACACTGGGTTATAGTCGTGGCGACGAGCAGATCGCCTCTGGTGAGACGGAGGCCGAGAGCGATGGTACCTTCGAGGTGAAGGTTCCTCTGGAGATTCCTGAGACTTCCTATCCGATGTTCTATAACTTCGTGGTGGTGGCCGATGTGACGGATCAGGCTGGTGAGACCCATTATGGTGAGTTGTCACTGCCTTTGGGTAATCGTGAGAAGGCGCTGACCGTCGATCTGCCAGAGAAGATCCTGAACGAGGCGGAGCCTGCTGTCACCTTCCATCTGTTGAATGCCGCAGGCAAGGATATCGATGCCGAGGTGCGGTATCGGATGGATGACGGTGCTTGGCAGACCGTGAAGACCAATTCGCTCCTTTCCCTTACGACGCTTGATAGGCGCTCTGGTAAGCATACGCTCGACGCCGTCTGCGAGGGCGATACCATCCATCGTGAGTTCGTGGTGTTCTCTGTCGACGACGAGGTGCCAGCCGTTGAGACAGACGACTGGTTCTGGCAGTCGGCCACCCAGTTCCCCAACGACGGCTCGCCCGTCACCATCCAGGTGGGTTCTTCTGCCCAGGATGTGCATATCGTATATAGTGTCTTTGCTGGAGAAAAGATCATCGAGCAAGGCTTCGTCGATAAGAGTAACCAGTTACTGAATATCAAGACCACCTATCAGGAGGCATATGGCGACGGCCTGTTGTACACCTTCGCTTGGGTGAAGGAGGGGCATTGCTATACCCATCGGGCAGAGATCAAACGTCCCTTGCCCGAGAAGAAGCTCCAGTTGCAGTGGACCACCTTCCGCGATCGTCTCACCCCTGGTCAGCAGGAGGAGTGGACGCTCACCGTGAAGGATCCTGAGGGTCGCCCTGTCGATGCACAGCTGATGGCTACGCTCTTTGACCAGAGCCTGGATCAGTTGACAAAGCTTTCGTGGTATTTCGATCCCACCCCTTGGCTCTCCCTGCCAAGTACCTACTGGGGGTTCGATCGCCGTTCGTCGATAGAGGATCACAGTTCTCAGAAAGTTGACAACTATCATTGGGATGCCCTGTCACTGAGTCGGTTTGTCAATCGGCTCCATCTTAGCGGTGATTATACGTATGGATATCGTGGCATCAGATTCAAGACAAGAGCGACCAACTATATGGCAGAGTATGATATGGCCATGGATTTGTTCGATGAGGATATGCCTGTTCTCAACGAGGTGGCCGTGGTAGGCTACGGGGTGGTCGCACTCGGTAACAGAACGAGTGGTGCCATATACAAGTCAAAGGAGTCGTTCGCGGTTGCTGGAAATAATGAGGGAGAGGATGAGGCCATGGCTGCTGAGGCCGCAGGCGGTGACGAGATGCCTGAGACCGTTCAGATACGTGAGAACCTCAACGAGACGGCTTTCTTCTATCCGCAGCTTGTGACGGATAGGGAGGGGCGTATAGCCCTGAAGTTCACCCTGCCCGAGAGTCTGACCACCTGGCACTTCCTCGGACTGGCCCACACCCGTGACCTGCGCTACGGTCGCATCGAGGCATCGACTGTCGCGAAGAAGGATGTGATGATACAGCCGAACGTGCCGCGCTTTGTCCGTGAGGGCGACGAGGTCACCATCACAGCACGCGTGATCAACACGAGCGAGAAGAGGCTGAAGGGAGTGGCTCGTCTCCGTCTCCGTCATCCTGAGACAGAGGCCGTGATCATCGGACTGGCACAGAATGTGGATGTTGAGGCTGGTGCCACAGTGCCCGTCACCTTCAAGGTCCAGTCTTCCATGCTCCAAGCTCCAAGTTCAAAGTTCAATGATCAAAGTTCAAAGTTCAATGGCGCTCTCCTGATCTGTGAGACCACCGTCAGTGGAGAGGACTTCAGTGATGGCGAACAGCACTACCTGCCCATTCTGCCTGCTACAGAGCGCATCACGGTGACGATGCCTGTCACCCAGCATCAGACGGGTACGAAGACCATTGATATCGCCGCCTTGATGCCGGCTGATGCTGCGCAGGGTAAGGTGACCTTCGAATATACCAATAATCCGACATGGCTGATGATCCAGGCTCTGCCTGTGCTCGGCAAGCCTGTCGAGGAGAATGCCATCTCTCAGGCTGCTTCCTACTATGCCAACAGTCTGGGACGATATATCCTTGCACAGAATCCGCAGGCCAAGACGGCCTTCGACCTCTGGCGTCAGGAACTCACAGCGCCTGCGTCTGTCGATGGAGCACAAGACGTCGACAGGCTCAGTCAGCGTGGCTCGCTCGTGTCTCAGCTCGAGAAGAACCAGGAGTTGAAGACCATCGTGCTCAACGAGACCCCTTGGGTGATGGATGCCGATCGTGAGACGGAACAGAAGCAGCGTCTGGTCGACTTCTTCGATGAGAACGTGATGCGGAACCGTCTGGATAAGGCCCTTAACAAGATGAAGCAGTTACAGCGCACGGATGGCAGTTGGTCGTGGTGGCCAGACATGCCGGGCTCGTTCTATATGACGGTCTCTGTCAGTGAGATGCTGGTACGTCTGAATGCCATGACGGGCACACAGACGGAGACGAAGGAGATGCTGAACACCGCTTTCGTGTTCATGGGGCGTGAGATTGTCAAGGAGGTGGCAGAGCTTAAGAAGTGGGAGAAGAAAGGCAACGAGGTGTCCTTCCCCAGTCTCAAGGCCCTCCAGTGGCTCTACCTCTGTACGCTCGACGGGCGCCAGTTGCCTGCCAACGTGCAGAGTGCCAACAGTTATCTGCTGAAGCTCCTGAAGAAAGATATCACAAGTCAGCCGATCTACGAGAAGGCTATGACAGCCGTGATCCTGTCGAAGAGCGATCCTCGTCGTGCGGCAGAATATGCGCAGTCGTTGAAGGAGTATACCGTCTATCGTGAGGAGATGGGGCGTTACTACGACACCCCACGGGCCGGCTACTCATGGTTCGACTATCGTATTCCTACCCAGACGATGGCTATCGAGGCCCTGCAGCGGCTCACGCCTGATGACCGTCAGACCATCGAGGAGATGCAGCGCTGGTTGCTCCAGTCGAAGCGCACCCAGGCATGGGACACCCCTCTCAACAGTGTGGATGCCGTCTATGCTTTCTTGGGAGGACAGGACAAGGATAGCAACACCCTGAGACTCGATGCCGAGAACGCCGCCGTCAAGGTGGATGGAAAGGTGCTGGAGTTGCCCAAGGCTACGGCTGCCATCGGCTATGTGAAGACCAGTGTGCCTGCGCAGAGCAAGCAGCTCTCAATCAGCAAGACCTCGAAGGGAACATCGTGGGGAGCTGTCTATGTGCAGTTCACTCAGGCAACGAAGAATATCGCCGACGCTGCAAGCGGTCTCACCATCAAGCGTGAGATCCTCCCAGTATCACGGTCCCTGAGCCTGTCGAAGGGCCTGTCGAACGCTGATACGGTCCCTGAGCCTGTCGAAGGGCCAACCTCTCTCACGGTCCCTGAGCCTGTCGAAGGGCCTGTAACCCAGGGCGACGATAAACCCCATAGCCGTGTGTTTGCTGTGGGCGATCGTGTGAAGATACGCCTCACCATCACGGCCGACCGTGACTACGACTTCGTACAGGTGATCGACAAACGGGCGGCCTGTCTGGAGCCCGTCCATCAGTTGAGTGGCTACCATGATGGTGGCTATGTGACGCCGCGCGACAATACCACCAATTATTATTATGACCTGCTGTCGAAGGGCACGCACGTCATCGAGACGGAGTATTATGTTGATCGTGCAGGAACCTACGAGACGGGCACTTGTGTCGTCGAGTGCGCCTATGCCCCAGAGTTCCGTGGCATCACGTCGTCGGCAACGATCAAGGTAGAATAGTAAAAAAGAGAATAAGGATATTATATATTATATGAGAAATGTATTTTGCAAGGTGAAGGTAAAGACTAAATGGGGAATCGTATTACCCTTATGCCTTTTTGCCTGTACCCCTTTATATGCCCAACGACTGGTAGTGAACAACACGACGGTGGAGTGTGGACGAACAGGTTACGAACAGCCTGTCACCGCCACCTTCGAACTGCGGAATAAGGGTCTGCGCAAGCTCGTGATCGAGAGCGTGAAGGCCGACTGTGGTTGTACCCGTGTGGAGTATCCCAAGGAAGTGGGGGCTGGTGATAAGTTTGAGATCAAGATGACCTATGATGCTCGTCAGTTGGGTCATTTCCATAAGATGGCAGCCGTGAAGAGCAATGCCACCAAGAAGCCCGTGTACCTGACGATGAAGGGCGTGGTGCTCACAGAGGTGCAGGACTATGCCGGCAACTATCCCCTGTCGATGGGAGAGCTGTTGCTCGACAAGAACGAGCTGGAGTACGACGACGTGAACAAGGGCGACTCGCCCATGCAGGAGATTCATGTATATAATAACGGTACGAAGCCGATGACGCCTAACATCATGCATCTTCCCCCGTATCTCTCGGCCATCGCCACACCAGAGACTCTGTTGCCTGGACGGGGCGGTACTATCGCCGTGACCCTGCACTCCGACAAGCTGCGCGACTTCGGATTGACTCAGACCACGGTCTATCTGGCAAAGCGTCTCGGTGAGAAGGTGGGCAGCGACAAGGAGATTCCCGTGTCGGCCATCCTGTTGCCAGACCTGAAGAGCTACGATGCCACCAGTAAGGCTCTGGCTCCTCAGTTGCAGATATCGACCACCGATATCGACTTCACCTCTTTCGAGGGTAAGGCGCGTAAGACGGCTGATGTGGTGCTCTTGAATACAGGACAGTCGACTCTCACCATCTCCTCGTTGCAGATGTTCACTGGTGGACTGAAGGTGACACTGGGCAAGCGGGAGTTGGCACCAGGACAGTCTACCACCCTGAAGATCACGGGCTATGCCGATGAGCTCAGTAAGGTGCGTACCCGTCCGCGTATCCTGATGATTACCAACGATCCCGACCACTCGAAGGTCGTCGTGAATATTCATATTCATTAAGATGGAACATCCCGAGAATAGCTCAGAATATGCAGGACTGCAGGTGAACAGTGGCGTCAGTCAGCAGCCTGTCATCAACCCCTACCTGAAGCGCAACCGCTTCCGTCGTCGTGAACTCTCGGCGGCAGAGATGGTAGAGGGCATCCTGAAGGGCGATGTCACGATCCTCTCACAGGCGGTGACCCTCATCGAGAGCGTGAATCCCGATCATCAGGCACGGGCCCAGGAGGTCATCAACAAGTGTCTGCCCTATAGCGGCAACAGCGTACGTGTGGGCATCAGTGGTGTGCCAGGCGCAGGAAAGTCGACCTCCATCGATGAGTTCGGCATACATGTGCTGCGGGAGAAGGGTGGCAAGTTGGCCGTTCTGGCCATCGACCCCTCCAGTGAGCGTACCAAGGGTTCTATCCTCGGCGATAAGACACGCATGGAGAAGCTGGCCCAGCACCCCTCATCGTTCATCCGTCCTAGTCCGTCGGCAGGCTCGTTGGGTGGTGTGGCCCGTAAGACGCGTGAGACCATCATCCTCTGTGAGGCTGCGGGCTTCGATAAGATCTTTGTCGAGACCGTGGGCGTGGGACAGAGTGAGACGGCCTGTCACTCGATGGTCGATTTCTTCCTGCTCATCCAGGTGGCAGGGACAGGCGACGAGCTGCAGGGCATCAAGCGTGGTATCATGGAGATCAGCGACGGCATCGTCATCAACAAGTGCGACGGCGACAATGTGGACCGTTGTCAGATGGCTGCCACGAACTTCCGTAACGCCCTTCATTTCTTCCCCATGCCTGAGAGTGGTTGGTCGCCCAGGGTGCTCTGCTACAGCGGCTTCTATGGCACAGGCGTGAAGGAGATATGGGACATGATCTACGAGTATGTGGACTTTGTGAAGGCCAATGGCTACTTCGATCATCGTCGTAACGAACAGTCGAAATACTGGATGTACGAGAGTATCAACGAGCACCTGGGCCTGAACTTCTACAATAACCCCACCATCAAGGCCCAACTGGGTATTGCCGAGCAGAGCGTTCTCGCAGGTCAGAAGACCTCCTTCGTGGCGGCGCAGGACCTGCTGGACGACTACTTTGACCTGTTGAAGAAATAATGTTCAATGATTATCAATAAATGCTTCAGATAGAAATAGACAGCGGCAGTGGTTTCTGCTTCGGAGTGACTGCTGCCATCAAGAAAGCCGAGGAAGAACTGGCACAGGGAAAGACCCTCTACTGTCTTGGCGATATCGTTCACAACGGTATGGAGTGTGAGCGCCTTCGTCAGATGGGGCTGATCACCATCAACCACGACGACCTGCGCCAGCTCCACGACGTGAAGGTGCTGCTGCGGGCCCATGGTGAGCCCCCAGAGACCTACGAACTCGCTCGTAAGAACAACATCGAGATCATCGATGCCACCTGTCCTGTGGTACTCCAGCTCCAGAAACGGATTAAGACGCAGTATAACACCCCTCGCGACCTCCCGAGAGGCGAGGGCTCTATCGTCATCTTCGGCAAGAAAGGTCATGCCGAGGTGCTCGGTCTCGTAGGTCAGACGCAGTCGACGGCCATCGTCATCGAGAACTTCGACGAGGTGAAGAAGCTCGACTTCAGTCATGATATCTTCCTTTACTCGCAGACCACGAAGTCGCTCGACGAGTTCCATCGTATCATCGACTATATCCAGTCGCATATCGCCCCTGGAGCCGTCTTCAAGAGCTTCGACACTATCTGCCGTAACGTGGCCAACCGTATGCCGAACATCTCGCAGTTTGCCACCAAGCACGACCTCATCCTCTTCGTCTGTGGACGCAAGAGCTCCAACGGTAAGGTGCTCTTCAACGAGTGCCTGCGCGTAAACCCCAACAGTCGTCTGATCGAGAATCCTAACGAGATCCAGAAAGACTGGCTCGACGGTATCCAGACCGTCGGCATATGTGGTGCGACCTCCACGCCTCGGTGGCTGATGGAGCAGTGCCGCGACGCCATCATGGCGATGCAATAATAACTACCTTGCAGATAAAACAAATCAAAAAAGATAGATTACTATCTTCACTAATTAATTAACAAAAACAACAAAACTTATGATGAAAGACGTTTATGAAATGTCAGCAAAGCGTGTGTGCCTAACATCCGCTTTGGCAGCGTTGCTGCTCGTCGGCATGCCTACCCAGAGTGCCTTAGCACGGGGTGGTGTTCAGGCCGTTCAGCAGACAGCGCAGGTGAACGGTATCGTGGTGGATCCCTCTGGAGAGCCCATCATTGGTGCTACTATTAAAGTAAAGGGCCAGTCGGTAGGTGCCATCAGTGACATTGATGGTGGCTTCACCATCAACGCCCAGCGTGGCGATGAGCTCGAAGTGAGCTACATCGGCTACAAGACCCAGGCCGTGAAGGTGTCTGGATCGAACGTGAAGGTGATCCTGCTCGAGGATTCGAAGGCTCTGGATGAAGTCGTGGTTGTGGGCTTCGGAACACAGAAGAAGGTGAACCTGACAGGTGCTGTTGCCGTTGTCAACGGCGAAGAGCTGGCTCAGCGTCCTGTGGCGACTGCCGCCCAGGCTCTGCAGGGTGTCGTTCCTGGTCTGCAGATCTCTGCAACCAGTGGTACCCTCGATGCCAATCCCGACATCAACGTGCGTGGTACTGCCACCATCGGTGAGGGCTCCAGTGGTTCGCCGCTGATCCTGATCGACGGTATGGAGGGCGACCTGAGTACCATCAACCCTCAGGATATCGAGAATATCTCCGTGCTGAAGGATGCTGCCTCATCGAGCATCTATGGTAGTCGTGCCCCGTTCGGCGTGATTCTCATCACCACCAAGAACGGTACTAAGGCTGGCAAGATCAAAGTGAACTACAACAATAGCTTCCGCTTCAGCGATCTGATTCGTGGCAAGCACATGATGAACTCCGTCGATTATGCCTCTTGGCTGAATGATGCCAAGACCAACCAAGGTCAGTCGGTGTTCTTCGACGCTGAGCGTATGGCAGCCATCCAGGCCTATCACAACGCCACACCAGCAGGACCTGGTGTCCGTAAGACGGCCGACGGTCAGCTGTTGTATGCTATCGGCTCACAGAACGGTGTGACATGGGACGACGGCTATGGCTATGGTATCGACGATGTCGATTGGTACGACGTGGTCTATAAGGGCACAGCCTTCTCGCAGGAGCACAATGCCAGTGTGACTGGCGGTGGTGAGAAGATCAACTACTATGCATCTATTGGCTATCTCGATCAGGGTGGTTTCATGAATATGGGCAGCGATGGCCTCAAGCGTTACAACGGTACGGCCAAGATGAATATCGAGCTGGCCAAGTGGATCCGCATGAACTACGGCATGCGCTTCACACGTACCAACTATCATCGTCCTGCGGCTCTGACGCGCAACCTCTACAACGACATGGCTCGTCAGGGATGGCCTATCCTGCCGCTCTACGATCGTAACGGCTACCTCTACTCGTCGCCTTCTCCTGCACTGGGACTGGCCACGGGCGGTAACGATACGAAAGAGCGCGACATCATCAACCATCAGCTGGGATTCGTGCTCGAGCCCATCAAGAACTGGGTTACGCATATCGACTTCAACTATAAGATAGATAATGCCGTGCGCCACTGGGACAGTCAGCGCACCTACAACCACAACGTGGCTGGCGAGGCCATCATCTACAACCAAAGCTCAAACGTACATGAGGATCTGCGTAAGGATAACTACCTCAACTTCCAGGCTTATACCGACTACAGTTGGACGATGGCCGAAAAGCACAACTTCCACGTGATGGGTGGTTTCCAGACAGAGCAGCTGAAGCGTCTGGACTTCGGTCTGCAGCGCGATGGTATCCTCGATCCCTCGAAACCAGAGGTTGATCTGACCAATGGTCTGAGCTACTCTGGTGAGAATATCGTTCCAAGTGTGAATGGTGGTCGTAACCAGTGGCAGACTGCCGGCTTCTTCGGACGTGTGAACTACAACTACGACGAGAAATACCTCTTTGAGGCCAACCTCCGTTACGACGGAACCTCACGTTTCCGTACGGATAAGATGTGGAAGCTGTTCCCGTCTGTGTCGATGGGTTGGAACATCGCCCGTGAGAAGTTCTGGGAGAACCTTGCTTCGACGGTGAACACCTTGAAGCTCCGTGTCTCTTATGGCTCGCTCGGAAACCAGAACCTTAACAACTGGTATCAGACCTATCAGACCATCGCCTATAACTCTGTGGCTGGTTCATGGCTGCAGAACGGTGCTAAGCCTAATATCACCAGTGCTCCTGGACTCGTGTCGGCCCTGCTTACATGGGAGAAGGTGGAAAGCTACAATGTCGGTCTCGACTTCGGTGCCTTCAACAACCGTCTGACTGGTACCTTCGATGTCTATGTACGTAATACCCTCGACATGGTGGGTAAGGCTCCTGAGCTGCCTGCCATCCTCGGTACTGGTGTGCCTGTGACGAACAATACCGACCTCCGTACGACTGGTTGGGAGTTGCAGATCGCTTGGCGCGACGTGCTGAAGAACGGTCTCTCTTATGGTGCTACTTTCAACATCTCGGATGCCCGTACGAAGATTACCCGTTACCCCAACAACCCCACGAAAGCTCTTAACAGCTATATCGAGGGCCGTTACATGAATGAGATCTGGGGCTTCGAAACGATTGGCATCGCCAAGAGCGACGAGGAGATGAACAACCATCTTGCCAACGCCAATCAGAATTCACTGGGTAGCAACTGGGCTGCTGGCGATATCATGTATCGCGACTTGAATGGCGACCATGAGATCTCTCGTGGCGCAGAGACGCTTGACGATCACGGCGACCTGAAGGTGATCGGTAACTCTACACCGCGCTATCTCGTAGGTCTGAACCTCAACGCTGCCTGGAAGGGCTTCGATATCAGTGCCTTCTTCCAGGGCGTGCTGAAGCGCGACTGGTGGATCGGCGGCTCATGGGGCGGCGGTCTGGAGTATCTCTTCGGAACCACTAACTCATGGGAGTGGTGGAGCGTTGGTATCACCGATGTACACGACTACTACCGCGATGCCAATACCTGGTCTGTACAGAACGGCTATCAGAAGGAGAACAAGGATGCTTGGCTGCCTCGTGTGCAGTTCAGCGACAAGAACGAGCAGGCTCAGACCCGTTACCTGATGGATGGTTCGTATGTCCGTATGAAGAACCTGCAGCTCGGCTATACCATTCCTTCACACCTCACCCAGCAGTGGGGTATCAGTGTCCTGCGTGTCTACGCATCGGCCGAGAACCTGTTCACCTGCACCAAGATGCCTCATCAGTTCGATCCGGAGTTGATGGGAACAGACGTGGACAGAAACAACGGCTATCCCCTCCAGAGAACATTCGCATTCGGTCTTAACGTTACATTCTAAATCAATCGCAATTATGAAACTATATAAAATATCATTCATAGCGCTGGCTCTTACCACAGGCGTAACCTCGTGTAACGACTATCTGGAGCAGGAGCCGCCATCATCGCTGACACCAGAGAACTTCTACACCAGCGAGGATCAGGTACAGGCCGTAGCCAACCGTTTCTATCAGGACATTCTGCCTGGTCATGGCGGATGGGACTATGGTACCTACACCACCGACAACAATACCGACGTGCAGGCAGCGCGTACGCCGAGCGCCAAATTCTCTAAGGACCTCTGGCGTACCAGTCAGTCTGGGGGCTGGTCTTGGGATAACATCCGTAACATCAACTTCCAGTTGGGTCAGTTGAAGACCAAGATGGCCGAAGGTGCCATCAGCGGCAACGAGACCAACATCCGTCAGTATATCGGTGAGATCTACTTCTTCCGTGCATACGCTTACTTCGAGCTGTTGAAGACATATGGCGACCTGCCCATCCTCACAGAGGCTCTGCCCGATGATGAGAGCGTGCTTGTGGCCGCCTGCCGTCGTGAGCCCTGTAACGAGGTAGCTCGTTTCATCGTCAACAACCTCGACACGGCTGTCACCTATATGAAGGAAGACTTCGAGGGTCGTCATACGCGTATCTCTGTCGATGCCGCCCGTCTGTTCAAGTCGCGCGTGGCACTCTACATGGGCTCATGGCTCACCAACTTCGCTGGAACACCGTTCGTGCCCAATGGCACAGGTTGGCCGGGAGCAGCCAAGAACCCTGGCTATAGCTTCCCTGCTGGTTCACTGGAAAGCGAGGCCCAGTATTTCTTCAAGACAGCTGCCGACGCTGCCGAGCAGGTGGCCGACAAGTACAAGGATAAGCTGACGAAGAACAACGGTGTCGTGCCACAGGCTGAGGGTCAGAGCAATCCTTATCTGGAGCTCTGGGGTACCACAAGCTGCGCTGGCAAGAGCGAGATCCTGCTGTGGCGTGAGTACAGTAAGTCGCTTGGTCTGAACAACGATATCGAGGTGGCTGTAGAGAAAGGAAATATCGGCACAGGCGTTACCCGTTCGCTCGTGGAGCGCTACCTGATGGCCGATGGTAAGCCCATCTACAACTCCAGCTTCACCTACGACGACTCAGAGATTGCCAAGGTGGTGGAGAACCGTGATCCTCGTCTCGCTGTCATGCTGAAAGTGCCTGGACAGGTGAACTGCTTCAAGAACGTGAGCGATAATGCTGGTACCCACTGGACAGAGACAGAGCCCACACCGCGCATCACCAATGCCAATGCCGAAGACGGCTATATCACGGGCTATGCCATCCGTAAGGGTATGACCCACGACCGTTCGCTGACAGCCAACGGTGGCAGTTATAACGTTTGTGTCGTCTTCCGTGCCACCGAGGCCCTGCTCAACTATATCGAGGCTGAGTATATGCTTACTGGCAATATCAATTCGGGTAAGATCCTGGAGTACTGGAAGAAGGTGCGCGAGACTGCCGGCTTCACTGGCGCCGCCGTCGACCCACAGGTCACCATTGCCGCCACTGACATGTCGAAGGAGACCCTCGACTGGGCAGCCTTCACTGCTGGAAAGGTGCTGACAGACGCTACACTCTATAACATCCGTCGTGAGCGTAGTTGTGAGTTCCTCGCTGAGGGTCTCCGTGATATGGACCTGAAGCGCTGGCGTTCATATGAGCAGCTCATCACGAAGCCTGTCTATGCAGAGGGTATCCACCTCTGGGGAACACCGATGGAACAGTGGTACACTGATCTCGTGGCCGATGGCTCTAGCAGCTCTAACGTGTCACAGAAGTCCATCAGTGAGTATCATTGTCCTCATATCGTGAACATGACGAACAACAGCTATGCCGATGGTCTCACCTGGCGTATGGCCTACTATCTGGATCCACTGCCCCTGCGACAGTTCCTGCTGACGGCCTCCGACCACAAGACCATGACGGAAAGTCCGCTCTACCAGAATCCTTACTGGCCGATGGAAACGGACAAACCCGCAGAACAGTAATAATCATCAGAGGCCCGAGGTTCAACACCCCGGGCCTCTTTTTATCCTTTATAAAAAGTGTTACGATGTATCGTAGAAATAAAAATGTTATGTTGAGGAGAACATAGTATTTTATACATTATTCTTTCATTCTTCTTTCAACTGCTGAGATCAAATATACGCCCTCTAGTAGGTGGGTGATCAATATCTGATCAGTCTTTTCAAGGTGATCAATGGAACAAATATCATCACCATTCCAAACACAATCTGCGTGATAGATACAATTGGCCTTGTCCATATCGAGCAAGAGAAATTTCCATTGACCGCCCACGTAATAAACTAGATTGCGCGAGTGGTCGCTATAGTCCCATGCTGCCTTCGTTCCACGAGCTTCGGCATCTGTAACTTCAGAATAGCTCATTTTGTCGAGATCGACCACACATTGACAAGCTGGTGCTGTGGCAATAAATACACGATTGCAATAACGGTGAAAGACCATACTCATCATATTGCCGCCTGCATAATAGGCGGTATTGTTGAAATCGGTTTTTAGTTCATGCAATTGCGGAGCACGGTGCTGACGTGTTATTTGGTACAATTCATGGAATAATTGGGGGTAGGTGTTTGCATATAAGGACTGCTGGTTGCATCCCTGATACACATGTTCAAATTCGTAAGAACTTCCGCTGTATTCAGAGACTGTGATTTTGTTGCCATTGGCACTGTCCACATAGCGCCAGACTAAACCGGTAGTAACGTTAGAACGCAACATCAATATACCAAAGCCGTCACGTGTGAACTCCACGGAGTATGGGTAGATTATAGGATCTTGCGAATCATCTAGGGGTGGTGGTTCTATTGTAATGGTGTTGGTGATGACTCCCTTTTGGGGGTCGACAATACAAAAACTGTTGGAAAAATCTAGGCCATTAATGTAATTAACGGGCATCACATAGAGTTGCCCATTGTAGGGATTGAAGCTGATCGCCCCTGGTGCGAAAGGCATGTTTATCTCATGGAGGATACTACCATCAATAAGCGACATCTCAATGAGTTTAGAGGGGTCGCTCGTGGCAATCCACAGACTCTGTTCGTCAGGTGAGACTTTGGCACCTCGGATTTCGCCTTCCACAGAATAGTGCTTGTCGTAAAACTCAAATGTGAGGTGAAACTTTGTTCTTACATTGTCATCATTGATAACGGTGACACAACAATCAACTTTGAAGCCGTAACCAGCTGCAGGAAAATCAAAGCGAGCAGTACAATGGTCATCACTGTACTGAAGAGTGTTGTAATCAACGCAACATACATCAGATTCCCATTCCTCAACTCTTACGGGTTGGTCAAAAGTCATCTCGATATACGACTTTTCTCCCTTTATATGATTGCCAATGAAACCACAATGGCTCACTAAATGGGCTGTATCGAGAGGTAGGCCTGTCTGTCGGACAATAACTTGCGATTTCTTAGAATTAGCAGTGCTTGTGATTATGATTTTTCCTTCACGACGTTCTTTCGTTGTATTCCCAGCGCACTTTACTGTTACTTGTCCGTTATCATCCCCTTGTGTCTTATCGGGGGTAAGCCAGTCTGCGTTAGTCTCTAGTTTCCAACTGCCCTCATTTTCTATATTGAAGGTGAATTGTGTTTGCTCATAGGTTAACTCAAAAACATTTCTGTATACCTTTGGAGCAAAGCCACTGGGGTGAGGATTAGAATCAAACCTATCAATATCTTCTTCAGGCCCACATGCAACCATGAGTAGCATGTAGGTTAATAACCATAAGTATTTATTTTTCATTCTTCATAACATAAATAGGACATTGCAAAAATAAATAAAAAATCTGAGATTATAAGCCTGTCGAGAAAAAAAATAGCGAATAGACTCGATAAGTAAGAAATTGAGACAAGCGTGTGCAATGTAAATAGTACTGAAAAGTTTCCAAAGATAAAGTATAGTGCTCTGGTCATGTCGATAGAGTATATCATGTTTAGTCAACATGACGGGAAGAGCATATCGTATTAAAGAAACAAAAAAATAATAGGAAAAAAAGCAATGTGTTACTGACTCTTTGTATATTTGCAGCGCTTTTTTGGACTGGTATACTTTTCGATTATTATGGTAGTATAAAATTAAAATAATTCATCATGAAATATTTCCTGATAATACTCATAACTATGTTTTGTTTTTCTTGTGGGAAAAACAGCGACCCATATCCATATACGTTTTATTCAATAAAGAATTATGACGGTACTGAGGTCGAAGATTTGGCAGAATATGTCGAAGATAATGACACGATTGCTATTCTTGAATTCTTGCGTGACAATCCGACAGTATCTATTGATACAAAGGACAAATACTTTGGGTATTCATTACTTATGTGGGCTGTCTTTAACCACAGATATGAAGCATTCCATTGTCTTTTGAATCAAGGAGCAGACCCCAATTTCGTAGGTGAATACAAAAAAGAGACTCCTTTGTTGAAGTCTTTTTGTTATTATGGATCAAGTTGGGATGAGGAAAGTTATAAGATTGACACAAGATATTGTAAGGAACTCTTGGAGAAAGGTGCTGATCCCAATTTTGGTCATGCCATACACAAAGCTGCCGGCAGGAACTTGGAATATGTGCAAAATCTTATTGAGTATGGTGCCGATTACAACAGTACTTACGATGGACAAAGTCCTGCGGACAAGGCAATCATATTATGTCAGCCAGAAATTGCGGAATACCTTATTATTGAGAAAAAAGCATTGTTATATGATCGACCATTCTGGAAGAATTGGGATGTAGTTGCGGATCCCAAATTTGCACCATCAAAAAAGAGGATACTTGATTACCTGAAAGATCATCCGGAACAATTGAAGTATCAAAAGACCAAGAAGATTGTCAAGGACTCTGTTCAATAGTCCCTCTGTTTAGAATCTTTCCCACACCGCCTCGTAAATTCCTTGGTGGTGTGGGATTGTTCTTTTGAAGATGATAATTGAAAGGTGAAGGAACGACCAATCGGGAAGTAATTGTCATAAAAAAGTGCCGAAAAAAGTGTTCGTCTGAAGTTGTGAACTGGAAAAACCGAGGGGGACTTTTATGCCTTTTTTGGCCTGTTAGGGTGCGCTTTTGGCCTGTTCGGAGTAGGGAAGGGGGCTACTTTGGGTAGGGGTGGCTTCTAACGGTTAAGGAGATTATCTCCATGACTGTAGGGAATGGCACTTACAAGTGAAGGAGATAATCTCTTATAGGGTATAGGGATTATCTCTTTCACTTGTAGAACCTATCTCCATGACTCATGGAGATTATCTCTTTGAGGGAAAGATCCTACCTCTTTTGTGTATTGCTTTAACTTGCTTGTTATCAGGTAAATACGGCATTTGCTCGTAACTTGCGTGTATGGGGCTCATTTTGATGTTCATGATCTACATACGAGTTATGAGGGGACGATTGTAAAGATATATCGTGTTTGTCCCTTCGACAGGCCCTTCGACAAGCTCAGGGACCGCGTGGGAGGTGGCTCAGGGACCGTGGGGAGAGTGGCTCTGGGACGCTTGGAGGAGGCTGGGGATGTGGGGGGGCGACTGACAGGAGAAGCTTGAGGTGTCCCCCTCTATACTGGCCCCCCATAAGGGGGGCTAAAGTATAAGAGGGGGCCTCGCGCACCTGTCAGTCGGGAGACGAAAAAAATAGCACTTTGATGAAAAAAAACTCTCAAAGGATGATGTTTTCTCGATTATTATCTGTACTTTTGTGGAGTCAAATATCTAACCTACGAGCGCTAACGGTCTTGCGCATGAAAGAGACCTAAAACTAAATAAAACTAACAACATGAAAAAGATTAGAAAAGAGGATTTCGCAATCCTGAATGAGAGTGAGATGAACGAGACAAAGGGTGGAGGTTGGTTTGATAAACCCATCGGTTTCTGCGGTAAAGAGGAGTTCATCTTCTGTTACGCTAACTACAAGGTAGATATTCCTACTCTTCCTTATGACAGAGAAGTGCTCTTGGAGCCTTAATAGTTAGGCTCTTGCACCGTGAAGTAACATTTCACTGGAGTTAGAAATCTTATGATCATGGGATTCGCCGTTTCTGTAAAGAATGGCGAATCTCTTAAATGCTTACGATGATGTTGAAGGTGTTATCTAAATGTGATTTTTATTATCTGAAGAGAGATCACCAATGCTACCTCCTGCATATTCCCACCATGACGGTGGTGAACCTGAAGGAGGATACGGTTGTCGATCAGTTCTTTGTCCAGCTGACAGGACAAGGCCGTTTCTTCGACGATGAGGAGTTCCAGAGTCTTGAAGAGGAGGTGCTGGAGGTATTCCCCGTTTTCAGTCAGAGCTTTGAATCGAAAGGTGATGATGATTCTTATTCGATGCAGGATGTGATCTTGCCGATCTCGGGCAAGTGTAACCTGAGGTGTACCTATTGCTTCGCCCAGAACAAAGGCGACTTCGGGTTCGGTGACATCACGCCGGAGAACTGCCATGAGATCATTGATTATATCATGGCGCATGCGGATAAGGACATGCAGTGCCGACTCAATTTCTTCGGCGGTGAACCCATGCTCCGGATGGATACCATAGACGCCGTGCTTAACTATATATCCGAGAAATACGCTGACAGGAACGTGGGGTATGGTATCACAACCAACGGCACGCTGTTCACCGACGAGAATATCGAGTACTTCAAGAACCACCATATCGATATCCTCTACAGCTATGACGGTCCTGAGGAGTTTACGACCCATCGGGTATTCCCGAACGGGAAGCGTAGCAACGACCTTGTGCTGAAGAATATCCTGAAGGTGAAGGCGGCCGGTGTGAAGTTCCAGATGAGGGCGACCATCCCAAGCGACTGCGAGTGCATGTGGAAAGTCTACGACTACTTCGAGAACCTGGGCATGCCTTTCTCTGCCGTGCCTGCCTATAAGTCGAGGAACGTGAATAGGGCGTGCGTTTACGACGAGCGTCTGGAATCGTTCAAGAAACAGTATGAGGAGCTGATCGAGTACTATATCCGTCGCATAGACAACGGACAGCCCGTTCACTGTATGTCGATCAGGGAACAGATAGACACGCTCGATAACCACAGGACACACCTGAGGGCCTGCTCTTCGGCAAAGTACATGTTCTCGATCGTTGATTCTGGCGAGATCTTCAGTTGCGAGCATCTGGCCTACGACAAGAAATATGCCATCGGTGATATCCGTCATGGCATTGACATGGAGAAGATGAAGGCATACCGTCCTGACTCGGTCCTTAAGATCGAGAGTTGTCGCGACTGCTGGGCCAAGTATCTGTGCTCTGGAGGATGCTATTCCGAGAAGCTCCTGATCGGACGGCAGCACGAGGCGCTCTCGCCCGATGAGTGTGAGATGCAGAAGATGCGGTGGAACTTCCTGCTTTCAGTATATGTCTATCTGAAGACGAGACAGAGAGAGAAGAAGATGAAGAGTCAAAGCTAAGGACTCGGAAAAGAAATCATAACCTAACAGACCGCCCTCCGAAAGTATTCTACAGTCTTTCGGAGGGCGGTTCGTGATGTGTCAGGCAATGGGCTTAGAACTTGTAGTCGAGGCCGATGCCGACGACATTGTTCGTACGGCTGTAGACATCCTTGCCTGCATAAGGGGTTCCGAGGTAGTTCTGCTGCTCGTGTGTGTAGTCGCTGTAGAGTGTGCAGAAGTAGCTGACGTTCAGGCGAAGCTTGTCGGAGATGTTCCATGCTCCTCCGAAACCGACACTATAGCTGTCGCAGGCGAAGGAGGTGTTCTGCTGGTAGCCGTCAGAGAGACCATAGTCGGTACGCTGACCGCCACAGCTGACGGTGAACTTCTTGTTGATGTCGTACTCCACACCAGCGAGAACCTCATGTGTGCCGTGCTTGAGCTCCTTCTGACGGTTGTCGGCCATTTGGGCATGCTTGTCGTCGAAGAAATGGTATTCCAGTGCAGCGCGCAGCTGTGGGGTGAACTCATAGCCGACAGCAGCCACGAAGAGTGAAGGCATGTCGTAGCGTACATGCTCGTCGGGCATGTAATTCTTGATCTTGTCGGCCATCTGGTCGCCCATGGCTGTTGCCAGAGCACTCAGTGTGGCCGCGTTGCCCATCTGCTCGGCGAGGGCCTTGATATCGGTCTTCTGTCCCAGCATGGTAACGCTCAGCGCCTTCGTGTCGTTCTTGGTGTTGATCTTCGAACGGAACTCATAGCGGGCAGCGATGGTAAGCGGACCCTGGTGGTAGTCGAAGCTGACGATGGGAGAGAAGCCCCAGGCACGCTGGGTGACATCGAGCTGCAGATCCATGAGCTGCTGACCGCCCAAGCCCTCGGGGAGCGCCGCCGTCACGTAGCCTTTGTTATAGCCATCGTAGTAGTTGGCACGCAGACCGATGGAGGCGGCGAAACAGTCGTTGATTTTGCGGGTGATATTGATCTGTCCGCCGTAGATGTACTGCTTACCTTTCACCTCAGAGTTGATGTCGTAATACTCTGGGGTGAGAATGACCTCCTGTTGACCGGCCATGAAGGCAGAGACAAACTTCTCGTAGATCTTTCCCATCGTCATTGCATTGAACATGGGAATGCCTTCTTCGTACTTCACGAAGCCGCCACTACCCACGATACCGATCATGGATGAGAACACCCACTTGTCTTTCTTGTACGAGGCGAAGAGGGCGGGCACGATAGGTGCAGAAGCCTTACCGTTGAACTTCTGATGGATGTCATAGCCCTGGTAGCCCAGTTGCGGATTGGCCAGGAAGTGGGGGATGGTGGTCTCGATATCGCGGTTCTGCCAGGGCTTCTGGAAGTTGAGCGAGAGCTGGAGACCATCGTGTCCCCAGGCGAGACCTGCAGGGTTACTGTATGCCGCATCGATCTCCGTAGAGGCTCCGCGAGCGAACATACGGTCGAATGCTATGTGATAGTTTGTGTTGGTCATCAGACCACCGGCCTTGACGGCGGAGGTGACAGCCATCGTAAAGATGGTAATAATAAGAACTTTTTTCGTCATTTTTTCGGGTTTGTGATAAAATTGGCGGCAAAGGTAGCAATAAATCAGGAGAAAACCGAAAAAATGACGAAAAAAAACGCATAAACGGACAGTTCCTTAAGCTGTCCGTTCCTTAAAGCGGTCGAGAAGCCATTGTTTTTGCTCGGCAATGGTCATGTGACTGTTGTCGAGCTCGATAGCATCGTCAGCCTTACGCAGCGGACTCACCTCGCGGTGTGAGTCGATATAGTCGCGCTCCTGGACATTCTTCAGGATATCGTCGAAGTCGGCAGGCATGCCCTTGGCCTTCAGTTCGTCGTAGCGACGCTGGGCGCGTACCTCGGCAGAGGCGGTGACGAAGATCTTCAGCTCGGCATCGGGGAACACGGTGGTGCCAATATCACGGCCGTCCATGACCACTCCCTTGTCTTTGCCCATCTGCTGTTGCTGGGCGACCATGGCGGCGCGCACGAAGCCAACGGCGGCGATCGGACTCACATGACTGCTCACCTCGAGGGAGCGGATCTCCTGTTCCACGTATTCGTCGTTCAGGTAGGTGTCGGGGCGTCCTGTCTCTGGGTTGAACTTGAAACTGATATGGATATGGGGCATCTCGGCCTCCAGCTCGTCGGTCTTGACGCTGCCATCCTCGTTGAACAGTCCCTGACGGAGGGCGTAGAGGGTGACACTGCGGTACATGGCGCCTGTGTCGACATAGACATAGCCCACTTCACGGGCGAGATCCTTGGCCATGGTGCTCTTTCCGCACGATGAATGGCCGTCGATGGCAATAGTGATTTTCTTCATATGGTTGTTCTTTTGTTAATGATTACAGTGTATAAGCCACGTTGATGAGCAGACTTCCGGCCGAGACATGGTACTTGCCATAGCCGATATTCAACTTGAAGCGCTCGAGTTGCAGACCAGCACCGAGCGAGAGACCCGCACCGTGGGCACTGTCGCCCTCGGCGTCGCTGATAGTCATCTGGTGGGCACGACGGAAGTTATAGCCCGCAGCGATGTAGATGGTCTCACTGAGCAGGATGTCGACACCCATGGCGAGGTGACGACCGAAACTCTCTTCCCAGTCGGTCAGTCGACTGAGCGTGGCGGAGAAGCGGAGCGGGGCGTTCGCAAGTCGTTTGCTGACACCCACCTGCAGGTCGAAGGGGATACGCTCGAATGTATCGTCGTAGGCTTTCACCTGTCCACCGAGGTTACGGGCCACAGCCGAGATGCTCAGGGCACGCGCCTCGTCGTAGTAGTTGGCACCGATATCGACGCCTACAGCCAGCGAACTGTAGCCGGCGATCTTCGACGAGATGACCTTGGCCGTGACGGCTCCTGAGAGCGTGTTGGTGAGCGCATAGGCGAAGGTGCCGCCGATGGCGATGTCACGGGCTGAGAACGTGCCGAGCTCCTGGTTGTCGCTCGTGGTCTCCTTCATCGACCCGTAGTCCATATACTGGCCTGTCACCCCCCACGTCCCTCTGTCGCCGGCAGCCCTGATGAAGGCGGCACTGGCCGTCTTCGTTCCCTCCATGTAGGTCATGTAGTTGAGGTTGATGGTGCGGTCACTCACACCGTTGATAAGTGCCGGGTTGTGGAAGATGAGCGTGGCATCGTTGTCAGTGATGGAGATGTTCTCGCCACCGAGGGCCGCCACATGTGCGCTGACTGGCAGTCGCAGGAAGTTGTAGGCTGTCTGGCTCTCCTGTGCTCGGGTCAATAGCGCAAGAGACAGAAAAACGACGGCGGAAACAGTTCTTCTCATCTAATTTTTAATAAAATCGCTGCAAAGTTACGCATAAATTACAATTTCTTTGTATCTTTGCATGCACTTTTTAGTAAAATAACGGAAGATTCTCGTTTTTATTATGGAGGTTAAGAAAAGTCGCGAAGCGGATCTGGAAGGGCGTCGCGTGCAGGGATTCCTGTTAGGACTGATCGTGGTGCTCGCCCTGTTGTTCGTCGCTCTCGAATGGAATAGCGGCGGCAGTGGGTGGAACTTCTTTGCCGATGACGACGAGCTGGAGGCGGAGATGGAACTCTCGCCGCTGAAGCGCGACAAGGACGAGGTGCCGATGATGCTCCCGCAGCAGCAGAAACAGGAAGAACAGCAGACGGAACAGCTCCGACTGGTAGACGATGATACAGAGCTGCCTATGGAGCCGCCAGTGCCCGAGGAACAGAACCTCCAGGAGAAGCCCGAGGCTCAGAAGACAGAGGAGAAGCCCGAGGTGGTGGATATGTACAATGAGCCGGTTGACTTCCGTGTGGTTGAGGATCTGCCGCAGTTTCCCGGTGGGGCCGCTGAGTTCATGAAGTGGCTGACGAAAAACCTACGGTACCCTGCTACCGCCCAGCAGCGGAAGGTGAAAGGAAAGGTGGTGGCACAGTTTATCGTGAATACCGACGGTAGCGTGTCAGACCTGGAGGTGGTGGAGCATCTGGACGCGGCATGCGACAAGGAGGTGCTGCGTGTGCTCCAGATGATGCCGAAGTGGCAGGCGGGCGTGATGAACGCCAAGCCCTGTAGGACGAAGGTCCGCATACCGGTGGTGTTCAATTTCTAGTAAGGATTTAGTAAAGATTTGAGATATGTATACATCTGACGAACTATTGAAAAAGGTGAATGAAGCTCTGGAGGCGCTGACCTACGACCGGCAGCCGATGTCGTTGTACGAGCCTATCAGGTATGTGCTCTCGTTGGGAGGCAAACGTGTGCGCCCAGTGCTGATGATGCTGGCCTACAACCTGTTCCGCGAGGATCCGGAGCGCATCATGACCCAGGCCATCGGTCTGGAGACCTATCACAACTTCACCCTGTTGCACGACGATCTGATGGATCATGCCGACATGCGTCGTGGCCATGAGACGGTGCATAAGAAATGGAACCCGAACCAGGCCATCCTCTCGGGTGATACCATGCTCCTGCAGGCTTTCGAGCGCATCGAGGCTTGTGAGGTGGATAAGGTGAAGGAGGTGTTCGCCACCTTCCTCCAGACGACCTATGAGATCGGTGAGGGACAGCAGCTTGACGTGGAGTTCGAGACGCGTAATGACGTGACGGAGGACGAGTATATCGAGATGATCCGTCTGAAGACGAGCGTGCTTCTGGCCTGTGCCGTGAAGATCGGTGCGATCCTCGCCGGTGCCTCTGTAGAGGATCAGAACAACCTGTATAAGTTCGGTGAACAGATTGGTCTGGCCTTCCAGCTGCAGGACGATCTGCTCGACGTGTATGGCGACCCGAAGGTCTTTGGTAAGAACATCGGTGGCGATATCACATCGAACAAGAAGACCTATATGCTCATCAATGCCGTCAACCGTGCCGATGAGGCGCAGCGTAAGGAACTGATGGGATGGATCAATGCCGAGACGTTCGATCGCGACGAGAAGGTGAAGGCGGTGACGGCTCTCTACGACCAGATCGGTATCCGTCAGCTCTGTGAGCAGAAGATGGAGGCTTGCTATGCCGAGGCACAGCGCTATCTGGCTCAGGTGTCTGTCGCCGAGGACCGTAAGGCGGAGCTGAAGGCGTATGCCGCAGCGATGATGAAGCGTCAGAGTTAGGATATAAGCATGATTGATACGCACTGCCACTTGGATGGCGAGGAGTTTGCTGCCGACCTCGACCTTGTCGTTGCCCGTGCCCGGGAGACTGGGGTGGAGGCCGTCGGTGTGCCAGGCATCGATGTGAAGTCGTGTGAGACCGTCCTCGAGGTGTGTCGTCGTTATCCGGGTTACTGCTATCCGATGCTGGGACTGCATCCTGAGGAGGTGAAGGCCGACTGGCGTGAGGTGCTGGCCCAGATAAAACCCTTCCTGACTTCTCATCTCGATACGGTGCAATCCTCGTCACCGTCGGGGAAGACGGGAGGGATGCCCATCGGTGAGGTGGGACTCGACTTCTATTGGAGTCGTGAGTTCGAACAGGAGCAGTTGGATGCCTTCGAGGAACAGGTGCGCTGGTCGGTAGAGCTGGGACTTCCTTTGATGATCCATTGCCGGAAGGCGCAGAACGAAATGGTGGCCATCCTGAAGAAATACAAGGACAATCTCCCTGGTGGTGTGTTCCACTGTTTTACGGGTAATGCTCTGGAGGCGCGCGAACTGTTGCAGTTCGACCGTTTCGTGCTGGGTATCGGTGGGGTGCTGACGTTCAAGAAATCACACCTGCCTGAGGTGCTTCCTGAGGTGGTTCCTCTCGACCGGATCGTGCTGGAGACCGATGCCCCTTATATGGCTCCCGTTCCGATGCGAGGACAGCGTAACGAGCCTGCTTTCGTAGCCTATGTCATGCAGCGTCTGGCTGAGGCTTACGGCGTCACGGCAGAAGAGGTGGAACGGCAGACCAATGCAAACTGCGAAAAAATATTAAATATATCTGTTTAATCTACGGATTCTGCGGTAAAAATGCTACCTTTGCATCCGCTAAATACTAAGGAGAGGTGCTCGAGTGGTTGAAGAGGCACGCCTGGAAAGCGTGTAGCCGGCAAAACTGGCTCGCAGGTTCGAATCCTGTTCTCTCCGCAGGATTAAGAACAGGTTCAAAACGCCATAAGGCCATCCTGTTCTCTCCGCTTTTTTCTTTTTTAGCATGCTCACTAACTGACAGGATTATGAAAAGAGTGATTATTCTGTTCTCCCTCATAGGTTTGTTTGCCATTACGCAAACTACAGTTGCTCAAGATAAGACTTCTCAAGACACGATGCTCGTGGCGAATGCTGTCGCAACCGTCGATTCTGTGGCTGTGGCCGACTCGACGCTGGCGGAGGATCTCGTGCTCGAAGACCCTGAGGCTGATGTCGAGAATGGGGACTTCCATAAACAGCTTAAGACAAAGTTCATCGATGGAAACGTGGGGTTCATGTCGCTGGTGGCTCTTGCCCTGGTGCTGGGTCTCGCCTTCTGTATCGAGCGCATCATCTATCTGACGCTCTCAGAGATCAAGGCCAGAAAGCTTATGGAGGATATTGAGCAACACCTGAAGAACGACGATGTGGAGGGTGCCAAGACGCTCTGTCGGAACACCCGTGGACCTGTGGCAAGTGTGTGTTATCAGGGACTGTTGCATATCGATCAGCCGATAGAGGCCATTGAGCGTAGCATCACGAACTACGGCGGTCTGCAGGCCACTAATCTGGAGAAAGGTTGTTCGTGGATCAAGCTCTTCATCGCCATGGCGCCCTCGCTGGGATTCCTTGGAACGGTGATCGGTATGGTGATGGCGTTCGACCAGATCCAGCAGGCAGGCGATATCGGACCAACCATCGTGGCAGCGGGCATGAAGGTGGCCCTGATCACCACGATCTTCGGTATCGTGGTTGCCCTGATCCTGCAGCTCTTCTACAGTTATATCCTTTCGAAGATTGAGCGTCTGACGGCTCAGATGGAAGAGTCGGCCATCACGCTTCTCGATATCATCTCGGTCTATCAAACGAAACGATAGTTATGAATAGTCTGGTCTCGCCTTTCCTTGCCGACCTGATGCTGGGTCTGATGTACCTGATGGTGGCTGTCGCACTTGGTGTGACGGCTTACTCTGTCTGGCACACACTCCGCAACCGACAGAAGGGCGACGACATCGTCAACGGTGTGCCGGCAGGCAAGATCGGGTGGTGCGTGGCCATCGCCCTCGTCGTATGTCTGGTCATCACCTTCCTCTTAGGCTCCTCGTCGCCAGTCATTACCAATGGTGTCCGTTTCACGGATACGTTCTGGCTGAAGACGACAGATATGTTTATCTATACCTCAATCCTACTGATCATCGGATGTTTCGTAAGCGCTATCGTCAGCAGATTCCGGAGCTGAACACCACCTCAACGGCCGACATCTCGTTCATGCTGTTGATCTTCTTCCTTGTGACATCTTCGATGGATACGGACAAGGGACTGCTGCGACAGATGCCGCCGCCACCACTTGATCATGAGCAGCCTGTCGACATCAACAAGGATCTTGTGATGCGTGTGGCGTTGGATGCCGATGGACAGCTGACATGTGACGGGAAGACGGTCTCTGTTCGACAACTGAGGGATGAGGTGCGTACGCTGGCGCAGGTGAACCGTACAGGACATGTCGTGTCGCTGCAGGTTGACAGACAGGCCACCTATGAGGCCTATTTCGAGATGCAGAACGCTATCGTCGGTGCTTACCATGCCCTGCGTGAGCAGTATGCCCGTGAACGGTATGGGCGTAGCTATGGTCTCTGTACGGCTGACGAGAAAGCGGCGGTCAATGCCTACTACCCCCAGCGTATCAGTGAGGCGCCTACGACGGATGCGTCGTCTGATGGACAGAAAGGAGGTCGCGTATGAGACCCATACAGAGCATGTTCCGCACGAAGCATCACCATGTGCCATCGTTGAATGTGGCGTCGATGCCCGACCTGATTTTCACCGTGCTGTTCTTCTTCATGATTGTCACTCATATGCGCAGCGATGAGGTGAAGGTGAAGGTGGAGGTGCCGCAGGGCAAGGAGATGCAGAAGCTGGCTCATAAGGCGTCGGTGGTCAACGTCTATATAGGGCGCCCTTTCCAGGGACCTGATGCCGAGTACCGTATACAACTCAATGGCGATATCGTGACAGCCGAGGAGATACCGGCCCGTATCGAGGCCATCCGTGCTTCCATGTCGCCGGAGAATGCCGATAAGTTGACCGTCAGTCTGCGTGCCGACCGTCATACGCCGATGGGACTGATACAGGACGTGAAACAAGCCCTGCAACAGTCGTATGCTTTGAAGATTCATTATAGTGCAACCGATAAAACCAATAATTGATATGAGTAAGATTGATAAACTTGACAGGCAGATCCTCCGACTGATAGCCGAGGATGCCCGTATTCCGTTCCTGGAAGTAGCTCGTACCTGTAATGTGAGTGGTGCAGCCATTCATCAGCGTATCCAGAAGCTGTCGGCGATGGGTGTGCTGAAAGGCTCGCAGTTCGTCATCGACCCTGAGAAGATCGGTTATGAGACATGTGCTTATATCGGCCTGAACCTCAAGGATCCCGGTACCTTCGACGAGGTGGTGGAGAAACTCAAGGAGATTCCTGAAGTGGTGGAGTGTCATTATACCACGGGAAACTTTGATATGTTTATCAAACTGTATGCAGTGAATAATCACCACCTGCTGACTATCATCCACGACAAACTGCAGCCGCTGGGACTGGCCAGCAGTCAGACGCTGATCTCTTTCCATTCAGCGATTAACCGTCAGCTGCCCATCGTCGATATGCTCTCCGGAAAAGAGGACGACGAGATTATCTGATGTGAGGGAAATAACAAACAGAGAGGCGTAAGATGAAGAAGCTTTTATTCGTCGCAGTCTTGGTATTGGCCGCCTGCGGCAATAAGACGGGTAGGACCGTCAATGATACGGATTCGCTCAGGACTGATTCACTGATCGATGTGATGTCCGAAAGGCATACGGCAGCGTATATCAGTCAGCGTGTCGATTCGATGTATAGCCGTTATAAGAATCCGCCACGCGACAGTTTCGGCATCGTGATAGATCGTCGTGTCAACTATGACAGTCTTTTCTGTTCCTCTCGCTATAAGGCGCTGCTGTCGCAGGCTTGGGCTATCACAGATGACGAGATCCTGTTGGACTGCGACCACTGGACGAGTTCGCAGGATGATGGTGACTTCTCTTACCAGATCGATAAGGTTGAGGATATCACGGATTCTACAGCTGTCGTTTATCTCAATGCCGAGAACTTCGGCAACGACTATGTCATCATCCTCAGTCTCTTCTTTGAGCGCGGCGACTGGTATGTCGATGATTTCCTGTCGCCGGTTGATGGAAAGGGAGAGAAAGCGTATCTCCAGTCGTATATCGATGAGAGGCGAAAGGCACGGGAAGAAGAAAAGAATTAAGTAAAAAGAACAAAAGATATGATGGACAAGAAAACCGTGAATGGGGTGTTGCAGAAGAATGTGGCCCTGATGTCGAAGTATACGGAGAAAGAGGTGGGCATGATGCCTGCCACGGAGGCTCCGTTGCCTTCTGTAGAGCAGGTGAAGCAGATCGTGGCGCTGGTGAAGAGCATTATCTTCCCGGATTATTTTAACAGGCGTCAGCCCGATGAGACACAGCGCTCATATTACATCGGTGTCCATATGGAAGAGTTGCTGACACTGTTGACGAAGCAGATCGCGCATGGCTTGCAGTTCTGTGAGGACTGTGAGGCTATTCGGACGAAGGAGCAGGTCTATACCGAGGCCGAACGTCTGGCGTTGAACTTCATCGACACGTTGCCAGAGATCAAACGCCAGTTGTATACCGATGTGGAGGCCATGTTCGACAATGACCCTGCGGCACCGAACTATGGTGAGGTGATCTTCTGCTATCCTGTGGTTAACACGATGACCCATTATCGTATTGCCCATAAGCTGCATGAGTTGAAGGTGCCCGTGATACCTCGTATCATCACGGAGCAGGCGCATTCGAAGACAGGTATAGACATCCATCCGGGCGCACAGATCGGCGATTATTTCTCGATAGACCACGGCACGGGTGTCGTCATCGGTGAGACGGCCATCATCGGCAACCATGTGACCTTGTATCAGGGTGTGACGCTGGGTGCTAAGAGCTTTAAGTACGACGAGCAGGGAAATATGCTGAATGTGCCACGTCACCCGATCATCGAGGATCATGTGACCATCTATTCCAACGCCTCTATCCTCGGACGTATCACCATCGGACACGACTCGGTCATCGGTGGTAACATCTGGCTGACTCATAGTGTGCCGCCATACTCGAGGATCCTGCAGAGCAAGGCGATAGATGCCGGGTTCCAGGATGGAGCAGGCATCTGACAAGACATGATACCAAGAAAAAAGGCTTCCTTATTTGGAAGCCTTTTTCTTATTCAAGATAGCCTTGGCGAACTTACCAGAGGCATAGCTGCGACCATCGTCACTGACATAGACAGGGATGGAGTCAGACTCAGCCCCGCGGGTACGGAAACCGAAGTGGATGTCGAAGTCGTCCCAGTTCCATCCGGTATTGTTCTTCAGGTCGAAGCGATAGACACGGTCTTCCCAGTCGTACATCACACCACGGAAGTGGTTGTGACTGATATCGTAGTCTTCCCAGTCGATGCGCACATTGTTCCAGTCGCGGTTTCTGTAATCGATATAGATGTTACCGTTGCGCACCTCCCAGTTGAAGGCACTGTAGGCATAGTCGCGGCGATCGGTGAGGGAGTAGTCAACCTCATAGCCTGTGCCGTAGGTGGCATCGTAATAGGCTGCGTCGAAGCGCCATACAGTACGGAACTCACCATCTTGGAACTCATCGCCCCAAATGTTCTGGTAGTATGTGCCAAGCCAACCTTCCCAGTTTGCACCAGTCAGTCTGTCGGCCACCATCTCATCGGTATCGCAGCTAGTCAGTACGAATGCCGGAATCATCATCAGGAGGTAAAATATCTTCTTCATAATAGTAATGTTTTAAATGTTTGACAGTGCAAAGATAGGTAGATTCCCCGGTGCTGTCAAGAGATTTTTCCTATTCGTCGGTAGGGTTTTCCCTAATCTCTTTCTTTTTTCCAAACTCCGGATCGATATCGAGTAGGGCAGACACGATGTAGGTCAGGCTACAGGCGGCGATAACGATGAGGAAGAAAGTCTGATAGCCGACACTCTCCTGCAGGGCTCCGGCGAAGAATCCAGGTATCATCATCGATAGGGCCATGAAGGCCGTGCAGAGCGCATAGTGGGCAGTCTTATGTTCTCCCTGACTATAATAAATAAGGTACAGCATATAGGCCGAGAAACCGAAGCCGTAGCCGAACTGCTCGATAAACACGCAGATGTTGATGACGAACAGACTCTCGGGGAGGGCATACGACAGATAGACATATACCAGGTCGGGGAGGGTGATGGCCATCACCATCGGCCAGAGCCAGCGCTTCAGTCCGTCGCGACTGGCCGCGATACCACCGAGGATACCACCAATGGTCAGTCCGATGACGCCGACCGTACCTTGTACCAGACCGTATTCCGCGGGAGAGAGACCAAGTCCTCCCTCTGCTTGTGTGTCGATGAGGAAGAGCGCGCTGACCTTCGCCAACAGGCCTTCTGGCATGCGGTAGAAGAGCATGAAACAGAGACCTGCATATACCTGAGGCTTCTGGAAGAAGGTCTTCAGCGTGCGCCAGAACTCCAGTAGGATATAAGTAGAGGGTGAGAGCGAGAGCGACGGGTCTTGAATATGACGCATGGAGTCCTCGGAGGGGCGTGGCAGGATGTAATGATGCCATAGCCAGAAGGCAATGAAGAGACCAGCCATGCCGTAGAACATCAGGCTCCACGAGTATCTCACGTTTCGTGTGATGACCTCAAGGTTGCCTGCCAGCATCACCAGCAGTCCCTGTCCGAAGATGGTCGCAATGCGGTAGAACGTACTACGGATGCCCACGAAATAAGCCTGCATGTGCTGGTTAAGACCGAGCATATAGAAACCGTCGGCCGCAATATCATGGGTAGCACTGGAAAAGGCCATCAGCCAGAAGAAGGCCAGTGAACCCTGCAGCCAGTAAGGGCCTGGAATCGTAAAGGCCACACCGCCAAGGGCCGCACCGACGAGCAGTTGCATGCTGATAATCCACCACCGTTTGGTTTTGATAATGTCGATGAAAGGACTCCACAGCGGTTTGATGACCCATGGCAGGTAGAGCCACGAGGTGTAGAGTGTGATGTCGGCATTCGACAAGCCCAGACGCTTGTACATGATGAGTGAGATCGTCATCACGGCCACGTAAGGCAGTCCTTCCGCAAAGTAAAGTGAGGGCACCCAAGCCCAAGGGTTTCTTCTCATATATATAAATGGTCGTTGATACTAATGATTACTCGTAGATTTTCTGTATCTGGGCACCACGGTAGTAGAAGAGCAGGATCTCATCGTAGGTCTTGCCCTGCTCACCCATGACGGCGGCACCGATCTGACAGAGTCCGACACCATGGCCCCATCCCTTACCGTGAAGGATAAAGGTCGTCTCCTGACTCCCGTCTCCGGTCTCCGGTCTCTTGATCTCCACCTCGAAGGCCGAACTGAGCAGATGTGTCTCACTAAGAGCCCTGCGGATCTCCAGTTCCTTACCGATGGTAAAGGTCTTCTTGGTGCCCACGATCTTGAGTTTCCAGATACGTCCGCTCTTGCCCCGTTCCAAAGGAATCAGATCCGTGATCTCACCAAAGTCCTCCTTCAGCTTCCTGCAAACGAGCTCAGAGAGCTGCTTCTGCGTGTACTCTACGGTCCAGCGGTAGAAGTGGGGCGTCTCCTGATCGAAGTCGTTGAGAACCTGTGAGAGGATCTTCTTGTCGTTGGTATTACAGTAGGGGTCCTGGAAAGAGACGAGATAAGGCTTGGGGGTGTCCTCCCAGCAATACTGGAACTCTTCCGTCTGTCCACCACAGCATTTAGAGAAGCGGGCGTCGCAGATATCTTCACCATAGGTCAGGATCTGTCCACGTGTCTCCTGAATGGCTTGTCCCACATGTTCGTTGCTGGCCTTGGTGATACCTTGGTAGCGCTGACAGTGGTCGTCGGCACAGACATCGAAGATGGTGTGGTCCTCGCGGTCATACCATCTGATCAGTTCGTCGTCTTTCTTGGTGAACGAGAAGAAGCTGTCGTTACCGTTCTCGTGTTGGCGACGTTTCTCCATCTGTGCCAACAGCCATGAACGGGAGATGACGGCATGGGCCTTGAGGAACTCCGGGGATGCGGTGGCCGACATCTCACTGGAGATGACACTGGTGAGATACTTCTCAACAGGCAGTTCGTTGATGGCAACGATCTTGTCGGCCTCGACCACGATGCGGAGCGTTCCCTCGAACACCTGTGTCTCTTTCCGCTCCCAATGGAAGTTGACGCCAATGGTCACATCGTTGAGCGAGAAAGAGGCGTTCTCCGACTGCGGTGTGAACGTGAGTTCGCGATACTGGGTGCCTCGCCAGAGGATACCACCCTCCAGGAACTCCACCGTCTGACTGCCTGTGATAACCTCGCCCTTGGCAATGAAGGGCTCGTTCAGTACAAAAGATATCTTCTCGCCACTGATGATGCCGACGGTGACGTTAGGCTCCTTGGAGTTGATAGACTGGAAGTGAGGATTGAGCTTGATGGTGCCCGACTTCAGACGACTGATAACATCCTGCAGCTCTTCCTGAGAGAGCGATACCTCGTGGAGAATGGCGATGGCCTTCTCTGGGGTCAGTCGTTCAAAGTCCTCCTGTCTGGGTGTGATGATCATGCCTGCCATGTCAAGGGCTCCCGGACTGATGACCAACTGGTTGGCTCCCTCCTCATAATAGCAGTCGGGACGGTGCTTACGACGCGGGAAGACCACAGAGAGATATTCGTCGTCGTGCCGCCAGCTGACGATATTCATCATAGGCTCTGTCTCGTCCTCACGTTGTGGCAGTGCCTCGTAAAGACGACGGAAGAGCTGCTCGTCGCCATAGAGTGAATGACTCCTGATGAGCAAGGCCGGACAAGGATATTCCTCGATGAGGGAGATATCTTCATGCTCGTTGAGACTGATGATGGTGGTCAGGTTCCTACCGAGTCGTCGCCAACCCGTCTGCAGCGGCAGGATACCACTGGTGCCAGCCTGGAAGTGAGCATGGTCGGGAGCTGAGGCTCCGCACTTGGGACCATTGTAGAAGACCATCAGCTCAGGATACTCGTCGAGCAACTTGTGTATCTCGCCATACCTCTCACGGATCAGTTGCGGCTCATGCTTCACAGAGGGAATCGTGAAGTGAACAGGTAGGATGGGGAAGGGGTTGACGAGCAGGTCGTATTGTGCGTTGACGGATTTCTTCACCTGCTCCTTCGGACGGTTCTGTTCACAGAGGAAGCAGGGCCGCTCAGCAAGGGCCTGTTTGTCAATCTTGGCTCCCGTGGAGACCATACGGGCAGGATTCCACTGCACCTGGATGGAAGAGGCACCCACCGCCAACTCACGCGTCCTGACGTTACGCAGGTCGAGGTAACGGTTACGGGCATCGGTCCATTTCTCCAACTGCCGACTGAAGAACCGTTGCAGTGGAGAGTCGTCCATCAGTTCTTGTTTGCCCTGTAGCATCTGCTGACGGGCCATGATCTCTAACGTACGTAGCCGATCTTTGTATAGGTTGTTCGCGTTGATCCGTTCGATAGAGAGCGCAGCATCGCTGTTGCCTCCCCAGCGCCGACAGAGGTACAGCTCCGAGAAGATTCGTCCGATACGGTAATGACGGGAGAAGATGAGTCCCAGCGCATAGTCCTCACCGTACGACGTGTTAGGGAATCCGATTTGTCGTAACAGTGGTGTGAAGAAGGCTCTGGGTGCACCCAGTCCGTTGATGCGCAGCGCATTGTTCGGTCCGTTTTCGTCAGTCCATTCCTGATGGTCGATGAGACCTGGGGGCAAGGTGTTCAACTCGAAGTCGCACATACGGTATGAGCCGATGACCATCGCCGCGTGTTGGCGGTGGAAGGTGTCCACTACCTGCTGGAGCGTCTTAGGTGACGAGTAGAGATCATCAGAGTCGAGCTGTATGGCAAACCGTCCACAACGGTCATCATTGATGGCTGTATTCCAGCAGCCTCCGATGCCGAGGTCTGTGCGCTTGGGTATGATATGGATCAGTCGTTCGTCGTGGAAGCCACGTAGCAGTTCCGTGGTACGGTCTGTGGAATGGTTGTCAACGACGATGACATTGAACTTGAAGTTCGCTTTCTGTCCGAGGGCACTCGTCACGGCGTCGCAGATGGTCTTCTCCCTGTTGTATACGGGGATGATGACAGAAGCCTCTACGTCGAACTCCTGCTCGTTGAAGTCAGGACGACGGTAGAACGACGGGTCGATCTTCGCGCCTATCTCAGCCAGATGGGCTGTGGCGGCATGCTCCATCTCTATCTGCACCTCACGGTTGCGCGGGTTCACGTAATCGAACTGTTTCACGCCCGAGGCCCTCGTGTCTGTCTCCTCCTCGGTATAGAGCTTCTCGTTGATGTGGAAGATCGTTCCGTTACGACTGAGGAAGAGTCGCAGAGCATAGAGACCCGCATGCCGATAGTCGTGCTCTCCCGCCTGCATGGCGAAGGTATGAAGCAGTGATGTCTTGACGAGTCGGATGGCGCCGAAATCGAAATCATCGCGGATACTACCCAGTTGGTAGTCGATGACAGGGTGGTCTTTCCGTTCACCGCCGATGCTGTCGTAATGGTCGGCATACACCATCGCGGCATCCGCGTCGGAAGCCACACGAAGCATACGCTCCATCGCACTGTCACCGATGGTCAGTCGGGTGGATTTCGTCTGAAGCAGGGCATAATCAGCCTTTGCATTCTCAGCGATGCTCATCAGCGTGTTGCTGCTGGTGAGGTTGTCTACTGTAATCTGCTGACAGCCCGGGAAGGATGCCATCACCTCCGTGTCGAGGGCCTGTGTTACAAGTAGGAATATATGTTGT